>SXGR01176299.1_pt1 | contig 25459 bp, 24 predicted proteins | sample 3174711 | NCBI WGS metagenome assembly SXGR01 (sample SAMN11356860, study PRJNA531348) | freshwater metagenome | isolation source: freshwater sample F1-60 | place: China: Fuxian Lake, Yuxi | collected 2017-12-25
AGGAGCGCTCGCATGCGTTTGCAATGAAGTCTCAAATTTGGTTGCTAGACCCAAGACCAAACTTAACTGCAATCGTAGATTCAGTAGAAACTGGGTTTAAACTTTCAGAGGCAAGTAATACACCGGTGATGTTGCAATTAAGATTACGTTCTTGCCATTTGCATGGTCGCTTTATTGCTAAAAATAATATTAAACCTACATTTACTTTACGTGATGCTATGGAGAATCCGGTGCGCGATACAAATAGAATTGTTCTTCCACCAGCCAGCTTTTTACATGAACAAGAAAAAGTGAATAAGCGCTGGCCAGCTGCTGTAAAGTTTATAAAAGAGAATAAAATCAATGAAGTATTTGCTAATGATGCGGCCGATTTTGGCATTGTGATGCAAGGCGGGGTCTACAACACAGTGATAAGAGCTTTGCAATTATTGGGACTCTCAGATGTGTATGGCAATAGCAAAATTCCGCTTTATATTTTAAATGTTACATACCCGATAATTGATGATGAGATAGTTGCGTTTGCAAAGGATAAACGAGGGATTTTGCTGGTTGAAGAAGGCCAGCCTGATTACATAGAACAAAATATAAACGCCATATTAAGACGTGCTGGTGTCAACACTGCATTACATGGCAAGGACTTATTACCTGTTGCTGGTGAATACACTCCCGCTGCAGTGATTAAAGGAATATTAGAGTTTGTTAAAAAATTTGCACCACAACTATTAAATACTGAGAAGCTTCCCGCTGTTGTAAGACCATCAGGTGACAAACCAAATTCAATTAATTCCGTCGCACCAACGGAGCAAATTCATGGTCGCCCACCATCATTTTGCACAGGTTGTCCAGAGCGACCTATTTTTACTGCCTTAAAACTTGCCGAGCGCGAGACTGGAAAGCACCATGTCTCTGCAGATATTGGATGTCATTTATTTTCGATCTTGCCTCCATTTAATATCGGAGCGACAACCATGGGATATGGTTTAGGTGCAGCAGGCGCCGCTGCATTACATGATACAAAGAGTGAAAAGCGCACCATTAGTTTTATGGGTGATGGTGGTTTTTGGCATAACGGTCTAACTAGCGGAATTGGAAATGCAGTTTTTAATAAAAGTGATGGCTTAGTTGTAGTTGTCGACAACGCTTATAGCGCCGCAACTGGGGGTCAAGACTTGCTCTCCTCCTCAGCCACAAGTGAAATCCGTTCAACGAAGCACCCAATTGAAAGGGCAGTAAGAGGTGTTGGTGTTGAGTGGGCAAAGACAGTCACAAATACTTTTAAAGTGGGCGAGATGAAGAAATTGTTTAAAGAAGCTCTTTCAACGAAAGAGCTAGGGCCAAAAGTGATTGTGGCGCAGAGTGAATGTACTCTTAATCGCACACGTCGCGAACGTCCACAAATGGCTAAACGAATTAAAGAAGGAAAACGAGTAGTCCGTGAAAGATTTGGAATTGACCCGGACACATGCACTGGCGATCATTCTTGTATTCGAATTAATGGATGTCCATCACTGACAATTGCTGAAAATCCAGATCCAATGCGAAAGGATCCAATTGCAGCGATCCTTAATACCTGTGTTGGGTGTGGTTTGTGTGGTGAGGCAGCTCATGCAGCAGTCCTTTGTCCTTCTTTTTATAAGACCTCAGTCATCAGTAATCCTTCACTATGGGATAAGTCGAAGGCAAAAATTAGAAATGTAATAATCGGAACACTTCAACGCGGTATTGAGAGACGGTTGTCAGGAATTGAAGCTTAAATCAATTGGCCTGCAAAATCGACCGATAACTTTAGCTTTACTCGCCATGGGGGGCGAAGGTGGTGGAGTTTTAGCCGATTGGGCAATCAATATGGCAGAAAGTAATGGGTACTTTGCACAAACAACATCAGTTCCTGGTGTTGCACAACGAACTGGAACCACCGTCTATTACCTCGAATTTTTTCCTGATGATGGGGAAGGTAGGGCTGGTTCCCACGAGCCTGTTTTAAGCACAATGGCTACACCGGGGGAGGTAGATATTGTGATTGCATCTGAATTAATGGAGGCTGCTAGAGCCATATCTCGAGGATTTGTCACCTCTGATGTAACAACTTTAATTACCTCCACTAACCGTGTTTATTCAATGACTGAACGAACAGCATTAGGTGATGGTCGAGTTGATTCAGAGGCGATATTAAAATCTGCAAAAGAATCATCAAAACATCTAATTGCTGCCGATTTTGCAAAAGTTGCAGAGGATTGTGCGAGTGTAATCTCCGCGGCTTTATTCGGGGCATTGGCAGGAAGTAAGGTCCTCCCATTTGAACGACAACAATTTATCCAAGCTATTGAACAAGGCGGGGTTGGTGTTAAAACTTCAGTAGCAGCTTTTGACAAGAGTTATGAAATTGCAAGTGGAATTATAAGTAATGAAAATAAATCATCAAATTCTGTGGTGCCAATTCAAATAAGCGCTCGCCCAGTTAGTCCGGGAGAAATTTCAAAAGAGCAGCAAATAAAGATTATTAATGACCCATCCTTGGTGGTTGGAAATAAATTAAAAAGTTTGGCTCAAAAGGTAAAAACTGATTTTCCAGAGCCAGCCAGAGTTATGATTATCAATGGAGTTAAGCGAACCGCAGATTATCAAAACGTAAAATACGCAGAAAAATATATTTCCAGTCTCAATGCTATGGCCGAAGTAGAAAAAAACTATGGTTCTGGTTTAGGTAGACTTTTAAATGAAACTGCCAGATATACCGCTCTTTGGATGACATATGAAGACACAATTCGAGTTGCGGATCTTAAAACAAGGCGAAGTAGATTCAACCGTGTGAGTTCAGAGGCAAAAATTAATCAAGAACAACTAATGGAGGTACGTGAGTACCTACATCCAATGTCTGAGGAAATTGCAGATACCTTGCCTACGCCAATCGGAAGGTGGATCCTAAGAACAAAGGTTGTGACAAATACGATTGAACGTATAACTGCAAAAGGAATGATCTTAAATACAGCTTCTATTGGCGGATTTCTTCTTTTGTATACGTTGGCTAGGTTAAAGCCAATTCGACCAAGGTCTTTGAGATTTAATTTGGAGCAAGAGCGTATTGATTTATGGTTAACAAAAATTAAGAATTTAGCAGCAATTAATTATGATCTAGCTTGCGAAGTAGCAGAGTGTGCAAATGTAATTAAAGGTTATGGTGATACTCATCGAAATGGATGGCGAAACTTTACTGAAATAATGAATGAAGTTGATCGGATAAGTAGCAAATCAGATGCTGCTGAAATAGTTAAACAGCTAAGAAACGCTGCACTCTCTGATGAAGATGGAAATAAATTACGTGCCTTAATAAGTGCTTAAACTTCACCAAAGATCTGGGTAATCTGCTCGAAAGTCATTGCATTTTTTGTCGCGGCTGCTTGCTGCTTCTCTCGTTCTAAATTTCGCTCAAGTTGAATTTTGGCTGCCACGTATTGTTTTGGCCAAGGTGTGTTTGCATATCCACTTCTTGCACCCTCAGTAAGAATCCAAGCAGGATTGGCTAGATGAGGTCTTGCTACCGCACATAGATCTGCTCTACCCGCTGCGATAATGGTATTTGCGCTATCAGCATCAAATATTGCTCCCACAGCTATTGTCGGAATCTTGGCTTGATTTCGAATTCGATCTGCAAAAGGCGTTTGAAAAGTTCGTCCATAAATTGGTTTCTCCTTTTTACTTACCTGCCCTGACGAACAGTCGATAATGTCAGCACCAGCAGCTTTAAATGCCTTGGCAATTTCAACTGCATCAGATGGTGTAGTTCCTCCCGGGGTCCAATCATGAGCTGAAATACGCACACTGATTGGCTTTCCTTTTGGCCAAACCTCACGTATTGCTTTAAAAACTTCAATTGGATACTTAAGTCTATTTTCTAATGATCCTCCAAACTCATCTTTGCGTTGATTAGTTAACGGAGAGATGAAAGATGAAAGTAAATAACCATGAGCAGCATGTAGTTCTAGCCAATCAAATCCAGCTTTTTCTGCAGATTTAGTAGATCTAACAAAATCCGCCTTGACTCTCTCCCTATCATCACGGGTCATTTCACGAGCTATTTGTGAAACACCTTCTAGATATTGAAAAGGGGAGGCGGCAATAATTGGCCAGTTACCTTCCTTTAATGGCTGGTCAATACCTTCCCAAGCCAGGCGAGTTGATGATTTTGCGCCAGCATGGCCAATTTGAATTCCAATTTTTGCTTCGGTATTGGAGTGAACAAAATCTACAATTCGGCGCCAACCTTGCAAATGTTCATCTGTGTAGATGCCAGGACATCCAGGCGTAATTCTGGCATCGGCTGAAACGCAGGTCATTTCCGTCATAACCAATGCAGCACCACCCATTGCACGAGCACCTAGGTGGACTAAATGGTAATCAGAGGGAACACCATCAACAGCTGAGTATTGCGCCATTGGTGACACTACAACTCTATTTTGTAAAACAAGATCACGAACTTTAAACGGAGTAAACATTGGTGGTATGAGAGGGCCAGATTTAGGAAGGCTGGCACCAGCATCAGCAAATGCTTTGGTTGCAAACCACTTCTCATAATCCTCTACATACTTAGAGTCTCGTAATTTTAAATTCTCATGGGTGATTCGTTGACTACGAGTTAGTAGGGAATAATTGAACTGCTCAGGCTCCATATCTGCGTACTGTGTGACATTTTCAAACCATTCCATCGCGTTCTTAGCAGCATTTTGAATTTTAATAACTTCAACACCGCGGACCGCTTGATAATCAGCTAAAATTTCCTCCATACTTCGGGTTCCAAGTGTGTTAAGAAACTTTGCAAAATCAATTGCATCCTCCATTGCTAATTTTGTTCCAGATCCAATTGAGAAGTGTGCAGTATGCGCCGAATCACCCATTAAAACTACCGGTACTTTTTTTCTATTAACTGTTATCCAATGAGTCCAGTTTTCACAAATTACTCTTGGAAACTTAATCCAATTTGCTGATCCACGTAAATGTGCTGAATTGCTCATCAATTTTGCCCCTTGTAAATCTTTGGCAAACAGGTTTTCACAAAAACTAATTGCCTCATCTTGGCTCATATCTGCTAAACCAGCACGTGACCAAACATCTTCAGGAGTTTCCACGATAAATGTCGATGTATCTCCATCAAATTGATAGATGTGGGCTTGAAACCAACCAAATTCATTCTCTACAAACGAAAAAGTAAAATCTTTAAACACTTTTTTCGTACCTAGCCACACAAATCTACAAACCCGAGTATCAATATCTGGCTTATAAGTTTCCGAGTACCTATTTCGTATTACAGAATTTAGTCCATCCGAGGCAATGACTAAATCGGCATCGTACTTTGCAGCAATCTCTTGGTCATCTTTTACTTCGGTTTCAAAAATAAGCTTTACGCCCAAACCTTCAGCTCGCTCTTGCAGTATATTTAAAAGTCTCTTTCTACCAATACCACAAAATCCATGTCCCCCAGATGTAATACTTTTGTTTTTAATTCTTACATCAATATCATCCCAATGGTTGAAGGATTGCAAAATTGTGCGAGCAGTTTCTTCATCAGCTTTTACAAAGTTGGATAGGGTGGCATCTGAGAAAACTACTCCCCAGCCAAAAGTGTCGTAGGGTCGATTACGCTCAATTACTGTAATCTCGTGGGCGGCATCTTGCTTCTTCATTAAAATTGAAAAATATAGACCGGAAGCTCCGCCACCGATACAAAGTATTTTCATAAGCTAAAAAGGCTCCCTTAAAAACTCTTACTAAAACAAGATTTGTTCAATTACCAAAATAATAGTGCAGAAATAACTTTTTTACTACAGATATTGGCTTTCATGCCGAAGAGAGTTAATGTTAGATGCATGACATTAGGGCGATTTGAAGGAAAGAGAATTTTAATTACTGGTGGCGCCGGAGGCATCGGTGGCCAAATAGCCCGCCAATTTGCTGAACAAGGTGGGAAGGTTGGGATTTTAGACACAAATACCAGTGCAATTAAATCGATAGTTTCCGAAATTGTGTCGAGTGGGGCATTTGCTACCGGAGAGCAAGTTGATGTTCGAGATCACATTGCCGTCGGACAAGTAATGAATAAAGTAGCCAAGACTTTTGGCGGAATTGATGTTTTAGTTACGGCAGCCGGTGGTTCACTAGGAACACCTAGGGATCTGAATGAAATTTCCTCAGCTGATCTGGATTTAGTTCTAGATGTGAATATAAAAGGGACCTTTAACTGTGCTAAGGCGGTAATTCCTTTTATGAAAAATGCAGGTGGTGGTTCGATTATTACTTTTTCATCAATCGGTGGACGTAGTGCAAGTCCGGTGACTGGAGTTCCGTATGCTGCTGCAAAAGCTGCCATTCTTGGTCTAACAAGGCGGCTGGCAAAAGAGGTTGGAGAATTTAATATCAGGGTGAATGCAATTGCACCTGGGCTTTTTTTTACAGACAGATTAGAGGGCATGTTTAATCAAATGTCGGCCTCAGAGCGTTCTGAGGTTTTAACTGCAATTCCACTTGGCAGAGTGCCAACACTCAAGGAATGTGCAGATCCAGTATTGTTCTTAGCGAGTGAAGAATCCTCATACATAACTGGTATTGTTTTAGATGTAAATGGCGGCAGATTGATGCCAAATTAGCCCGCAAAGGTTTTCTGGCGAAAGGATAAAACTTAGATGAGTTACGGACCAGACCAGATCCTTGACGGTGAAGGCAAGAGTGATTATGAAAGATATTTAAAATTAAGCGAGTTACTTAAACTACAACCCACAAAAGATGCCTGGAAACATCGTGATGAGTTGTTGTTTACTGTGGTCCATCAAACCTCTGAGTTATGGTTAAATCATGCAACAGCAGAGGCGAATCAAGCTGCAGATCACTTAAAGAATGATGAAATTAGATATGCATTACGGTTATTCCCAAGATTATTTCTTGCTATTAAGTATTGCCATGAATCTCTCGACATGCTTGAACAGATGTCACCTTGGGATTATCAACAGGTCCGTAGAGCACTTGGACATGGGTCAGGATTTGACTCACCAGGAATGAATTCGATTCGTAAGGCAATTCCACCGCTGGGTATTGAATTTAAACGGCTACTGAATGCAGAAAAAATTGATCTAGTTCAATTGTTTGTTCGCCATACTGAATTTGAAAATCTTTATTTATTGGCTGAAGCCTTGATCGAATTAGATGAACGAATGTATTTATGGCGTAATCGACACTTTAAAGTTGTAGAGAGGAGTATTGGATTAAAAGTTTCAGGAACACAAGGTACCCCAGTTGAGATACTTTCTCGTTTAAATAGTTTCACATTTTTTCCAGAATTATGGGATGCACGAACCGCAGTCACCAACTATGCGATAGCCGAAGAGGGCGAAAATTAATTTTCTTGAAATTTTGAGAAATTTGGTAATCGCTTTTCCGTGAAAGCAATTCCACCTTCCTTAGCCTCATCAGTATTTGTATAAAGGTCTAAGACATCAAATGCAATTGATTGAATTCCAATTATGTGGTCAGAATCAGCGTTAAATGAGTGTTTTAATGTTTTGATGGCTGTTGGTGAAAGGGCAGAAACTTTATCTGCCCACTCTATTGCAGAGGTCATTAACTCTTTAGGTTCAACGACTTTGTTAACTAGTCCCCAACGCTCAGCAGTTTGAGCATCATACTGCTCGCATAAAAACCAAATTTCACGTGCCCTTTTTTCACCAACTACACGAGCTAAGTAAGCCGTTCCAAATCCAGCATCAAAGGAGCCTACTCGTGGGCCAACTTGACCAAACTTGGCAGTGTTGGAAGCAATAGAAAGATCACAAAGAACATGAAGGACATGTCCACCACCAATTGCAAAACCATTTACTGCTGCAATAACTGGTTTAGGTATTGCTCTGATAATTTTGTGAAGTGATTCGATTTCAAACATACCGGTCTCATTTTCACCATATCCGCCAGTTTGAGCGCGTTCTTTTTGGTCCCCGCCGGTGCAAAACGCCTTTTCTCCGGCACCTGTCAAAATTACTGAACCTACTTTTTTATCAACCCATGCATACTTAAAAGCTGCAAGCAGCTCATCGACAGTCCGCCCTCTTAAAGCGTTGTATCGGTCGGGACGATTAATTGTTATTACTGTTACTTTGGATTCAACAGAATAGGTAATATCAGTAAATTCCTTTAATTTAATCATGAGAGCACTTTACCCTTCTACCTCTATAGCCACGGCAACGCCCAGTCCAACGCCTATACAGGCAGCCGCTATCCCGATCCCGCCACCTTGACGTCTAAGCTCTTTTGCACAATCGACAACTACCCGTGCAGCACTTGCTCCAACTGGATGTCCTATTGCGATCGCACCCCCATTAACATTTACTCTTGTTACTTCAATTTCTGGTATTTCATGTAGAACTGAAAGAACCATAGATGCAAAAGCCTCATTTATCTCCCAAACCTTGATATCAGAAATTCTTTTTCCAGCACTGGCCAAGACCTTGTGAATTGCTGATACCGGCGCCAGTGAAAATTCATTTGGTGTAGTAGCAGTAACTTGCGACCCAATAATTCTGCCAATGCCTGTAACCCCAAGTTTTTTTAAACCTAACTTATCTGTAATTAGCATTGCAACGCTTCCATCATTAATGGGTGAGGAGTTTCCTGCGGTCCCAGTCCCACCTTCAGAAAAAGCTGAAGGTAGTTCAGAAAGTTTTTTTAGTGAGGTATCGGCTCTTATAGATTCATCTTTTTTTATTTGATTAAACGGAACTACAAAATCATTATGTATATTTCTTGACCAAGCGTCATCTGCTAATTGATGTGATCTAAGAGCCCATTCATCCTGTACTTGCCTTGAAATATTTAAGCGCTTGGCTACCTCTTCTGCGCATCTACCCAAGCTTTGCGTCCATTGTGAGGGAAACAATGGATTAGTCATTCGCCATCCGACCGTGGATTGATGATAAGTTGGTGTAATCGGCTGCTCTTTACTTGTTCTTTCAACAATCCAGGGTGCGCGACTCATGGATTCAACCCCTCCAGCAATTATGAAATTACAATCACCACTTCTAATTGCACGCGATGCTTGAATTATTGCCTCCGTACCTGAACCACACAATCGATTAACTGTTACACCAGGAATATTTTTGGGAAAATTAGCAAGTAAAAGTCCCATTCTTGCAACATTTCTATTATCTTCACCCGCACCATTTGAGTCACCAATAATTACATCATCTATAAAATTTAAATCAAAACTTGGAAGTTTTTTTTCAAGCGATGAAAGGGTAAATCCAAGTAAATCATCAGGCCTAACATTGGATAATCCACCAAAGTAACGTCCAAAAGGGGTACGCACAGCCTAAGCAATAATTACTTCTCTTTGCTTCATATGTCGTATTATTGCCTATTGAGAGATCTAAAAAGCCTCTTTATGTATTTAATTTACTGCTGAACGGAGAATTTATGGGTAAGACTCCACTCAGAATTCTCGTTACCGGGGCAAGCCGTGGCATTGGTCGCGAAATTTCAAAACAATTATTAACGTCTGGTCATAATGTTGCAGTAACATCAAGGACATTAACTGAATTAGAAACTACTGTTGCAGGGTTTAAAAGTAGTAGTTTAATCATTGTGGCTGACTCCACCGATACTGCTAGCGCAGATATTGCAGTTAGCAAAGTAGTTGAGAAATGGAATGGCATAGATGTATTAATTATCAATGCTGGTGATGGAACCTCAGCCCCAATTGAGAAAACATCAAATGAAATATGGGAACAATCACTTGCAATCAATTTGACTGCGCCATTTAAATATTTAAGGGCTGCAGTTCCAGCAATGAAAGCTGTAAAATTTGGCAGAATTATTGTGGTTGCCAGTACCGCAGGAGTAGAGGGCGAGGCAAATGTTTCTGCCTACACCGCAGCTAAGCATGGTGTAGTCGGCCTTGTGCGATCTGCCGCCGTAGAATTAATAAAGCATGGAATTACTGTTAACGCTGTCTGCCCAAGTTATGTCGACACCCCAATGACAAAAAGATCATTGGAGGCTGCTGCTGCCAGAACTGGCAAGAATTTTAATGAAGTCCGTTCAGCTCTGCTTGCAAAAATTCCAGGTGGTAGATTTTTAAGTGTGGAAGAGGTGGCTGGTGAGGTAATTTCATTTATTGATCAACCAAATATAACTGGCCAAGCGAAGATAATCAGAGGAGATGAATCATGAGTATAAAAAAAGTCAATCCCGCCGAGCTAGCCGCACCTATTGGTTTTTCACATGGCGTGGTGGTCAATGGCGGAACACTTATTTTCTTGGCTGGGCAAACAGCGCTCAATAAAGATAATGTGATCGAAGGAAATGGAATTGTCGAACAATTCGAGAAAGTTATTAGCAATTTATTAGTAGTTTTGAAAGAAGCTGGTGGAAAGCCAGAAAATTTAGTCAAACTTAACATTTATGTAGTTGATCCGGTTGAATATCGAGCAAATGCGAAAGAAATAGGCAAGATCTGGCAAAGAATGATTGGTAGAAATTATCCAGCGATGACCTTAGTTGGTGTCACTAAACTCTGGGATGCAAGCGCATTGCTTGAGATAGAAGGGGTGGCAGTTATTTGATCAACGTTTTATCTGCCCTGTGGTCGGCTAAATCAGTTGCAGTTATTGGAGCGACCGATCGAATTGGTGCTATGGGGCGACTGCCGCTGGAATACCTGCAAAAGTTTGGTTATGAAGGTGAAGTATTTCCAATAAATCCAAAAGGTGAACAAATTTTTGGTTTGAGTGCCTATAAAAATATTAAGGAGGTTGGAAAGCCGATTGATTTGGCACTTGTAATGGTTCCCTATGATTTGGTTTTGCAAGCAGTAAAAGATTGTGCACAATCAAAAGTAAAAGTTGCAGTTGTAATGTCTTCAGGGTTTGCAGAAGCTAGTAACACTGGATCTGAGGTACAAGCTCTGCTAGTAAATGTCGCAAAACAATCTGGTATGAGAATAGTTGGTCCCAATTGTATTGGCTCTGTCGGTGGTGAAGCAAAATTAGCAGCAACCTTTTCTCCCGTTTTTTCAGGAGACTCAACAAATTTGTCTGCGGGAAATATTGGCTTGGTAAGCCAATCTGGTGCTTTAGGCTATGGAATTTATTCACTGGCAAATGAAATAGGAATTCCAATCGGATATGTAGTAACAACTGGAAATGAAGGGGATGTTACTGCTCTTGAGGTAGCCCAATCTTTATCTGAAGAAAATAAAATACGAGGTCTTTTAATATATGCAGAGTCACTTTCAGATATTAAATTGCTAAATGAAGTAGCCACTAATCTTCCTACCGCCATTTTAAAATCAGGCCGATCAGCTGCAGGGGCAAAAGCTGCCGCATCTCATACCGGTGCGCTAGCAACTGAGGATCGTGTAATTGATGCTGCAATTAAGAATTCAGGTGCAATTCGAGTTGATGATGTTGAACAATTACTTGATGCTGGCAGTGTTTTTGCGACAGAGTTGAAAATGAAAGGTCCTAACGTTGCAATTCTAACCACCTCTGGAGGCAGTGGAATTCTTGGCACAGATGCCATTGAAAAATATGGTCTTAAATTGGCAAAGCTATCTGAGAGCACTATTGCCGAACTAGACAAAATTGTGCCTAGTTACGGAAATTCCTCAAACCCAGTTGATGTAACGGCGGCTGTTATGTCTACACCTGATTTATTTAAAAAGTGTGTCGAGGTTTTAATTAAAGATTCCAACGTTGATGCAATTATTGCTACTTTTTGTGTACTAGTTGGAAAAGATGTGGAAGCAATCGCTGCAACCTTGAGCGCAAGTAGATCAATTCGTCAGATACCAATTGCAGTTGCTCGTACTGGCTCTAAATCACTTGCTCCAAAGGCAGATGATTTATTTAAAGAATTAAATTTACCGGTATTTCCCACGCCAGAGCGTGCAGTTCGAGCCCTTGGAATGCTATATAAAGTATCGATTCCTAAACATAAAGTTGAAAGAGTTCCACTTTGTAAACCCCTTAATGCGCCTAAACACAATGCCACTGAAGCACAATTAAAAGATGCTTTGGCAAGTGCTGGAGTTCAAATTCCACTCTCTGTTGTAATTTCTGATAAAAATCAGATTCTGACAGCGATTTCTAAGGTTGGTGGTAGAGCGGTAATGAAATCTATAGTTCCTGGATTGTTACATAAAAGTGAGGCAGGTGCAGTGGTATTAGATGTTACTGAATCTAATGCAGTTGAGGTATATGAAAGACTCTCTCGAATTGATAAAAATACAGAAACAAAGAAGGTGTTAGTTGAAACTTTTATACCTAAAGGTATTGAAACACTAGTTGGAATAACTTCAGGCGATGCGGGCAAAATTCTTACCATCGGAATTGGTGGGGTATTAACTGAATTTATTGCTGATGTTTCGGTTCGAATATTGCCTGTGGATGACCAGATAATCAATGAGATGATCGATGAAACAAGACTTGGGGCACTTTTTGCTGGGGTTAGAGGTTCAAATTCTGCTGATCGAAAGGCATTTATTGAAACCGTGTTGCGAATCACCGATGCAGTTATAGATTGGCCTATTGGAAGTGAGTTAGATATTAATCCACTAACAGTTTTATCTGAAGGTGCCTGGGTGCTTGATGCGGCTTACGTATCTGCTACCTCAGCATTAGTTGGAGGTCGTAGCTGATGGATGTGGGAACGCTCGTAGCTCGATCCATGCAGAAATATCACAATCGTGTTGCAGTCGAAAGCCAAGAAGGTGCAATGACATATGGCCAAATTGGTTCACGAATATTTCAACTTGCTCGCGGACTTAAATCGTTGGGATTAGAACTTGGCGATCGAGTTTTGGATCTTCAGTTTAACCAAACTACATATATTGAAACAGATTTGGCCATAAGTACTGCCGGACTTTGCAGAGTTGCACTAAATTACCGGTTGCACCCCAATGATTGGGTCCGTATTACAAATGATTGTGGTGCAAAGGTTTTAATTTTAGATGCAAAGTTTTGGGATGAATCTGCGCCCGTTCGGGAATTAGTTGATCATGTAATTCTAATTCATGGCGAGCAGGATAAAACTTTGCCTTATGAAGCATTTTTAGCTAAACAAGATCCACATAAATTCTCATCGGCGATATCACCTGATGCGTCAGTATCCTTAAACTATAGTTCTGGCACAACCGGAAATCCAAAAGGTGCAATACGTACCCATCGAAATAGAACGGCAAGTTTGGCTAACATCGTTTCCGATATATTAAGACGTACTCCTGATGAATCAGACAGCTGGATTCATGCTGGACCTGTTACTCATACCAGTGGATTATTTGTCCTTCCATACTTTGCTTACGGTGCTAAGCAAATAATTTTAGAAAAGTATGATCCCGAAGAGTTAATTGATGTGATTGAAAATCGTGGTGGAAATGCCACTGCGCTCGTGCCCACTATGGTTGCCAGATTACTCTCCGTTGATGGAATTAACTCAAAGCAGTTTTCAAATTTAAGAATACTTGGTTATGCCGGTGCCCCGATGCCACCTGAGCAAATTAGACAGTGTTACGAAAAAATTACTAAAAATATGGTCCAATACTATGGGTTAGTAGAGGCAATCCCACCAGTAACAGTTTTAAATGAAGCAGATCATGCCCTAGGTCTTGCCACTCAACCAGAATTACTTACCAGCGCTGGCACTGCATGTATTGGGGTGGAGATATTAATTGTAGATGAGCAAGGTAAAGAGGTACCTGCTGGTGAAATTGGTGAAGTTATAACCAGAGGTGACCATGTGATGGGTGGTTATTATGGAGCGGTGGGCAAGGATCCAACTGTAACCAAAGCAGTTCGTGACGGATGGTTACATACTGGAGATTTAGGAAGAGTTGATGTTGATAACAGACTTTATTTGGTTGATCGAAAAGGGGAAATGATAATTAGTGGCGGTTACAACATCTACCCAAGGGAGATTGAGGATGTGATTGCTGAAATTCCTGAGGTTCGAGAGGTGGCGGTAATGGGCATTAGTGATTCTGAGTGGGGGCAAAGAGTAACTGCCATGGTAACTATTGATCCAAATTCAAAGCTTCCGGAGAGCGTCATAAAAGAGAAAATTCTTGAACACTGCAAATCCAAGATGGCCTCCTATAAAAAACCTAAGGATTTGCGGATTGTCCCTGAGTTTCCATTAAATTCAACTGGAAAAATTTCTAAAAAGTTACTTAAACAGCAACTAGAAACTGAAGGAAAGTAAATGGTTTTAGAAAATCCGGGCGAGTATCCATATACAAGAGGAATTAATCCATCGGCAAATGTTTGGACCATGGGCCAATATGGTGGATTTGGTACACCAGCTGAGACTAATGCTCGATTTAGGATGCTACTTGACCAGGGGTTAACTGGATTTAGTGTTGCCTTAGATCTACCTACTCAATTGGGATTAGATTCTGATGATCCGCTCTCACTAGGTGAAGTTGGCCGTGTGGGTGTGGCAATTGATTCTCTAGCAGATATTGAGATTTTAATGGAGGGAATTCCATTAGAAAAAATTAGTCAAGTAAGAACTACAGCCAACTCGATTGGGTATATCTGGGCAGCGATGTTTATAGCTTTAGCAGAACAACGGGGTGTTGATCCAAATAAATTCGGAATGTTCATTCAAAATGATGTATTAAAGGAGTATGTAGCAAGAAGTACACAGATTTTTCCGGCAGAGGCAGGATTAAAACTTTCCGTAGATGTAATTGAGTACTTAGCGGTGAATATTCCAAACTGGGTGCCGCTGGCAATGAGTGGTTATCACATACGTGAAGCAGGCTCTACTGCTGTGCAGGAGATTGCATTTACATTTGCTAACGCAAGAGAGTACTTAGATAAGGCACTCTCTCGAGGAATCTCAGTTGATTCAGTTGCTCCTACATTATTTACATTTTTATCCTCGAACATTGATTTTCTGCCAGAGATAGCAAAGTTTCGAGCTGCCCGCCGGGTTTGGGCAAAACTTATGCGCGAGAAGTATCAGACAAAAAACCCTGCCTCTGAAAAGTTAAGAATTTTTGCATTTACGGCTGGGTCTTCACTTACCGCCCAACAATCAATGAACAATGTGGTGCGCACATCAATTGAAATGATGGCTGCAGCGTTAGGTGGAATACAAACAATGCATGTATCAGCATTTGATGAGGCACTTGGAGTGCCAACGGAAGAGGCGGCCACTCTTGCCCTGCGAACACAACAGGTGGTGGCATTTGAAACAGGGGTGCTTGATAAAGCTGATCCTTTGGCTGGAAGTTTTGAGTTAGAGCGCTTGACTGATGAACTAGAAAGTGAAATTTGGGCATTATTAAATAGTATTGAAAAACGAGGTGGAGCGTTGGAGTGTGTCAATAACGGATATTTTGTAAATGAAATTTCAGACAATGCTTATAAATTGACTGCGGCAACTGAATCAGGTGCTAAAAAGGTTGTTGGAGTTAATGTGTTTCAATCAGAATCAGCACCTTTTAAGCAATTTGAGATTAATCCAGCTAGTGAATCTGATCAGGTAAAGGCACTGCAGCTAATCAGAAAAAAGCGAGATAATAAAGCGGTTAAGGATTCATTAGAAAATTTATTTAATGTAGCTAAATCTGGGGAGAATATCATCGAAGCCACTGTTGAGGCAGTTAAGCAGTATGCCACTGTAGGTGAGATTGTAGGTGAATTACGTAAAGTATATGGAAAATGGCAACCGATAAAGACCTTTTAATTCTTTAGTCGAAACCTTTGTAATTTACCAGTAGTAGTTTTAGGTAATGATTCGACAAAGTTAAGCAACCTTGGATATTTATATGGTGCAATTTTATTTTTAACATGATCTTGTAGCTCCTTACGCAGCTCTTCAGAGGGTAAAAACTCAGCTCGCAAGACAACATAAGCAGTAACAACCATTCCTCGCTCTATGTCTGCAGTACCAATTACTGCAACCTCGGCAACTGCGTTATGAAGCAAAAGAGCATTTTCAACCTCGGGGGCAGCAATGTTATAGCCACTGGATATGATCATGTCATCAGATCGAGATTCATACTTAAAGTAGCTATCACTTGTTTTGGTATAAATATCTCCAGTTAAGTTCCAGCCATTTTTCACATAATTTTTTTGCCTTGCATCATTTAAATATCGGCAGCCAGTAGGGCCTTTAATCACCAAAAACCCAGATTGACCATCAGGTACTTCATTAAAACTTTCATCAACAATTTTTGCCTGATATCCCGGCACTGGCTTGCCTGTCATTCCTGGGACAATCTGATCATCACTTGCGGATATAAATATATGAAGTAATTCAGTCGCACCAATCCCATCAATTAATTTATTGCCAGTGGCTTCAAACCAGGCATTCCAAGTTGCAAGTGGTAGATGTTCACCAGCAGATATACATCTGCGCAAGCTTGATAGATTTTTTCCCTGCAGTATTGGAAGCATCGCTCGGTAGGCAGTCGGGGCGGTAAATAGGCAGGTGACCTTATGTTCAACTATTTTTTCCAACAAGACTGGTGGTGCAGCATTTTCAAGTAAAACTGAGGTGGCACCAACTCTAAGTGGAAATATCACCAATCCACCTAGACCAAAGGTGAAGGCGATTGGTGGGCTACCGCAGAAAAGATCATCTTCAGTTGGTTTAACAATATGTTTAGAAAAAGTATCGGCAATGGTTAGCAAATCCCTATGAAAATGCATGGTTGCTTTTGGCAATCCAGTTGAACCAGAGGTAAAGGCTAAAATACTGACATCATCTGCAGCTGTATTACACGGTGTAAAACTAGTGGATAAAAGTGAAATATTAGAGTTGAAATCTGATCCAGCACCCACTACACAGGTTTTTCCCTGGTAGTTGGTGACTAAATTCCACTCTTCAGTAAATCGGTAATCAATAAATGCATATTGAACTTTTGCAATTGCGATGATTTTTTCCAACTCCATAGCGCGTTGCAGGGGAATAGTAGTTACAGCAATTGCTCCAACTCGAAGTATTGCCAGCCATATTGCAACTGCGGTCGCATTGTTGGGCGATCTGATAGCCACTCTATTCCCAGCAACTATACCCTCATTAATAAGAAAATTTGAAATTTGATTTACTAATTTTAATAACTGCGAGTAAGTAAAATTGCCATCAGCTGCAATTAATGCAAGCTTACTGTCACCAACTTTCTCAATAGTTTTTTCTAGTAACTCCTGGCTAGCATTTAACTGCTCTGGGAACATCGCAGCGGGGTGATCAAGTACTAGTTCAGGCCACAACGAAAGGTCGGGCAGATTCTCTCTTGCAAAAGTATCGATATGAGCAGATTTACTTGCCAACCTTTTGAGCCTTTCTGTGATTTTCAACCTCCACCATCAACTCCAAAACTCCAACACCAGTTTGCATTTCACCCAATAAAACCGGCCGCACCCAACTTACCCCCTTATTTGTGTCGAGCATAGATAATGCTAGAGATTTTTCAATATCTTGTTTCGTCTCAAGGGCGCCTTCTCGATCTGATTTATTCACTAAGTAAATATCGCCAATTTCTAACAATCCAGCCTTTGCGGCTTGAATACCATCACCCATGCCAGGGGCTAAAACTACACATACGGTATCGGCCACCCGCATGATCTCTACCTCGCTTTGACCTACACCCACCGTTTCAATAATTATAAAATCAAAATTAGCTAACTGAATTAAATTTAAAACATGATTTATTGTTGCCGATAACCCGCCTAAGTGGCCTCTGGTGGCAATTGAGCGAATAAACACCTTTGGATCAGTGAAGTGATCTGATAACCGAATTCGGTCTCCTAATAATGCACCACCTGAGATTGGCGATGATGGGTCAACTGCGAGAACGGCAATCGATAAATCTTTTTTTCGCAAAAATTTGACAATTGCATCAACTGTTGTTGATTTACCCACTCCTGGCGCACCAGTTATGCCAAGTACTTGTATTGGATTTTCTACTTTTGGAATTTGTACCTCGGTATTGGCGTTTTCAAGATTTGTAATAGCCTTGGCAAGTATTTGGCGATTTCCAGATCGAATTTCTCGTTGGATGTCCTGATCAAAAACAGCGCTCATGTAGTAAACCCTACGATAAAATCTTGTGATAAGTTGAGAGTATGGCGCAGAACTCTCAACTTGCCCCAATTCGGGTTGTGGTTGCAAAACCTGGTTTGGATGGGCATGATCGAGGTGCAAAAGTTGTAGCTCGAGCCTTACGCGATTCAGGCTGTGAGGTTATATACACCGGTCTGCATCAAAGTCCAGAGCAAATTATTGCCACCGCGATCCAAGAGGATGCTCAAGCAATTGGTTTATCAATTCTTTCTGGTGCACATATGAGCATCTTTGATCGTATTTTGACTCTGCTCAAAGAAAATAATGCAGAGAATATTATTATTTTTGGGGGCGGGATAATCCCTGAATCCGATCGACAAACTCTAAAAAGTAGAGGTGTAGGTGAGATTTTTACCCCTGGCGCCACCACTCAGGAGATCATTACCTGGTTGCAGAAGGCTGTGAGTGTAAAAAGTTCTTAAAGTCTTAATTTTTTAAATCTAATACATCCCAACAATTCTCATTCCACTATCCTTTAGAGCATGAGTTACCCACCTGAACATATAGTTAATCAAAGTGGCCCAGCTGGAAACCTTGTAATTAGTTATGGAAGTGACCCAGATCAAGTAATTGAGTTTTATGGGAATCAGGAAAGTTCATTTGTAGTAGTGCTAATTCATGGTGGATTTTGGCGACCAACAATTGATCGATCTCATCTACAGCCTTTGGCTAGAGCGCTAGCAGATAAAGGTTTTGATACCGCTTTGGTTGAATACCGAAGAGCCCAAGGGAGCCCCAATCAATATTTACTGGATGTGGTGTCTGCGCTAACAATGTTAAAAGATAAAAAGGTCATCCTGTTTGGTCATTCAGCTGGTGGGCAGCTTGTCATTTTGGCAGCAAGAAAAATTAATAATTGCATTGGCGTAATTGCAGCATCTCCCGTTGCCGATTTAACTGCTGGTGAGTTTGAAAATCTTGGTGATGGAGCAATTAATTTATACTTAGGTGGAAAAGTAGTAGATTTCCAAGAATTAAACCCGATTAAGGTATCGGTTCCCAAATGTAGAGTTGAGATAGTTCACACTGAAGATGATTTTATTCCAAGACATGTTGCAAAAAATTATTATGATAAGTATCAGGAAAATCATGAAAATCTTGGGTTTACCTTGTTAAATCAGGCTGACCACTATACTTTAATTGATCCACGTGGGAAAGGATTGGTTCAGTTAATTTCACTGATCGAGAATATGAAAATTAGATCAAAAGAAGATCTGCAATGATGCCTTCACGTAATATCTTCATCACTGGTGGCATGGGAGGCATAGGTAAATCCTGTGTACAAAAGTTTGTTGATCAAGGTAATAAAGTTGTATTTACCTACGCCGGAGAAAAATCCAACCAAATTGTGGCAGAGGAATATGCTGCCTCTGTTGGCAATTTCGCCACAGCATTAATCCAGTTTGAGGTGTATGGCTCAACATTTGAAGCTAGTTATTTAGGCATTAATAGTGTTGATCAAAATTTATTTTCACTTTCTGCGTTACTTACAAAAATGTGTGAGGCAGTATAAAAATGATACTAAATAAAAAATATTTAATGCAATCTTTTGTATTGGCTTTAATTTTATTCATAAATACTAGTAGCGAGGTTGCATTTTCAAATGACTGGCAGTCACAAATGTTAAAATCAGTGAATAAACTGAGGGCAGACAAGGGATTATCATCTTTAATTCTCTGTAAATCACTAGCTAGCGCGGCTCAAAAATATGCTCAGGTCATGGCTGATCAGAATTTCCTGTCTCATAAAGGCAAAGATGGTTCCACGCCGAGTGATCGAATGCATAATGCAGGCTACAGATGGAAAAACTCAACGACTGGTTCTATGGTTGCAGAAAACATTGCAGCGGGTCAGAAATCAGTTAGTCAAGTAATGATTGGTTGGACAAAATCTAAAGGGCACTATAAAAACATAGTTGAGAAAAAATTTATACACGTGGGATTCGGTCAAGCTCGAAACCAATCGTCTAAATATGAGACTTATTGGGTACAAAACTTTGGATTTGGCGCAAAATGTTAAATGGTGTTCATCTCCTTCTTCCTACAGGTGCTATCGATTATCAACAATTAACGCTAGGCTTCAAAACATGAAAAAGACACGATTACTTTGGTCTGTGATGGCAGGAACTTTATTTTTGGGTTTTATTCAGACAAATCCTGTACTAGCAAATAGTCCTGCTGTGCCCCAAGCCGAAAGTAATTTATACATTTTAGATTTTTCTAAATCCTTGATTACACGGGATCTGTGGTTTTCCTTGAGAGACTCTATTCAAGAAAAATTAATACAACCTTTTGGTAATCCTAAAGGAAAAAAACAATTGGCAAAACCATCTGTCGATATATCAGTTGCAATAATATCTAAAGTTTCTGCAAACTCTCCGTTATTTAATATTGTAAGCAGGAGTGACTCTGATGAGATCTGGAATACTTTAGGAACTCAAATTCCGGCATTTAACTCCTCAAGAATTGACAAGGTTGTTGCGGCACTTTTTGATGCAGGCGGGGTCTGGGCAGAACAAGCTGAGATTTTCAAGCAGGAAAAAGTTATTGCACCAAGCGAGGGTAGTTGTAGAAATTCAATGTTAAGCTCGATGAAAAAACGAGCTTGGATTAAAGATGTAGATATAAAAATTCAAACTGAGCTATCAGTAAAGCTATGTAAAAAGTTAATCAATATTGCTACTAATTATAATAAGGTGGATTCTTACTTGACAAGTGACATATGCAAAGACAGCGATAGGTGTTCAGACGTTACAGGAGCAATTTTGAGATCTACAAATTATGCTGCAGATCTATTAGCAACAAGCAAGAGCAATCCAGCGCTATGTATCGCGATTGCCTCCGACATGTTAAATGATTCAGATGGTATTGCAGAGAAAAGTGATCTTGATAGCAAGTACCATGCTACGAAGTCTAAATCTGAGGAGGATGCGCGAAGCTTTGGTGCAAAAGCAGCGAGGTCTGTGGGAGTTCAGTTTCCAAAAAATGTTAAAACAAAAGTAATAATGGTTGGACTGGGTTCTGGCCCTAAACCAATTCCATTGAATCGATCATCATATCTTGTGGCATACTGGTCTGGATTCTTCTCCGCGGCTGGAATAACTCAAGCTAGTCAATCACAATCGATTAACAAAGCTTGCGCATGAGCAAAAGATCAGAAAGAATAGATACATTATGATTTCACCCTTTCATTCGATATCTAGGGCAAAGCGTAAATCTCGCCGTAGCGGAAAATCTCATGCTAGACAGGGTCAACCCTCTAGAGAATGGAGTGGAGGACCAGTTGCATATCTAGAATCGCTTCATGCTGAGTACAGCCAGAAAATTGATGCTTTAGATTCAAAATTAAGAATTATCGAAGGTCAGTCAATAACCTCCACTGACGAAGACACCGCTGATAAACATGCGATCGAATATCAAATTACACAGAGTGAAACTGAGCGATCATTATACGAAGTACAGCTAGAGAGATTGTTAAGCGGCCGAGAAGGTGAGCAAAATCAAAACCCGAGTGGTAAGGCTGCTCGGCACCGACATATACCTGCCGTTCTTTATGTGACCGCCCTCATGGCTCTTGCAGTTGGAGAGTATTTTGTGACACTGCCCGCAGTTGAATTGTTACTGGGGGATTCCGATTGGAAGGCTTGGATAATCACTCTAAGTTTTGCGATTTTGAGCATTCTTGGTTCTCACATAATTGGTCTGACTGCAAAACTTGAAATTGATCGAGACAACCCTCAGCCGATAATGCAAAAATACGGAATTTTTGTTATTTTTGGTTTTTTAACCTCAGTAATTCTTTTATTATCTGCATTACGAAGTGGCACAGTTTCAGGTGTATCCTTTAAATTTGGTATTGAAAGTGATATCATTTTTGGAACTATCTTATTTTTCTTTATTCAAATGACTTTTATTGTTTGCGCAATTGCACTTTCGTACTTTAATCACTCGGAGTACGAGAGTAATATCTCTAGAACAAAGCGTAAAATCAAACGTCTCACTAACAAGATTCGAAATTTGACTAAATCGAAAATGACTCCAAACAGGGGAAAGCTAACTCCAGAAAAGAGGGTTGTACAACTCAAAGCAATTGTAACGAACATGCGACTTCTCGAGGCAGAGTACAGACAGCTGTGTGCAATCTACATAGGAGCAAATCTTCTTGCGCAAAAAGAATCTTTCACAACTCCTGGAGCCGGTTTGACAGAAAAGCCTCTTCAAATTCCCGAATCTAGAATTTTAGGCGAGATTGTATGAGTAACTCATCATTTCAAAAATTATTCAATCGTCGCCCGATATCTGCAACTATTGGATTGAGTATTTCTGCAACATCTTTTTTTGCGACAATTTTGCAGGGAGCATTTACATTGTTATCCTCCGAAAATCTTTTCTTTTTTGATTTTATAACAGGATCTTCATTAGATGGAGATAGTGGTATAACTTTTACACAGGCGGTCATTGGCACCTCATGGGCAATAATTGGCTTAGTAGCATGTTACAGAGCCTTGGAACCGAGTAATCTCGCAAGATTCACGGTGGTAGTGGTGGCGGGCGTTAAGCTATTTGCGTTTATCAGTTACTCAGACCAAGTAAATTTACCAGTATGGCGCTACGTGTTAGTTCTAACCTTGGCTGTAATACCAATAATTCTGCTTTTAGCTCCGCCGAGCAACACCTACTATGGACGAAATCAATAGAAAGTTAAAAACTCATATGTAAAAGTTATTTTTATCATCACTTAACATGATAAGGCAATTATTTTTGTGATATCCTCACCTTACTCGAGACTAAAATAGAATCGGAATTTGAAAATTGACACTAAAATCTAAACCACATTCTATTGCTTTACTAATGATAGGAATATTCTCTTTCTCACTAAATATTTCAGAGTCTCTTTTTACCAGTGGATTTGCTCGTTATATTTCTGCCTTTCAATACGATGCTCCATTTATGCATCAAATCTTGCAATTTTTTGCCTCTTTAGTTTTTTTACTTATTCCAATTATGTGTATTGTCTTGGCGATAATTTCTTTCTCTAAACCACAAAAGCTAAAATTAGGATTAATACTTATCTTTATAATTAACATTCTTTGCGACTTATCTCAAGTGTTTGCAGACTTATTAAACCCTTATATCGATATTTCAATCACTGAATATTTCAAGGCTTGGTTTAAATATGTATTTATAGGTCTACCAAACGCATCCGCCGCAATCCTGTATCAAACTTGGATTTTAGTGTCAGGAATAATTACAAAAATTATTTTATTTATACTACTTATCGTAGTTTTAAACTCCAAACTAGATAAAGAAATACCATATCCAACCATCCAAGAAATACCCTTACCTGGACAAAAAGTCATTACAGATAAGTTTGGCTTAGAAGATCTAGAGAAATTAGCTTCGTTGCGAGATAAAGGACTTATTTCTGAAGAGGAATTTACGCGGAAGAGACACCAAATTTTAGATCTATAGGTGGCGTGGCGTGAACGTGCTCTAAGCTAATCTCAAAGCAAACTTTTTTACGGTTTTTTATAAAATTTATCAACAGGAGCATAAAATTAGTAGTATGCGGAATTTTAGTATTCCGCATACTTTATCTTGCTTAAACTAAGGCACTTCCATTTGCAGCGGGGATTTTTCTCAGAATGATTAGGATAAAATCGATCAGAGCCCAAACTCCCAATCCACCAATGGTAAGCAGTTTTACAACTCCTAGCCCGGTGTATCCTAGATAAAAACGATCAACGCCTAGTGCGCCTAAAAAGAAAGACAGAAGTATTGCTGTTACATAACTCTTGGATCCAGCGCTATTTGAATTTGTGGACATTTGCAACCCTTTCCTAATTAGAAGATCAGTGATTTACCAACCTTCTACAATTAGCATACAGTGATCGTACGATTCTGCAAGAGGCGTTTTTATTTTAAGGGTAAACCTGTTGAGTCGTTAGAACTTCTGGTTGCGATGAGAATGATGTCGATTAGATACCATATTCCACAGCCGCCTAGGGTTAATATTTTTCCTATCCCCATACCGACTTGCCCCATATAGAAGCGATCAATGCCTAAATATCCGAGGAAAATCGAGAATAGTAGAGCAATAATATACTCCTTATCAGAAAATACACCCGGAATTTGAGAAGCAGAATAAGTTCGTTTATTTTGAATATCTAGTACTTGAGAATCAGGTTTTATGATTTTCATTCGAGCCCATGAATTTAGTGTGCTCGTATTAACTGGAGTGTCTGGTTGACCAGGTAATTGAACTAACCATTTCTCATCCGAATTCACTAAAGCCATTTAATTTCTCCATTTCATAATTAGATTACACTATACCACTATTAGTTCTTAACATCGTGATTAACCAGGCACCTAGGTAAAGCAAAAAAATATAAATAAATTGCCGATTAGATTGAATTAGACTAAATTTATTATCAAATGTATATAATATTCTAGTAATCAATCCAGGAAAAATAGCCCAGATGATGGCAAGAAGATAAACTAAGTATCCAAGTGGATTTAAGTTCCATGCTCGGTCAAAATCTCCAATTGCTATTGATCCAATTGATCTAGTTGTTCCACAAGCAGGGCAGGGAATGTTTGTTAATAACCTTACTGGGCAAATAATTGGGCCTTGAGAGAAGCCATTTAATCTTTTTGCAGATTCTGCTATTGACAAAAAGACTAGAATTAGAAACGCAATTCGAAGAACTTTACTATTCAAATAAACTTGCATTTTTTCAGTTAACATTTTAATAAACTTTCACTGTATCAAAGAGTCCATAAATTAGGTAAAACATATTTGTTAACCAAAGAACCTTAGTAATCTAGTTCGTCAAATACTCCTGTACTGAAAAGGATCAACGATAAAACAAGGTATACTATGCTTATGATGAGGCCCGCTTGAGCTAATCCTTTTCCTTTTTGAGAGGGATCGCCACCAATCTGACTCAGAGCAATCGCAGATAGGATTATGCCTACAGGCGAGCAGCAAACGAGTCCCGTAACGAATCCAGCAACTGCAAGACCGTTTGTTTTTTGTGGTGGTACCGGATTTAAGCTTGTCATTTCCTACCCTTTTCATAGATATCCCGAATTTATAACTCCAAGTCTCTCACAGCGCAATTTGATATACAAGCCTTAAATTGCATAATTTTCACGTTTGACCCAATAGATTGACAGAATTGCAATGCTCAAAATACTCAGGAAAAGTGCTGGGAATGTTGGTTTGCCACACGTAATATAGAGGATGTGAATGTTGGTGCCAAGGGTATTGATTTAGGAGCACTCTAATGAAACTTAGAAGAGCTAGAAAGCGGAATAAGTTTCCTTCAAAGCGGAGATGCGCAAGGCAA
>SXGR01561909.1_pt1 | contig 25447 bp, 35 predicted proteins | sample 3174711 | NCBI WGS metagenome assembly SXGR01 (sample SAMN11356860, study PRJNA531348) | freshwater metagenome | isolation source: freshwater sample F1-60 | place: China: Fuxian Lake, Yuxi | collected 2017-12-25
GCGGCGGACGCGGCGGACGCGGCGACGTACGCGGCGTACGCGGCGACGTACGCGGCGGACGCGGCGACGTACGCGGCGGACGCGGCGACGTACGCGGCGTACGCGGCGACGTACGCGGCGTACGCGGCGACGTACGCGGCGGACGCGAGATGGAAATGGCTCCTCGCGACCTACCGGCACGCGGTGGGGCCGGGGTTCGCGTTCTCGCCGGAATGGCGCACCACGACCGCCGTGGCGCTGGCGCGGGGGATCGTCGCGGAGCGCGCGTTCGACCGGATGCCGATCCTCGCGGACGCGCTCCAGGACGCGGGGTGCGATGACCCCGACCTGATGCGACACCTGCAAGAGGACCGCGAGGAGTGGACCGCGGCCGATTGGTGCCTGTGGGAACTGCTGGAGCGGGGCTGATCTCAACCACGGAGGGTACGGCGATGATCTGGCGCGAACTGTGGGGCCTGATGGCCTCGGTGGTGACGGTGGTGGTTGTCGGGCTGGCGACGGTGATCGTGTGCGAGCGGCGGGTGTTCCCGCCGTCCGTCGAGTACCGGACGAGCAAGCTCGATCAGGCGATCGCGGCGGAGAACGAGGGGCTGCGGCGCGACCTGCGCGCGGCCCAGGTGGACCTGCTCGCGGAACGGGCCTGGCACCAGGCGACGCGGGCCGACCTCGACGCGGTGCGACGCGGAGCGGTGTGGGTGCCGCCGAAGCCGGACCTCGACGCGGCGGACCTAATCCCGCCGCAGAACCTGCCGGTGCCGGTGCTGCCGGCGGGGAAGTGACCACGGGAGAGCAGCGCCAGGGATCGGTAGCTGCTCCGGGAGGGTGAACGCGGCCCGAACAGCGTGACTCAGCGCGCGGAGAGCAGCGCGGCCTGCCGGTGGCAGGGTCGGCCCTGGGGCGTCCGGGGCGGCGAACCGGCGAACCGGCGGGCGGCCGCGGTCGAACCGAGGGGAACGGGTCGGCCGAGGGGCCTGGGTTCGACGCCCGGCCCGCCACTGGATTCGTGTCACCAACCGGAGGGGCCGACGTGTTCCAGCTGTACCGGGTGTGCGAGCGGGTGTCGGGGGAGTCGGAGCCGACGGTGGCGGTGCTCGCGCGGGGCGACGCCATGACGTGCGTGCTGAAGCTGCTGCCGGGCTGCTCGTACGAGCAGCTCAACGCGCTCAAGCTGCACGGGATCGGCCGGGCGCAGCGCGAGGTCCGCGAGCGCGAGCGTCTCGCGAATCTGGACCGGACCGAGCGAGAGGTGAGTGCGGAGGTGGCGACGGCGTACTCCGACTTCTCGCCGCCGGAGTCGACCGACGTGCTGGACGACGATGAGCCGGACGAGCCGACGCCGCTGGAGGCGATCGACCCGCTGAGCGGAGTGAAAGAGGCGGCAGCGACGGGCCAGTGAAGCGAGCCACGGGGCGAAACCGCGTGACATCCCTCCGCGGCGACGCTCCCCCTACCGCGACCGGGCACCGTGTTCCACCACGGTGAGGTGTGGGAACCCGGTCACTTGCGTGTGTGGTGTAGGAGTACACGCCGCCCTTCCGGGGCGGAGACGCTGGGTGCGAGTCCCGGCCACGCGCTCTGTGTGAGTTGCTTCCTTTCAACTCCTTGTAAGAGGTCGGTCATGTCCACCGAATTGGCGCGCGTCGAGTTCTCGTCGGAGCAGGTCTCGCTCATCAAGCGGACCATCTGTCAGGGCAGCACGGACGACGAGCTGAGCCTGTTCCTGGCCCAGTGCAAGCGGACGGGCCTCGACCCGTTCGCACGGCAGATTCACGCCGTGAAGCGCTGGGACAAGAAGCAGAACCGCGAGATCATGTCGATCCAGATCGGGATCGACGGGTTCCGACTGATCGGCGCGCGCACGGGCGAAGCCGACGGCCAGGAGGGGCCGTACTGGTGCGGCAAGGACGGCGTGTGGAAGGACGTGTGGCTGTCGGACGAGTACCCGGTCGCGGCGAAGGTGCTCGTCTACCGCAAGGGGCGCTCGCACCCCTACGTCGGCATCGCGCACTGGTCGGAATACGCCCAGACCTACAAGGACGGCAACCCGCTGCCGATGTGGGCGCAGATGCCCGCCGGCCAACTCGCCAAGTGCGCCGAAGCACTGGCCCAGCGCAAGGCGTTCCCGCAGGAGCTGTCCGGCCTGTACTCGCCGGAGGAGCTGTCGCACGTCGACGAACGGCCCGCCGAGCCGAAGCCGCACACGAACGGCAAGCCGCAGCCGGCGCTGCCGCCCAAAGCCGACACGCAGCTCGCGGGCACCTACGCCGCGAAGCTCGAAGCCGCTACGAGCGCGGCCGAAGCCGAACAGGTGATCGCGAGCATCAACGGCGACATCGCCGCCAAGCTGCTCACCAAAGCCGACACCGAACGCCTCGCGCCCGTGGTGGTGGGCACACGCGCGAAGTTCGCCGAGCCGCAGATCGAAACGCTCGGCCCGGAGGGTGAGCAGCGCGCGGACCCTCCGTCGGCCACTACGACCCCCGCGGCGACGACGGCCGCACCGAAGGTCGCGAAGGCGACACCGACGCCTGAGCCGGCCGGCGGCGTGCAGAAGGCCGGCGGGCACATCGTGCAGGTGATCCTCGGCCTCGCGCACGAGATCGGCGTGTCGTGGCCGGAGATCCGCGACGGCGTGGAGAAGGGCGGCGAGATCGCGGCCGCGGCCGCGCTGCCGAAGCTCCCCATCGACTTCAAGGTGACGTCGCTCAGCGCCGAGGAGGCCCTGCGGCTGCACAAGGTGCTGACCGAGCGGGTCGAGAAGAAGAAGGCGAACGCGGCGAAGCGGGCCGACAACGCGAAGCGGCGCGAGGCCGAGGAAGTGGGTGCCGCGTGAACGAGGCACAACACACGCCGGGGCCGTGGTCGGTGAGCCATGAGGACTTCCGCACCAACGACGGGCAGCGGGCGGTCATGGCCCCGGACCCGGAGCACGGGCGGCGGCGCGTGGCGCTGATCGACCCGATGGCCGGGCACTTCACGCGCGGCGGCCGGTTCGTCGGCGACCCCGCGTGTACCGAGATGACAGCGAACGCCAACCTGATCGCCGCCGCGCCGGACCTGCTCGCGGCGCTGCACCTGTACCTCGAAGCGCTGCCCGCTCTGCGGGGCAAGGACATCGGCGCGCCCGACAGCTTGGCGCGAAAGCTCCAGGCGCTGCACATTGCGGCCGAGGACGCCGCGCGTGCGGCTATCGCCAAAGCGGAAAGTCGGGTGCCCGCGTGAGTGACCCACTGCCTAAGCCGGTGATCGTGCTCACCCGCACCTACACGCTCGCGGAGGCCGCGGTGCTGTGCGAGGTGAGCGAGGCGATGGTCCGCGACCACGTTTTCGAAGGGCTGCTCGTGCTCCTGCCGGTGGAGCCGCTGCCCGTCGGCGTGGCGGAGCTGCCGCGGCGGGTTGACGGCCTGGAGCTGTTCAAGTGGTTCCGCGCGATCCGGCGGGGCCGGATCGCGCAGCCGCCGAGTTCGCGGCTGGTGGACCGAAAGGGGAACCCGGCGTGAACATCGTGAAGCACAACCAGGGCAGCGAGGCGTGGAAGCTGTGGCGGCGCGAGGGGCTGGGCGGCTCGGACATCGCCGCGATCCTCGACCTGTCGCCCTATGACGACCACACGCGCGCCAGCGTCTTCGCTGAGAAGGTCCACGGGATCGAGCGCGCCGTGAACTTCGCGATGCACCGCGGCACGCGGCTGGAGCCGCACGCGCGGTGCGCCTACGAGCGGCGGCAGCGGTGCAGCGCCCCGCCGGCCTGCGTCGAGATGGCCGGGTGCCCGTGGGCGCGGGTGTCGCTCGACGGGCTGTGTCACGACGGGGCGGCGGTCCACCGGCTGTACTGGCTGCTCGAGCTGAAGTGCCCGAACTGGCAGACCCACGACCTCGCGCTGAACGGCGTCGTGGCCGAGCACTTCGCGGTGCAGTGCCAGTGCCAGTGGCAGATGCTCGTGACCGGTGTTCAGCGGCTCGACTTCGCCAGCTTCAACCCCGGCTCCCGGTTCACGCCGTCCGGCGTGATGCCGTGGGAGCAGTGGCACCGGTTGGCCGAGGCGGAGCGCCCGCCGATGCCGGAGGCGTGGCTGGCGGTACAGGCGCTCGCACCGGACGAGGACCGGCAGGCGTGGATCATGGAGGAGGCGGCGCGGTTCTGGTTCGAGGTGTGCGAGGCCCGCGCGACACTGCCGGTGAGGGCCGAGACGCCGCCGGGGGGCTGGGACACGGTCGAGGCGGAGTTCGCGTAAGGGGGCCGGACGTGGACGCGGACCTGGAACGCGCGCGGGCGCAGCTCCGCGAGTGGATCGCGAGGCACACGCCGGTTGCCCCGGTGCCGCCGTTCGAGCCGTCGCCGTGTCCCGTGGGGACGGCGGCGGACCTGCCGATGCTGCCGGGGCCGCAGCCGCACAACGGCGGGATCACGCCGGGCTACAGGCCGGCGCGCCCGGCCGACGACCCGGCCACGGTCGCGGACCTGAAGGCGCTGGCGGCGGGCGTGCGAGCGGTGCTGGGCGAGCTGGAGGCTCGCATCGACGCGGCGGAGGATGCCGTCGTGGACCTCGAAACGAATCGGGTGTGTGGTGAGCCTCGACGAGAAGCGACAACGGGTCGCGGCTAACGCGCCGAAGCCCGCCGAACCGAAGCCCGCCGCGGTGCCCGCGTGGAAGCAGCGCCCGGCGAACGCGCCGGCGCTGCCGGTCGGGATCGCGGCGAACGACCTGTTCAACGCCGAGTTCCCCGCGCCGCGGCTCGTCGTGGACGGGCTGATCGGCGACGGGCTGACGGTCCTGGGCGGCAAGCCGAAGGGCGGCAAGAGCTGGCTGGCGCTGCTGCTCGCGTGGGCGATTGCGGCCGGCGAGTCGGTGGACGGCCGCACGGTGTGGCAGGGCGACGTGCTGTATCTCGCGCTCGAGGACACGCAGCGCCGGCTCCAGAGCCGGCTGAAAAAGCTGCACGCCGACCTCGGCTGGATCGTGCCCGAAACGCTGACGCTCCAGACCGCGTGGCCGCGGGTGGACGACGGCGGGCTGTACGGGATCGCGGAGTGGCTGGAGGCGCGGAAGGGCGTCGCCCGGCTGGTGATCGTGGACGTGCTGGCGAAGTTCCGCAAGCCGCAGAAGGGGGCCGTGAACAACTACGCCGACGACTACGAGGCCGTCGGCGGGCTGAAGGAGCTGGTCGACCACTACGGCTGCTCGGCGCTGTTCGTCCACCACACCCGCAAGCTCCGGGCGGAAGACCCGTTCGACGAGCTGAGCGGCACCTACGGGATCAGCGGCCCGGCCGACACGCTGTGGATTCTGGACAGCGACAGCGGCCAGGACTCGCGGCTGTACGTTCGGGGCCGCGACGTGGCCGAGGGCACGGTGCCGATGCGGTACACGCGGGAGAGCGGCCGGTGGCTGTTGGGCGCGACCGCGGAGGGCATCGACACGACCGGCCGGGCCGCGGCGGGCAACCCGGCCGAGGGGCGCGTGGGCCAGTGCAAGGCGTGGCTGCTCGGCTACCTGAAGACCTACGCCTACCCCGCCGTCGAGGTCGAGGCCGCGGCACGGGCCGCCGGGTACAACCCGGCGACCGTGAAGAACGCCAAGACCGAGCTGGGGCGCGAAGGGACCGGGCAGATCCGGTTTCGCAAACTCACCGACGGCTGGTGGGTGGGGCTGAACGGGCCGGGGGAGGTCCGCTATCGCCCCCCGGTCGAGACCCAGATACCGGACTGACCGGAGAGTTCGGAAAGTTGGAGAGTTGACGCGAATCGTCGACGATTCCCGGCGATTTCAACTCTCCAACGGCGCGGTAAGTGGCCGGAGAGTTGGGCCAACTCTCCGGCGATGCAGTTCAACTCTCCACCGGTGGAGGGTTGCCCAAACACAAGAGCGACAAGGGTTTTCGGGCCAACTATCCAACTATCCAACTCTCCGACGGGAGCGAGGAACCGACCGTGCCGACGACATTCGCGATGGCCGATACCGACGTGGTGAACCTGCTCCTGCGGGTGATGGCGCGGCGCTACCCGCGGCTGCACGACGCCGGGCTGAGGGTGGGCGTGCTGATGGCCCGCAACCCGGACGGCCCGCCGATCAAGAGCGGCGGGTACGAGGTGCTGGCCCACATCAAGCCGGTGCCGCTCAAGGACCGGCTCACCAAAGGCTACGACGCCGAGCTGCTGATCGACTGGTCCGAGTACGAGCGGCTCCGCGGCCGGCAGCAGGAGGCGCTGCTCGCGCACGCGTTGGCCCGCCTCGACACGGTGGACCTGACGCCGGCGGAGATGCGGGCGCGTGAGGAAGACGAGTCCGTGACCTGGAAGACCGACGACCTCGGCCGGCCGAAGCTCAAGAGCGTACCCGGCGACTGGCAGGCCGGCGACGGGTTCAAGCAGGTCGTGGCCGAGTACGGCTCCGACGCCATCGAGTTCGAACTGCTCGCCCGGTGCAAGGCGAAGGCGGACCAGGCGAAGCGGGCCGGCGAGCTGGGCCAGGAGGTGTAGCGTGGCCGACCTGATGCGGTTCGACTGCCGCGACGCGGGCGCGCCGGCGGAGCAGTTCGCGGCGGTGTACGCCGCGTCCGCGCGGCTGGCGGCGGAGCGGTACTGCGAGCAGCTCGACCGGCCCGCCGGCGAGTACGAGGTGATCGTGATGGGGCGCGGGATCGTGTCGGTGTCGTGGGCGTTCCTCGTCCGGTGCGAGGCGGTCCCGGTGTGCTTCGCGAAGGAACTGCGATGACGGCCGAGCCGCGAGCGAGCGACGAACTGCGGGCCGACGTGTGGTGCCTGGTCCTGCGGGCCGAGACCGGCACCGTGCCGACCGAGGTCCGGGTGCGGATGCTGTTGAAGTACGCGAAGCGGGCGCTGGGGCTGAAGTGCGTGGCGATGCCGAACGAGTTGCCCGACGGGGCGCGAACCGATCAGGTGATGGAGCAAGAGCCATGAGCGCAGTGGTCCCCGTCCAGATCGAGTACGGCCCCGCGACCGCCGACGCGTGCGGCACCTGCACGAAGTGCGGCAAGAGCGCCAGCGTCGCGCTCGATCCCGACGACGGCGGGCCGGTCGCGCGCCGCAAGGCCGCGGTCGCCGCGGTCGCCGCGGTGTGCGCCAAACTCACCGCGCTCTGCGAGGTGCGGCTGCCGTGGGGCGTCGCGCCGGCGCACGAGGACCGGCGCATCCCGAAGGGCGTGACGCTGCTGGCGGAAACGTCGAGCGGCGACCGGCTGCCGGTCGCCGTGGGCGCGAATGGCAAGCTCGTGACCGCGTGGGCCGGCGTCCATCACGACACAGTCGTGATGGTGGTGCCCGACGACGAGGCCAGCTTCGAGGCCGCGGTCGAGTTCAAGGCGGAGCTGGTCGGCCGCGGGTACGAGCGGGCGCAAACGGCGCCGGTGGGCACGGTAGCGACCCCGCGGAAGCCGGCGGAGGTCGCGTCGTGACGCTAATCCTGCGGCGCACGGACGCCCCGCTGCGGCTGGCGCTCGGCTCCGCCGGCGTGTGCCGCGTGTCGCTGTGCGAGATCGTCGCGAGCTTCGGCACCGGGCCGGGGCTGCGGGTGGTGTTCCTCTCCAACCAAAGGTGACCGATGACCGACGAGATCGACCTCGACTCCGAAGTGCCGCCACTGCCGCTCATGCGGGACGGTCGCACGCCGTTCCAGAAGTGGGTGGACGGTGACGGCCCGCGAGCCAAACCGCGGAGCATCTACGTCGCGTCAAGCTGGCGCAACCCGCTCCAGATCGGCATCGTCGCGGCGCTCAAGGCCGCGGGCCTGGACGTGTACGACTTCCGAAACCCCGCGCCGGACAAGAGCGGGTTCTCGTGGCGGGAGATCGACCCGGACTGGCCGCTGTGGACGCCGAAGCAGTGGCGGGACGCGCTCCGAACGACGACGGCGCAGGCCGGATATGCGCTCGACAAGGGCGGCATGGACCGGGCCGATTGCGGCGTGTTGGTCTTACCGTGCGGACGGTCGGCCCACCTCGAAGCGGGCTACATGGGCGCACAGGGCAAGCCGGTGTTCACGCTCGCGCTGGACCAGGTCGATCCGGACCTGATGAACCTCCTGCTCGGCCCGCCCGACTTCATCTGCGTCACGATGGACGAGCTGTTCGACGCCCTCGCACTCCCCAAGTAAGGAGCCTCCCCGTGCCGAAGTCCGCGACCAAACTCAAGCCCCCCGCCAACGGCAAGCCCGCCGGTGCGTGCGCCCGCACCCCCGCGCCGGAAGCGCCGGACGTGACCTACCGGCACTCCGAGAGCGGCCGGCTGAAGCTGTCGGAGATCAAGCCGTGCCCGTTCAACGTGCGCCGCACGTTCGCGCCTGCGGACATCGCCGGCCTCGCGGAGAGCATCCGCGCGACCGGGCTGAAGGAGCCGCTGCTGGTGCGACCGGTGCCGCTCGCCGGCGGCGTGGTCCACCTCGGTCGCCAGGGGTGGATGAGCGAGTGCGACCACTTCGAGCTGGTGGACGGCGAGCGCCGGTTCCGGGCGCTCGCGCTGATCGGCGGCGACGCGCCGGTGGCGGTGATCGTCCGCGACTACACCGACGAGGAAGTGCGGGCGATCATGCTGGTGTCGCGCGAGCAGTCGCGCGACCTGAGCGCTTCAGAGTTGGTGGTTGGTTACTCGGAGTTGCGCGCGACGCAGTCGGACGACGCCGCGGTCGCGGCGCTGGTCGGCAAGCCGGTGGGTCATGTGCGCTCGGTGCTGCGGCTGGCGAAGCTGCCCGGCTGGGCGATGGTCGCGGTGGACGCCGGCCTGCTGCCGCGGGCCACGGCGGAGCTGGTGGCCCGCGTGCCGGGTGAAGAGAGCCGCAAGCTCGCCGCGGGGTGCGTGCTCCAGGGCGCGATCGGCCCCTCGCTCCTGATCGGCACGGCCGACCACCCCGACCTGCGCGGTCCCGACCTGGCCCCGCTCTCGTACCGCGACACGAAGAAGCTGATCGCGGACCACTTCACGAAGGAGCTGAAGGGTGCGCCGTTTGGCCGCAAGGAACTGTACGTGATGCCCGGCTGCGAGCCGGGCCACGAGCGATACTTCCCGTCGTGCGACGAATGCCCGAAGCGCGCCGGCAACGACCCCGAAGCGCAGGTCGAGGGCACGCGGGCCGACGTGTGCCTCGACCCGGACTGCTACCGGACGAAGGTGGCCGCGTACCGCGCGAAGGAGGTCGCGAAGGCCGCGGTGAAGGGCATCGAGGAAGCGGACCTCGGGCTGCTCGTGGGCTACTCCGGTGGCCCGCCGCGCGGGTGGTGCGACGTGTCGCAGCTCGTGGGCGGCACCGAACTGTCCGACGACCTCAAGGGCCACAAGCGCGGCGGCGAGAAGCTCAGAGACCTGCTCGCGAAGCCGCCCGTCGATTGCGCGCAGTACATCGCGTTCGGGCCGGGCGGCAAGTCGGTGCTCCTCGTGAAGACGGCCGAGGCCCGCAAGTCGCTCCAGCACGCCGGCGTGCTGAAGAGGCCGGAGCCGCGACCGAAAGCCGCGAAGCGCGAACCGGGCACCATCGAGCCGACCGCGAGCGCCGAGGCCCGGCGCGTCTCCGCGTGGGAGACGGACGGCAAGGCGTGTGACCTCGCGACCGACGTGCTCCGCCAGTACACGGAGAGTGAGTGCTCCGCCCTCGACGATCACGAAGACTCGCACGAGGACGGGCCGATCCGCGTCGCGCTCGAGCTGGTGTGCCGCGCGGTGTGCTACGAGTTCAGCACCGCGCGCGAGGGCGAGAAGGCGCTGCGCGCGTGGGTGGTTCCCGACGGCGACTTCGACACGGGCCTCGACGCCGCGATCTGCGCCATGCGCCCCTCGCAGATGATCGGCCTGCTCACGGCCGTGTCCGCCCAGTGGGAGCTGCGCGACGGCCCTTACCGGCCCACCGGCAAGGGCCTGCTGGCGTTCGCCGAACTCGACTGGCCCGCGCTCCAGGAGCAGGCCCGCCGGGTGCTGGCGGGCGGCGAGTCGGCCGAGGCGAAGATTGCGGCGGCGAAACCCATCGTCCACTGCGACAAGTGCAAGGCGACCTACGACGCCACCGACCGCGACCGCTGCCCGTCGTGCGGCCTGGTCACGGCCGCGGAGAAGGTGACAGATTCCCCCACGCCAGCGCCCGCCGGCACGTCGCTCGCGGCCGTGCCGAAGTTCCCGCCCGCGGCCGTGGAGCAGCTCGCTCTGCACGGCATCACCACCGTCGAGCAGCTCCGCGCCGAGGTCGCCAAGCTCCAGGCCCAGCCGAAGAGCACGCACGCGACGGTCTACACCGTGCTCAGGGAACTGAACGTGACGGGCGACGCCTACCTCGACGCCGGCGACGCGATCATCGACCTGGGCGCGACGGGCGACTCGCAGTTCACCGCACCGACCGAGCCGGCCGCGAAGCCGGCCAAGTCCAAGAGCAAGAAGGCAGGTGCGCGATGAAAGAGGCCATTGTCACGGTCTGCAACGACACGCTGTCCGCGGACCTCACGCGGCTGATTCACGCGCTCGAGCCGTCCGACCTCGCGAAGATCGAGGGCGCGGCCGGCCGCTCGGACCTGACCGCGCGCGGCCTCTACGGTCTGCACGCGGTCATGTCCCAGGTGTTCGCGCCGAAGCCGGCCCCGCCAGCGGACGCGGACCTGCGCGCCGAACTGGAGCACCAGAAGCAACTCAACGCCAAACTGTGCGACCGCGTCCACGCGCAGGCCGAGATGCTCGCGCGCCGGGCCGAGGCCGCGGCGGAGCCGTCCATCGCGGCCCAGGTGGAGCGGATCGAGCGCCTGGTGCGAGCGCACGACGACACCATCGGCGGGCTTCAGGAGTACCACGACGACAAGGGCGCGGCCGTTGTCGTCGATACCGCCCACGGCGGCATAAACGCTGCGCTCGCAACGGCCGTAGAACCAGCGCCCGCACCGGTCGAGCCGGGCGCGGTCGCGATCCGGGCCGAGCCGTCGAGCAACGGCCACCCGGAGCGCGTGCTTGCCGGCAGCGCCAAGGCCAGATCGGAGCTGGGCCGCGCGAATCGGCTGGCGATTGCTCGCTCGCTGGCGAGCGGTCCCCAGTCGGTGAAGTGCGTCGCGGCCGCGACGGGCCTCGTGTACGGCACGGTCGCGGGCATCTTCGGCGCACACGACACCCTCCCCGCGTGGTTCGTTAAGACCGAAGACCGGCACGGCGCGCCGTACCAGCTCACCGACGCCGGCCGCGCGGCGCTGGGCGCGGACGGGTTCGTGCTGGTGCCGCAGTCGATGCCAGCACCAGCGCCGAAAGCAGAAGCGGAACCAGAAGCGGAACCAGAAGCGGAACCAGAAGCGGAAGAGGACGCAGCGCCGGTGAGCGTGCAGGAGCTGGCGCGACGACAGGCGCTCGCCATCGCCCGCGCGATCTTCGACGCCGAGACGCCGGAAATCTCCCGCGCCCGGATCGAGGCCGTGACCGGCCTGAGCGAGTCGGTGGTGAAGCAGCGGCTCATGGCCGGATCGAACGCGCTGGGCCTGCCGGCGGCGCGGTTCTTCGCGAAGCGAAACGACGGCTGGAGCCTCACGCACGTCGGGGTCGCACTGGTGAAGGAGAAGCCGTGATCTTCCTCGGAACGATCCTCATGAACGGGATGGGCTACGCGGTGTACGGGCCGCGCGGCACGACGCCGGACCAGGTGTGGGACCGGCACGTCAGGTTCACGTTCGGCGACGACAACAGCGGCCTGTTCCTCGGCGCGGACGTGCGGCTGGTGGCGCTGTCCGACGAACCGCCCGCGGGCGAACTGCCCGACGACTACACCGACTCGCTGCGGGGGCGGGACGAATGACCACCGAGGAGTTTGCTGCCGCATTCCCGTTCGGCAAGGCGCGGCCGTCGCCGTGGAAGCCGGGTTACGCTCGCGCCCACGTCGAGGCCAGCGCCGGCGACCGCTGGCCGGGGCCGCGAACCGGCGATGAGGTCGCGCCGAACGAAGACGCCGAGTACCAGGCCGCTCAGCTCAACCGTGAGGGGGCGTAAGCCCCCCGATCACAACACGACCAGCCGCACAGCCGGCACGCCTCGCGCGTGGCCGGCTCGCTCGCGTTCTCGTGGGGCGCGAATCCGACCATTTGCGCGACGCCACGAACGCGGTCCGCGCCGTCACAATCGGCACGATTGCGCCTCGGAGGGAGGCCCGCGGGGCCTATAGACATCATCTAGTAATACTTCTTCTCTTATCCCTCTCTCTCCTATAGGGCCTTCTGGCCCCGGCCGGCTGCTCTCGGGTAGTTTCACGTCATGGCGAAGAAACCCGCACCTAAAAAAGTCCCTCTGCGGCTCGAATACCGCAGACCGTCCGAGTTGGCCGCGAACCCGGCCAACTGGCGACGTCACCCCGCCGCGCAGCTCACCGCCCTCGCGGACGTGATCGCCGAGGTCGGGTGGGCCGGCGTGCTGCTGTACAACGAGCGCACCGAGCGGCTGATCGACGGCCACGCCCGCAAGGAGATCGCGGCCCGCACCGACGAGTCGGTGCCGGTGGTGATCGGCTCCTGGACAGAGACACAGGAGCGGACCATCCTTGCCACGCTCGACCCGCTGGCGGCGATGGCCGAGGCCGATTCCGCCGCACTCGACGCGCTGCTCAAAGGCGTGACTACCGACTCCGCGGCGATACAGGCGATGCTCGACGGGCTGGCCCGCGACGCAGGGCCGGCGTCGGGTTCGACCCCACCCCGGCCGCTTCCGGGCCGACGCGAACCAAACTCGGCGAGGTGTGGGTGATCGGCGGTAAGCACCGGCTGCTCGTCGGCGACTGCACCGTGCCGGAGAACGTGGCGCGGCTGATGGGTGATGTGAAGGCTGACCTCGTCTGCACCGATCCGCCTTACGGGGTGGACTTCAAGCGGGGCCAGTTCATCACCGACCCCTCGCGCCGCAGCAGTCGGGCGCGAGGGGTCGGTGATGACATTGCGAACGACGATCGCAAGGCTGAGGACCAGCAGGAGTTCATGCGGTCGGTATTCGTGCTCGCGAAGGCCCACGTTCGGCCGGCGTGCTCGGTGTACATGTGGAGTGCGACCCTGGCTGAAGGGTCGCACTCCATGCTCGGCCTGTCCGCGGCGGGCGTACACATTCAGAGCCAGTTGGTGTGGCTGAAGAACAACCTCGTGCTCGGCATCGCGGACTACCACTGGAAACATGAAATCTGTTGGTACGGCTGGTACGAAGGTGCCGCTCACCGATGGTTCGGTGAGCGAACTAAGACCACGATCTTGGAGTTCGCGCGGGTCAACTCGACCGAGCACCCGAACGAGAAGCCGGTCGATCTGATCGCGCATCTGATCGAGAACAGCAGTCTCGCGGGAGAGATCGTTCTCGACCCCTTCTTCGGCAGCGGCACCACCCTCGTCGCCGCCCACCGCCTGGGTCGTGTGTGTTACGGCTGCGAGATCGATCCGCGTTACGCCGACATCATCCTCAAACGGGCCGAGGCTGAGGGACTCACCTGTGAGCGCGAAGAAGAAGGCCGCAAGGCCGAAGCCGGGTCGCCCGCCGAAGGGCGACGAGAAGCTCGACCCCGTGGCGGTCGCGGCGGAGCTGGTGCGGCTCCGCGGTAACGTGGCGGGCGCGGCCAAGACGTTCGCCGTGCACCGGTCCTCGCTCCAGGAACTGATCGGCAAGACGCCGGCGCTCCAGCAGGTGCTCCGCGACGCGCGAGAGGGCATGAAGGACCACGCCGAGAGCGCGCTGTACAACGCCGTGATCGCGGGCGAGGCGTGGGCCGTGTGCTTCTTCCTCAAGACCCAGGGCAAGGACCGCGGCTACGTCGAGCGGCAGGAGGTCGAGCACTCCGAGCCGGTGCAGCTCCACATCGTGAAGAAGGTGGTCCGTGCCGCGAACCGAGACGCGGGAAGTGGAGCTGCACCCGGCGCAGGCTGAGTTCTGCGAGTCGCCCGCGCTCTACCGCGGCTTCGTGGGCGGGCGCGGCTCCGGCAAGTCGTGGGCCGGCGCGTTCGACCTGCTCTGCCGTGCCCGCGACCGCCGGACCTATCTCGTCGCCAGTCCCACCGGCGTCCTGATGCAGGACACCACCTACCCCACGTTCGTCGCGCTCGCCAAGCAGCTCGGCCTGTTCGGTCGGGTGAAGCTGACCCCGTACCCGAACGTCACCCTCACCACGGGCGAGACGGTGCGGTTCCGCACCGCCGACGACCCCGAACGGATGCGCGGCCCGAACCTGTCCGGCGTCTGGCTCGACGAGGCCTCGCTGATGCCGGAGGAGGCTTACACCATCGGCATCGCGGCCCTGCGCGAGCGCGGCGCGCAGGGCTGGTTGAGCGCCACGTTCACCCCGAAGGGGCCGCACCACTGGACGTTCGACGTGTTCGGCAAGAGCCGGCCGGACGCGATGCTGTTCCGGTCGCGCACCGGCGAGAACCCGTTCAACCCGGCCGACTTCGAGGCGACCCTCGCGCGCCAGTACGGGCCGCAGTTCGCGCGACAGGAGTTGGGCGGCGAGTTCGTGGAGACCGAGGGCGCGGAGTGGCCGGCGGCGTGGTTCGGCGAGCACCTGTGGTTCCGCGCCTGGCCCGCCGACGCGCTCACGCTGCGGGTGATCGGCCTCGACCCGTCGAAGGGCAAGGGCGAGGGCGGCGACTTCTCCGCGTTCGCGCTGGTCGCGCGCGACTCGCGGGGCGTCATGTGGGTCGAGGCCGATCTCGACAACCGCCGTCCGACCACACAGATCGTCACCGACGCCATCGCGCTGTCGGCCCGGTTCGAGATCGAGACCGGCGGGCCGCTCGACGGCCTCGGCTGCGAGAGCGACCTGTTCCAGGAGCTGCTCGCCGGCGAGCTGATCGCCCAGAGCCGGCGGCGCGGCATCCAGCTCCCCGTCTACAAGCTCACGACGAAGGGCAAGCCGAAGGAGGAGCGCGTCCGCCGACTGACGCCGTACCTGTCAAGCGGGCTGTTCCGGTTCCGCGACACGCCCGGCACCCGGCTCCTGGTGGCCCAGCTCCAGCAGTTCCCGGTGGGCGCGCACGACGACGGCCCGGACGCGCTGGAGTACGCCATCCGGCTCGCCGTCCACCTGTCGCACCGCAAGCCGGCCGCGCCGCCCTCTTCGCCCCGGCCGGGGCGAAGAGGGTAACGTCGGCGCATGGCCGACAAGCCCGGTGCGGGCGCACGCACCCCCCGACCCCCGAAGCCCACCGCCAAGGCGCGCCGGCTCGAGCGCGAGCTCCACGAGACGCGCACCGAGATCCGCACGCTGCGCGCGAAGGCGTCGCTGCGCCGGCTCCGGGAGTCGGGCGCGCTCGATTTCGACTGGGTCGGCCCGTGGATGGACGTGCTCGGCCAGCGCCAGACGGAGCCGGGCCGGTGGCCGCTGGGCGGCACGGCCTCGCGCCGCCACGGGCACTACTTCCCGTTCTTCCAGAACGAGCAGCAGCTCACCCTGCTCCGCGACCTGTCGCGCATCGTCGTGGGCACGAACAACCACGCCGGCGGGATGGTCAACGGTCTCACCTCGTTCGTGATCGGCACCGGGTACAAGATCAAGGTCACGCCGGCGGGGCCGGACGGAAAGGCGTCCGCCGAGCGGCTGACCACGTTCCTCGACGAGTGGGCCGCGGCGAACGCCTGGGACGAGTTCCAGCAGGAGGCGTTCTGGCGGCACCGCGAAGACGGCGACGCGCTGATCCGATTGTTCCCCGACGACGGCCTTCTGAAGGTCCGGCACGTCTGGCCGGAGCAGCTCACGCAGCCGCCGGGCACGACCGTGGCCGAGTACGGCTACGGCGTGCGGTGCCACCCGCGCGACGCCGCCACGCCGGAGGCGTACTGGCTCGCGGACCTCGGCGGCGGCAGCGCCGCCGACGGCGAGGAGGTCGCGGCGACGGACCTCGTCCACCTCAAGGCCAACTCGCGCACCGGCATCAAGCGCGGGCTGCCCGACTTCAGCTTCGGGACGAAGGACTGTCTCGACGCGGCCGGGCGGCTGACGCGGAACCTGGGCGAGGGGGCCGCGGTGCGCGAGGCGATCGCGTACATGCGCCAGCACGCCGCCGCCGGCCCCGCCGAGGTCGAGGAGTTCCGCACGGCCGACGCCGACTTCCGCGAGCGCAGACCGTTCTCCGACGACCACCGGCCGGTGAACTCGTGGGAGCCGGGCACGGTCGTGGACTTCCCGGAGGGCATGGAGCACGCCGGCGCGCCCGCCAACCCCGGCACCGCGGCCCACGCCGCCGTGGTGCAGGTGCTCTTGCGCAGCGCGGGGGTGAAGTGGAACGCGCCGGAATGGCTGGTGAGCGGCGACGCCTCGAACATGGGCGCGTACACCAGTTCGCTCGTCGCCGAGTCGCCGTTCGTGCGGAGCGTGGTTCGGGCGCAGCAGTACTACCGCGCCCGGTTCCTGCTCGTCGTCCGCCGCGCCGTCGTCGTCGCCGAGGCGCACGGTCTGCTCCCCGGCGGCATCTTGAAGCATGTGACGCTCGACCTGATCCCGCCGTCGCCGGAGGTGCGCAACAAACTCGAAGAGGCCCAGCGCGCCCAGGTCGAGATCCCGCTGGGCGTCGATTCGCGCCAGCGGTACTGCGAGGCCCAGGACCGCGATTTCGAGCGCGTCACCGACGAGAACCGCCAGTTCGCCGAGGAGAACGGGCAGCCGGGCCAGCCGTTACCTCTGGACGCGGGCGGAGGTGCGGGCGCGCGCACCGACACGGGGCTGCCGGAGTCGCTGCTGGAGAGCCGGCGCGAGGGCGAGGTGTGGCAGGGCGACTCCGGGCGCTGGTTCACCCTGAAGGGCGGACACGTGGTGCCGCACGCGGGGCCGCAGGATGCGCCGGGCGCGGCCCCTGCCGCGCCCGCGGGCAAGGCGCAGCCGGCGATCATCGGGCACCCGGTGCTGAAGCTGATCGCGCCGGGCCTGAAGGGGTCGCCGGGATTGACGGACCCCCAGCGCAAGGAGTACACGACTGCCATCTCGAAGGTGCTGACCCGGATGCCGAAGGTGGCCCTCGACCGGATCGCCGAGCACCTCGCAGGGGCCACGTTCCATGCCGACACCAAGGCGCTGGGCTTGAGCGTGATCGACACGGTCCTGGCCGTACCCGAACTGACCGACGCCGAGCGGGCCCACTTCGAGGCGCAGCGCCCGCTCATCGAGTCCGGCCACATCCGAACCGGCGGCGCGTCCGTCGTGGGACCGGACAAGCGGATGCAACTCCACCTCGACGGCCCGTTCCGAGCGCCCGGCGATATGATGTCGGGCGCACACGGCGGGGCCGAGCAGCCGACCCATGAGGTCCACGCCCACGAGCTGATGCACGTGCTGGACGGGCCGGACAAACTCGTGAGCAACTCCGCGCCGTGGAAGAAGGCGTTCGACGCGGAGATCGGTTCCGCGGTCAAGGCCGACGACGGCACGCCGCGGCTGACCAGGTACGCGCACGTGAGCCGCCAGGAGGGGCTGGCCGAGTTCGGCCGGCTGGTCTACGGCGGCGCGGCCCCGCTCGATTTGATCGAGCGGGAGTTCCCGTTGGCATCGAAGCTCTTCAAGGACCTGCACCTGTGGCCATCCTGACCGACCTGTTCACGCACCACGTCGACCTGGGCCGGTTCGGGCACATCGACGCCGTCGCGCCCGCCCGCGCCGAGTCCGAGGAACCGCCGGACGCCGTCGGCCGCTGGCTGCTGGAGCGCCATTTCACCGGCACGATCACCGACGCGGCCGGCCGCAAGCGGCAGTACGTCGACGGCAACCCGGTCGCGATGCACCACGACGAACCGGCCGACGGTGCGGGCGCACGCACCCCGGAACTGTCCGCCGAGGACACGACGTCGATCACGACCGCGGCCACGAACGACCTGCCGCCCGCGGTCGCGAAGACGCCGGGCCTCGTCGCCAAGCTCAAGGACGCGGCGCTGACGGTCGGGGTGAGGGCCTACGGGCTGGCGGCGAGGCTGTCGGAGGCCGGGGCGAAGATCGCCGGCGTGCTCGACGCCGTCCTCGACACGCCCTCCGACATGAAGAAGTTCGGGTACAACCCGACCAGCGCCGGCGGGGTCGATCACGCCAACAACGACTTCGTGCGCATGAACCTGGAGAGCACGCTGGGCGCGGGCATCAGCGGCCACCTCGCCGCCAAGATCGCCGCCACCGCGCTCTCGCACGTCGCGGTCTGGGCCAAGCGCAAGCTGACGGGGGCGCGACCCGAGAGCGAGAGCGACGGGCTGCTCGAAGTCGCCGGGCTGGTCGCCGAGGTGCTCGCGCACGTCAACGACGTGCTCGGACTGGAGGGCGCGCCCGACGCCGCGACCGTGGCTAAGGCGCTGGGGCGACTGCTGTGACCCGCGCGCTGCCCGCCGTTGACGCGCATCAGGACCGGCTGCTCGTGCGGGCCGAGGCCAGTGCCGACGCCGCGGAAGCCGCCGTTCGCGCGGTGTGGCTCGACCTGCTCCGCGTCATCCGGGCCGGCGGGCCGGACGCGCAGAGCGCCGCCCGCCGCGTGCTCCGACGGCTTTCCGCCGTCGGTCACGCCGTCGCCGCCGACCTCGTCCGCGCGCACCGCGACGCCGCCACCTGGACCGCCCACCAGCTCGCCGACACGCTCCCGCAGAAGTACCGGCTCCGGGTACTCAACCGCGCGCCGCGGCGCGAAGATATCGCGGCCGAGAAGAACCTGCTCGTGCGGCTGCTACTCCCCGCGCTCGACGAGCCGACCGTTCGCAGTACGGTGTACCGCGCCGGGTGGTCGGGAGCGTTCGAGCGGCTGACAGCACTGGCCGCGCCCGACGCGCTCGCGGCCCGGATCGCCGCCGCGCTCCAGGCGGGCCGCAGCGTGCAGCAGATCGCGCGGGAGGTCCGGCCGCTGGTGCAGGAGGTGCAGGCGTCCGCACGTCGGGTCGCGCGCACGGCGGGACTGTGGGTGGCGCACGAGGCCGAGCGCGACGTGTACCGCGGCCTCGAAGGGGACCTGATCGCCGGCTACACCGTGCGGGCCGTGCTCGACCGGGCTACGCGCGCGGAACATCGCGCGCGCGACGGGCACCAGTTCTTCTGCCGGCCGACCGCGGGCCAGCGGGGAATGGATCAGTGTCCGCACCCGCCGCGCGAAGCGGACGGGAGCTGGGCGTTCAACTGCCGGTGCTGGCTGGAGCCGATTCTGTCGGCGGGGTAGCGCGGATGTTCCGCGCGACGGCCGCGCGGGTCGCGCTCGCGTCGGACTCCCAATACGACCCGTCTTCGCCGCCGCAGAGCACCCGTTCGGTTTCCGTCGCCTCGGCCACCAGCGCGCACCGCTCCCGCTCGGCGGCGACGGCACCGCACCAGGCGTTCGCCGCAATGATCTTCACGCCGGCTTCGTAGGTCAGGTCGATGTCCTCGCGGTACACGGCCCACCACTGCTCGAAGGTCATCTTCTGCCCTCCCCGATTTGCACCGCACTTCCGCGCGCCGCCATTATCGACCGCATGGCGACCCGGACCAAGACCAAACGCCCCACGAAAGCCCAGCGCGCGTTGCTGGAGTGGAGCGCGTCCGCGCCGGCCGGCAGCCCGCTGAAGGTGGACCGCGACAAGCGGGTCATCTACGGCGTGCGGGTGATCGGCCGGTTCTCGCGCAACAGCCACGGTTTGGCCGAAGCGACCGGCGGCACCGAGTACACGCGCGCCTGCATGGAGCAGGCGCTGGCGCTGTACGAGGGCGCGGAGGTGCTCGACGGTCACGAGCAGCCCGGCGTCAAGCGGGCCAACGGCGGCAACGACGACGTCGTCGGCGTGCTCCGCAACGCGCGCCTCGACGGGGCCGGCGCGGACGAGTGCGTCCGCGCCGACCTGCATTACTTCGGCACCCACCGCCGCACCGCGCAGGTGCTCGAAGACGTGGAGTGCGGGCTGGGCGTGTACGGCCTGTCGCACGACGCCCGTGCGGGGCGCGAGCGATTCGACCCGGCCGCGCGCCGTCTGGTAATCGAGAGTCTCGCGAACGTGAAGTCCGTGGACCTGGTCCGCAAGCCGGCGACCAACCGCAACCTTTGGGAAGCAGTGCAACCCATGAGCACGACCCTCCGCCAGCTCCTCGAGTCGCGCCGCCCGAAGTGGAGCAAGCCGCGCCGCAAATGGGCCGACCGCTTGCTCGAAGACGACGCGCTGGCCCCGGCGATGGACGCACCCGCCGAACTCGCCGACGGCGGCGACGAGGACGACGCGCTCTGGAACGGGTTCAAGGCCGCGATCGACAAGCTGTTCGAGAAGTACTCCTCCGGCGAACTCGACGAGAAGGCCGTCGGCAAGCAGGTGGTCGAGTACCTGAAGGCCCACAAGAAGCTCACCGGCGACGACGAGCCCGAAGAGCCGGTGAAGGAAGGGGCCGAGGACGACGACAACGCTGACAAGAAGAAAGCCGATTCCGACAAGACCGAGAGCGTCAAGGAAACCGCCGCGCTGAAGCACAAGCTCGCGGTCCGTGAGCTGGCCGACGACCTCGGCATCCGCGGCGACAAGGTGCTCCTGGAAACGGCCGAGCGGCTGCCCGACCTGGCCTCGGCGCGTCGGCTCTTCGAGCGCGAGAGGGCCCGCGGCGGCGCGCCCCGGTCCGGCGGCTTCGCGCCGGGCGGAAGTGCCGCGAGCAAGGCCCCGGCCGACGCCGCCGAGTTCGCGAACTCGATCCGGGACTGAGCGCGGGACACACACCACCACACGGGGCTAGCCGATGTCGAACGTTGCCCGCTTCACGCACGAACTGTCCGAACTCGACACCGTCCACATCTGGGACGACTTCTTCTGGTACGTCACCGCGCACCAGTGGACGAGTCTCGCCGCCGACACCACGCCGACGCTCACCGTGGGCGACGCGGTCAACGGCGTGCTCGCGCTGTTCACCGACACCACGGACAACAACGAGGTCGCGGTCCGCTCGACGGCCGAGCTGTTCAAGGTCGGCACCAACCGCGAGATCGTGTGTCGCGCGAAACTCCAGTACTCGGAGAACGACACGAACAAGGCCAACGTGTTCGTGGGGTTCGCCTCGGCCATCGGCGCGAACCTGCTGCTCGACAACGGCGGCGGCCCGCGGGTCTCCGGCGACATCCTCGGCATCTTCAAGGTGGACGGCGGGACCGTCTGGAAGTGCGTCAGCCAGGTCAACGGCACGGCCACGATCACCGAGAGCACCACGACCGCCGGCGGCACGACCGCCCAGGTGCTCGAGGTGATCGCGAAGGACTGGGACGGGGTGAAGATGGAGGTGCTGTTCAAGGTCGGCACCGTCGCGGGCGGCACGGAGTACCTGAAGGACGCCAACGGCACCGTGATCCGCCACACCGTCGCCATCGCCAGCGCCACCGAGATGAACGTCGGCGTGTACGTCAAGACGGGCGGCGGCTCCGGCGGCGAGACCGTCAACGTGGACTACGTGTACGCGAACCAGAACCGCATCTGACCCGCTCACCGCCTCCAGCCGAGGGTTGCCCGATGGGTATCAAGTACGACGCGCTGCTCGCTCACTACCGCCGCGACCCCGAGGCCGCGAGCCGGCACCTGCGCGAATCGTTCGAGAAGAAGGCCGTCCGCGGCGCGGACTTCGACTTCGGCCGGCTGTTCGAGGAGTGCTTCGGCTGGCACCACTTCCGCGCCTGCCGCGAGCGCAAGGCGCTCGCGAGCGACGTGATGAATCGCGCCCTGCTCGAAGCCGAAGGCGCGGTGACGACGGCCGCGTTCCAGAACATCAGCGGCCAGATCGTCTACTCCTCGGTGCTCGACAAGTACGAGTCCGAGGAGTTCGTGTTCTCGAAGCTGATCCCCGAAGAGCCGATCACCAACGGCACCCTCGACGGCGAGAAGATCGCCGGCATCACGGAGATCGGCGACGAGATCGCCGTCCGCAACGAGAACGAGGAGTACGCGATCGCGGGCGTCGGCGAGGACTGGATTTTCGCCCCGGCCTCGAAGGACCGCGGCCTGATCGTGCCCGTGACGTGGGAGGCCATCTTCGCGGACCGCACCGGCAAGGTGCTCGAGCGGTGCGGCGACGTGGGCCGCTGGTTCGGGGTCAACAAGGAGAAGCGGGCCATCGACTGCGTGATCGACGAGAACACCACCGCGCACCGCTACAACTGGCGCGGCACCGTGATCGCCACCTACGGCGACAACTCCGGCACCCACACCTGGGACAACCTCGCGGCCAGTAACGCGCTGGTGGACTGGACCGACCTGGACAATGCCGAGCAGGTGTTCAACGGGCTGGTCGATCCGTACACGGGCGAGCCGATCGTCGTCGAGCCGCGGCACCTGATCGTGACGAAGGGGCTGGAAAAGGTGGCGCTGCGGAACCTGAACGCCACCGAGATCCGGGTCGCGACGCCGGGCTACGCGACCTCCGGCAACCCGACCCAGACCAACGTCGCCAACCCCTACGCCGGCAAGTTCGAGGTGGTCAGCTCGCGGCTCCTGGCCGCGCGTCTGGCGACCGACACCGACTGGTTCTTCGGCGACGCGACCCGGTACGCCAAGTACCGGGTGGCCGAGAAGATGAACGTCCAACAGGCCCCGCCCAACAACGACGCCGAGTTCCGCCGCCGGGTCGTCCAGCAGTTCCGCGTGAACGAGCACGGCGCGTTCTACGTGCGCCAGCCGCGCGCGATCGTGAAGAGCACGGCCTGAGTTCGGCGAACCACACGCTCCGCAGGTGACCGATGGGCAAGAAGAAGCGACCCGACGACTCCGTGCCGCCACCCGACGGCGGCTTCGCGCCCGAAGGCGAATTCGGCGGTCCGCCGGACGCGGGCGATGAAGTCGCGCCTGCGATTCTCAGCACGGCAAAGACCGACCTGCCCGGCGTGGACGCGGCGAAGAAGCCGAAGTTCGGCTCTGTTCGGCCCGCGGGCACCGGCACCGTGCCGCGCGTGTGCGACCAGCTCGAGCGCGTCGGGCCGAACGCCGCCGCGCGGCGGTACAAAGTCGCGTGCCGCAACTACGCGCCGCAGAAGACGCGCTACATCATCGCGGACAGCGAAGCGGACGCGGTCGCGTGCTACCTCCGGGCCAACGCCCTGGACGCGCTGATCGCCCGGCTGAAGAAGCAGGCGGGCAAGGACCGGGCCGACGAGGTCGAGCCGCCGGAGCTGGTGGTCACCGAACTCGAGGACTGATCGTGCCGACCCGCGCCGAGCGCCTGACGTCGATCCGCGACAACCTGCTCGCGATCATCGACTCGCAGACCGAGGCGTGGGTAACAGCCGGTTGCCCGCCGACGTTCTCCGTGGACGGCGAGAGCTACCAGTGGGACTCCTGGCTCACGTCCAAGCTCGAAGCGATCAAGAGCCTCGACGCGCTGATCCAGCGGGCACAGGTGTACTACAAGCGGTCGCGGCACCGAGGGTAGATCGTGGCGAGCGAGGGGCCGAACAGTGCGGGGACCGGGGCCGACGACGCCGGCTTCGGCACGCCGGCGTGGGCGAGCCCGGGCAGCGTCACGGTCAGCGACAACTTTTCGGCGTCGGTGCTGCTGGCGGCGGCGGGCAACAGCCACTACCTCAAGGCCACGAACTTCGGGTTCGCGATCCCGGCCGGGGCCACGATCGACGGTATCCTGGTCGAGTGGGAAAAGTCGAAGATGATCGGCGGCACCGTCGTTGACGCGCGGGCGCGGATCGTCAAGGGCGGCACGGTCGGCTCGACCGACAAGGCGTCCCCCGACACGTGGCCGGACGCCGACGCCTACGCCAGTTACGGGGGCGCGGCCGACCTGTGGGGCGAGACCTGGACGGACGCCGACGTCAACGCCGCGGATTTCGGCGCGGTGCTGGCGGCGAACGGCGACACCGGCGGCGGCACCGCGACCGTCGACCACTGCCGGATCACGGTGTACTACACCGCGGCCGCCCCCGCGGCCCCGCCGCCCCCCGCGAAGACGGCCCGGCAGACCGACCGACCGACCGACCCGGCCTTTACCGAGTGAGGAACCTGTCATGGCGTACAACCAGTTCGACGTGCCGGCCACGACCGTGGCCTGCACCGCCGCGACCGCGAAGAGCGTGCTCGGCATCAAGGCCGCGACCAACGTGTGCGTGAAGGTCACGGAGGTGTCCGTCAGCTTCGACGGCGCGACCTCGACCAACGCGCCGGCCGTGTGCGAGTTCATGCAGAGCACCTTCGGCGCGAACTCCCCCGGCACCAACTCGACCAGCGTCACGCCGCCCAAGCGCGACACCGGCCGCGCCGAGACGATCCAGGCGACCGCGGCGAAGACGTGGACGACCGAGCCGACTACGCTCACGCTCCAACGGACGCTCGACGTCGGCCAGTACAACGGCGTCGTGGTGTACATGCACCCGTTCGCCAGCCCGTTCATCGTCATCGGCGGGCAGGGGTGCGTGAACCGCATCACCAGCCCGAACAACGTCAACTTCTCCGGCGGTCTCGTCGGCGAGGAGTAGCCGCGAAGCGGCGGCACTCGACCAGTGCGGGCGCACACACCTCTCCACGAGCGAGCCATATGAACGGGGCCGGACTGGTCGGACGAGCAAACGCGATCCGCGCGCGGGCGAAGGTGCTCGAAGGCGTCAAGGGGAGCGGCTTTCACGACGATGACCGCAACCCCGCCCGCACCGACCTGTACCTCGCGCCGCAGCGGAACGGGCTACCGCGGTGCTCGGAGCACGTCGTGTTCTTCAGCGACTCCGCCGGCGAGGAGGTGCTGTTCGCCGGGGCCGACGCGGACCGGGCCGGCACGGCGCTCGCCGAGTGGGAGCGCAAGGCGCGGAAGCTCGACCCGCTGGCACTCACCGGCACCGAGCGGAAGCTGCTCACGCGCATTCTGCCCCGGCTCAAGAGGGAGATCGCCGCCGACTCCGTGCCGGTCCTGCGCGTCCGGCTCGACACCTGGAACGACGTGCTCCACGCGCTGTACGCCGAAGGGCTGGGGCTGTCCGGCGCGCCCCTGGAGGAGTGAGATGCCGGCCGACGAACTCAACCCGCCGACGCCCACGTTCGACCACCTGGGCGAACCCGAACTGTGGGGCTGTCCGCGGTGCGGCGAGCACGTCCTCATGTTCCCCGCGCTGCCGCCGCGGCACACCTGTCGGCAGTCGAACCGGCTGACGGTGCGGACGTTCTTCTTCTACTACGTCATGACCGAGGACCACCGCGTCCACAGTCTGCACCTCGTCGGCGCGGACGACGCCGACCCGCTCCTGCGCGTCGAGGGGTTCGACCAGGACGGCATGGTGCAGCGCTGGGGCAAGCGCACCGAGAGCGGCGAACTGGTGTTCTACCCGTTCGACACGAACCACTCGCGCGAGCACCTGCTCGGCTACAGCCCGCACATCCAGCGGCACGAGGCGATCCCGCGCCGCGAACTCGAGCGCCGCGCCGTCCGCGGCCGACACAGCGCCTGACGCGGGAGGTGGTCCGTGCCCCGCGCCCTCATCTTCCGCCCCCGCCAGGTCGTCGCGGCCCCGCCGCCGACCGAGCCGCAACCGAACCAGCAGCCGGGCGTCGTCGCGCTCGCCGCGCAGCCGGTGCC
>SXGR01078702.1_pt1 | contig 25440 bp, 14 predicted proteins | sample 3174711 | NCBI WGS metagenome assembly SXGR01 (sample SAMN11356860, study PRJNA531348) | freshwater metagenome | isolation source: freshwater sample F1-60 | place: China: Fuxian Lake, Yuxi | collected 2017-12-25
CCTTGCGCAAGGCTACTGCACCAGACTGGCGCGTGATGTGCGGTTTAGTAAGTTCGGTTGGGGCGCGCATGATTTACTAAGCTGCGTTTATTGCTGATCTTTGAAAAGATGGACCTGGTGGACTGTTCGCGCGAGGTCTTCAGCGCGATCGTGGAGTCGTACCTGCCGTTTGCCGCCGCGCTCGGCGTGATCAGCATCCAGCCCATTCCGATCTCCGCACTCGAAGGCGATCATCTGGTGGCGCCCAGCGCGCGCATGCCGTGGTACGAGGGGCCGACGGTGATCTCGTATCTGGAAACCGTCGACGTCGCCGGCGCACCGGTCTTTGGGCCGATGCGCATGCCGGTGCAGTGGATCAACCGTCCCGGTCCTGATTTTCGCGGCGTCGCCGGACGCCTGTGCGCCGGCGCCGTGCACCCGGGCGACCGCGTGCGGGTGCTGCCGTCAGGACTCGAGACCCGCGTCAAGACCATCGTCGCCTGGGGCGGCGAACGGGCCGCGGTTGAGGCCGGCGACTCAGTCACGTTGACGCTGGACGACGAGGTGGACGTGAGCCGGGGCGACATGATCGTGGCCGCGACCGCGCCGCCAGCCGTCGCCGACCAGTTCGAGGCGCGCCTGTTGTGGATGGGCGATCACGACCTGATCCCCGGCCGCTCGTACCTGCTGAAAATGCACTCGAAGGAAGTGCGCGCCTCGGTCACCACCATCAAGCATCGCATCGACATCGGCAGCGAGGCGCAGCTGGCAGCGAAGACCCTCGCGCTGAATGAGATTGGCGTGATCAACCTGTCGACCGCCCAGCCGGTGGTATTCGAGCCGTACGCGGTGAATCGCACGCTCGGCGCTTTCATCCTGATTGACCCGCTCACCTTCGAGACGGTCGGCGCCGGCATGATCGATTTCGCGTTGCGCCGCGCCTCGAACGTGCACTGGCAGGCGCTGGAGGTCTCGGCCCCGGCGCGCGCGGCATTGAAGCAGCAACAACCGTGCTGCGTATGGTTGACGGGGCTCTCGGGTTCGGGCAAGTCATCAATCGCTAACCGCCTTGAGCAGCGGCTCTATGCCGAGGGCCGGCACACCTATCTGCTCGACGGCGACAACCTCCGCCACGGCCTCAATCGCGACCTGGGCTTCACCGAGGCTGACCGCGCCGAGAACATCCGGCGCGTCGCCGAAGTCGCCCGGCTGATGGTCGATGCCGGACTGATCGTGATCGTCGCCTTCATTTCGCCGTTTTGCGCCGAACGGCGCGCGGCGCGCGCTCTGTTCACCGCTAGCACGTTCGTGGAGGTCTTCGTGGACACGCCGCTTGAGGAGTGCGAACGGCGCGATCCGAAGGGCCTGTATGCGAAGGCGCGCAGCGGTGCGTTGCCGAATTTCACCGGCATCGACAGCCCGTACGAACTGCCGGAATCGCCGGATGTCCACCTGGTCACGACCGGGCGCTCGCCCGAGGAGTGCGCCGAACAGGTGTTCGCGCGCCTGCCGTGACCATCAACGTCCTTCAGATCGCGGCCGGTGCCCTCACTGGATTCGTCGTCGGGATGACCGGCGTCGGCGGTGGGGCGCTCATGACGCCGATCTTGTTGCTCGGCTTCGGCACGGCGCCCCTGGTGGCGGTCGGCACCGACCTCTGGTTTGCCGCGATCACCAAGCTTGCCGTCTCGGGACTTCATGCGCGTCAGCGGCTGATCGACTGGCCGGTGGTGCGCCGGTTGTGGTTGGGCAGCCTCCCGGCCTCGGTGCTTACGCTCGTGTGGCTGGCCAACTGGCAGGCCACCGACGACGCCGTGGCGGTGGTGAAGGCCGCGATTGCCATCGCGGTGTCGCTGACCGCCGTCGGCCTGCTGGCTGCCCGGCCGTTGCGCGCGCTCGGTGCCCGGCTCTCCGCATCGGCGCCAACACCGGCTTCGACCGAACGGACAGTCGCGGCGACCGTCGCGGCAGGCGCCCTCCTCGGCGTGATGGTGACGCTCACATCGGTGGGCGCCGGCGCGCTGGGCGTGGTCATGCTGGTGCACCTGTACCCGCGGCTGGTGCCGCCACGCCTGGTGGCCAGCGACATTGCCCATGCCATTTTATTGGCGCTGTGTGCCGGCCTCGGGCATCTGGCCATCAGCGGTGTCGATCTCAACCTGCTGGGCAATCTGCTGACGGGATCGATCCCCGCCGCGCTCGTCGGCGCCGCCGTGTCGTCACGCGTACCGCACGTCGTCTTGAGGACGGCCCTCGGCGCCGTGTTGCTGGCGATTGGGCTGACGATGCTTGGCGCGGTGATGTGAGGTCAGCGGCGGTGCCCACGGCACCGCCGCTGATACCATACGGCATGCGCAGGGTTCTTGCAGTGCTGGCCGTCGTGGCCGGTCTCGCCGCCGGCTCGATCGGATGGCAACAAGGCTGGTTCGGCGGCGCGTCGAGCCGCGGACCGCGGTCGGTGCTCCTCATCAGCGTCGATACGCTGCGCGCCGACCGGCTGGGTAGCTACGGCTACAAGGCTGCCTCCACTCCAGTCCTTGATGCCCTGGCCGCCCGCGGTCTGCGGTTCGAGCAGGCGGCGACGGTAGCGCCGCTGACGCTGCCGGCCCACACCTCGCTCCTCTCCGGCACCTTCCCGACCTTTCACGGTGTGCGCGACAACGGCAGCTTCTACGTGAACGACACCATCACCACGCTCGCCGAGGTGCTGAAGACCCGCGGCTATCGCACCGGGGGATTTGTCGGCGCCTTCGTGCTCGATCACCGATGGGGCATCGCGCAGGGGTTCGACCATTACTTCGACGCGTTCGACTTGTCGAATTACGAAATGGCCGCCGGCCTCGACGCTGCTCAGCGGCCTGGCAGCGAGGTGGTCGATCACGCGCTGGCGTGGCTCGCCGAAGACGGCGACCGTCCGTTTCTGGCGTGGGTGCATTTGTACGATCCCCACAGCCCCTACACGCCGCCCGAGCCGTATCGGTCGCGCTTTCCCGCCACCATGCAGGGCGCCTACGACGCCGAGATTGCTGCCACCGATGCGCAGATTGGCCGTCTCCTCGATCAGCTAAAGGAGAGTGGGCGTCTCGACGACACGCTTGTGGTCGTCGTCTCCGACCACGGCGAGTCGCTCGGCGAGCACGGCGAGCAGCAGCACGGCTTCTTCGTCTACGACGCGGCCGTGCGCATTCCGTTGATCGTAGCCGGGCCGGGCGTGCCCGCCCGCACGGTGCCAGACCAGGTTCGCATCGTCGACGTGATGCCGACCATCCTGGATCTGGTCGGCGCCGAGGTGCCGTCAGATGTGCAAGGGGTCAGCCTCCTGCCGCTGGGGCGGGGCGAAGAGCTGGAGCTGCTGGGATTCAGCGAGACCTGGTACCCGCGTTACCACTACGGGTGGAGCGAGCTGACTGCCGTGAGCAATGGTCAGTACAAGTTCATCGCCGCGCCCCGCCGTGAACTCTACGATACGCAGGCCGACCCGGGCGAGACAAACGATCTGTCGGCCGCCAATCCGCGCATGGCTGACGCGCTCGAGCGTGCTCTTCGCGACATGGCCACGCGCACGGCCACAGCAGCCAGGCCGCAAGCGCCCCGCGCGATCGACCCCGCGGTGGAGGAGCGCCTGCGCGCCCTCGGCTACGTGGCCTCCAGCGTCAGCCGGGCAGCGCTGGTCGAACGGCCGCGCGGCGATCCCAAGGACAAGATCCAGCTCTACAACCTGCTGAAACTGGCCGGCAGCGACTCAGTCGAGGGCCGGCTGGTCGACGCCATCGCGAAGGTTCGTACCGTGCTGGCGGCCGACCCCGAGGTGATTGAGGCGTACACGATTCTGGGGAACATCCATACCAAGGCCGGCCGTGTTCCCGAGGCGATTAAGGCGTATCAACAAGCGCTGGCGATCGACCCGGAACACGAGGGCGCGGCGTGGAGCCTGGCGCTGGCCTACCGGCAGGCCGGGAAGCTGGACGAGGCCCGCGCCGGCTTCGAGCGCGTGTTTCAGCTCAACCCGCGTGGCGCAAAAGCGCTCTATCAACTGGCCACACTGTCGATGGGCGAGGGGAACTTTGCCGGCGCGGCCGCGACGCTCGAGAAAGGCCTCGACCTCGGCGACCGCGCCGTCTTTCTGGTGAAGCTCGCCGAAGCCCGCCTCGAGTTGAAGCAGATCGACGCGGCGCAAGCAGCCCTGACCGAGGCGATTAAACTCAACGCCGATCAATCCATGGCGCACTACAACCTGGGCCTGGTGCACGAAGCGCGCGGCGAGTGGCAGGCAGCCGCCTCCGCCTATGAGGCCGAGATCAAGGTGAGTCCCAAGTTGTATCAACCGCACTTCAACCTGGCGAAGCTGCAGGCGCGCGGCGGACGTCCGGCCGACGCGCTCGCGCACTTTCGGGCGGCGGTCGATCTGAATCCTGAGTTCGGCACCGGATTCCTGTACCTTGCGAAGGCGCAGTTGGATGCCGGCAACCTGACCGACGCCGAGGCGGCGGCCACGACAGGGCTCGCCTCGAAGCCCGATGCCGGCATGATCCCGCTCGGTCACTACGTGCTCGCCGACATTTACTCGCGGCAGGGACGCGAAGGTGACGCGGCGCGCCAGGTGGCGGCCGGCAAGCGGGCCGAGTCCAGGTCGGGGAGCCCGGGTCGCCAGTGACGCGGTGGCAGGGTCGCCTGATCGTCTTGGTGATGGTCGCCGCGAGCGCGGCGTGTGCGCCTGGACCGCCGGCCGCACCGGCCGCGCGCCCGGCGCGACATGTACTGGTGGTCACCATCGACACGCTGCGCGCCGACCGCCTTGGCGTCTACGGCAATGCGACGGTGGCCACGCCGAATCTCGACCGTCTGGCTCGCGAAGGAGCGATGGCTCTTCACGCGTCGGCGCATTCGCCCATCACGCGTCCATCGCACATCTCGCTCTTCACCGGCCTGTACCCGGCCGAACATGGCATTCGCGATAACGTCTCGCCGCCACTTGGCAAGACCGTGCCCGTGCTCGCCGACATCCTGCAACAGCGCGGGTTCCGCACCGGCGCTTTCGTGTCGTCGATCGTGCTGTCGAAGCAGTCGGGTCTCGGCCGCGGCTTTGCGCACTACTCCGATCAGTTCGAGGTCGGCGAAGACGACGCCCGGTTCCTGAACACCATCCAGAAGCGCGGCGATGCGACGGTGGCCGAGGCGGTTTCGTGGCTCGGCGAATCGGGGCCCGAGCGGCGCTTCGGATGGGTGCACCTCTACGATCCGCACGATCCCTACGAGCCGCCCGAACCGTATGCGTCGCGTTACGCCGGTCGACCGTACGACGGCGAAGTCGCCTGGTCGGACGAGCTGGTGGGCCGTCTCGACACCGCGCTCGGCGCCGCGGGCCTGCGTGACGACACCCTGCTGCTGGTCACCGCCGACCACGGCGAAGGGCTGGAGGAGCATGACGAGGCGGTGCATGGATTCTTCGTCTACGAAACCACGCTCCGGGTTCCGTTTATCGCGCGTGGTCCCGGCATTACGCCGGGCACCCGGCTCGGCATCGTGGCTCGCACCATCGATGTACTGCCGACGATCCTCGAACTGCTGGGGCTGAAGGATGCGACGCCGGCGGTGTCTGGCCGATCGCTGGCCGGCGCGCTTGGCGGCGCGCCCCTGGACGATGAACCGACGTTTGCCGAGTCGCTGACGCCGCTCATCCACTACGGGTGGAGCGACCTGCGCGCGATCCGCGACGGCCGGTGGAAGTACATTCTGGCGCCGCGGCCCGAGCTCTACGACCTCGATCGCGATCCGGGCGAGCGGCAGAATCTCATCGAGCAGGAACCGGCGCGGGCGCGCGCCTACCGGGCCGGAATAGAACAACGGCTTCGCAAAGAACAGGCCGCCGTGCGCGACCCGGGGAGCGTCGCCTCGGTGCCACCGGACTTGCTCGAGAAGCTGGGCGCGCTTGGCTACGTCAGCAGCGGCGGCCCCTCGACCGGCAAGGCGTCTGGAGCCGACCCCAAGGATAAAATCGACGAGTACCAGACCCTCAATACGCTGATGCGCGAGGGACTGATCAACCTGCGCGAAGCACGCTACGCCGCCAGCCTCGAGCGTTTCGGCGGACTGTTCGCCCGCGGCATCGATAGTTTCGAAGCCCACTACTACGCCGCGCGCGCGCTGACGGAGCTGAAGCGATGGCGCGAGGCCGCCGCCCACTACGAGAGCGCACTTCAAAAGCTGCCGTCGTACTCGGCCGCCTATCTGGGGCTGGCGGACGCTCACGTTGCCGACGGCAAGGCGCCCCTGGCGCTCGAGGCAATCCGGCGCGGACAGATGGCGGCGCCGGACGATCCCCGGCTGGTCGAACGCGAGGGCGACCTCGGACGCCAGTCGGGCGACCGCGTCCTGGCGGCCCGCGCCTACGAGCGCGTCGCCCAGATGGCGCCCAAGGACGCCCTGGTGCGGGTCAAGCTCGGCGAGCTCTACCGCGATACCGGGCGCCCGGCTGACGCCGCGCGCCTGCTGCGTGAAGCCATTAACCTCGAACCATCAACCGCGTCGTACTGGAATTCACTGGGCATGGTCCTCGCCGGAGGCGGCGACCTGCCCGGTGGGGAAGCAGCGTTTCGTCAGGCGGCCACACGCGATAGCGCCAACGCGCAGTACGCGTACAACCTCGGCCTGGCCCTGGCCCGGCAGAACAAGCGTGACGAAGCGGCCGCGCAATTCACGCGCGCGCTCGAACTCAATCCACAGTTCGCGGCGGCACGGCAGAGGCGCGCAGAGTTGCGCTAAATGGCCGCCCGAGTCGTTGCGTTGATCGTGATGATCGCTGCGGTGGCTTGGACCTACCTGCCCGTCGCGGGTTTCGCCTTTCTGAACTGGGATGACCAGTCTGTCATTCTGCAGAATCAGTCGCTCGATTTCCCAGGCGCGGCGACCTGGGCCTTCACGACCATGTCCATGGAGCACTACCAGCCGGTCAGTTGGCTGGCATGGGCCGCACTCAAGGCTCGCTTCGGTCTCGACCCGGCGGCGTTTCATACGGCAAATGCCCTGGTGCACATCGTCTGCGCGCTGCTCGTGTGGGCAGTCAGCCGTCGCGTGTTCGCGCGCTCCGCCCCGGATCTGCCGGGGCTGCTGCCCGATGGGGCGGCCCTGGCGGCGGCCCTGCTGTATGCCTTGCACCCACTTAGAGTCGAGCCGGTGGCCTGGATCAGTGCGATGCCCTACACGCTCGCCCTCGCCTTCATGCTGGCGTCGTTGCTCGCCTACGGCAATGTGGTGTCCGGCTGTAGCCGGACCGCTCACGCGTCGTGGCCATGGCTGGCCGCGTCATTGCTGCTCTACGCCGCGTCGCTCGGTGCGCGGCCCGTGGCCCTGGGCTTTCCGGTCGTGCTTCTGGTCGTCGATGCCGCTCTTTGCAAGCGAGGCCCACGCGCGAGTGTGGCCAAGGCGTGGCCGTTTGCGGTACTCGCAATTGTCGCGGCCGTGGTCGAGAGCACCGCCCGCATGCCGGGGCTGAACGACACGCCGTGGCTATTCCGGGTGCAGGCAGCGGCCACGGCGCCGTTCGTCTACCTCTGGCACACCATCGCGCCCGTCGCATTGACGCCACTCGACCTGCTCCCGATCGACCCGGTGGCGCGCCCGGGCGTGCTGGTCGCAGCGGTGCTGGCGTTGGCGGTGGTTTCGATCGCGGCCTGGACCTGGCGTCATCAATGGTCAGGCCTGTCCGCCTCGTGGGCGGCGTATCTGGCGTTGCTGGCTCCGGCCGCGGGACTTGTGCCAAGCGGACTGCAGGCCACGGCCGACCGCTACACCTACCTGCCCGGAGTAGTGCTGGCGATCGCCGCAGCGGGAGCCGGCGCGCGCTGGGCCGCGGGAAGTCAGGGGCGCGCCCGGCTGGTCACCGTCGTTTTCCTGGTGCTGGTTGTGGCCTCGTCACTGGCCTCGCAGCGCGCGCTCGCGTCATGGTCAGACTCGGTCTCGCTATGGACGCGGGTCGTGTCGATCGAGCCAGAGCACGATGTCGGCTTGTACAACCTCGGGTCCGCGCTGGCCGCCGAAGGGCGAAACGAGGAGGCGGCCGCGCGGTATCGACAAGTGCTGGCGCTACGGCCCGACCACGCCGACGCCCGGGCGAATCTGGATCGCCTTGACGCCGCGCGTCTCGAACGCGAGGGGAACAACCTGGCAACAGCGGGCGATGTGAGCGCGGCAACCGACCGCTACCGGCAGGCCGTGACCCTCGACCCGCGGCGGACGCATTCGCAGGCCGGCTTGGGCATGGCGCTCGCCAGTCTGGGGCGCAGCGACGAGGCGGTGCCGGCCTTGCGGGACGCGATTCGGCTGGGCACCGACGACCCGGCCGTGCCAAACGCGCTTGGTGTGTTGCTGCTTCAGGCGGGGCAGTTACGCGAGGCGCGGTCGGTGATCGAAACCGCGTTGGCGACGCATCAGGACGACATCAGCCTTGCCCAGAACCTGGCGCGCCTGTTGGCGACCGGTCGTGACATCAACCCGAGGGACGCGGCGATCGCGCTGAGACTGGCCGGTGCCGTGGTCCAGGCCACCGGTGAGCGGGATGCGGTGGCGATGGAGACGCTGGCTGCGGCGCTCGCGGTCAACGGCCGACTAGCGGAGGCCGTCACCGTCAACGCCAGGGCGGTGGTCCTGGCTACGGCGCAAGGCGATCAGGAGTTGGCCGTACAGATCACTGCCCGGGGCACCGCTTATCGGCGCCCCGGGCAGTAGTTGTCGGGCTTGAGGCTTGAGGCTTGCTCACCCCAAGTCCCAAGTCCCTTAAAACCGGAACTTGCCGCCGACCATCAGTCGCCGCGGCAGGATGAAGCGCGATGGCACCAGGTAGTTGGCATTGCCAAGCCGCCGGTCGAGCACGCTCTCGTTGGCGTCGCTGTTGGTCAGGTTCAGGAAGTCGCCGAACACCGCCAACTCCGCGCCGCCACCAAACGTGAATGACTTCTCGACGCGGGCGTCGAGCGTCTGCCAGAGTGCGGTCCGCAGTTCGCCGTCGACCTGATTCGCGACGACGCGGGTCGTGCCCGGGATGCCCGTGGCCGAACCCGCCGGGCGGATCTCCTGGTAGATCGGCTTGCCGCTCTGGCTCTGGAAGTTGAACGACGTCATGATGCCCCAGGGCATCTGATACAGGAACTGCGCCTTCAAGACCACCGGCCGGTCACCGATCTGTCTGCCGTCGCTGTTGATGAAGTCGTTCGGGTTCTGGCCGAAGATGCCGGCCGTGCTGATCTGCGACGTCAGCGGTGTGGCCCGCGCCGAACTCGAGCCCTGGCGCCCGGTCGACTCTGCCAGCGTCAGGCCGAAGTTGCCCTGCCAGTTGTTCGACATCCGCTTCTTGATCTCGAACGCCACGCCGCTGTAGCGCGCGAACATGCGGTTGTCGTTTCTCAACTGGAAGCGCCGCGAACTGGCGCCGCTCGTCAGGCGGTAGATCTGAGACACGCTGGCGTCGGCCGGGGCCGTGTAGGGCACCTGGAGGTAGGTGCCGCCGATGTCAGGGAACGCGGTCTGGTTCTCGCTGCGTTTGTAGACGTAGTTCACCGAGAAGCCTAGGTTCTGCCCCATCTGCTGCTCCCAGGCGGCAATGAACTGATCGGTATACGGATTGCTCAGGTCGGGATCTACCGAGAAGCTCTTGTTGTCGGAGAAGAACTCCTTGTCGAGCGGGACGCCGCCCGGCGTGTAGCGGCCCGAGAAGGTATACCTGGTTGAGATCGACGGAGTGATGTTGTCGAACTCACCGGTGACGATGCCGCGGTAGTAACGGCCGTAGTGCGCCTTGAGCAGCGTCGAACCGCTCTCGTTCACCTTGAAGGTGACGCCGAGCCGAGGCGAGACAACCTGCCAACGGAAGACCTCGTCGATCGCCTTGGACTGCGCCCCCGTCGGCTTACCGGTGGCATCAAGCAGATCCTGCGCGGCAATGAAGGACTTGCTGTTGTCGTAGCGGAGCCCCAGGTTAAGCGTGGCACGTCCGATCTGGTAGGTGTCGTCAGCGAAGACCCCCATCGACCGCAGCCGTCCGCCCTGCGTGAACGGCAACTGCGTGTAGCCGTAGGCCGGCGTCGCGCCGTAGGTGTAGATGTAGTCATTGGGGCCGTAGGTGTACTCGGCGAGGCCGCTGTTGTACTGCACACCGAGCTTGAAGTCATGGCTGCCGCCCATGAACGAATCGGCGTATTTCGTCACCTTGCCCGAGAACGTGGTCTTCGAAATCTTGCCGTCATACCACGAGTAGATGCCGCCGGTGATCTGGCCGGTGTCAAGATCGTTGTAGCGGCGCGCGACACGCGGACCGCCGTTGAGCGGGTCGCCGTGGTCCACGCCGTAGAAGCCCGAATAGCGCGCTTCGAGCACCGTGGTCGGGCTGAGGACCGAGGTCCACAGTACACCAGGCGACGGGTTGTGGCCCGATTCCACCGACAGGGTGCTGGGCGCCGTGTTGGCGGAGGCCCGCGCCGGGATGCGGAAGAAGTCGTCGTGGGTCTGAACCTGCAGGCGGTGGTCCTGGTTCAGCTGGTAGTTGACCTTCCAGAAGTACCGCTTGGCCGACGACCGCGCCGGGTAGGCCGGGTCGGTGCCGGGCTGCGAATCGGCATCTTTCTGATACTGGAACGACCCGAAGAACCAGAGCTTGTCCTTGGCCACGGGGCCGCCGAGCTGGAAAGTCATGTCCTGGAACTCGTCGCGGTTGTACGGCTGCTTGTTGTCCTGCTTGTCGGTGGTGTTGCGGCCGGTCAGGCTCTGATTCTGGAAGTAGTAGTTGGCGTCGCCGTGGAAAGTATTGCTGCCTTGGCGCGTCACGACGTTGAAGACCGCGCCGCCCAGGTTGCCGTAGTCGGCGGGCGCGCCGAGCGAGAGCACCTGCACTTCTTCGATCGCGTCGGTATTGGGCCACGGCCAGGCCGCGCCGGTCAGGGGTGCGGTGAAGTCCGTGCCATCAATCAGGTAAACGTTTTCGTTGGTGGCCGAGCCGAATGACTGCGACCGCGAACTGGTGGAGGTCGAGGCGCTGACGCCAGGAGCGGCGTTGATGAGGTCGAAGAACGTGAACCGGCGGACCGGTGCATTCTCGACCCACTCACGCGAGTAGTTGGTGGCGACCTGCGAACTGGTCGAATCGATCACTGGCGACTGGGCGACCACGGTGACAGTTTCTGTCAGCGTGCTGACCTTGAGCGCCACGCTGACGTCAGCCGTACCACCCAGCGACACCTGAATGCCAGTCTGCGCGTTGGTCGTAAAACCGGAGAGTTCCGCGGTGACGTCATACAAGCCAGGCGGCAGGTTCGGGAATCGATACGCGCCCGTCTCGTTGCTCACCGTCGTCGGCGCGCCAGGGACGGCCCGCCCTCGTAGCGTGAGCGTGACGCCCGGCAGCACGGCGCCCGACTCGTCGGCCACCACGCCGCGAATCACGCCGGTGGTTGTCTGAGCCCACCCGGACACCGAACTGGCCAGTAGTACGACAACTGCCAGAACCCAGGCCATAGAACGCCGCATGTCAACCTCCCAATCGGTCACGAAATATCGAAGCATCGCCGTCGCAAATGCGACGGATGCGAATACAAGAGATTACATCCGTGCGGATTATCGAGCCGTTGTCAGGCTGTGTCAACGGGCGATATTCGTCGCCTTGGCGTTCGTCTCGGCAATTCCTGGGCGGATTGACACCCTGGCCGCAGGGGGCTAACGTCCCAATGGTCATGGCTATTCGTGTCGTCGCGGTCCTGGCGTTGGCTCTTTTCGCCACCGCCGCCCCCCCACCCCAGGTGCCGCCGGAGGTCCGGATCGAGAAGAACGTGCCGGCCCCCATGCGTGACGGCGTCATTCTTCGTGCAGATGTCTACCGTCCGGCGATGCCCGGCCGGCTTCCCGTCCTGTTACAGCGGACCCCCTATTCCAAGAACGATCGCGACTCGGCTCGGCGATTCAGCGCCCTCGCCACGCGCGGGTTCGTCGTGGTCGTGCAAGACACGCGTGGGCGCTACACCTCGGACGGTGTCGCCCGCCCCCACGACGAGGCCGACGATGGATACGATTCGGTGCAGTGGGCCGCGTCCCTGCCCGGCGTCGACGGCCGGGTCGGCATGTTTGGTGGCAGCTACCTGGCGACGACCCAACTGCAGGCCGCGACCCGCCAGCCACCGGCGCTCGTGGCGCTGTTTCCCGCCTCCTCGTACAGCCGCCGCCACGACATGGTGTTCCAGGGCGGTGCCTTCTACCTGAGCGACGGGCTCGGGTGGAATCTCGGCCAGGCGATCGACGTCCGGCGCCGGGAACTGACGCCGGACCAGGACCGGGACGGCCCAATTGGTCTGGACCCAAAACAGTCGGCCCTGCTCAGATCATCCTGGTTGCGGCACCTGCCGTTGTTTTCGTTCAACCAGCTCGATTTGGACCGCCATGCGCCCGGTTACCGGCAGATGCTGGCCCACCCCGACGCCGACGCGTTCTGGGATCCTGGCGACATCGAATCCCGTCACGATCGCTTTCTTGTTCCTGCCTTTCACCTGACCGGCTGGTATGACACGCTGCTCACGGGCACGCTGCGCAACTTCACGGGCCTGCGCGCGCACGCGGCCACCGACACCGCACGCCGCTTTCAGCGCCTGGTGATTGGACCATGGACCCACGCGCGGCCGAGTACCGCTACAACGGCGATCGGCGATGTCGACTTCGGCCCTGACGCTGGTTTCGGTGCGGACGAGGCCATGCTCGGCTGGTTCGACCATTGGCTCCGCGGCGGCCATCGTCCGGCCGTCGACTCTGCGCCAATACGCCTGTTCGTGATGGGCGAGAACCGCTGGCGCGACGAACAGGAGTGGCCCCTGGCGCGGGCCCGGCTGACTGAGTACTTCCTCCGCAGCGGCGGCCAGGCGGCTACGCTGTCGGGCGACGGGCGCCTCGACCTCGCGCCCCCGGGTCGGGAGCCGTCTGATCACTTCACCTACGATCCCAAGGACCCGGTTCCGACCGGCGCGAGCGGCGGCTACTCGCGGGCGCCGATCGATCGACGAACCGTGGAGCAGCGCCCCGACGTGCTGGTCTACACGAGCGCCGCGCTGACTGCCGACCTCGAAGTGACTGGTCCCCTGGCGCTCACGCTCTGGATCGCGTCGAGCGCGCGCGACACCGACTTCACCGGCACCCTGGTGGACGTGTTCCCTGACGGCACGGCCCGTGCGCTGGCCGACGGCATTCTCCGCGCGCGATACCGGGCCGGCAAGACCGCGCCGGCGCTGCTCACCCCTGGCGAGCCCACCGAGATCACGATCGACCTCGGTGCCACCTCGAACCTGTTTCGCGCCGGGCACCGGATTCGCCTCGAGGTTTCGAGCAGCAACTTCCCGCGCTTCGACCGCAATCCCAACACCGGCGGCGTCTTCGGACGTGACGCAACGGTGGTCAGCGCCACGCAGACGATTCTGCACGACCAGGCACACCCGTCGCGCCTGCTCTTGCCGGTCATACCGCGCCAGGCGTCCGTGGCGTCAACCGCCGCCGGGACGCCGCCGGCCACGCTCGGCGCATCGCCGGCACGGGCGGCCGCCACGCGGGTGCTCGAACAGCGATTCCTGGGAGGCGTTTCGACCGAGTCGATCAGCGCCATGCACCGGCAGGTGACCGAGCATCCGCATATCGCCGGATCGGCACGCTCGATGGAGGTGGCCGATCGCGTGCGGCGCGCGCTCGATGCGGCGGGCCTGCAAACCGAAGTGCGCGAGTACCTGGTCCACCTGTCCACGCCGCGATCAATCAAAGTCGACATCGTCTCGCCGGCCGCCGAATCGCTGGTGGTCCGCGAGCCGGTTGACCCGCGCGACCCTGACGGCGCCCATCCCGACCTGGGGCCGGCGTTTGTCGCCTACTCCGCGTCGGGCACCGTCACCGCGCCAGTCGTCTACGCGAACTACGGCCTGCCGCCCGACTACGCTCGCCTCGCCGCGGCCGGCATCGACGTGCGCGGCAAGATCGTGATCGCCCGCTACGCCCGCAGCCATCGCGCCGTCAAGATTCATACGGCGGAGCAGGCCGGGGCGGCCGGGATCATCATCTACTCGGACCCGGCGGATGACGGCTACGCGCGCGGGCCGGCGTGGCCCGACGGACCGTGGCGTGCCGACTTCCAGTCGCAGAGCGGCAACGGCAAGTACAGCTGGTTCTGGCACGGCGATCCGCTGACGCCTGGCGTCGGCGCCACCTCAGTCGCACCGGCGCTCGATCCCGCCACCGCTCCGACGTTGCCCAAGATTCCCGCCGTCGTGCTGTCGTGGAAGGAAGCGTCGAAGATCCTGTCGCGACTCGCGGGTCCCGCCGCGGCGTCGGGCTCGGGATTCCAGGGCGGGCTGCCGTTCACCTATCGATTAGGCCCGGGGCCGCTGACCGTGCGGCTCGACGTCCAGATGGAGGCGAGCCGGCGTCCGATTCGCAACGTGATGGGCAAGATCACCGGGCGCGACCCGGACCGCTGGATCGTGCTCGGCACGCACCACGATGCGTGGAGCTTCGGCGGCATGGACCCGGGCACCGGGCTGGGGCCGACCTTCGAAGTGGCGCGCGGGCTGGCGGCTCTCGCGCGATCGGGCTGGACGCCTGAGCGGTCCATCGTGTTTGCCTTCTGGGATGCGGAAGAGTTCGGGCTGATCGGATCGACCGAGTACGCCGAGGCGATGCAGGCCGAGTTGCGCGAGAAGGCCATTGTCTACATCAACACCGACCTGTCGATGCGCGGCCGGTTTGACGGCGGCGGCACGCCCTCGCTCCGCGACTTCCTGGTACAGGTGACGCGCGAGGTGCCGCACTTCGATGGCCGTGGTTCGGTCTACGACCGCTGGCGGGCCGACGAATGGCAGCGGCAACCGGTCGAACGGCGCCGTCGCGGTGACGACGGATACGAAGTGGAGCTGGCGGCGCTTGGCAGCGGCGCCGACTTCGTCGCGTTCCAGGACTTCCTGGGGCTGCCGACCCTGCAGATGGAGTTCGACTTCGAGGGCAGCTACGGGCCCTACCACTCCAACTACGACACGCGGCAATACGTCGAGCGGCACACCGACCCCGGCTTCAGGGTCGGCCAGGCCCTGGCGCGCGTGCTCGGCCTGACGGTCATGCGCCTGGCCTCGACGGAACTGCTGCCGTTCCGCTATTCGCATTACGCGCGCAAGATGGAGGAGTTCATCGACACCGCCAGCGGGTGGGCGGTCGATGACACCGGCCGGCGTCGAGTCGCCACCGACCTCTCGACGGCCCGAGGCCTTGCCACCAAGGCTGCGTCCACGGCGTCGGCGATTGAAGCGCGGCTGGACCGGCGCGTCGCCGCGGGTGCGGTGGATCCGGTCCGCGCGCGGCGGATTAACGATGCGCTCGTCCGGTTGGAGCAGCAGTTGCTGGACGAGTCCGAGCCGCCCGAGACGCGCTGGTACCGCCACGTGATCTACGGATGGAACATCTACTCCCTCTACGAAGGCCAGCCGCTGCCGGGCCTGGCCGAGGCGATTCGCATGGGCGCCGCCGCGGCCGTTGCGCGCGAGACGGCGCGGCTTGAACAGGCGCTGGCGCGTTTCGCCACTACCCTCGAGGAGATTGCCCGCCTTGCTGACACCATTGATGCTCCGTGAGACAACCCGGCCCGTGTCCTTCAGGCTTGGGACCTGGGGCTTGAGGCTTGGGCTGCTGTTGCTTCTCAGCCTTCTCGTCACGTCGCACCCGTGGCGCTCGGTCGCGGTGGCGCAATCCGCGACGTCGTTCGTGATCGTGAACGCCAATGTCGTTGACGGCACGGGCGCGCCGGCGCGGCCCGCCGCGGTGCGCGTCGTCGATGGCCGCATCGCCGAGGTCGGCGACATCCGGCCCACCGGCGGCGACCGCGTCGTTGACGCCCGCGGGCTGGTGCTCGCGCCCGGGTTCATCGATACCCATAATCACTCAACGGATGGACTGTTGACCGAGCCGCTGGCGGCGAGCCAGATCTCACAGGGCATTACCACCCTCGTCGTCGGACAGGACGGCAGTTCACCGTGGCCGATTGGCGATTATCTCGGCCGGCTGCGACGCGAGCCGGCCTCGGTCAACGTGCTCACGGCCGTGGGCCACGCCACGGTGCGGCGGCTGGTGATGGGCGATGACTTCAAGCGGGTCGCGCGCCCCGACGAGCTGGCGCGCATGGAGACGCTCGTCGAGCAGGGCATGCGCGAGGGGGCCATCGCCCTCTCCACGGGCCTCGAGTACGAGGTCGGCAGCTACGCTGCCACCAGCGAAGTGGTGGCCCTCGCGCGGGTGACGGGCCGGCTCGGCGGCTTCTACATCTCGCACGTCCGTGACGAAGCCGACAAGGCTTTTGACTCGATGCGGGAGGTGGTGACCATTGCCGAAGAGGCGAAGCTGCCCGTGCAGAACACCCACATCAAGCTTGGCACGGTGGGCGTGTGGGGGCAAGCCACCGAAGCTGTGCGTCTGTTCGATGCGGCGCGGGCTCGCGGCCTCGACGTCACCGCCGACGCCTATCCGTACAACGCCTGGTCGTCGACCATCACCGTGCTCATCCCCAGCAAGCGCTACGACGATCCGGTGGAGGTGGCCCGGGGCCTGGCCGACGTGGGCGGCGCGACCAACGTGCTGATCACGCGGCACACCGCGCATCCTGACTACGAGTTCAAGACGCTCGACGCCGTGGCGAAAGCGCAAGGCATCACGCCGGTCGCGCTCTTCATCCAGATCGTCAAGGACGGCGGCGCCTCGGTCGTCTGCACGTCGATGATGGACGACGACATCCGGACGTTCTTTCGCTGGCCCTGGACCATGGTGTCGAGCGATGGCGGCATCGGCATGCGGCATCCGCGCGGCGCCGGCACTTTTCCGCGCGTGCTCGGACGGTTCGTGCGCGAGCGCCAGTGGCTCACGCTCGAAGACGCCGTCAGGAAGATGACCTCGCTGCCCGCGGCGCGCTTGAAGCTGACCGACCGCGGCGTGGTGACGCCAGGCGCCTGGGCCGACCTCGTGCTATTCGATCCGGCCACGGTGGTCGACAACAGCACGTTCAGTGATCCCTTCAAGCTGTCCACGGGCATCCGGAACGTGTGGGTGAATGGCACGCTCGTGTGGGACGAGCCCCGAACGACGGGCGCCAGGCCCGGCCAGGTCATCGCGCTCGTCAGTCGCCAGCCGGTCGAGGTCAAGCCACGCGCGCGCAGTCTCGGCGTGCCGTTCGAGGGCACCGCCGGTTCACTCAACGCCATTACCGACGTGCCGGGGGTTGAAGTCGGATTCGCGACGATCGTGACCGGTGACGGCGCACTCGTGCGGGGCAAGGGCCCGGTTCGCACTGGCGTCACCGCCGTGCTGCCACGAGGTCGCTCCGGCGACAACGTGTTTGCCGGCTGGCACACGCTCAACGGCAACGGCGAGATGACCGGCACCACCTGGATTACCGAGGGCGGGTTTCTCGAGGGGCCCATCCTCATCACTAACACGCACAGTGTCGGCGTCGCGCGCGACACGGCGGTGGAGTGGATGGCTCGCTACTCGGACATCGTACCCCTGCCCATCGCGGCCGAAACCTACGACGGCACGCTGAACGACATCCTCGGCTTCCACGTTAAGCGCGAGCACGTGCTGGCGGCGCTCGATGGCGCCGCGCCCGGCACCGTGCCGGAAGGCAACGTCGGTGGCGGCACCGGCATGATCGCGTTCGGCTTCAAGGGTGGCACCGGCACTGCCTCGCGCGTGGTCACCGCCGGCGACGTCGCCTACACGGTGGCCGCGCTGGTGCAAGCCAATTTCGGCCGTCGCCCGCAGTTCCTCGTGGCCGGCGCGCCCGTCGGGCGGGAGATTCCGGATCTGATGCCCGAAACCGGACGTCCGCGCGCGGTCCAGGGTGACGATCCCGAGTCGGGTTCGATCATCGCCGTCATCGCCACCAACGCACCGCTGCTGCCGCACCAGTTGCGGAGGCTGGCGCAACGCGCGGGGCTCGGCGTGGCGCGCGTCGGCGGTAGCGGCGGCAATGGCTCCGGCGACATTTTCGTGGCGTTCTCAACCGCCAATCCAGGCACCTACGAGAAGCCGGCCACCGCGGCGGTGACAATGCTGTCCAACGACGCCATCGACCCGCTGTTTCAGGGGGCGATTCAGGCCACCGAAGAGGCCATCATCAATGCCGTCGTCGCGGCGGAGACGATGGTGGGACGCGACGGCAATCGCGTGCATGCCCTGCCGCACGATCGACTACGCAGTGCGCTGCGAAAATACAACCGGCTCGCGCCGTAGCTACCACCTGATCGTCTGGCGGCCGCCCGGTCCGGTCAGAATAGCCCGAATCGCATGGGACTGGCCATGCGGTCCCGCCTCGGCTACCTCCGTATCCTGGGTGAGGTGCTGCGAGCGCAAAGCCGCCCCAAGCTCCGCCCAGCGACCGGCCCTGGACCTTTATGAACCCAAGCTGCTTTGGCCATGCGATCACCTCGCTGACGGCCGGGATAGGCCGTTCAGCATAATTCGATATCCCCGCGGCTTCCGGTCGGCATAGTCCAGCTCAGCGCCGCGGTCCCTGCGCCAGTTGGTCAAAGGGACTCCGCACGCCACGCCCGCCCTTAATCACGCGCGAATCCGCACCGCGCCCGGTCACGTGTCGCAGAAACCGCGATGCCGCGCGACCGAGAGTGTCGCGGAAACAGCAAGGCTCAGGAACGCAGACGCTGGCGTGACCGCCAGTACAAGAAGAGCCCGATGGCAATCGGCCCGCCCACCCCAGCCATCATCTTCAACTCGAACACCGCCACGCTCGTCACGTCGTCGCCCGGCACGAACGCCGTAATCATGCCCGCGCTGGTGACGAGCGCCCCCACGGCTCCAGCCACGCGCTCGAACGGGCGCGCCGTGTCGAGCGTCAGCAGCACGAGGAACGTATAGACGAACGGCACCAGGTTAATGACGACCGCCGCCCGCAGCAGCACCTGATACGCTTCCGCGACGCTCGACCCGGCCAACGACAACGCGGTGAGTCCCGCCGACAGTAGCGCGCAGGTGATGAGCGCGACGTGCGGTGATCCCCAACGGGGATGCACGCGGCCAAGCGCCGCCGGCAAGGCGCTGTCGATCCCGGCCACGAACGGAATGCGCGCCGGACCCGCGAACCACGCCGATGTCGCACCGCCGATCGACAACGCCATGACCACCGCAACCGGCGCCACCAGCCAGCCCGCGCCGGCCGCCTCGGCGCCGCGGCCGACCGCCTGCATCACTCCCTGGATCGAACCGAGCTCTCCCGACGGCACCAGCGCCAGCAACGCGTCGGTCACCAGCAGGTACGACACGATCGCGATGGCCCCGACGATTACGATCGCGCGCGGGAGGTCGCGCTGCGGGTGCCGAATCTCATCCGACATGGTCGACCCGAGCTCGATGCCAATGAAGGCAAAGCACATCACGCCGAGACCACTCGCCATCTCGAGCACCGACCCGTCAACCACCGGCGGCGTGGCCGCCACTCCTTGCGAGCGCGCCACCATCGCGGCAACCACCAGCAGCACCACGGTCATACCGCTGCCGATGCCGCCGATGTTATTGAGCCACTTGCCGACGCCCATCCCCCGCACATTGGCCACGGTGATGATCGCCAGCCAGCCAAAGGCGATCGTCGCGACGAACCACTTGTCGTCAACCAGACCGGCGGTGCTGGCGCCCCCGGCGAAGGCGACCACGCCCGCCAGGTAGACGAGCAGCACGGGCACGTAGAAGAGGTTGTTGGTCCAGTAACACCAGCCGGAGACGAACCCGTGAAGGTCGCCAAAGTGGCGGCGAGCCCAGAGATACACGCCGCCTTCGCCGGGGTAGCGGCGCGACAGCGCCATCACCGCGATGGCTTCCGGGATGAAGAATGCGGTAAAGGCCAGCACCCACAGCAACAGGGTCGCGCGTCCGAAACCCGCCACCGGTGGCACCGTATTGACGTTGACGATCGCGACGGTGCCGAGCAGCACCAGGTCGGTCAACCCGAGCGTCCGCGGAATCCGCGGGGATCCAGACACTAGGTGAGTAGTTCCTGAACCGCGCGATGGGCGTGGTCGATGGCTGCATCGGTATAGGAATAGGCGCCGGCGTCGGCGTTGGCGATGGCAATCCGGCCGTGCGGCTGGCGCGCGAGCTGGCACGGCGGTTCGCCGCCCGTCACCCAGAAGTCGTCTGCCAGCGAGTTGTACTGGTAGGCGTAACCATGCGGCCAGCGGTTGACGGTAATGCCGAGAATGTCGGTCGCCGGGTCGAACCCGCCCCCGCCGAGCGCGCGGCCCAACTGATCGCGAATGCTCCGCTCGATAGTGGCAAACGACGTCGAGAGCAACTCCGCGCGGCCGGCATGGTGCTGGTCGCGAATCGGCAGGCCAGGTCGGCACGCCGCTTTCGTCAAGTGCAGCACGATGGGCTCGGCCGGGTTGGTCTGATGCTGGTAGGACCCGAGGCTGACCGGAAAGTCGAGGCCGACTGAGGTGTGCCACATGCCGGGCGTCGAGACGCGCTGCACGCCGAGCTTCTGAAAGGCCGTCCAGTTCCGGATGAACACGTTGGTGTAAACCAGCGGTACCTTGATCGCGTAGTCGAGCGCCGTCTTCTGCGCGGCGGGCAACTCGGGACAGATCGACGGAATCGCCGTGTGCCAGCAGGCCATGACGACCGAGCGCGCCGACACGGTCTTGAGGGTCTTGCCGTCTTGCAGGTACGCCACCTCGACGCGCTGACCAGAACCCGCCGCTCCGACGTGACGCACGCGCATCACGGGACTGCTTAAGCGAATCCGCACCGGCTCACCAGCCGCGTCTAGCTTCGCGTAGTCGGCGCGCGCCGTCACCACGTCGTCCAGCGAGGATCCGGGAATGGCGTTGGGAATCAGCCGGCGAACCAGCAGCCGCGCCACCGTGGCGTTGCCATCGGGAAAGTGGAAGTAGTAGTTCTGCGCCTCTTCACTCCGGATCGAGTCGTAGTTCTGGCCGGGTCCCGGCTTGTCGTCCAGTCCCATGGCCGCGAACCCCGGCAGGCCCAGGCCGAACGCGTCCTGTGCTGGGACCGCGTCGACGCCCACGCCGAACAAGCCGTGGGTCCGGGTCTGGTAGAGCCGCGCGACGCCGGCATCGAGTTTCCACAGCTTGGTGAGGAAGTCGGTGTAGCTCATCCGCGCCAGGCGCGCCTTCTTCTCGGTCGAGCTGAGGCCCGGCATCGGATCGAAGCGTTCGGTCAGCAAGCGCATGAGATCGCGCCGCACGGTGTCGCCAAGCGGCGCCGCCGCCTGGAACGCCTCGTCGCGGACATCGCCAGTGACGAGGCGATCGGCGCCGTAGGTTTCCTTGTCGAAGAAAACTGCCGACCGCAGGCCCAGCGACTTGTAGAGTCCCGAGTCGAGCACCTTATTGTAGCGGGCCATGTCGATGCCCAGTTCGGTGACCAGCGCCTTCGACACCGCGCTGAACGGCGCCGGGCTGTCGATCGACTGCGTGCCGCCGTAGCCGATGTAGGTGCGGCCGTTGTGCGTGAACTCGTTGCGCTTGGCGGGGCCGCCGAAGTCGTCGTGGTTGTCGAGCAGCAGGATGCGGGCCCCGGGCCGGGCTTTCTGGAAGTAGTGGGCGGCCGCCAGGCCGCTGATGCCGGCGCCGACCACCACCAGGTCGTACTCCTCACCAGTGACCTGGGGCTGGGGCGCGGTCTTCCAGAAGGCGCCGTCCTTCATCGCGTGGAAGACCTCGAACGAGCCGGCGTGCGACCCGCGCAGGCCAGTCAGTGCCGGCGGATACGCACCGGCCCGGCCTTGCGCGAGCAAGGTCGCGAAGTCCAGAGACAGCGACCCCGCTGCGGCAGCGCCGACGCCAACGGCCACGCCGTTCAGAAAGTCACGGCGCGTGATTGCGGAGCCCATGCCTAGCTGCAGGTCGTCGTTGGTCATGATGAGGCGATTGTAGCCGCAATCATGGTACCGTCGGGCGACAGCAGGGGAGTGCAAATATGTTGAGGCAGGTGGTCGTGGCAAACATCGTGATCGGACTGGCCGGGTGTGCGGCAGCACCAGAGACACCGTCGGCCATGCCCTGGCCGACCACGGCCTGGGCGGTGTCTTCGCCGGAGGCCGAGGGGCTTGATGGCGCCAAGCTCGCCGCACTTGACGCCGAGTTCGCCTCGGGCGCTCGCGGGCAGATCACCGGCATGCTCGTGATCCGCAACGGCCAGGTGGTGTTCGACAAATCGTACCGCCACGATTTTGATGCGCTGTTCGCCGGCCGCGACCCGGTGCGCGGCCCCTACAACTACTACGATCCAAACTGGCATCCCTTCTATCAGCACGGCCATCTGCACACCATGCAGTCGGTCAGCAAGAGCGTGACGTCCGCGCTGATTGGCATTGCCATCGGCCGGGGCGAGCTGCCCGGCGTCGAAGCGAAAGTGATGCCGTACTTCGCCGGCGATTTCCGGCTCACCGGCGCCGACCCGCGTCGTGACGACCTCACGCTCAACCACCTGCTGACCATGACGGCCGGCATCAAGTGGGATGAAAGCACCGTGGCCTACACCGACCCGGCCAACAGCTGCGCCAACATGGAGAAGAGCGACGACTGGATCCAGTTCGTGCTCGACCAGCCGATGGCCTCGGCGCCGGGCGACACCTTCGTCTACAACAGCGGCGCCACCGAGCTGCTGTCGCAGCTGATCAAGAAGGGCACCGGCCAGCAGGCGGATGAGTACGCCGCCGAGCACCTTTTCGCGCCGCTCGGCATCACCGACACCTACTGGAAGCGCACGCCGAAAAGATTGTCCGACACCGAGGGCGGGCTGTATCTCACCGCGCGCGACCTGGCGAAGATCGGCTACCTGTATTTGAACGACGGCATGTGGGACGGCCGGCGCCTGCTGCCCGAGGGCTGGGTCAAAGCCTCGACGACGCCGCTGGTCGATACCCGTCCCGGCCAGCCGCGCTCGCGCAAGTACGGCAACCAGTGGTGGGTGCTGCCGTACGGCGACGGCTCGATGCATGCCTACGCCGCGCTCGGTTACGGCGGGCAGCGCCTGGTCGTCGTGCCCGAGCACCAGCTGATCGCGGTGTTCACCGGCTGGAACATCTACGAGCACGCGGAGTTCGCGCCCTACGACGCGCTCGATCGGGTGCTCGCCACCGTCAAGCCGTGACCTTCATCCTGCACCGCCACCTCCGGGTCACGCCGCCGGTCGTGGTCTCCGGTCAGGGCGTCTACCTCACGGATGCTGCGGGCAAGCGCTACCTTGACGCCTGCGGCGGGGCCGCCGTGTCGTGCCTGGGCCACGGCCATCCGGCGGTGGCGGCGGCCATGCATGCGCAGATCGACGCCCTGGCCTACGCGCACACCAGCTTCTTTACCTCAGAGCCGGCAGAGGCGCTCGCCGATCAACTGGCGCGCACCGCCCCGGCCTGGATGGAACACGTCTACTTCGTGAGCGGCGGCTCGGAAGCCATCGAGGCAGCGCTCAAGATGGCCCGGCAGTACTTCGTCGAGATCGGTGAGCCCGAGGAAAACATCGCCCGGGGCGAACGGTTGCATCGTGGACAGGCGAGTCATGCAGCGTCTCCGTCGGCTCAGCCCTTGGTGTTTTTCGCGGCCTGGGGTTTGGCAGCCAGCGCGCTGTCGATCTCGGCCTCGATCCAGCGCAGGAACTTCGGGTTCTCGGCAAGCCCCTTGTCGGCGAAAGTGTACTTGAGTCCGCGCAGATCGTTTTTGATGTGCTGCTGGACGCCGAAGCTCGCGGCCGAGATCGCCACGACGATGACCTGCTTGCCCTGGGCATCCGCCTGCTTCACCCAGCTGCGCAGCTTGCGGACGTTGCCCTCGCGGATCGGCATGATGGCGTCGTCCTGCAGATTGATGATCCTGACATCGGCGAACTCGCGCTTCGCCTTCAGCCGGTCGACATGCGCCTGCAGGATGCCGAGATCCGGGACGTTGTCCTTCGTGTCTTCGGGCCCATGGCCGACGATGATCAGCACCTCGTTCGCCGGCTTGCGGCTCACGGAGCGCGCACTGTCATAGAGCATGTCGGTCACGATCGGACTGTCGTCGAAGTGGCCTGCCCAGACGAATTTCACGCCGGGTGCGTTGACCTTCGGCACGTCGAGGTAGCTGGCCTCGGGATGCATGCCGAAGACGTACTGCCAATGGCGCGTCAATGAGTTGTGGCGGGTGGTCGTGCCCTCGTCCACCAGCACGATCTTCTTTGCACCCCGCGCGACCAGGTCGTCGACCGCTGCCTGCAAGTGGCTCGACGCCATCATCGACATGCCGAAGCCGATGGTGAGCGGTCGCTTCGCCGCCAGCGGTTCGAGCGACTTCTTCATGAGCCGGTCGCTGTTCTCGCCGACACCGTGCGACAGCACGAGGATGCCCGTGTCGCCGCGCAGCTTGCGGTCACTCACATACCAGGCGTAGTCCGGACCCATCGCGTTCATGTTCATCTCGAGCTCGCGATCGGTGAGTGCGCGGTACAGCGCGATCCTCTTGCGCAGCCCGGCCATGTCGGCGTCGCTCATTTCATGCCGCTGATTGTAGGACGTGAGCCGCTTGCCCTCGGCGTCCATGGGTGGCACGGCGCCATGCTGGTGCGCACTGTGGTCCTGGTGGGCATCGTGATCCTCGGCCGGCATGACCGGTGCGGCGATCAGCAGCAGGCCGAACAGGGCGAGGATCTGGTATGGCGGGTGGAAGTTCATGTCTGCTCCTCTGTGACCTACGGGTGTCATGCCTGCAGCAGCCGGGCGACACCGGACTTGAGTTCGCGGCGGATAGCCGCCTGTGTGGGTCGGCGCAGCGCCTGACCGGCCGCCGACTGCAGCATCGCCGCGATCATGCCCGCCACCAGTGCGGAATCGCGCTTCTGGCGCGCGAGCACGGCCTTTACCGCACGCTCCAGCACGCCGTTCGGCAGCCTATGCAGCGCCAGTATCTGCTGGCGGAGTTCGGGCGATGCCTCGCGCACCTCGCCCATCAACTCGAGTGTCGCGTGCTGCGGACCGGTGGCGAGATCCATCGACAGATCGAGCCAGGCCTCGATGCGCCGGCGCGGGTCAGCATGTGTCTGTTCGAGCGCCTCGACACTGGCGAGGAACGGGTCCATGTCGCGCTGAACGCAGGCGACGAGCAGGTGCTCCTTGCTCGGAAAGTAACGGTAGAGCGAGTTGCGGGCCAGGCCAACTGCGGCCGCGATGTGGCTCAGGTCGGTGCCGCGGAAACCACGCTGGCGGAACAGCTTGCTCGCGGCTTCCACGACACGCTCGTTCTGCTGACGCAGGTGCTGCTCGATCGATGCTGCGGCGATGCGGGGCATGGTCGTAGCTCAGCCGGTCAGCCGGCCATCGCTCATGTGGACGACACGATCGGCGACGTCGAGCATGCTGCTGTCGTGGGTGACCATCAGTGTCGCGACCCGATGCTCGTGGCATTCGCGAGC
>SXGR01284079.1_pt1 | contig 25407 bp, 21 predicted proteins | sample 3174711 | NCBI WGS metagenome assembly SXGR01 (sample SAMN11356860, study PRJNA531348) | freshwater metagenome | isolation source: freshwater sample F1-60 | place: China: Fuxian Lake, Yuxi | collected 2017-12-25
GTAACGATCCGTGTCCTTGTGGTTCGGGTAAGAAGTTTAAAAGTTGTCATGGTGCTTTGGAGTAATTTTCAAAACGTGCCAACCTAAAAAACTAAAAAAGAGATGTTCGGCATCTCTTTTTTATTGGGGTGAAGCCCCTCATTTAATTATCTAATGTGTGAGATCCAATCATGGCCGTAGGTGAATATCCTTTTCCAATTATGCATCCTGTTCAAGGTGTGAAATTAACTGCAGTGTGCGCGGGTATTAAAAAAATTAATCGCCGCGATGTGGTGTTATTTGAATTAGCAGAGGGCAGTAATGTCGCAGGCGTGTTTACCAAAAATGCATTTTGCGCTGCACCCGTTACGGTTTGTCGCGAGCATTTAGCAAAAGCACCTATTCGCTTTTTGGTGATTAACTCTGGCAACGCAAATGCCTGTACCGGTGAGCAGGGTTTATTGGATGCCAAAGCAACCTGTACCGCTATTGCGCAATTGAAAGGTGTTCTGACCGAACAAGTATTGCCTTTTTCAACGGGTGTTATTGGTGAGCCATTACCCGTCGCAAAAATTATTGCGGTAGTGCCAGAAGCTTTGGAAAAAGCCAATCAAAATGGATGGGAAGATGCTGGCGCAGGTATTATGACAACTGATACTCGCGCCAAAGGTTTTAGCGAGCAGTTTGTTTATCAAGGTAAAACGATTACGGTAAACGGAATCGCTAAGGGTGCAGGTATGATTAAACCCAATATGGCCACCATGTTGGGATACATCGCAACTGATGCAAAAATTTCTCAAGTTTTACTGCAGCAACTTGCGCGGGAAGCGGCAGATAAATCTTTTAATCGCATTACCATTGACGGCGATACATCCACCAACGATTCTTGTATTTTAATCGCCTCTGGTCAAGTTGACTTGCCAGAAATTACTGAGGCGAGTGGCGAGCTTTATGAAAAACTTCGCGCAACCATTTTGGCTGCGCATGTGCATCTCGCAAAAAGTATTGTGAGCGATGGCGAAGGTGCCACCAAGTTTGTAACTGTTGCGGTAAGTGGCGGTGCGACGCGCGATGAATGTTTAGATGTGGGGTATGCCGTTGCGCATTCGCCTTTAATTAAAACGGCATTGTTTGCGTCAGATCCAAATTGGGGGCGCATAGTGGCTGCCATTGGTTATGCAGGAATAGATAATCTTGATGCGAGCAAAGTAGTAGTGCATTTGAATGATGTGCTTATTGTAGAGAAGGGTGGCCGCGCGGCAAGCTACACGGAAGAGCAAGGCCAAAAAGTGATGAGCGGTACTGATATCGCGATTAATATTAATTTAAATCGTGGTTCATTTACAGAAACTATTTGGACAACCGATCTCTCTTACGAATATGTTCGCATTAATGCGGATTATCGGTCATAAGGAATTTATAGTGTCTCGCGTGGTTCATGTTGCAGTCGGCGCCATTGTTGGACGGCACGGAGTTAGTGCTGAAGAACAAGGCGCAATTCTAATTGCTAAACGCCCTGATAAAACTCATCAGGGTGGTCTGTGGGAGTTTCCCGGCGGCAAAGTTGAACAAGGTGAAACATTATTTGATGCACTTAAACGGGAACTTAAAGAAGAGCTTGCGATAGATATTACGGCTACCGAGCCGCTCATAAAAATTCGACATGATTATGGTGATAAGGTGGTTTTATTGGATGTTCACAAGGTCACCGAGTTTTCAGGTCAACCACAGGGAAATGAAGGGCAGCCTATTCGATGGGTAACTCCTTCGTCTTTACACGAATATGATTTTCCCGCTGCCAACCGCCCCATTATTACTGCAATTAATCTCCCTCAACGATTGTTGATTACAGGTGACTTTACTGACCCAAATGATTTTTTAGCACGCATAAAATCTGCGCTTCAGAATGGTATTCGCATGGTTCAGTTGCGCTTACAAAAATCAGACGCCATCCAGACTCTGGTGGGATCGGTAGCCGAGATCTGCAATCGCTATTCTGCGAAATTAATTATCAATACCTCACCACAAGTTTTTGCAGATCTTTCTGCGCCTTCAAATGTGGGGCTACATTTAAATTCAAGTCAGTTGTTGAGTTGTAATACTCGCCCAGTTAAGGGTTCGATTTTGTTGGGCGCTTCATGTCACTCTGAAGATGAAATTAAACACGCACATAAAATAGGCGTAGATTACATCTGCCTGTCGCCGGTGTTGGCGACAAGCTCTCACCAAGGCCAAGATGGGATAGGTTGGGAGAGATTCAGATCATTAGTCGATGGTGCATCCATACCTGTCTTCGCTTTAGGTGGGATGACAGAGACTGCTTTGGCTGTCGCATTAGAAAACGGCGCGCAAGGCATAGCGGCTATTAGCGAGTGGTGGTAATCCTAGATTTAATGCTCATCCGGGTTTTCTTCAGAATTAATATCTAATGAGTCGCCAGCGATTTTATGGCTTTCACTGGCCCACTCCCCTAAATCAATCAATCGGCAGCGATCACTGCAAAAAGGTCTAAAAGGAAAGGTATCATTCCAGAGAACAACTTTTTTACAGGTGGGGCAATTGAGTTTCAGATTTTCTAATTCGTTCATCGCGTATCTATTCAAGGTGAGGAGAGCTGTTCGGCCAGCTGTAAATAAAACGCGTGTAGTTTTTTTACGGCCACGTCTAGTTCATTTAAATCGCCATGGTTTTCAATAGTGTCATCTGCTCTTGCGCAGCGCTCATTACGACTGATTTGCATAGCCATAATTTTTTGTATCTGTTCTTGATTATTTTTATCGCGTGCAGATGCACGCTTGAGTTGCATATCTTCTGTTGCATCTACTACAAGTACCCGGTTTACCAATTCATCCTGTTTGGTTTCAAGTAACAGTGGTGACGATAATATAGTGTAGGGTGTTTTGCTGTGTGCGAGTTGAGTTACTATTTCTTTGCGGATGATGGGGTGGAGTAAATTTTCAAGCCAACGTTTTTCATCGGAATTTTCAAAAATACGTAAGCGCAACTGCGCGCGATTCAAGCTGCCATCGGCATTAAGAATAGTCTGACCGAAATGTTCTGAGATTGCAGATAAACTGCTGCTCCCAATATTTACAATCTCACGAGCGACAATATCTGCATCTACGACTGTAATGCCGAGTTGTTCAAACCTCTGCGATACCTCAGATTTACCACTCCCAATACCGCCGGTTAATCCAACTATCATGCTGAGTTAACCATCATGGAGAAATAATCATTATGGGTGACGTCCAAAAGCGTAATTCCAATAAGCTTGATTAATTTCCGGCCCCCACATAAGTGCAATCCATCCCGCGATTGCTAAGTAAGGGCCAAAAGGGATAGGAATATTTTTGTCTCGCCCACGAATTACAATCATACTGATGCCTATAACTGCACCTGCCAATGCGCTCAACAAAATTATCTGTAGCAACATTTGCACGCCTAGCCAAGCCCCCAACGCGGCTAGCAATTTAAAATCGCCAAAACCCATGCCTTCTTTGCCAGTCAAAAGCTTAAATAACCAATACACAGAAAACAGCGATAAGTAGCCACCTATTGCTCCCCATAATGCATTCTCAAGTGTAGTAAATAAACCAAATGAATTTGCGATTAGCCCAAGCCATAAGAGCGGCAACGTAATGCTATCGGGCAAAAGTTGAGTATCAAAGTCAATCATTGTTAGTGCTACCAAGCACCAAGTGAAAACTAAGCAGGCCAAACCAATAGTAGTCATTCCAAATGTGTAAATTGCAACAACAGAAAGAATACCGGTTACTAATTCAATAATTGGGTAACGCAGTGAAATATGTGCTTTGCAAGAAGAGCATTTGCCACGCAAAAATGCATAGCTTACTAGAGGAATGTTTTCCCACGGCTTTATTTTATGCCCGCAAGCGGGGCAGGTAGAGTTAGGAGTTATTAAATTAAATTTATTGGGCGAAATGCTGTTTAATACATGTTCTTTAACGTTGTCCGCACCCAAAAATTCAATGCACTGCTGGCGCCAATCGGCATCCATCATTTTTGGTAAACGATAAATAACAACATTTAAAAAGCTGCCAACCAGTAAGCCTAAAATACCTGCGGTAACTAAACCTAAAGTGGGAAGTAATTCGAATGCTTTTAATATGTCTATCACTCTTACACCACTTGGCCTAGTTGGAATATCGGCAGATACATGGCGATCATCAAGCCGCCTACCAATATACCGAGTATTGACATAATCATAGGTTCTAGAAGAGACGTTAAACTGTCAACGGTATTATCTACAGCTTCTTCATAGTAGGTTGCAACTTTGTCGAGCATTGCATCGAGCGCACCTGATTCTTCACCAATCGCTGCCATTTGAATGAGTAGCGTTGGGAAAATTCCTCGAGTCTTTAGTGCAGTGTTTAATTGGATACCGGTAGATACATCTTCACGAACTTTAAGAATGGCATCAGCGTAAATTTTATTGCCTGCCGCACCGGCAACTGAGCTTAGCGCTTCAATCAAAGGAACGCCTGCTGCAAAGGTAGTGGAAAGCGTGCGAGCAAAGCGTGCCATCACAGAGAGATAAATAATTTGGCCAACAATTGGAATTTTTAAAATATAGCGGTCAATTAAATACGCAAACGCTTTTGATCGACGTGCAGCTTCTTTGAATAAGAAAACACAACCTGCTATTCCAAATAAAATAAACAGCCAATAAGCTTGTGCAAGTTCAGATAACCCTAAAACAAATAAGGTAAATGCAGGAAGGCTTGCGCCAAAACTACTAAAAGTCTCTGCAAATTGTGGCACCACTTTCACGAGAAGAATGCCCGTTACCACAATTGCCACTAGAACTACGGCTATCGGATAGCTAAGGGCTTTTTTGATTTTTGCTTTTAATTGCTCTGTTTTCTCTTTATAGGTTGCAATACGATCAAGCATTGTTTCTAGCGCACCCGCTTGTTCACCTGCATCGACGAGATTGCAAAACAAATCGTCAAAATACTTGGGGTGTTCTCGCAAAGAAGGCGCGAAGCCACCGCCAGATGCAACACTATCGCGAATTGTAAGCACGAGTTTTTTTAAATTAGGGTTTTCCAATCCGTCAGCAACTATATCGAACGCTTGAACCAGCGGAACCCCTGCCTTCATCATGGTTGCCATTTGGCGTGCAAATACGGCGATATCCATGGGTTTGATGGCTTTGCCGCCACTGCCAAAAAGAGGTTTAGGCTTTTTTGACACACTTTTTGCGGAAATACCTTGTTTAAGTAGCTGCGCTTTTGCAATGGCAGGGCTAGCACTATTTATCTCCCCCTGAACTGGAGAGCCTTTTTTGTCTACGCCTTTATAAACATAGACATTAGTGACAGCGCTTGGTTTGGCTGCTGCAATAGGTTTTGCTTTTTGAGTAGTAACAGCCATAGGTTAATCCTTGGTGACTCGGTTAGCCTCTTCAAGGCTGGTTAACCCCATTGCGACTTTGCGCAATGCGGAAGTGCGTAAATTATTAAAGCCTGCCTCTTTTGCAACGCGTGCAATTTGCAAAGAATTGCCTCCTTCCATTATAAGGTTGGCTATTGCAGGGGTGATGCGAACTACTTCATAAACCCCTAGTCGCCCTTTATAGCCCCCATTACAATTTTGGCAGCTGCCTGGGTGAAATATTTGAAACTCAGATCGCGGAATCCCGATATCATCGAAGCCTTCTTCGGTAAGAATGGCTGGAGGAATGTCAGTTGCTGGCTTTTTACAAACAGTACATAAACGGCGTGCAAGGCGCTGCGCGATAATTAAGCTTACACTGGTTGCAATGTTAAATGCAGGAACGCCCATGTTCATTAAACGGGTTAATGTTTCTGGAGCGCTATTGGTGTGAAGAGTCGATAGCACTAAGTGACCTGTTTGTGCGGCTTTAATTGCAATTTCTGCTGTTTCTAGGTCTCGAATCTCACCCACCATGACAATATCAGGGTCTTGGCGGAGAAAGGAGCGTAAAGCTTCCGCAAAGTTTAACCCGACTTTATTATTCATCTGCACTTGGTTTACCCCTTCCAAGTTAATTTCCACAGGATCTTCTGCTGTGGATATATTCAATTCTGGGGTATTCAAAATATTTAAACCCGTATAAAGCGATACGGTTTTACCGCTACCGGTTGGGCCAGTAACTAAAATCATTCCTTGCGATTGTGCAAGTGCATCCAAATAAAGCTTCTTTTGAAAATCTTCGTAACCCAATGCATCAATACCGAGTTTAGCTGAGCTTGGGTCCAAAATACGCAATACAATTTTTTCGCCAAAAAGTGTTGGCAGGGTGTTTACACGGAAGTCGATAGCGCGTGTTTTGGAGACTTTGAGTTTAATGCGCCCGTCTTGAGGAACGCGTCGCTCAGAAATATCCATTTGTGACATAACTTTCAAGCGGGCCGCCATACGGCTGGCCAAGTTAACTGGTGGTTTGGCAACTTCATGCAATATACCATCAGTACGAAAACGGATTCGGTATGCCTTTTCATAGGGTTCAAAATGCACATCTGATGCGCCGCCTTTAATAGCATCCAAAAGAATTTTGTTGATGTATTTAACAATGGGTGCTTCATCTGCTTCTGAAACCCTCTCCTCACTCGCCGCATTCTCGTCACCCGATTGAATATCAAGGTTATCAAGATCTGTATCTTCTAGATCCCCCAATGCATCATTTAAGTTGTCTTGTGCAGTTAAAAATTTTTCAATTGCTGCAGCGAGTTTGTCTGCTTCTACTAAGACTGCGTCGGTATTTAAGCCAGTATTAAATTTTATTTCATCAAGCGCGTGAAGATCTGTGGGGTCTGCAACTGCAAGGAATAAGCGCGTGCCGCGCTTTATAATAGGTAGCGCATGGTGTTTACGAATAAGTTTTTCATCGACTAGCTTGTCGGGGATTGAGTCTCTATTAAGGGCATCTAAATCAAATAGCGGCGCGCCGAACTCTTCCGAGGCAGCCCGCGCAATAGTGCGTGAGTCTAAAAGGCCATTGTTTACAAGGTGTTGTACAAAAGGTATTTTTTCTTTGGTGGATTGGCTTAAGGCTTTTCGAGCAACTTCAGCGTCAAGTAGATTGTCAGCCACTAAGCGACGGGCAAGACCATTTAAATGCGTGGGGGTATTCATGCGCGAGTGCTCCGGCCAAATTTATGCGACTCTAGCTCTTTTTAGGCTTATATATAGAGAGTGCTAAAAGTTTAAATAATAAGCTTAACTGTAAACGATAACCTACTGTAATTTCTACAATTCTCACTTGAAAGTTGAGTATAAGCTATGAACGGCAGCCAAGTTAATTAAAAGTTGCGCCAGAATGCGTATATGGCGCGTCAGACAATATGATATGGACGGGGTTTGAGTGTGACAAAAAAAGTCACTTAGTTCTATGTTTTGTTAGCGCAGGTCTCTTTTCAAAAGGTTAATCGTGTGTATTCTGACGCTGAGAGTTGTATTTGTAGTATTGGCGTGTAGCCATTTCTCACATTTGAAGCTAATCTTGCGTAGCGTTTAAGCTAACTTATCCCGAGTTTGAGGTCCTAAAAGCTTAAATCTTGACGGGTAGGCACTATAGATATAAAAGGTGGTATGCCCTTTGCTAAAACTATATTGAGTTGAGAGTTTGGCAACCTAATTAATTAAATCCTTGGAGATTCATTATGAAACAAGCAATACAAAAAGGTTTTACCCTTATTGAATTGATGATTGTTGTTGCAATCATCGGTATTTTGGCTGCGGTAGCCCTGCCGGCTTATCAAGATTACACTGCACGTTCTCAAATGGCTGAAGCCATGACTTTGGGTGGCGGTTTGCGTGGTGTGGTTGCAGAATATTGGAGTAATGAAGGTTCATTTCCTCTAAATAACGGTGAGGCTGGTGTTGCAACTGATGTGAATGGCAAGTATGTGTCTTCAGTGGTTATTGACGGAGGTGTAATTACTGCAACCATGCTTAGTACTGGTGTTGCTAAAGGCATTCAGGGCAAAACTATGATATTGAGTCCCTTAACTGCTGCGGGCTCAATTAAGTGGGCATGTAAAGCTGGCACAATCCAACCGAAATACTTACCATCTTCCTGCAGAGACTAATTAAAGTTTTGTTCTTTCAAAATTGCCCGCCTAGTGCGGGCATTTTTTATGGTGATAAGTATAAATGAAGCTAGTTTCGATTCATGTAAAAAAGCTTTTGCCGCCATCGCTCCTTTTTCTCATCTTGATGGTTACATATGGTGTTTACTCTCCTGGATTGAATGGCGGGTTTTTATTTGATGATTATGCAAATCTAGAGACAATGGGTACCTATGGTGGTGTTGTTGATCTAGAAACGTTTAAAAACTTTGTATTCAATGGTTTTTCTGGCCCGCTTGGGCGCCCGGTAGCCTTGGCCTCCTTTCTTATTGATGACTATACGTGGCCTAGTGCGGCCGCCTCCTTTAAAGCAACTAATTTAAAAATACATTTATTAACTGGGCTGCTAATTCTCTGGTCAAGTCTGCATCTACTTAGATTGATGGGTAAGGAAGAGAAAGTTGCGATCTGGATAGCGTTGCTAAGCACATCAATCTGGCTGCTGCATCCTTTTTTAGTATCCACAACACTTTATGTTGTGCAGCGAATGGCGCAGCTAGCGACATTATTTGTGTTTGCCGGTATTGCAGGGTATTTGTACGGTCGGCTTTTATTGGGTCAAGGTAAAACAAAGGCTGCATATGTATGGATGAGCATAAGCTTGCCCGCAACGACAGTTGTTGCCGTTTTCAGCAAAGAAAACGGAATCTTGCTGCCATTTCTAATTGTTGTGATTGAAGTGTGTTTGCCGAGTCACTTGCCTAGGCTCAATATCTTTTGGCGCCTGATCTTTCAGGGTTTGCCTTGTTTGGGGGTGTTAGCCTTACTGATCAAAGAAATTAATTTGGCAGAGCACCCTTGGCCAGCTAGAAATTTTAATCAAATTGAAAGGCTGCTAACGGAATCTCGTATTCTGTGGGAGTACTTATATTACCTATTTGTTCCGCAAATTGAGGGTAGGGGGCTATTTCAAGATGGCTTTGTTGTCTCTAAAAGTATATTCAATCCAATATCAACACTAGTATCTCTATTGGGGGTTGTTTGTTTAATGGCTACGGGTATTTTTATTCGAAAAAAATACCCTCTCTGTGCAGTTGCTATTTTGCTTTTCTTGGCGAGCCACATAATTGAATCAACCCATCTTGGGTTGGAGTTATATTTTGAGCATCGCAACTACATGGGTGCTGGCTTACTCTTTTTACCTTTGGCTGCATTTATTGTAGAGCTAAGAAACAAAGTAAGCCTAAAAGTCCCAATTATTTGTGCATTATGCCTGCTAATTGTTTTAAGCTTTCTGACGTGGGAGCGAGCCAAGCTTTGGTCAAATACAAGAGCTCTAGAACGTTATTGGGCAATATCCGCTGTGGATTCGCCAAGGGCGCAAAATAAATTGGTAGCATTTTATTTGTCCGATGGGCAGAGAGAAAAAGCACTTGAGCTAATGGAAAAGTCAATATTAAAGTTTCCGCAGAGCAGTTTAATTGCTTCTAACTATTTATATACAAAAATAGCTGTTGGGCGAGTGCGTGAAGTTGACTTTCACATGATTGCAGATTTGATGGCGAATCAATCATTTGATGCGCAAAGTATCATGGGTATTAATAATTTGACTGACATGGTCATTAGTGGAAAAAACGATCAGTATATTCATTGGATGATTAATCTTTTAAAAGATCTTGAATTAACTTCAAAAAATTCAAAGGTATTTCAGTTTAAAAAAGTAACTTTATACTCATTAGCTAAGTTGTATCTGGTTACTCGTGATTATGAAGATTCATTGAATTATTTTCTTCGCGCTGTAGATGTACATAATGACATGGATGCCGGTCTCAATATGGTCGCACTCGTGGCTAATGAGGGGCGGCCTGTAGAGGCTAGTATATTATTGCAACGTTTGGAAGTCGTTTATCAACGGCCAAATGTGTTACTAAAAAGATCTAGGGAAACATACGACTTTGAAATTTCTCGAATAAAAGAAATTTTAAAGCAAGATTTAGAGGCAATAGGAATTTCCAACTTGATTATTAAACAGCCTGAGAAGAAAAAATAATGTTAAGTATTATAATGCCTGCTAAAAATGAAGCAAAAAGCTTAGAGGGCTTATTGCCTGCATTAAAGATGAGTTATCCCAGTGCGGAAATCATTGTAGTCAATGATGGATCAAGCGATTCAACCTCTGAGCTATGCAGCGCTAATAATGTAAGCGAAATTAAACATCCCTACAGTAAAGGCAATGGCGCTTCAATTAAGAGTGGCTTAAGACGCGCCAAGGGCGATGTAATTGTGTGTATGGATGCAGATGGCCAGCATCGCCCTCAAGACATTCAAAAGCTGCTTGAAAAACTAGACGCAGGGTTTGATATGGCTGTTGGGTCGAGAAATAGAAGCGGGCAGGCGAGTGTGCAGCGTGGCATTGCGAATAAATTCTATAACTGGTTCGCGAGCTGGATGGTTGGACACAGAGTAGAGGATCTTACGTCTGGTTTCCGCGCTGTTCGTACGGCGAAGTTCCGGGAATTTTTAACGTTGCTCCCCAATAAGTTTTCTTACCCCACCACTATTACAATGAGTTTTTTTCGTGCAGGTTATTCAATAGGTTATGTACCAATTGATGTACAGCAAAGGTTAGCAGGAACTCAGAGTCATATACGCATGTGGCAAGATGGCATTCGATTCCTATTAATTATTTTTAAAATCGGTACTTTATTCTCTCCGTTGAAGCTGTTTTTTCCTATTAGCTTGGTGTTTTTTACTACTGCACTTGGTTATTATTTATACTCGTTTATAACTATAGGTAGATTTACCAACATGTCAGCCTTATTGTTTACGACATCGGTGTTGATTTTTTTAATGGGGCTGATCTCTGAACAGATAACATCTCTTATTTATAAAGATACACATTCTCAGTCATCGGATGATAAGCCTGTATAGTATAGTTTCAGAGTTACATCCTCATGGGAAATAAGCCTACGCTATTGGTCATAGCCTCTACCTATCCTCGCTGGTTGAATGATCCAGAGCCTGGGTTCGTGCATGAATTAAATCGTAGGTTGGCAAAAAACCATAGCGTGCATGTCATATCGCCTCATGCTGCGGGCGCTAAAGCAGAAGAATGCATTGACAATGTTTGCATACACCGTTTTCGTTATGCGCCTGAATTTATGGAAACCCTTGTTAGCAATGGCGGTATATTGGCTAACTTGAAGCAAAATAAATTTAAATGGTTGTTGCTTCCGTTTTTCTTTCTAGGAATGCAAATAAAAATATTTAAGGTCGTGTTAAAAATAAAGCCCGCTTGCATTCATGTGCATTGGATTATCCCTCAAGGATTATGCCTTGCAATCTTGGGTTTATTTTTAAAGCTTCCACCAATTCTTTTAACGTCCCATGGTGGTGATCTGTTTAGTTTAAAGAGGAGATTTTTTGCTTCGCTTAAATCTTGGGTCTTAAGTAAAGCCGAATCTATGACTGTTGTTAGTAACCTTATGGTGGCTGAAGTTGTCAAGCTTGGGGTCGCGCGTGAAAAGGTATCCGTAATTCCTATGGGGGTAGATTTTAACGATCGATTTACCCCCGGTAAATTAATGCCTAGAAATCAGTATGAGTTGCTTTTTGTGGGCCGTTTGGTAGAAAAAAAGGGCGTTAGTTTATTAATAAAAGCTTTAGCTGTCGTTGCAGAAAAAATTCCCTCTATTCGTTTAATTGTTGCAGGTTATGGGCCTGAATTGCCTGATTTAAAGCGATTGGCTCAAGCTCTAGCAATTGAAGATAGGGTAGAGTTTTTAGGGGCAGTTAAACAAACGGATTTAGTAAAGTTATATCAACAATGCACTGTTTTTGTCGCACCGTTTATTGAAGCAAAATCTGGCGATCAAGAAGGTTTTCCTGTTTCAGTCATTGAAGCTATAGCTTGCGAAACTCCATTACTAACAAGCACCTTGCCAGTATTGGTTGATGCTTTTGGTGATCTTTCTGCTCAATTGACAGCTAATGTAATGGATGTCAATGAGTTAAGTGAGAAGATAATTAATACTATTGAAAGTCCATTTGATAATTCATCCGCTGTGACATTTCTACGCAATAGATTTATGAAAGACTTAGATTGGGTTGAAGTTGCGAGACGTTACGCAGCATCAATTGAAAAATTGATTCGCTAATCTTTGGTTTTTCTAGCCGTTACAATGATTCCATCGGCCCAATCAAATCTATAAAATAGTCTTTGAATTTTACAAAAAGGCATCGCCCATTTTTCACCAAAAAAATCAATTATTTTTCTGATGTTAGTAGGTCTATTAAAGCTACTTTTGGTGCTTCTTACCTCCATGCTTAAACTATTATCAACTTGCTTGTCATTTATGAGCATATTGGAGATAGGTCTAGTTATTTCTGATATGGGGAATCCGTAGTTAATTATTTTGATATCTTCATAACCGCAATTCAAAAGTAATGCTTGTATAGATTCTCTTTCATAACGGCGGATGTGCCCGACTATAGCATCAGCTTTACCGTATTTTTTTTGATGTGCTGGAACAGAAATGAGTAAAGTGCCTCCTGCTCTTAAGTGCTTTGACCAAGTCTTTAGTGCTTCTAGGTCATCTTCAATATGCTCCAAAACTTCAAATGAAAGAAGATAGTCAAATTCTCTTTCTTTCAATTCATCTAATGAATTGAGTACATGAATTCTATCCCCATATTCTTGTAAATTAGTTGTAAGCTTATTCCTTGCTTCGCTACCCAGTTCATAACAGGCACCACTAAATCCCTTGGCGAGAAATTTTTTTGTCATGTAACCAGTGCCAGATCCTGTTTCTAAAAACTCTCCAGGATTCCAGTTTTTAATTATTTCATCAATACTACTTTCACGTAAGATTAGCTTTGGTTGTCGAGCCATGAATTGTGCCTATGTAAACATGATATTGGTTAGAAACTATATGGATCCATATAGTTCTTCAAGAGCTTTAGCTTGGCTTTTCCAGTCTGGTATTGGATGACTATAAATACAAGGTGCAGATAATTGCTTTTTTATTTGTACGGCGAGATCTATATTGTCATCCGGTTCATATAAAAAGTTCTCGTATTTCTCAAATAGGGTGCTCATTATTCCAACATTTGTAACCACAAATGGGATTTTACATGCCGCAATTTCATAAACTTTTTGCGGAAAGCTGTATCTTCCATAGGGCGTGTCTCGCAAATAGACAATTCCTACATCAAGCGCGCAAAAAAGTGTTGCAATATCTTTGTGGGGTAGTTTTCCCAAGTAATGTACATTAACGTCACTGGGTGGGGGACAGTTGGAGTCTACTATTCCTGCGAGTACGAGGTGAAGATTTTCGTTTTCCTTTTTCATATCAAGGAATGCATTGTAGATTGGCTCAATACCTTTTTCCCGCGAAAGCCCACCTGCAGTACCTATGAGTTGCGCATGTAAAGGTAAGCCCAGCTGTTTGCGACAATCCTGCTTGTCCTTGTAATAAAAGAGATCTTTGTCAATTGTGCTATGTAATGTTAGTACCTTGCCCTTTGCTTTGTAGGTATTTTTTATCAAATCCATCAGTGGCTCTGAAACACAAGTGACGGCACAAGCATTGCGTATAGCAGATTTATAAAAATACTTTAAAAACGGTATGCGAGCCAAACCAAAAGATTCAAAGTGATCATAAAGATCGACGGCAAACTTAACATTTATTTTTTTTGATATTTGATATGCAAGTACCACATGTAAACAATCTGATGCTCCCACAATAATATCGGGTTTAAAATTTCGTACTATGTTTAGTAACTGGGTTGGATAAAAAAGTATTTGAAGGCGCGACTTTCCCGATGATAAACCAATCCATCTAAGAGAACCTTTATCTGTCGTATGAATCTCATCTTTTTTTGAGCAATTACGATAACTTAAGCATACACCCAAAACATCATTTCCCAGCTGCGCAAGTTGGTAGGGTTGCTCATACAGGCGTGCATATTTATCAACGATAACGTCGTGCCCCATGTATTGCCGTTTGCACAAATAAAGTATTCTCATTATGTTTTAAAGCGCTCAATTAAATTTTCAGCCGCTACGAGAGCGGCACCTACCACCTGATCCATATTGTAATAACGGTACTGCGCTAATCTACCCACAAAGGTCACATTAGTCTCGCTTTTAGCAAGGGATTCGTAGCGTTTAAACAAGGCTTCATTGGCATCATTCGGAATGGGGTAATAAGGATCTCCTTCTGACTGGGGATACTCTTTGACTGTTGATGTACCGCTGTGTTTTTGTCCTGTTAAATGCTTGAACTCTGTAATGCGGGTAAAATCAAAATCATTAGGGTAATTCACCGTTCCCACTGATTGGATGTACTCTTTATTGGGAATATGTTCGTGCTCAAAGCGCAATGATCTATAAGGAAGCTTGCCAAAGCAAAAATCAAAGTATTCATCTATAGGGCCGGTATAAACCACATGTTGGGCAGCATAGTTAGATTTCATTTCAGAAAAATCAGCGCCCGTTGTGACCAGAATATTTGGATGGTTCAACATGGACTCAAACATTTTTGTGTAACCGTGCAATGGCATTGCTTGGTAGGCATCAGTAAAGTATCTATCGTCGGTATTTGTTCTTACTGGAATCCGTGCGGCTACACCTGCTTTTAATTCCGACGGATCAACACCCCACTGCTTTTTTGTGTAGTTCAAAAAAAACTTTTCATATAAATCTCTACCTACACTATTCAGTACAACATCTTCACTGGATTTTATAGGTGTACGGGGTTCTCTTATCTTCTCAAAATAATCAGCCGCCTCGCTTTCGTTGAAATTTAAATTATATAGCTGATTTAATGTGTTTCTATTTATCGGGAATGGATAATGTTTTCCATCTACAACGCCAAGAACTCTATGTTCGTAAGAACGCCATTCGGTGAATTGTGACAGATAGTTAAAAATTCGTTCGCTATTGGTGTGAAATATATGGGGGCCATAGTTGTGAATTAAAATGCCGTGTGTATCGAATGAATCATATGCATTGCCAGCGATATGATTTCGTTTGTCGATGATGGTCACTTGATGTTTTGCGTCGACAAGTTCGCGGGCTAACACGCAACCTGCAAAGCCTGCTCCAACAATAAGAAACTTTTTTTTCATTTTTTTAGCTTTATTCTTAGGTCTAAAAGAAATAAACGAGTGTTGTCGCAATATACCATTGTGCGAGCTAAAAGAGCCAATATCGGGTTTGAAAGGGTGGCAGATGCTTCTAACCAAAAATGAGGTTTTACTTTTTGTGGAATAAAAAATCCAACGGCTATTTCAAAAATGTCTCGCAGGCTGAGTTTTTTGCAAAGGGGGTACATATGATTTTCAGTGTGTCTTGTATCCGCGTTTACATGTATATTAGAAAGATAAAGCGCCACTTCTCTAGTAGGCTTTGAGATAAGGTTAGCTAGATTGGTGATAAATACGTCTTTATTATCCACGAAAAATGCTTGTGGAAAATTAATGGTTTTAATGGTATTTGCATAGTCTAGTGTGAATTGGTGGAGTTTTTTCGCATAGTCTAGCTCAATCCCTTTTGGTCTTATACCACTGAACACAGGTTCAACAATATCCCCGATTAATTTGTATTCAATGGTCGACATTAGCGTTGATATTAAAAAGCAACTTTCTACAACATCTCTCCTTCTGGAGAAAACTGATGTTTTATGTGTAAATGAATATACTGGCCCACTCAGTTCTTTAGGGAGATGTTTTCTGCCTAAACCAAAATAAAATCCACGTACAGTACTGTCAGTACTATTTGATTTTATGATTCTATTGAGGGAGGCTTGACAGTTTAGAGCCCATCCTGAATCCACTGTTGCCCACAACTGATCTTTGAACAGCCCTTCTTGTTCCAAATATTTTATTGCCAGTTCCTTTGCCTGACCTGTTTTTTCAGTTAGTAATTTCTTAAATTGAAAATTTTCTTCTGCTCTTGAGAAGTCCTCTAAAGTTGTTTGACTATCTTGAGGTGCATCTATTGAAATATTCTCTTTCTCTAAAATATTTTTAATGCAAAAAAGTTCTTCTGACGTAAACGAAAGGCGTTCCAGTATATCCTTAAGCGAACACGTGGATTTTGGTGGCGCGGCTAGATTTTTCCAGTTCTCATCAGCTAAAAGTAGTGATGGAAGTAGCCAAGCTTTTCTAGAGCCAAATAATAATTTTGACTCTATTTTGGGGCGCGGGGGGGAAAGTGCTTTGGCTACTTTGTATGGTAATTCTCCATCTCTCGATACAAAATAAAGTCTTTCTAGTTCAAATCTCTCTGCTGTTTTCAGTGACCATAGTGAAAAGGATACTATTGCGGGGGCGACTATTGAAAAAAGTTGAAGTTCAGTGTCAGAGTAAACGTTAGGGTTTTTTAGTCGAATATATTTTGATATTGAATTCAATCTTCTTTCAATTGGCGAGAAGAAAGTATCTTTTGCTATTATTTCGGTTTCTTTTATGGATGTGTTTTTTATGTGTTGGGTTTTAATTCCTGCTCTATGCGCGGGGGAAATGTCAGCGTGAAAATCATCTCCAGTATGTAGTATTTCGTGCGCTTTTAAGTTTTCATTGTTCAGTACATGCTTAAAGAGCAAGCCGGAGCGTTTTGTTAAGGAATTTTCACTGGAAACATAAAGAGAGTCACCGTCCCTAAATATATTATTTTTCATTAGAAGGCTTTTTATAAAATCTCTGTCGTGATACATGTCTGAAATGAAAATTATTCTGGCTTCAGATTTTCTTAATTCTAATATCAGATTCTTGGTTTCCTCAATTGCATAGGATGTTTCGAATTCAAGATGCTTTTCCATCTGCATCATTTCTATTTTGGAATGAGTGTAATAATTCGGTAAGTCTATGAGCGAATAAATCTCTGCAAGCTTGCAGCTTCTTTTTCTACCATGCATTCTATTGGCTTTTCTTTCCGCCAAAATTCTTGCCTTCATGAAATATTCAGCGTAGTCATGCGAGGTAATTTTTTTAGAAACAAAGTTTTTAGATAAAAGTATACCAAGATGAAAAAACAAATCAGTTGGCTTTTCATAAGTTCTTGAAATGCATGTATCAAAAACATCGAAGGAGAATGCTTTGTAGTTTTTGCTCAATATTGCTTTATCCATTTTTCTGATGCTCTATCCCAAAAAATATATCCAGTTCCTAGTCTGGCGCATAACTGTTTATGTTTTTTTTCTAGTGAAATTGGGGTAAGTAGTTTAGGGTTTATTAATGGGAGGTTTAGCAGCCCACTGCGAAAAATATCCATCCAATTTGGTTGCGAGGCTTCCATTTCGTGTAAGTAGCTTGATAAATTAGTGGTAAGTTGTGAGTCATGAATTCTGAAACCGCTCAAGATTGATTCTACATGGAATAGAGGAGTGTGCTTTGCAAATTCACTCCAAAGAAAGTGATCCCCTGCATATTTTGCATTTCTAAACTTGAGGAAAAACTCCTTATCAAGTTTATTCCATAAGTGTCGTCTCCAAAATACGCAATCCTGCTGAATGGAAGGGCAAAGTTTTCTGGTGTTTTGATAATTATATATTCCTCTTTTGATGCCAGATTGAGTTTTGAGCGGGAATGATGTTCTTACCTTGATTATTGAACTTTGAGTGTTAATAAAACTAGGTATTCCCGAAATCCATTCTATATCTGGATGATCCTGAAAAACCTGTGAAACCACATTCAGAGCATGTGGCATATATATATCATCTGAATTTATCCACGCCATTATATCTCCAGATCCCTTGTTGAAGCCTTTAAAAATGGCATCATACATTCCTTTATCGTTTCCGACTTCTATATCTATTGTTAAATCGGAGTTCATTGTTTGTGCTCTAGCTTTCCAAGTTTTAGCAATTTCAACTGTATTGTCTGTAGAGCCTCCATCCATGATGTAATAATTGATTTTCCCATTTGTTTTTTGAGTAATAACGCTCTCTAGTGTTTCCGCTAAAAAGCGATCTCGGTTATAGGTGGGTGTAACAATGTCAATTATCATTATAGGTTTTTCTCTTTAGCTTTGTCAGTCTGATCTATTGGGTTTTTGCAGAGAATTCTGCATAGACTTTAGATAATCCTTCGCGGAGTTTTATTGTGTTATGCCAACCTGATGAGTAAACTTTTGACACGTCAAGCAATTTTTTTGGTGTGCCATCGGGTTTGCTTTTGTCAAAGATTATTGCTCCTTTGTAATTCACAATATCAGCTATCAGATGCGCCAAATCAGAAATACTGATATCTGTTCCTGTACCAATATTAAGATGAGCGACATTGGGCGATGTAAGGGTGTTCCATTCCTCTTGTGGAATATTCATGGAATGTATTGAGGCTTGAGCCAAATCATCCACATGTAAAAACTCCCTGCGGGGTGCCCCAGTTCCCCATACCGAAACATACAATGACTTTTTTATTTTTGCTTCATGAAATCTACGTAAAAGGCTTGGAATTACATGGCTATTTTCTGGATGGTAATTATCACCTGGGCCATAAAGATTGGTTGGCATGATGCTGCGGTATTCTCTACCGTATTGCCTTGAAATAGATTCGCAAAGCTTTATGCCTGCGATTTTTGCTATCGCATAGGCTTCGTTTGTTGGTTCCAAAAGACCAGTTAGTAAATATTCTTCTTTTATGGGCTGTGGAGCTAAGCGAGGATAGATACATGATGACCCTAAGAATAAGAGCTTGCTGACACCAAACTTATGTGCTGAACCAATTACATTATTTTGAATTTGTAGATTTTCTAAAATAAAGTCTGCTGGATAGCTATTATTTGCGAATATGCCGCCAACTTTTGCTGCTGCTAAATATACTTGATCAATTGGAGATTCTGAAAAGAAATTATTAACAGCCAATTGGTCGCAAAGATTGAGCTCATTTCTAGATCTTGTAATAATATCGCAATTATTTTTTTCTTGCAGCGCTCTGACTATGGCTGAGCCAACCATCCCTCTATGTCCAGCTACAAATATTAATGGGCGTTTCATGCTATCTCTCGCATTTAGTTTTCATGAGATATATTTGTGGTGTAGCCGTGAGAATTAAGTAACGCATTTCTGCGTGCTTCTATAAGATCAGCACTTATCATTTCATTAATTAACTCATCGAATGAAATCTTGGGCGTCCACCCCAATTTGTTTTTTGCATTAGTTGGATCCCCTAGCAGTGTTTCAACCTCTGCAGGACGAAAGTAGTTGGTGTCTATTGCAACAATGGTGTCACCTATCTTGATTGCTGGCGCATTTTCGCCAGCAATCGCGGTGACAATTCCTTTTTCATTTTTACCTACGCCTTCGAACTTAAGTTTTATGCCTATACTGCCTGCAGCAAGCATAACAAATTCTCTTACGCTATGTTGTAGGCCGGTGGCTATTACAAAGTCCTCAGGTTGTTCTTGTTGCAGCATCAGCCACTGCATTTCTACATAATCTTTTGCGTGCCCCCAATCGCGCTTTGCGCCCAGGTTTCCAAGGTATAAACATTTTTCAAGGCCTTGGGCAATATTAGCAAGACCGCGTGTGATTTTTCGCGTTACAAATGTCTCCCCTCTGCGGGGGGATTCGTGGTTAAAGAGTATGCCGTTGCATGCGTACATACCATAAGCTTCTCTATAGTTTACGGTAATCCAGTAAGCATAAAGCTTTGCAACACCATAGGGGCTTCTTGGATGAAAGGGGGTCTTTTCTGTTTGTGGTGTCTCTTTCACTAACCCATAAAGTTCAGAGGTGGATGCTTGGTAAAAGCGTGTCTTTTTTTCTAGTCCTAAAAAACGTATAGCTTCTAGGAGTCTTAGCGTACCCATAGCATCAACATCTGCAGTATATTCAGGGGATTCAAAGCTCACTGCTACATGGCTCTGCGCGCCTAAGTTATACACTTCATCGGGTTGTACCTCTTGCATAATTCGAGTGAGATTAGAGGAGTCTGTTAAATCTCCGTAATGAAGTTTTAGTCGTGCGTTCTCAATGTGTGGATCTTGATAAAGATGGTCAATACGCTGAGTGTTGAAAGAAGATGCGCGGCGCTTAATTCCATGAACTTCGTAACCTTTTTCGAGCAGTAGCTCAGCAAGATAGGAGCCATCTTGGCCCGTAATTCCAGTAATTAGTGCTTTTTTCATTTGTTTACCATCGCATATTCATCAATTGCGCGTTGATATACCTCAATATATTGAGGTATTACGACTTCGGGCGACCATAAAGATAGCGCGCGTTGACGAGCATTGATTTTTAGCTGCTCGTGACGAGAATTATCTGAAAGTACCCATTCTATTCCTACTGCTAAATCTAAGGTGTCGAATGCTTGCGCAAGATACCCTGTTTGCTTATGACTGACTGCATCTATGAGCCCAGTGCAATTAAATGCAACTACAGGGCAGCCGCATGATTGAGCCTCAGTTGCTGTTTGGGGAAGATTTTCTTGTCTTGATGGTACTACCATAACTGAAGCTGCGCTATAAAGTAATGCGAGTGTCGTGTCATCATGAATATGTCCAAGCCAATATGTGGGCAATGGAAATCTTTTGTGTTGTTTTGGTTCGCTTTCACCAAATATGACACAAATAGTATTTTGATCTGCATGTGAATTTTTGAAATGTTGAAAAGATTCAACTAGAAGATCTTGGCCTTTGCGTGCGTCTTTTCCTCCACCAATTGCACCAAATAAAATAATGTTTGTGCCCTGCGGCAAGTTGAGTGCATTCTTGCTAAATATTGGGCACAGAGGCTTAAATGTTGAAGTGTCTAATGGGTTCGGAATGGTATAAATTGGCATATCTTTAAATAGTTCACTTTCTCTGGCGCATTTGCTTAGCCAAGTACTGGGGGAAATAATATGCATTTTTTTTGATGCCCATGCGTGTTTTTTTCTTTTCCATGCAATGAGATCAATATCTAGGCCTGAATCTTTTTCTGATCTGCTTTCGCGAGTATATGGTTTTCGCCACCGTGCATTCGCATCATCGTTTGTGTAATGCTCTGTCCCACAGAATGGCCACATGTCGTGCAACGTCCAAATTATTGGCTTGTTAATACGGCCAATGTCTTCAATTGACAAGGATTCGCCTGCAATCCAGTGAAGATTCACTATGTCTACATTTAAAGTGTTAATTTTTTTAGACCAGCGCGATGGCAGCCAATTGCCGGAGCGAAAGTTTGTGTTTGGTGATTGCTGTAAGCGATTTATTAATGATCCAAATTTGAATTTAAATACATTAAGTGTGGACTTTAAAAAACCTATATCTCCCTTTACTGATTGGTCATCTGATTTTTTTGTACGAACAAGCATTTCAGAATGCACATTAATTTTTTTTAATGACGTATGCAGCCGGAACGCAGCTCTTGCTGCGCCACCAGTAATATCGCTGCTGCTAACTATTTCTATTTTCATGATTTTTTTTAAAAGCTTCGTATGCGTTTAAAGTATTTCCAATTATTTTTGCAAAAAAATTTGCGAATTTTAAACTGTAGATATTACAGCTTTTAATTTTTTTGAAGACCAGTATATGTGTTGCATTATCTATGCGTTCTACAAATTCAAGTCCAGCAAAAGACATTAGTTTTTTGAATGTATGCCGAAGATAAAAAGTTGATGGTAGATGGCATTTTATTTCAGGATAAAAGCAATTAGCAAAAACAATTATCCCGCCTGTATGCGTAGATTCGATTAGGTGGATAGCTATTTCTATCGGGTTGTTAACGTGTTCAAGTACGTCTTGGGCTATGATTACATCATACAGTTGCTTGAGGTCGTCACAATATTTTATAGATGGGTAAGGTTCCATTAAGTCAACAAAAAGTTGCGAGGGATAAGGCTCGATAATATCTATAGTATTTATGGGGCATTTATCGGCAATAAATCTAGCTAAAACTCCACTGCCGCCACCGTAGTCAGCCACGGAATCTGGCGATATTTTGGCGATATATTCTGCCAATAGTTCCCGGTGTTGGCGTGACTGCACGTCTGCTTCTGAAAAAAGCCCATTAAGTGTCCACACTGGATGGCTATAAAATTTGGTTAATAATGGCTGTTCCTGATGTGTGATGTTGATGTTATTTAGGCCTAGTTCGTCCCACACATTATCCATTTCTCGCAATAAAGTAGTGCGTTGTAAGAGCGATACATCACCAAATGATTTTAAGTATGCATTGTTATCCATAAAAACTCTTTTGATAGGATTGGCTATGTAAAGGTTATATTTTCTGCGCCAATACAACATTGTCACAGTAGTATGTATATCTCTTTGGAAGGACAAAATTTGTCAGCAAGGCTATTGCGGTCAAAGGAAATATTATAAAAAATTGGAACGCTAATCTAGAATACCTTTTTTTAGGAGAAACGTGTTGGGCTAAATAAGCAATTAACATTTGAAAGATTGTTAATATATAGCTTGTGGTTTTTTGCAGTGAAATTATTCTAAAGCTATTCATCTCTAATGTTTTTGAAATTCCGTAGCTAGAGTATCTTTTAAAGTCATATGGTATTTCATGCTCATCCCACGCAAAAGGGACTGTTATCAGCAGAAGGCCCTCTGGCTTAAGAGTCCTATGCATTTCTGTAAGTGCAGAATCAATATCAAACACATGTTCTAAAACCTGAAACGATACAACGCAATCAAGAGAGTTGTTCTGGATCGGTATTGTTTCGCCATCAAAAAAAATGTCGATTTTGCTATTGCCATGGTCATGGCCTGATGATCTTACGTCAATACCAATATAGCATTCTGATTTTTTGAACAAATCTTGATAGGGTTTTGATCCACAGCCAAAATCAAGTGTGCGGCCCTTTATTTGGTCGGCCAGATTTAATATTTCTCTATATAAGCCGCGTCTGGCAATGTGATAGGGATTTATAATTATCGAGAATTTTTCGCATATGAAAAATTCTTTATTTAGTCTGCGTTTTAGTGCTGATAAATAATTTTGACTTATATTCATGCTCTGCTCGATTGTGTAATTGTGCTTTTTTGATTTTAATGATTATTTTTTGATTTGGTGTAAATCGGTTTAGGCTTCTTGCTAAGCATCCTGATGAAATGTTTGTGATCTCTGTCGTAAGGATATCAAGGCTTTTGTTGATCTAGTTATAATTAGGCTTAAATTATGTTTTCTGGCCTTTTTTGTTGTTTGATGTAGTTAACAAATTTTTGAATATGTTTCTGATTGATTTTTTTAATGATGTCGTGAAGCTTTCACTTTAGTTCGGCAACGAAGATGATGCGATTTTTTTCAGCTTGTATGCGTTCAATGATTGAGAAATATTGCGTGACGCCTTTTACAAACCATTCTTCGTTATACCATGAGGGGATTGGAGGGGCGTCGACTCCATCCCAAAGCCCAAGAGGCATGAATTCAATAATTAAATATTTTGAGGTGTAGGATGAAATTGTTTCTATTATTGAATGAATTGTAAATCCTTGAGTTAGTGCGAGATGATGTGTGACTGCAAGCGCAATTACCATTTCAGATTTAAATCTGTTGGATCGCTCTTTTGATAAGGACTCTCTTGCATCACCCATAAAGTCAAAGCAAGCCATGTATACCTTATCATTAGCTTTTGTGCGCAATACTAGCTGATCAATAGCGAGTAAGTCATAATCAGTGCATAAAACTCTTTTTATGTTTGGGATTAAAGATATTGCTTTCGATAGGGCGCCTTGATTGCCAGCCAGCTCTATTACTGTATTTGGGGACAATGATTCTACTTTGTTCGCAACCCATTTCATTCTTGGGGTTAACTCTATGTTACCATCATTTTTATACACTCCTGCAATAGTGTGGTAATCACTCCATTGCGAAACTCCTTTTAAATTGTAAGAATTTATTAATTTTAATAAGGCATCTGAATTTAATTGTTTAAACGGTATTAATTTAAAATGCAATGCTGTCTTAATAAGATAATTTAGGGCGCGGTTATTGAATAGGCATTTTGTTTTTTTTGTATTGTTTGTGTTTCCTCTCCGAATTGCAGAAATTAAATTTCTAATGACTCTGGCTGGTCGTAGGCCAATTAGACCATAGAAGCGATTAGTGACTCTAGAGAGATCATTTATATTCATTGCTCCTCTAAGAAGAAATAGATGTTTATAAATATCAATAAAGCCACGTTCAATGAGAACAAGTGGGCGACAATAGCAATTTATAAATTCTTCATATGCCAACCAAGCGGTATCACATTCTTTTTTTACAAGACTACCAAAATCAACAAGCACAGGGTTACCATATAAAAACAACACATTATATGGTTGGGCATCTTTTAGCTCGTAGCCATAAAAGTTTGCTAGTTTGTTGATGGTGAGTATGCATTCTCCTGCTCGGCGAAGCATTTCTGGTGACCACTCATAAGGGTAAATAATTGGGCTAATTAGTTCATGCTCAATGACAAATGCATAGCCATCGATAGATCTATCTGATATTTCAGTTTTAGGAAAAAGTCCCTTATCTATTAATTTATTGATAAGCCCGCTGCCAATTAATTCTTTGGTATGTTGTTCAAATTTATAGCTTATTGCGCGATAAACTTTTTCTTTTGTGAAAAATACTGGTCCGACGTCATCGCTTAAAGATAAAGGTGATTTGATAAAAAAATTATCGATATTAATTGTGTTCATATTGTCTCTTTATTCCAAGAGCCATCATTCCGTGGCGCTTAGTACGGGATAAAAATAATGGATATATAAATGCATTTAATGCCCAAGATATAGAAAAAGAACATGCTGCCCCCAGCAGTCCATAATATGGAGTCAGGCAAAAAATAAGAAAAATATTTGTCGCTGTCCCCAAAAAAACTAAAGTAAATAGTGATTTTTGATTGGTTTCAATTATTAGTAATCGTCCTCTTAGTGAAACGATAGAAACAAATACGATCCCCCAGATCATTATGGAGAGCGCTTGGTCTGCACCCGCATATGCACTTCCGTAAAGAAATTTAATGATAGGTGTTGATAGAATACATATTGCTAATGCTAATGCAGCGGAGCCGATACTAAAAAAAAGATATGCACGCCTTGCATAAGTAAAATATAGCTCTTTATTTGAAATGTAAAGTTCAGTTAATCGAGGGGCTATAGAGCCGCCAAATGCTGTTGGGAGGAAATACCAAGTCACTACCAAGCTACTTGCTACTGTATATATTCCAAGTTCTTCTAGCGAAACATATTCTCTTAAAATAATTTTGTCTGCGCTCATGTTAATAGAAACGCAGAGTCCAGAGAGTATTATTGGCCAACAATTGCTGAGCAAATTGTTGGCTGTTTCTCTCTTGTAGCGCCAGGATTTTAAGTGGCCAGTTGTTGATGAGTATAAATATATTAGAAAGCCCGCAGAGATTGCTGCCTCTAAGGCTACGAGAAATACAAAAA
>SXGR01040234.1_pt1 | contig 25398 bp, 15 predicted proteins | sample 3174711 | NCBI WGS metagenome assembly SXGR01 (sample SAMN11356860, study PRJNA531348) | freshwater metagenome | isolation source: freshwater sample F1-60 | place: China: Fuxian Lake, Yuxi | collected 2017-12-25
GGGCGTGCGCGAAAGTGCTGCTGTGATTACGCCGCGAGGCAAGCCACACACCGACGCTACAAGGGTGCTTTCAAGCCCGTTTGAGAGCTTGGTGCTGGAGGCCGTGTTAACCGTCATTGGTGGCGAGTCCGCGCAAGCGGTTCCGACCCCGTTCAGGCGATTGCCCAACTTTTTCCACCCTCCGGGCCGCCGCGGCGCTAAGCACATTCCGACGATGGCAGAACCTCCACAGGATGCGTATGCGGTATTCACATACAGTAAGAACTTAGCAGTGGGCTGTTTCTCAGGAGCAGCGAAGAGCAGTGGAAGCGAAAGCAGGCGCACAGTGCTGGGCAACGTGGCTTTTCCGCGCGGGTGATCCAGCTTGTTTGCACGGAGGTATGACGACATCGCACCGCCCAGAAGGCAGGCTTGAGTGACACTGAAAAACCTAGAGTTTTCACACCTCATGCCACCGCTATCTCCACGGCTTCCGATTCCCCTCCGACGCGGCGCGGCGAAATTTTTTCTGGGCCTCAACCTCGCGGTTGCAGCGCTCTTGTGCGGCTGGTTCGTGATGCAACCCGAGACGCGCCAGCGCGAGGTGCGCCGGCTTGTCGAGAATGCCTTCGAGCATCACAAACGGGTTTCCGCCCTCGATGCCGCGTGGGATCTTTGGCAACTTTACTACGCAGACAGCGCGACGGGCCGAATCGCAACCGGGGACAAGGCGATCGTCTATGGCGGCGCGCCGCGACCCGGCTCCGCCGCGAATGCGCCGAGTTTTCGCGTCCTGATCAATCGAGGTTATGCCGTCGGCTACAGCGATGCGCTCGGCAATCCGGTTTGGGTCGCCTATCACGTGCGCGATCTTGCCGCTCTGCCGACCCCGGCGGCGCGCCCGGATAAATTCGAAACGGACCCGCGGACCGCCGCGCGTGTCGCTCCCGCAGACTATGCGAACAGCGGCTACGACCGCGGGCACTTGGCGCCGAACTACGCGATCGCCACGCGCTATGGGACGGCGGCGCAACGCGAGACATTTTTGATGTCGAACATCACGCCCCAGCTGCACTCGCTCAACGCGGGGCTGTGGAAGGAACTCGAACAGAAAATCGCGACGAGTTACCCGGCGCGCTACGCCGAGGTGTGGGTGATTGCGGGGCCGGTGTTTGGCGCCGCCCCGAAAAAACTCCGCGGCGGTGTGGCGGTGCCGGACGCGTTTTACCTGATCGTGATTGACGAGAGCGAAGGCAAGCTGCGCACGCTGGCGTTCATCGTACCGCAGGAAGCAGCGACGACGGACGATCCTGGCCGCTATGTGACGAGCATCGACGAAATCCAGCGTCGCACGGGACTGGATTTTCTCACCGAGCTTGATGACTCGGCGGAGAAGCAGGTCGAGGCGCAGCGGGCATCGCGGGTGTGGTGAGTGCGCGTCGACGGTAGCCCGCCTCGTGAGAGGCGGGACGTAGCGTGCCGCAGTGCGCAAAGGTCCCTGCTCTCACGAGCAGGGCTACGCCGAGCAAATTGACTGCGAGTCGTCGCAAATTCTCGAAGGCACGAAGCGCCCGCTTACTTCACGAAGCGCTCCCTTACTTCGCGGCTGCGACCAATGGCTGCGTCCAAGCACTCTCCACCTCACCGGTAACGCCGGGGTTGTGCTTCACTTTCGAGGAAACGATCTTCGCCCGCACGTAGAGTTCATCGCCCTTCAACGTATACGCGGCCTTGAGGCCTTTGACTTCGGCGAGGACGGCACCGACGTCTTTACTGTAACGGCGGTGCGGGAGCGTCTTCCGTAGCGCTTTTTCGGTGGACGGAGCGGACATGAGTTGGCTCGTCGGATCGTAGCCGCGACGCGTGCCGATAAACTGTGTCGTGTAGGTCACGCTCGGCTCGGCTTGGATTTCGAGCGCGAGGGTTTCGTCGGCGCGGGTGACGTCGGTGAGCACTACGCCGGAGCTCGAATAAAAATCTCCGGCTTCCATCGCGAGGACGATCGACTCGGGCGTCAGGTGGCGGGCGCGCACCATGACCCAACCGCGGAAGGGATTGCTCTTCCCGAGAATGAGCTGGTGGTAGTCGTGCCCATCGTCGACGCCGATGCCATACATCACGTCGAGTTTCAGTTCGGCGAGGCGGCGCGTGAGAATGACATCCCACATCGCATCGGTGCTGAGGCGGGTGGCATCGCCTTCGTTGTGCACCGTCGGGTGGCCATTGTAGACCTCGAAGAATTTCTCACCGTGCACCTGCATCAGCTCCTCGGCGGTCACTCCCCAGACGAAGTTCGGGTGGTTGAGATGGAGGAACATCGGCTGGCCGGTTTTCTCGCGCTGCGCGAGTACGGCATCGACGGAGCGCCGCATGATCTCGACGGCGTTATCGGCGGCGATCGGTGCGACGAGCGAAACGGGATTGGTCAGGTTCATGTGCACCGGACCGCCCATCTCGGGCTCGGTCGCGGTCTTCGGGCGCTTCCAACTCGAGGTGACCTCCATGCCGGGAATCATGAGGAATCGGCCGGATTCCTCGACCAACGGGCGATATTCGGCGAGCGGCTTGAGGCGCACGGCTTTCTTTCCGTCGGTCTCGCGCTGTTCGACCCAAGCGGAGCCGAAGCGGGCGAGATACTTTTCCAGCACCGCCCCGCCGCCTTTTTGGACGACTTCACCTTTTACGGCCGCAGGCGCTTTCAGTTCCAACCAGCGTGCGCCCTCGGCGAGGACGTTGTGGTCGGACATTGCGAGGAAGTGATAGCCGGCGCGCTTGTAGCTGTCGGCGATCATCTCGGGATAGTCGTTGCCGTCGCTCCACAACGAGTGGGTGTGGAGATTGCCCTTGAACCAGCGCGGCGCGGCGGTCGGAGATTCGGCGGCGGCGGCGAGCGTGGTGAACGCTATGGCTAACGCCGTGGTGATGGGGGCGGCGGCGCGGGCGGCGAAAAGGGGAGTGCGGGTTTGCATGAAGATTATTGGGGCGAACTGAAGTCCGCGCTGCTCAGTATTCTCCTTTGTGGTTCAAGATGAGCCGAACTGGCTTGGAGGTAGGAGCCTGCTTGCAGGCGATTTTTGCATCCTGAATCGCCTGCAAGCAGGCTCCTACCTCGGACTTGTTAGTCTCAATTTGAAAGCGATTTTGTTTTAAAACGAACCCTTGATCCCGGCGCTCCACAGGGAACCGCCGTAGTCGTCGCGCGCGCGGAATTTCGCGTAGGCGGGAGTGGTGGGGCCGTAGGTTTTCTGATCTTCGGTCGCACCGTTCAGATTGCGCATGGCGAAGAAGAGCCCGAGGTTGCGGCGCAGGTAGTACTCGCCGGTGACGTCGATGTAGAGGCGCTTGGGGCGGTAGTTGTAGGTGCCGGGCTCGATGCTGTTGGTGGCGGTGCTGGCGATGACCCCGCGCCGCTGGATGCCCCGGTAATTTTCGCTCAGGCGGAGATTCCACTTGGGGCGCGAGATGCTGAAGCCCCAGTTGCAGGTGAACGGATTCATATCCTGAAAATTGTCCGTACCGCGCGCGCGCTGGGAGCTGATATTGGCGAAGAATTGCACTCCATTGGCCCAGTTGGGCAAAAAGGTGAGGGCCTGTTTGTAGTCGATTTCGAAGCCTTTCATCCGGACCCCGATGGGCGAGTTGAATTGCGTGACGACCAGATATTCGCCGTAGGATTCTTCATCGAGGCCGAAGGCTTCGAGAAAGCCGGGGGTCGACGGCGAGGTGACGTTTTGAAAGAAATTTTCAAAGTCGCGGACGAAGTAGTTGAACGACAGCTGGCCGACCCGGCCGAAGTAGTATTCGAACCGCGCCATATAGGTCTTCGCCTGCCAGGCCTTGATGGAAACATTGTTCACCGTGATCCGGTCGTTGGGATTGAAGACCTCGATGTTGGGCACGCTGAGACCGCCGGCGTATTGATTGAAATCGGGGCGTCCTACGGTCTCGTAGTAGGCGGCGCGGGCAATCAGATTTTCCGTGATATTGTAACCGGCATTGATACTTGGGAAGAGGCGCAGGTATTCCTTCTTCGCTTGGTAACCGCGGTCTTTGAGAGTGAGCTGCGTGTAGGGGAGGCCGGCATTGGTCGGCTGGAGCAAAGCGGGCAGACGTTGGCCGGCGGGGTTGAGGATGAAGTCGCCATTGGCGTTGCGCTGGAAGACGACGGCTCCAGCCGAATCGCGTTGGAAGGCCAGGGTCGGATCGGTCAGCGGTCCTTCGGCTCTGATATTGGTCTGCTCGGCACGGACGCCGCCGGTGAGTTTCAGCCGGTTTTGGAAGAGGGCGACATCGGTGCGAAAATAGAGGGACGAGATGATTTCCTGCGCGCGCTTCGAGGCGTTGGTGGCGGAGGTGTATTCGGTGTTGGCGTTGCGCGTCCAGTGGGTGGGATTTTTCCCGTAGCCGTCCCAGAGCTTGTTATTGTCCACCTGCTGTTGCTTGGGCAGACCGAAATCGGGAATGCGCTCCGAATACACCGTATCCAAAAAGGGTAACGGGCTGTCGTCGTTGTCGAGGCCGGCTTGCGTCGCGGGGGTCGTGCTGGCGCGACCGTCGGCACCGACGTAGGTGTAGGTCTGGGTGCCCACGCCGCGCAGATCGCGAATCTTGGTTTTGATATCCGCACCGAGTTTCGCGGTCACCGAGATGTCGCGAATCCGAAAATCGCGCCGGATGTTACCGTAGGCTTGGCGGGTGGTATCGTAGGTGCGCTGACGGATGCTGTTGGCGGAAACCAGCGAGTAGTTGTCGAGCTGGCTGGGGTCGACCCGTTGGCCGTTCGGGTCGAGGACAGTGATTTTTCCGGGACGGAGATAAAAAATATCGTCGAAGAGGATTTGCACGTTGTTTCGTTGCACCGTCATCCCGTTGAAAAACCCCTTGTCGATGTCGTTGTAGTCGATGCGCGAAGTGCCGTAGCTGGCACCCATGTCCGACTTCCACACGGGCCCTTCGTGGAGCCAGCGGAGGGACGGCGTGAGGGTGCGACCCGGGCGGATTCGGCCATTGTTCGAGATGGAGAATTGGCCGGAGTTGGTATTCGTGGTGGTGTTATAAATACTGGCCTGGCCCCACGTGTGGTCCGCCGCCCAGTTGAGCGGCAACACGCGGTTGATGGTAAAGGTCTGCGAGCGCGTGGCGAAATGTTCTCGGAGCATGCCGTAGGCGAAACCGAAGGAGAGGCGGTCGTAGCGCGCCGGCTTCCAGTCGACGGTCGTGGCCAAGGAGTGGCGCGAGGTGTGTTTGCCGCTGTCGCGCCAGGAGAAAATACCCAAGTAAGGATTGTCCGGGGTGGTGGCGGGACGACCGGTGGTGAGGTTGGCGGCGACATTACTGGCGGTGGCGGCGCCGATCCACTGCATCGCGGTGTTGGACTGCGTGGTGTATTGCAGCGAGTAACCGCCCGAGACGGTGAAACCGAAAGTCTTGGAAACCGGCACGACCGCCGACACGTCGAAACCGGGGTGGATTTTGTAGGTCTTTTCTCCCCAGCCGGGCCCCGGCGATTTGCGCGCGAACGAACGTTCGGCGTCCTTCATGAGCCACGAGATACTGTAATTATAGGACGGTTTGTTGCGTTCAAATGCGCTCCGGGGCACGAAATTGACCGAACCAGACAGGGCGGCACCGGCCGTATCGGGCGTGGGCGAGCGGTTGATCTCGATGCGCGAGACGTTGTTGATCGACACTTGGTCGAGTTCGACCTGTCGTCCGGTGCCGGCACCGGCGGCACTGGCCATATCGAAACCGCCCATGGAGATCGGGACATTGCCGGCGGGGGCGCCGTTGATGGAGAAGCGCCGCGCATCGCCGCCCGTGTAGTCGCTCGTGATGCCGGGGAGAAACTTCATGAACTCACCCACACTGCCGTCGGCGATCGTGCCGAATTCATCTGTGGAAACGACGTTGGTGATGTTTCGTGCGAAGCGCTGCTCATTGATGGCGAGGGCCGCGCCGTCCATTTCCTTCGAGGAGGCGACGGTGAACGCGTCGAGTCTGACGACATCGCCGGCGGTGGCCGGACCTTTACCCGCGGTCGCCATACCCGAAATCGTGACGTCATGCTGCACGGTCTGCCCGGGAGCGACCGCGACGATTTCGGAGTGCGAGCCGAGTCCAGTGTAGAAGATTTTCAGGGTCACCGTGCCGGCCGGGATGCCCGTCAGTCGATACTGCCCGGTGGCAGCGGTCAGGGTCTCCTGTTGTGAGCCGTCGACGGTGATGCGGGCCTTCTCGAGGTATTCGCCTCGGCGGGAGTCGAACACCCGGCCCTCGATCGTGCCGGTCGAGACCGCTTGCGCGCCGAGGATCGTGGTGAAAATCAGAACTGCCGCGGCAGCGAGGCAGCGGTGGGCGAGCCAGAAGGTCAGAGCGGAGGTGTTCATAGTGTGAGGTCGCGCGAGCGGCGTTGGGCGGGGTGCGGGCGCGACGTGGACAACGAAATAAATACTCAATCGCCAATGCGAGGTAATTTCCCGGTTCGAGTGTGAGGGCGAGGGATGATGGGCGATGACAACCCCGCGGCTTGAAAAATATGGCGGCAGGTCCGACGTTTAGGTTGCTCTGCTCAAGTCCACGCGCCCGCCATGCCCACCGCCACGCTATCACCGGAAATCGAAGTCGAGGCCGACCGCCTCCTCTGCTCGCTCATGCATGTCGAGTGCGACCCGCGCGGACAGACGTGGAATCTCGAAACGTGCCGCGAGATCGCGCCGCTCACCCTCGAAATCAACCGGCTGAAAAAAGAAAAAAACGCCGTCATCCTGACGCACTCTTACGTCGAGCCGGAGATCATTTACGGTGTGGGCGACTTCAAGGGTGACTCCTATCACCTCAGCCTCATGGCGAAACAGGCGAAGGCGAAGATCATCGTGTTTGTCGGAGTCGTGTTCATGGCCGAGACCGCGAAGATTTTGTCGCCCGAAGCCACCGTTGTCGTGCCGGATCGCGGCTCGGGTTGCTCCCTCGCCGACTCAATTGATGGCGACGGCGTGCGGAGGCTGAAAGCGCTCTACCCCGACGCCACCGTGGTCTGTTACATCAACAGCACGGCCGACGTGAAGGCCGAGAGCGACGTGTGTGTGACCTCTGGCAACGTCTACGCTATCGTCCAAAAAATTCCCGCCCGCCGCATCCTCTTCGTGCCCGACCGGCTGATGGCGGAAAACGTGCGCACAGAAATGAAGGCGCGCGGCGTCGACAAAGAGATCATCTCGTCCGATGGCACGTGTATGGTTCACGACCAGTTCACGCCCGCGCAGATTGCGGAAGCGCGCGCGCAGTTTCCCGGTCTCAAGGTCGTGGCCCACCCCGAATGCACCGAAGAAGTCGCCGCGCTCGCCGATTACGTCGGTAGCACCGGAGGGATGATGAAATACGTGAAGACGACGCCCGCGCCGTATTTCCTGATGCTCACCGAGTGCGGACTCGTTGGCCGACTCGAAGTCGAGGCACCCGAGAAGACCTTCATCGGCGGCTGCCGTCTCTGCCCCTACATGAAACTCAACTCGCTCGAAAAAGTGCGCGACGCTCTCCTCGCGCCGCGTCCCGACCAGATCGTCACGCTCGACGAGGGCCTGCGGCTCCGGGCCGCGCGCTGCATCGAGCGGATGTTCGAGCTGACACCGACCGACTGAGCCTCCCGCACGTTTGTCACGTAATACGTGACAAACACTGCGGCCTAAAAAATCATGACTATCACCCCTCGCACCGACCACCTGATCGATCTCGCGCTCGACGAAGATGCCGGCCTCGGCGACGTTACCAGCAGGGAAATCTTCCCGGCCAAACACACGTCGCGCGCCTTTATCGAAGCGAAACAAGACCTCGTCGTATGCGGGCTAGACGTGGCGGCACGGGTGTTTGCGCGCGTCGATCCGGCGCTGAAGGTCACGCTGACCGCGCACGACGGCGAGCGAGTGAAAACCGGCGTCGTCGTCCTGCGCGTCACCGGACCGACGGCCGCGCTGCTCACGGCGGAACGGACGGCGCTGAATTTTATCCAACGCCTCTCCGGCGTCGCGACCCTGTCGCGGAAATTCGCCGCCGCCGTCGAGGGCACGGGTACCCGCATAGTCGATACACGCAAGACCACGCCCGGCTGGCGCGCGCTCGAAAAATACGCCGTGCGCTGCGGTGGCTGCGTCAACCACCGCTCCTCGCTCGGCGAACACGTCCTCATCAAAGACAACCATATCGCTGCTGCCGGCTCGCTCACGAAGGCCGTGAAGCTCTGTCGCGTCGCTGCGCCGCACAGCGCTAAAATTGAAGTCGAAGCCACCACCCTCGCAGAAGTGAAAGAGGCGGTGCGCGCCGGTGCCGAAGTGATCTTGCTCGATAATATGTCGCCTTCCCTCGTGCGCAGCGCGGTGGCGATCATCGCGGGTGCAGCCGTCGTCGAAGTTTCCGGCGGCGTGCGCTACGAGTCCCTCTGTGACTACGCGTTGCCCGGCGTGGACGTCATCAGCGTTGGCGCGCTCACGCACTCGGCCCCGGCCGCGGATCTGAGTCTCACCCTTCTGCCCGGACGTTCGCGCGCCAAGAAATGAAAATCATCCGCACCGACTGTCTCGTGATTGGCGCTGGGCTCGCCGGCTCGGCCTACGCGCTCCACGCCGCCCGCGCGGGACTTTCCGTGGAACTGCTGTCGCTCGCCGAGCCGCTCGTCGCCAACAGCGACTGGGCCCAGGGCGGTATCATTTACGACACGACGCCCGATCCGGCGTCGCTCGCGCGCGACATCATGGACGCCAGCGACGGCACTGCCAATCCTGCGGCCATCGACCAACTCGTGCGCGAGGGCCCGGTCGCGGTGAAGGAGCTCCTCCTCGATGAATTGCAGGTGGGCTTCGACCGCGATGCGGCCGGTTCACTCGACTACACCCGCGAAGGCGGACATAGCGAACGGCGCATTATCCACGCGAAGGATACGACAGGGCATTCGATCCTTGCCGCCGTCGCGCGCCGCGTCGACGCCACGCCGCGCATCATCCGCCGCATCGGCTGGGTTGCCGTCGATCTGCTGACGCTCTCGCACAATTCGGAAAACCTTGCGGACAAATACGAACCGCTCACCTGTTTCGGGGCCTATGTGCTCGATACCGGCACCGGCGAGGTGGTCGCGATCGTCGCGAAAAAAACGGTGCTCGCGAGCGGCGGGCTGGGACAGATTTTTCTGCATTCCACCAACCAGCCGGGCAGCGTCGGCCACGGCGTGGCGATGGCTTATCGCGTGGGTGCGCGGCTCATTGATCTCGAATACGTGCAGTTCCATCCGACGGTCTTCGCGAAGAAGAACGCCCCGCGTTTCCTCGTCACCGAGGCGTTGCGCGGCGAGGGCGGAGTGCTCGTCAACGCCCGGGGTGAACTTTTCATGGACGCCGTGCACCCGCGTGGTTCGCTGGCGCCGCGCGATGTCGTGGCGCGCGCCATTAAGCAGGAGTTGGCCGCGAGTGGTGAGCCCTGCGCGTTGCTCGATCTTTCGGCCATGCCGCCGGGATTCATTCGCGAACGATTTCCGAGCATCTACGAGCGTTGCCTCAGCCACGGCGTCGATATCACGCGCGAACCCATCCCGGTGGTGCCCGCCGCCCACTACGCGTGCGGGGGGGTGCATACCGACCATAATGGCCGCACCAATATCCGCCACTTGGCCGCGATCGGCGAAACGGCGTGCACCGGCCTGCACGGTGCGAACCGGCTCGCCAGCACGTCGCTGCTCGAATGTCTCACCGGGGCAAAATTTGCGGCGCGTGCGGACGCGGCGGAGATCAGCGGCGCGGGTGGGCCAGCCCGTGACGCTGCGCAGCACGGGCTGGAAAACCCAGGCCACTTTCGTCTGCCTGACCCGCGCCCTTGGGAAAGCCCGACGCGCGAGGCCGATCCGGTGCTGGTCCGGCAAGATCTGCAGCAAATCCAAAACACGATGTGGAATTACGCCGGCGTCGTGCGCTCGCCCAAACGTCTGCGTCGGGCGCGCCGCGTTTTGCTCGAGCTCCGCGAGGAGATTCAGAGTTTCTACCGCGGTTGCCGCCTCACTCGCGAGGGCATCGAACTGCGCAACGCCATCCAGACCGCGCTGCTCGTCGTGCACGCCGCGTCGCTCAATCCGCGCAGCAAGGGCTGCCACTTCGTCGTCGAGGAGGACTGACGCGCCGGCGGCGCGGGTCCGCCTATGGGCACGCCGCCGCGCGGGCGCGGGCTTTTTCCAGAATGCTCAGGAGCGTCGCGAAATCCTCGTCGCGCGTGTGGCTTTCAATCTGAAAATCAAACTTATGGGCCTCTTGCAGCTCGCGCTCGGCGGTCTGCATGCGGCCGGCGATCTCGGCTGCGTTGTCTTGGGCTCGCCCGATCATCCGGGCGACCAGCCGCTCATGATCAACGATGATAAACACGGTCGTCATGCGGCGGGCGAGGAGCGGGTTTTTCCGGGCGGCGCGGCGAAAGCTCTCGACGCCCTGCACATCGATGCTGAGCACGAGGCTCTGTCCGCGTGCGAGCGGTTCCAATACGCTCGATTTTAACGTGCCGTAGCGACGTTGGCCGTGCACCCATGCCCATTCGAGAAAATCGTTGGCGGCGAGGCCGGCGTCGAACTGTTCGGCCGTCAGGAAATGGTAATGGACGCCATTGATCTCACCTGGCCGTGGGACGCGCGTCGTGGTGGTGACCACGCGTTCGAATTCCGGGATCTCGGCCACTAGGCGATCGCACAGCGTGCTCTTGCCGGAGCCGGCCGGGCCGGCGATGACGAGGAGGACGGGCTCATTCCGGTGAGGCATCGCAGTAAAAACTTAGGTGTCAGTAGGTGAATGCCACGCCGGTCAGCACCAAGCCGTAGGCGGCGATTACACTGCCCACGCCCCGGGCCCGGCCCGGACGGGCAAACAGCCACGTGATGAAATCGCGCATCCGCCACGGTTGCGCGCCGAGCCAAACGGCGAGGGCCAGCGACGCGTAGACCAGCGAGACGAGCACCAGCCGCTGCGGTCGGTCGTATTCCATGTAGGCCGCGTCGAGCAGCGGCATGGCCGCCATTAACACGAGCACGCACCCTCCGCGCACGGCAAGGAAATCGGGCACGCACTTGAACGAAAGCACGGCGACGGCGCCGAACGCGACAAAGAGGAGTTTCCGGTATTCGCCGAAATCCGCCGGGGAGAGGTGCCAGATCCCGTAGAGAAACCAAGCTGCACCCGCGCCGAACAGCAGGTAGGTGGCGGTGGGCGAGCGCGGAAAGCCTTTGAGTACCGCGGCGTAGCCGGAGTGGCCGAGCACGAGCGGCAGACCGAGGATCAGCAGCAGCAAGCCGGGGAGGAGGGTGGCAAGGGTGAGGGACATGGTTTGGGAAAATCGTTCTCTTACGCTTAATCGTTCTCTTTCTCTTTCTGGTTCTCGGTTTCGTTTTTTTCGATACACCCCGCTCCGCCCGCCTCGCAAGGAGCCTGTTCTTCCTCTTGCACGAGCCCCGAAAACCGGGCGATCAATCCAGCGAGCAAAGAAACCACTCCGAGTAGAATTTCTTTTCCATCCACCGCAGTGGTTTCTGCCAATTTTTTGCGCGCCACCAAAACATCCAAACACGCTGCGCATTCCAACGCAGATCCACGGGCAATATCCAGATAGCGGCAACGATCCGGGTGCGACCGCTTGCCGTTCCCCTCGGCGATGTTGAGCACGATACGCGTTGAATCACGGTCGAGCTGATCTTTCGCGGCGAGTTTGCCGGACAGCTGCTCGATCACGGGTTCGACCCAGGAGACGAATCGCAACGCTTCCTGACAAGAGCGGAGTTTTTCGTGGTCGAATTGGGTGGGCATGGCGGAGAAGGCAAACGAGGGAGAACGAGAACGATTGGGAGAACGAGAACGATTGGGAGATTACGCGGGGCAGGGCACCCCGCTCAGCACCAACTCCCCATACAGCGTGCTCACGCTCGCTCGCGCGATCTTGAGTGGCACCAACGTTCCGATCAGGCGCGGACTCGCGTCGAAGATGCACACGCGATTGCCCCGCGTGCGGCCCGTGAAACGCGCGCCGGTCTTGTCGGGCCCCTCGACCAGCACTTCCTCGACGGTGCCGACCAGGGCGGCGCTGCGGCGGAGGGAGTTGGCTTTGAGGATCTCGAGGAGCCCCTGATTGCGGGCTTCCTTCACGGTATCGGGGATTTGGTCACCGAGCTCGGCCGCGGGCGTGCCGGTGCGGATCGAGTATTTGAAGACATAGGCCATGTCGTAGTTGCCGGCCTCGAAGAGCTCCCGCGTCTGCTGAAAATCTTCGTCGGTCTCCCCCGGAAAACCCACGATGACATCCGTCGAAAAATACATGTCGCTCCGCACCGCGCGCAGGGCGTCGACGATCTCTTTGTAACGCTCGCGGGTGTAGGGGCGGTTCATCGCGCGGAGGATGCGGTTGCTGCCGCTCTGCATCGGCAGGTGCACGTAGCCGCACAGTTTCGGGAGCCGGCCATACGCCGCGACCAAATCGTCTTTGAAACCGCGAGGGTGGGGGGACGTGAAGCGGATGCGTTCGATGCCGTCGAGGGCGGAGACTTTTTCCAACAACTGCACGAAGGGCGAAATCCCCTCCGTATGCGGATAGTCGCGACGTCCGTAGCTCGTCACAATCTGACCGAGCAACGTGACTTCCCGCACGCCGCGGGCGGCGAGGGCCCGGCATTCGGCCACGATGGCGTCCATCGGGCGCGAGCGTTCGTCACCGCGCGTCTTCGGCACGATGCAGAACGAGCAATCCATGTTGCAGCCCTGCTGAATTGAAACGAAGGCCGTGATCTGGCGTTCGATCACACCATTCGCATCTGGCTCGGGCGCGAGGTGGTCTTTGATCGTGTTTTGCGAACCCGCCTCTTCGCCGATGTCGACGATCGTCTCGCCGAGCGGCGTGCCGGCCTCGCGAGCGGCGCGCAAGTTGTCGAGGTAATCCGGCACTTGGTGAAATTTCTGCGTGCCCACGATCAGGTCCACGTCGGGCAACTGGTCGAGCAGCGAAGCCCCGCGGTTTTGCGCCATACACCCGAGAATCCCGAGGATAAAGTCCGGGTTCTTCTTCTTTCGCGCCGAAAGATTTTCCGCCTTGCCGATGGCTTTTTGTTCGGCGGCATCGCGCACGGAACAGGTGTTGAGCAGCAGGACGTCGCAGTCGTTTTCATCCGCCACGATGCGATAACCCCGGGCGCGCAGCATGGCCGAGACCGCGTCGCTATCGCGCTCGTTCATCTGACACCCGTAGGTTTTGATATGGACCCGGTTCATCCGTGGGAAGGAGGTGGATAGAGCAGCCCGAAGAAGGGTCAACGCGGGAAACACCGGGGCTGCCGGCGTCGGGCAAATGCGCCGGCAAGTTAAGCTTGAGGTCGGGCCAACCCCTCCGCTTAATACCATTCCTTCACGCTTCCGTCCTTTCCGCATGACTCTTTTTCGGCTCCGCCTCTTCGCTGTTCTCTTTTTCTCGGTGTTGGGCCTGCTGGCCCTTCGTTTTCGACCCAACCAAGCGGTCTCCGTCACCTCGGAGGCCGCGCCTTCCCTCGGTTCGATCAATCGCGCTGCCGCCCCCAACGACTCGGCCGTGTGCGTCACCCCGGGTGAGACTCCGACCCCCTCCTTCGCCGCCCTCGTCGCGGCGAAAGCCGCCCGTGACGCGGCCCTCGCCGCCACCGCCGCTTTCGAGCAGTGGCTCACCGATTTTCGCCGCGCCGAGGCCTCCGCCCAATCCGCACTCGCCACCACGGGCCTTCCGCTCGCCGCGACTCGCCGTGCCGCGCTGAAGTATCTCATCGAAACCGATCCCGAGCGCGCCCTCACGCTGGCGGTGCCCGTGGGCCTTCGCCCCGAATTGCCGGCCGACATCCAAGCCCAGCTCGAACGCCGCCTCGATCAGCGCGGGCGGCTCGAGGTTTCGATTTCCCACTTCGGCAACGCCGCCCGGCTCGACCGCGTGGTGCGCGCGGGCGAAACCGAGTATCGCGCGTTCGTGTTCGGCCGGCGCGAGGCGCAGCAGACCAAGTACGGTCTGCCCCTCCACGGCATCGCCATCGACGACGCGTTCGCCCTGGCGTCCGCGCCGCTGCGGGTGCTCGACGACACGGAAAAACTCACGCACGGCCTCAAACCTGACTCCATCGTAGCCTTCGTGGGCGGGCAACTCACCGTCCTCGCGAGCCCCGCAGAACTTGCCCAGCTCGAGACCCGGCTCCTCGAAACCGAATCCACGCCGGGTCCGCATCTCGCGGTGCTGGCGGACGGTTCGCCCACCGCCTCGACCGCACCCGGCCTTGCGGCACTCATCTCGCCGACCTCGTGGATTCACGGCGCCAAGCGCGTGCTCTGGCTCAAGGTCGACTTCTCCGACGATCCCGGCGCCTCGCACACCGATGCGGAAATCCAAGCCACCTCCGCCGTCGTCTCGGATTTCTACGCTGCCAACTCCCAGGGCAAGACCACACTCACGTTCAGCATTATCCCGACGCCCCTGCGTCTGCCGCGTCCAAAATCCTATTACGAGACCTCCGGCTCGACCAGCGGCACGCTCTCGAGGGAGGCCCGCGACGCCGCGAAGGCCTACGACGCCGCCAACGGCGGCACCGGCGCGTGGGATCCCGACCGGTTCGATCGCTACATCGTTGTCCACAAGCGCATTTCCGTTTACCTCTACGGCGGGGTCGCGGCGCTCGGCGGACCGGGCGTCGATCTCAACAACACCGTCGGCGTCGGTACGACCACGCACGAACTTGGGCACAACCAGAGCCTCGCCCACTCGCACTATTGGCTGCCGTCCGGCTCCAATGCCGCCGGGCCCGGCGCCCACGTTGAATACGGCGACATCTTCGACGTCATGGGCGCCTCCGGCGCCGGCGGCGCCGTCCCGCTGCACTTCAACGCCCCGCAGAAAGCCAAGCTCGGCTACCTCGACCCCGCCGCGATCACCGCCGTCACCACCGCCGGCACGTATCGGATCGCCCGGCACGACGACAAAGAAGCCGGCGGCGTCCGCGCCCTCAAGATCGCCCCGGTCGGCCTCGGCTTCGAATACTGGGTCGAGCACCGTCGAGTCGCGCCTGCGTCGTTTAACGCCGTGCAGCGCGACCGCCTGCTCAACGGCGCGCTGATTCACTGGGGCCCGGATCGCGCGGCGCCGAGCTTCACCACTGGGCAAGGCACTTACCTCCTCGACGCCACGCCCGCCACCGCCGCTGGCGCCAACGACGCGCCCTTCCGCATCGGCGAGTCTTTCGTCGATCCCGACGCCGGAATCATCATCAAGCCGCTCGCCACCGGCGGCACTGCGCCGAACGAATACCTCGACGTGCAGGTTTCCTTCGGCGCGATCGACGGTAACCGTAACCCCGTCCTCACCGCCGCGGCCCCTGCCGCCACGCTCGCCGCCCGCACCAACGTCATCTTCAACGCCAGCGCCACCGACCCCGACGGCGATTCCCTCTATTACAGGTGGGACTTCGGCGACCGCTCGCTCGAGCCCAACCTCCCCAGCATCACACGTCGTTTCACCAAGGGCGGCGCCTACTCGCTGCGCGTCTCCGCCCACGACGGCAAGGGCGGCATCGACGCGCGCACGCTCAACCTCACCGTCTCCGATCCGCTCACCGCGTGGACGCAGCGCCCGACCGGCGTGACCAACAATCTCTACGCCGCCCTTTACGCCGGCGGGAAGTTCGTCGTCGCCGGCGACAACGGCGTCACTTTCTCCTCGGCCGACGGCCTCACCTGGACGCGCGGCTCCGGCATGCCCAATACCCATTTCCCCCGCAGCATTGCGCACAACGGCGCGCGCTTTGTCACGGTCGGCCGCGCCACCTCCGCCTTTTCGAACGACGGCGTCACGTGGGCCGCGGCCACCGTTCCCACCGGCGTCGGTACGATGAACGCGATCGCCTTCGGTGCCGGCCGCTTTGTTGCCGTGGGCGAGACCGGCCGCATCTACCATTCTATCGATGGCACTTTATGGACCGAGGTCATCTCGCCGGTCACCACTTCACTCAGCGCCGTCGCGTTTGCGGACAACCTGTTCGTCGCCACCGGGGCCAGCGGCCGCATTTTCACCTCCACCGACGGCACCACGTGGGTCAACCGCTCCGTCACCACCGGCAACACCGTCAACTCCGTCGCCCGTCATGAGGGCCAGTGGTTCGCCGCCGTCTCCGCCTTCGAGTGCTTCGTCTCGACCGACGGCACCGCTTGGACGCGCGTTGCCACCGCCGGCCGCACCAATAGCAACAACGGCCAGCGCCTCGTCTCCGCCGCCGGCGTGCTCCTTTCATCCACCAACGCCGGCGGCATCACGTTCGCCGAGGACCCGCGCAAGTGGAGCGAACATCAAATCAACGCCACGCCCAGCACCGTGCTCTACGGCCTCGCCGAGGGCGCCGGCCAGATCGTGGTCGTCGGCGTTCGCGGGCTGATCTACACCACCACTTCCGAGCCCGCCAGCCCGCGCCTCCCCGCGCCCTCGCTCCGCCTCGAGGCCGATTCCATTAAGGTCGCCGTCGGCCGGAAAAACGTCCTCGCCGCCTCCGGTTCCGGTTTCGTGAAACTCGAGCTCTACGCCAACGGCACCAAGGTCAGCGAACTCAACGGCACCGCCGGTGCGCTCACCTGGACGCCGCCCACAATCGGCAACTACGTGCTCGTCGTGCGCGGCATCGACGCCACCGGCGCGAGCGTTGCCTCCGCCACCTATCCCGCCGTCGCCGCGTTCGACGGCTGGCGCTGGCGCAACCCCGGCCCCGTCGGCGCCGATCTGCGCGGCGCCGTGCGTGTCGACGACAAATGGTGGATCGTCGGCGGTGGCGGTACACTAATGACCCTCGACGACGCGGGCAATTTCACGCCCGTCGATTTCTCCACCACCCAACAACTCAACTCCATCGCCTACGCCAACGGCCGCTTCATGATCGCCACCACTGATCTCGACGGCGCGACTAAGGAGGATATCGGCGGCCTGTGGACGTCGGCCGACGGCTACAGCTGGACCCCTTTCCTCACTGGCGCGACCGACGGCGCCAATCTGAATTTCGCGCTCCACGCCGCCAACCGCTGGCTCGGTTTCGGCCAGGGCGGCACGATTGTCACCTCCACCGACGGCGTCTCGTGGCCGCGTTCCTCCAGCGGCCTCACCACCACCATCAACTCCGCCGTCGAGGGCCCGGGCCTCGTGGTCGCCGTGGGTGCCAGCGGACGCATCATCACCTCGCCCGACGGTCTCACGTGGACGGCGCAGACCAGCGGCGTCACCACCAACCTCAACGCCGTCGCCTTTGCCAACAGCAGCTACGTCGCCGCCGGCTCCAGTGGCGTGATCCTCACATCGCGCGACGGTGTCACGTGGACGCGTCCGACCTCCGGCGTCACGACTGCGCTCAACGCCGCCGCGTTCGTCAAAGGCATCTTCGTCGTCGGCGGCGACAACGGCGTGCTCCTCTCCTCCGCCGACGGCGCCACTTGGTCCCCCGTCTCGCTCGGCGGTAACCTCACCGCCACGCTTTTCCTCTCCGGTGCCGGCGGCGAAGGCCTGCTGCTCGGCCGCGGTGGCGAGTGCTACGCCGCCAGCACCGCGACGTCGTGGCGCCGGTTGTTCCAAGGCACCTCCGAAGCCAAACAGGCCGTGACGTATGCCGGCGGCCGCTTCGTCACCGTCGGCACCAACACCGACCCGGTCACGCGCGCGACGTTCGCGCCCGTGCAGTATTCCACCGACGGCCTCACGTGGACGCGCGCCAACGCGAACTCAGCCTTCTTGCCGCTCGCCGCGGTCGCCTACGGCCAGCAACGCTATGTCGCGGTCGGACCATCGGCCGCCATCTTCACCTCCACGGACGCGCGCGACTGGACTCGTCGCACCGTCACTTTTACCGCCACGTTTTCCTCCATCGCAGCCGGTCCCACGCTTTACGTGGCGGGCAGTTCGGGTGCCACGCTCTACACCTCGCCTGACGGCGCGACGTGGACCTCGCGCACCTTCGCCCCAGCCTTCCCTGTCCGCGGCGCCGCCTACGGCAACGGCCGCTACGTCATCGTCGGCGACACCGGCAACATCCGCCACTCCACCGACGGCATCGCGTGGACCGCAGCGACCAGCGGCGTCACCACCAACCTCCTCGCCGTCGGCTGGTGGGAGGACGTCGGCTTCATCGCCACCGGCAACGCCGGCGTGGTCCTTAATTCCACCGACGGCCTCACGTGGACCCAGCGCGAATCCGGCGTTTCCGAAAATATCGGTGCGCTCACCAAGACGCCGATCGGTTATGTCGCCGCCGGCGGGCCCCAGGGCACGCTGCTCGTGTCGCTCGACGGCATCAGCTGGACGCTCTCCGCCGTGCCGCTCGACCGCACCGTCCGCGGCCTCGCCGCCAGCGCCGCCTCCATCATCGCGGTGGGCGATAGCGGTGCGACGCTGGCCTTCGATCTGTCGGACGCAGGCGCGCCACCTACCATCGTGGCCCAGCCGCTCTCGCGGTCCGGCGTGGCGGGTGAGAAGGTGCGCTTCAGCGTCAGCGCCCAAAACGCCACCGGCGCCGTTTACCAATGGTTCAAGGACGGCGTCCCGATTTCCGGCGCCAACACCCCCCTCTACACCATTGCCTCTGCCGCGCCCACGCACGTTGGCGCCTACAGCGTCGCGATCACGTCATCCACGGGTGTCGTCACCAGTGCGCCCGCGAGCCTCACCTTCGCTGCCCCGACCAATCCCGGCCGGTTGATCAACCTGTCCATCCTCACCTCGCTCACCTCGGCGAGCGACAACTTTACCTTCGGCGTCGTGGTTGGCGGCGCCGGCACCGGCGGAGGTAAGGGTTTGCTCGTCCGCGCGGCCGGCCCGTCGCTCGGCGCGCTCGGCGTTGGCGGCACCCTTGAAGATCCCAAGCTCGAGTTCTTCACCGGCAGCACCAAGGTCGGCGAAAACGACGACTGGGGCGGCTTCGCCTCCACCAGTGCCGTGATGTCCAGCGTCGGCGCCTTCGCCTTTAGCGCGCCTAACTCCAAGGACGCGGCGATCTCCTTCCTCTCGCTCGCGAGCGGTGCCAACTCCGCAAAAATCTCCGGTACCGGTGCCGGCATGGTCATCGCCGAACTCTACGATGCCACGCCCGCCGCCGCGTTTACTGCCACCACCCCGCGCCTCGTTAACGTCTCCGTGCTGAAACATCTCGGCACCGGCGTCACCGCCGGCTTCGTGATCGGCGGCTCCACTGCGCGCACCGTGCTCATCCGCGCGATCGGTCCCACCCTCGGCGGCTTCGGTGTCGCCGATACCGTCGCCGATCCGCAGCTCGCGCTGTTCTCAGGCCAGACCGAGCGGGCGCGCAACGACAACTGGGGCGGCGGCACCGCGCTCGCCGCCGCCTTCGCGCAAGTCGGTGCTTTTGGCCTCGCTGCCGATTCGCGCGACGCCGCGCTCCTCGCCACCCTCGCGCCCGGCAACTACACCGTGCAAGTCTCCGGCGTGGCCGGCACCACGGGCGTGGCCCTCGTCGAAGTTTACGAAGTGCCGTAGTGATTTCCGGAGGAAACCGTGCAGATTGGTCGCACGTGTTTTCCCGCTTCGTCATCTTCGTTTTTTTAGTTGGCGCCGCCGTTTTCGGCCGCGCCGCCACGCCCGCCCCCGACGCCATCGTGCTCATCGCGGGCGATCTGCATTCGGCCTACGACCGCACCGCGCAATTCCTCGCACACGTCGACCGCCTCCGCACCGAAAATCCGGGCGTGCCCGTCGCCGTGTTGATCAACGGCGACACGTTCGAACTCGGCAACGCCGTCGCCAAACGCAGCGCCGGCACCGTGGAGTTTGCGCTGTTCACCGCCCTCGCTGCGCGCGTCCCCACCGTCGTGAACCTCGGCAACCACGAACCCGAATTCCACGCCGTCGCCGAGACCGTCGCGAAAATCCAAGCTACCGGCGTCATCGTCCTCGCCGGCAATGTTCTCAATCCGTCCACCCGCCAGCCCTACGCCCCCGCGTCCACCCGCCTGCAACTCGGCCCGCTTGCAGCAACGGTCGTCGGGATTACCACCGACCGCCTGTCCACCTACCGTCTCGCCGTGCGCCCCGAGCTCGACCTCGCCGATCCTGTCGTGTGGGCGAAACACCATCTCCCCGCGCTCTTCCGCGAGGCGCCGCTCCCCATTTTGCTGACGCACACCGGCCTCAAGGCCGACCGCGCCATCTTGCCGCTCGTCCCCGACGGCACGCTCTTCGCCGGTGCGCACGACCATCTGCGCTTCGTCCACCGCGAGGGCCGCACCGTGTATGTTCACTCGGGCAGCTGGACGGAATTCATCTCGATCGCCCGCCTGCGGATGACTGCCCGCGGTTCGACCTGGGACGTCGAGCAGCAGCGCATCGCCCCGGATGATCCGGTTGACCAAACACTCGCCGCGCTCATTCGCGTCACAATCGAGCAAAACCTCACCACCGAAGAAACCGCCGTGGTTGGCCAGGCCGCGCGTGAGCTCGGACCGACCGATGCCGCGCGTTTCGCCGTCGATGCTGCGCGCCGCGCCGCCCAGGCCGATGCCGCGATGGTAGGTGGCACCACATTTGGGGCCGGACTCCCCCGCGGGGCCGTGACCCGTTTCGAACTCGACGCCTGCGTGCGTTTCGACGGCCCGCTCTTTTCCGCCGAGGTCGATGGCGCCTGGCTGCAACGTCTCCTCGCCCGCGCCAATCAAGGCCCGGAGACTCCTTGGGCGGAGCGGGCCGGTGAAAATTTCGTTGCCGTCGGCCCGGCCAAGATCGAACCCGTGCAGCGCTACCGCTTTGTCACGTCCGACTGGGCGGTGAAAAATGCGAAGACTTATTTTGGTGAGGACGCTCCGGCGTTCGTCGAAGTGCCGACACTGAAGCTCAAGGCAGCGGTCATTCAGGCGCTGAACCCATGAAACCAACCTCGTCGGATTATCCGTCTGATTGTGGGCCCCGCCGTTGGCCGGGCTGCCCGGTCGGCCCCCGGGCCTACACGTTTTGCCGGACTCTGACCGGCGCTCTTCTCGTCGCCCTCCCGCTCGCCGCCCAAAAGCCCGCCCCGAAAAATGCACCGGCCGACCCGACACCCGACGAACTTTTCCAGCTCGGCAAATCGCTCTTCGACCAACTCGCGCCACCCGAGATCAAAGCCCAGTATGAGTTTCCCTCGAAAGAGCAGTGGGACGCGTTTGCCGTGCGGCTCCAACGCGCGCTCGAAAGCGACGATCTCTCCGCTCTCGCCGCCTACGAAGCCGAAGCCCGCGCCGCGCTCATCGGGCTGCGCCTGCTCCCCGGCTACGAGGATTATGCCGACTGGCTCGAGCAACGTATCGATGAAATCCAAGGCGCGAAACAGGCCACGGCTCCGCTCCGGCCGCCACTGCCGCCAAAACCGTTGCCTCCCGGAATCAAGCCGCCGCCACCGCAGCCTCCGTCCTTCCCTCCCCATTACGATCTGTGGCTCGCCCGCGTGCGCGCGCGGCCGGTGCCGGCCAGTGCGGCGAAACTCATGCCGCGCCTGCGCGCCGCCTTCGTCGCGGAAGGTGTGCCGCCCGAACTGGCCTGGCTCGCCGAAGCGGAAAGTTCGCTCAACCCGTCCGCGCGCAGTCCGGTCGGCGCAAAGGGTCTGTTTCAGTTTATGCCGGACACCGCGAAGGCGATGGGGCTCGGCACATTTTTGCCCGACGAGCGCACCGATCCGGACAAATCCGCCCGCGCCGCCGCGCGTTACCTGAAGTCGCTCCACGGAAAATTCGGGAGCTGGCCGCTCGCGCTCGCCGCCTACAATGCCGGCGAAGGCCGCGTGCGCCGCATGCTTACCGCGCGTGGCGCGAGCGATTTCGCCGGCATCGCGAGTTCGCTCCCCGCCGAGACGCGCATGTATGTCCCGAAAGTCTGCGCCCTCATCGCCGTCCGCGCTGGCGTCCCGCCGGAGCGCATGGCGGTCCCGCGGAGTTGAACCGACGGCGTCCGCTTCCTTGGTGATCCTTCACCGGATTGCGCGGGATTTCTATTCGCCAGTGGGTCGCGCGCCGCTTTGCTCGACGCATGGGATTTTTTGACCGCTTTTCCGCGAAGAAATCAACGTCCGCGCCGGCTTCGGCCAACGGCTCCGATGCCACGCATGCGGCGAGCGCGGCGAGCGCTGCGGCCGCGTCATCGTCGCCGGCGTCTCCCGCTCCGGTCGTCGGCAGCGTCAAAGCCTTGCTCGAGACCGCCCGCGAGAAACTGACCGCCAAAGACCTCCCGGCCGCCGTCGCGCTCTACGAAGAAGTGCTCGCGAGCTCGGCTGGAGACCGGCCCGATGTCCTCGTGGCCATCTCCGGCGATCTCGGTTCGCACGGGCACGTCAACGAAATCATCGAACTCGTCGCCCCGCGTTACGACGCCGAGCGCCACGGTCCGGCCACGGGCCTCAACCTTCTTCAGGCCTACCTCGCCGTGCGCAATCCGGATGCCGCGCAGCATGTGCTCGATATTCTTTTTGGCCTGCAACGATCCGAGCTGGAGCAGCGCCTCTACGGGTTCTCCAACGCGATCGCGGAAATGATCGCGGCGCCGCATGCGGCCCCTCCGCCCGGCGTGGTCGGGGGTGCGGCCGTCGGTGCCGATGCTCCGAAGGTCGCCCTCGTGAGTATCAGCAAGCCAATTTGGTTTTACGGCTTGGAGGTGATGGCCACCCAACTCCTCCCCTCCAAGGAAGGTCATCTGCGCCGCATCGCCTTTGCCCAACTCGCGCTGCCCAATTATCCCGACTTGGTCGCCGCGATGAAGAAACCCGAGGACGAACTCGGTCGGCTGTCCCGCGCGCTGCCCTTGTGGCTCGCCGAAGCGTTCTATTTTTCGCCTTCCTACCATCCCGTCGCCGCTGTGGCCGTGATGAATCCGCCCGACGGCGCGCCGGCGCACCTGATGATCTTCGGTGCCGAGTGGACGACGGAAAATCTCCGCCAACTCGTCGACACCAGTGGCGACGGGCTCGACTTCATTGTGACGGGTGCGCTTCGCGTGCATGCCGGCGACTACGAGGCGTTGCTGCGCGTGTGGGAGGTAAAAACGTTTCGCGAACGCAAGACCTTCACCGCGCGGTGGACGCCCGCCACTGCCAACGAAGCCCTCGCCAAACTGCACGGCGACGTGCGCGCCTACATGGAATGGTCGCCGGACAGCGCCGCCTTTGCCTATGTGCCGACCGCCAAGCCGCGCGCCTGGCTCGACACCCTTGGCGGGTCACTTGGCCTGTTTCTGGTCGAGAAAAATGTCATTCCGCTCGCCGCGATTTCGCCCTCGGCTGAAGTGCTCGCCCACGCGACGCAACACGCCGCGGCCGGTGAAGCCGCATCATTCGCCTTCCTCACGACCCGCGCCCGAATCGCGCATGTCGACGCGACCGTCGTCGTGTCGGGCGACGTGACGCTGGCTCGCTCGCCGCTAGTGAACGAGGCGAAGAAAATTTTGGTGTAGGTATTTGTACGCTCGGCCGCTGGCCGGGCGGCGTTGCCCGCCCACCGGGCGGGCCGAGCAACCAGCCAGCACGATGACACCCCACGAAAATCGACCTTCCGCTGACGTTCATCTCGGTCGACTACTGCGGGTTTGGGTGCGTGACCCGCTCCATTTTATTACCACGTGCACAGCGGGTCGCCGAGCGGTGCTCAACGATCCAGCGGTGGTCGCCTGCCTTCGGGCGGAGTGGCACGCTGCTGAGTCGCGCCACGGTTGGCGCGTTGGTCGTTATGTCTTCATGCCCGATCACGTGCATTTTTTCGCTGCACCCGTGAACGAAGCTAAAACGCTGAGCGAGTTTGTCGGCCGATGGAAGGAGTGGACGGCGAAGTCGGCCCTCCGCGAGCTCGGCGTTGAGTCTCCTTTTTGGCAGCACGGATTTTTCGATCATGTGCTGCATTCACGCGGGAGCTACTCCGAGAAATGGGACTAGGTGCGGCAAAATCCCGTACGCGCAAATCTCGCACCTAGTACGGAGGATTGGCCTCATGCTGGGCACATCCATTTCGACGATCCGATGTAGGCCCGGCCGGTGGCTGGGCTGCGTGGCCCGCGCACCGGGCGGGCCTACAACCGCCAGGACCCCATGCATCTCCCGTCCTGCGTTGCCCTGCGTTCCCGTGGCGGTCGTCGTGATCCGCTCGGCGCGGTATCCGCATTGGTTCTGCCGTGATGATCGAAAGCAATCTCCCCGGCGTCGCACAGGATTTTTCAATCCAGCCGTTCGTTTACAGTCGAAGCATAACGGATGCACGTCTCGTGGGAGCAGACGCTACCGGTCCTCGCGAAGGAGGCGGCGGCGGTGCGGACACAGCGGAGTTGAGGGAGCAAGGTTTTTTAACCACGGATGAACAAGGATAGACGCGGATGTCCGATCCAGCGGACTGATTACGGGCTTTGAATTATTCTAAAAATCCGTGTTCATTCGCTTCCATCCGTGGTTAAAAACCGCCTGAATTTTTTTACCCGCCATGTGCTGTGACGCCTGTTTCAATCTCGGTCTGAGCGGATCCGTCCGCGTCATCGCGCATCTCTACTCGCTGCGCAACGACGCCAACGTCGTGGGCCAGGCCCGGTTCGGCATCGCCTCGAAAGCGGAACGGCTCGGCATCGCGATGCCGGTCTTGCGGAAACTCGCCCGCGCTCACTGGCGCAATCATCCCCTCGCCCTTGAGCTGTGGGCCAGCGGCATCCACGACGCCCGAGTGTTGGCGACCCTGGTCGAAAATCCCCAGCAAATCACTCGTGCACAGATGGAGGCTTGGGTGCGCGATGCGGACAACTGGGAAGTGACGGATGCGTTGGCGTTTCTCTTCGCCCGCACGGAATTCGCTGAGGCCAAGGCGCACGCATGGAGCAGGCGAAAGGGCGAGTTTGTGAAGCGCGCGGGGTTTGCGACGATGGCCGGCATGGCGATCCATCGGAAGGAGCTGCCCGACGAAATTTTTCTGCGCTTTCTGCCGGTGATCGCGCGCGAGGCGTTGGATGAGCGAAATTTTGTGAAGAAAGCCGTCAACTGGGCGCTGCGGCAGATCGGGAAACGCAATCCCGCGCTCAGGCGCGCCGCGATGGTGGAGGCCCAGCGCATCGGGAAACTGGATTAGCGTGCCGCGCGCTGGATCGCGGCGGATGCGTTGCGGGAGCTGGGGTTGGTGTAGCTGGGCTCGTTGTAGAGCCGGCCGGTGGCCGGGTTTTTCCGGGAAACGTGCCCGGTCAGCGACCGGGCCTAGTGTGCCCGGCATGGGCATGAACTTAACATATGCAACGAAATGTTCGGAAACAGTGACAATAACCGTAGCGAAGGACAAGGCGGGTGGCGCGAGGCACTCAGCACGAAAGAAGTCTGGAGCAAAGGCACGACCGTAGGAACACGAACAGGCAGCGAGGCCGCGATGCGGGCGATGAGCATGCTAGAGA
>SXGR01165367.1_pt1 | contig 25380 bp, 17 predicted proteins | sample 3174711 | NCBI WGS metagenome assembly SXGR01 (sample SAMN11356860, study PRJNA531348) | freshwater metagenome | isolation source: freshwater sample F1-60 | place: China: Fuxian Lake, Yuxi | collected 2017-12-25
AGCGCGCCCTCGCTGCCCGCCGTCCCGGCGCCGACGCAGCCCTTGACCCGCGGCGGCGCCCCGACCGCCCGCACCTCGTCGGCCGAGCTGCCCGTCACCAACGACATCCCCCGCACCTTCAACCGCCTCAAGGCCGGCAGCCGCGCCTTCTACCACACCTTGAGCGACGACGGCCTGCTGCTCTCCTATCGCCTTCCCGAAGAGCGCATGATGCGCTTTGATCGCAGCGCCCCTCGCCTCTTCCTCCAACTTCACGACCTGGAGGAGTTCCCCCTGACCACCCTCCTGCTGGCCGCCATCGACGAGGACGACAACCTGATCGATGACCTCTACTGGCCCCTTGACCTCCGCAAGGTCACCGCCCGCAAGATCCTCGACGCCCTGGCCCAGCGCTTCGAACTGCGCGCCGCCCTCTACGGCGAGGACCTCAAGCTGCGCCAGATCCTGGAGTTCAAGGAGCCGCTGGAGCTCAACGCCCAGCACCTCACCCGGCTGACCGAGCAGCGCCTGAGCCAGACCCAGGGCCTCTCCTTCGACGACGCCCTGCGCCGCATCGAGGCCCCCGGCTACGAGCGCCTCGGCTCCATGCGCCACAACTTCCACCGCGACTCCTTCCAGGACCTCGACAGCCCCTCCAAGGTCAAGCTCGCCGCCGGCATCGTCGGCTACTGGTCCGGCCCCGAGACCTTCCGCTACCTCATCGAGAACCGCTCCTTCAGCCTCGAGTGGTTCGCCGCCATCCAGGAGCGCGTCGTCCGCGGCGCCTTCGAGTTCGGCGTCGCCCTCAGCGAGGAGCTCCGACAGCTCGCCATCGACGAGCTGCGGCTCGCCCCGGACGAGCACCACCTGCTCAAGGCCCTGGCCGCCACCTGGGCCCAGGTCGAGCTCGGCCTCGGCCACAAGAACGACCTCGACCCCCTCGAAACCTGGGAGAACTGGCAAGAACTCATCGAGGGCCTCGAAGCCCTCGGCTTCGGCCTCGAAGACGGCCTCGCCGAGGTCGCCCGCGCCGCCCTGCGCCGCGCTCAAGGCTACGCCGAGGAGAACGACCTCCTGAGCGCCTTCCCCGAGGCCGACCTCGACAACGTCGACCCGCCCACCATCGACCGCAGCGACCTGCTCAACGACCTCAGCCCCAACCCCAACCCCAGAGACACCAACCTCGAAGACCTCAGCGAGGTCGAAGAGGACGAGCTCAAGGCCATGCTCGTCGACGAGGACAAGCGCCTGGCCGCCGCCGCCCGCCTCCTGAGCCACGGCGAACCCGAAGCCGTCATGGACGTCCTGATGAGCGCCGAGCGCATGAACGAGGCCGAGCTCGAAGCCCTCTCCGAACAGCTCGCCCTCCACGCCCCCAGGCTCGAAGACGCCCTGATCGACTGCCTCGGCCTCGGCAGCCCCACCATCGCCTACCTGTGCAGCTTCTCCCTGGCCTCCATCCCCAGCGCCAAGGCCCTGCCCACCCTCCTGGCCGCCGCCGTCGACACCAACCGCGCCCCCGAACCCGAGCTCTTCTGCGAGACCCTCATGCCCTACGGCAACTCGCTCCTCGACGCCGCCATCCCCGCCCTCAAGAACGCCGACAACCTCCACGGCGGCCACCCCCTCATCATCCTGGCCCGAAACCTCGATCGCGTCCTCGACGGCGCCGCCCTCAAGCGCCTCAAGATCGATCTGCCCGACGCCGCCGCCCTCCTCTGATCCCCAGGATCAACCCCCCCCATAACCCCCCGGCGACCTGACCTCGAACACCAGGAAGCCCACCACCCGCACCTCTCCACACCCCTCGCTCCCGCCCACACCCTCGACAACAACCCTCGACAACAACCCGTCGATCACGTCGCAAAGGGGCTCGCCGGCATCCAGGGCCCCTGCCAGCCACCCGCCCACGTGCGCAGGCAACGGCCTCCTGAGCGCCTCAAAGGCCGCACCGCGACGCCTCAACGCCTCCACCTCACCCAAGCCCGGCGGCGCCTCCTCGCACAAGCGCCTCATCAACAACGCCGAAGCCGACCCCGGCGGATGCACCCACGGCCTCATCGACGCCGAGCGCAGCCGCGCCCGCTCCCCCAACGCCGACGCCAGCGCACACCGCAGCGCCCTCGACGGCGCCCGCACCCTCGCCCGCGCCTCAGACCTCATCAGCCGCCGCAGGCGATCGTAGAGCACCCCCCGATCCACCTCCACACCACCCTCACCCCCCTCCGGCACGAAGCACCAATACAAGAGCGCGCCGGCCACCCCCAGATCCATCACGAAGAGGCAACCCGGCGGGTGCCTCGGCGTCGCCCACAAGGCCCAACCCGGCGCCACCTCACCGCCGACCACCCCCCTTGACCCCCGACCCGCCCCAAGCCCCTCCAACGCGAGCCTGTCAGACCGCATGTCCAGCTCCACCGCCGCCCTCTCCTCGATCCCACACGCCACCTCGGCCGCGCCGCCCCCCGGATCACCCCCAACCCTCGCCAGGACGCCCACCTGACCCATCGACACCTCCATCACCGCCGCCCGCTGCCCCAGCCGCTCCACCAACCTCAACCGCTCCTCCAAGGCCCCCTCCGGCGCCATCACCACCACCCGCGCGCGGCGACGACCCGGACCCAGACGATCGATCCGACCGTGCCGCTGCACCAGCACGCGCGGGTTCCAGGCCAGATCGTAGCTGACCACGCACCCGCACCCGCGCATGTCGTGGCCCTCGGCCAGCACGTCCGTCGCCACGAGCACGCGGACGCCACCGCGCTCCGCCGCGAACGACGCCAGCACACCCTCCACCGCTCGGCGACCCGACCCCGACGCCCTCCCCTGACCGCCCACCCAGCCGCCAGCCCCACACACCAACCCGACGCCGACGCGCGGCAGACCCCCGATCAACCCCTCGTAGACCGCCCTCGCCGTATCCCTGAAGCGCGCGAAGACCAGCACCCGCGACCCCTCGACCGTCGAACGCACAAAATCCAGCAACATCAACAACTTGGAATCTACGGCACGCAGCGCGTCGGCCTGCGCCCGCAGCCTGCGGACGCGCCAGAGCTGAGCGTCGATCAGGTTCGAGTCGCCGCCTCCGCCCGAGATCGCCTCGAACATGAAGGGCATCACGAGCTGCCGATCCTCCTCCACGGCCAGCCCGTCGAAGAGGCGGCGCCAGGCGGCGCGATCGAGGCTCCCTCCGGCGAGGATGGCCTCCTTGCTCCGGGTCAAGAATCCCTCAAGGCGAGCCAGCGACGCCGAGAGCGCCGCGGGGCTCGACTCCAGGCGCGCCAGCAGGAGCGCGCGCAGCAGGCCGCCCGGCAAGCCCAGCGCGCCCTCGTCGAGGGACTCCATCCCCTCGATCAGCGCGTCGAGCGCGGCGGGCGGCTCAACGGACCAGCCCAGCCGGAGCAGGTCCCGCTCCGGGAAGCAAAGGAGGGCGCGCTCGCCGCCGCGCCCCCGGACCTCGACGCCCTCAGGCCAGCGCCGCTGGATGAGGGCGCGCGGGTGGCGGATCAGGACCGTGCGCAACAGCGCCCCAAGGTCCGCAGCAGGCCCCGCCGGGAGCGATGACCCGCAGGGGGCCAGGTGCTCCTCCAGCGACTCACCCAGGACCGGCGCGAGCGCCCCGACCGGCAGAAAGAGGCGCAAGAGCTTGCAAAGCTCCTCGGGCGACATGCCGATCGGAGTGGCCGACAAGAGCAACACCGGCGCGCGAGCCGCCAAAGCGCCCAGCGCCTGAGCCCGCCGGCTGGCCGGGTTGATGAAGGCGTGGGCCTCATCGACGACGATTACTCCCGGCGGGGCCATCACCCCCACCGAGGCCACCAACCCCGCCGAGGCCGTCAATCCCGCCGAGGCCATCAATCCCGGCGGGGCTATTACTCCCTGTGGGGCCTTCGATCCCGATGGGTCTGTTGCTCCCGGCGGGCTTGTTGCTTCCGCTGGGTCTGTTGCTCCCAGCGAGTCTATTACTCCCTGCGGACTTGTTGCTTCCGATGGGTCTGTTGCTCCCGGCGAGTCTATTACTCTCGGCGGGTCTGTTGCTTCCGCTGGGTCTGTTACTCCCTGCGGGCTTGTTGCTTCCGATGGGTCTGTTGCTCCCGGCGGGGTCTGTGCTCCGAACCAGGGCGCCTTTGTGCCCGACGCGAGCTCCAGGCCGCTTCGGGCGAGCAGAGCGTGGCTGATGAGCACGCAGCCCTCGATCCCGGCGGCGTCGAGGGCCGCGCGCCACATCCCCAGCAGGCTCGCCGGGGCGCAGACCAGCCCCGGCCCCCGGCGAGCCAGGACGGCCAGCGCCACGTGCGTCTTTCCCAGCCCCACCTCGTCGGCCAGCAGGGCGCCGCCCCAGCGCGACAGCGCCCTGTCGATGGCCACCGCGGCGGTCTGCTGGAAGGGCGCCAGCGGCGCCAGCCACGCTCCCCCTCGATCGTCGCGGGGATCGGCGGGGTCGAGGCCGCACTCCAGGTCAAGGAGCCTCAGCAGCCACCGCCGCTGCGCGTCCCGGCTCACGCGCAGGCCGACCCGTCGCCGGCCCTCCCTGATCGCGCGAAGAGGCGCTCGATCGCCTCATTGACGCCCTTGAGCGCTTCGGCCGGCGGATCGCCCTCGCTCTGGTGCAGGAGGCGGCTCAGGCGCAGCATCGCCTGGAGATCGAGGTCGGACGCCATCGAGGCCCGCCAGTCCTCGTCCGAGCGCAGCGCCAGGGCCAGGGCGTCGGGCATCGGCAAGAGCTCGATGAGCCACGCGAAGAAGCGCCGGTAGTCGGAGGCGGCCCGCTCCCCGATCGCGTCGGCGCAGCGGCGGACCCGGTCGGAGTTGAGCCACGCGGCCAGCACCAGCGCGCAGTCCTCCGTCGGGGTCGGGATGAAGTAGGCCGTGTTGAGCGGCACGACCGGCCCCGCCCCGGGCAGCGCCGCGGGGAGGGCCGCCGCCTCCAGCCGAAGCCCGATGTCGCGCCAGACCACCTTCGGGCCGAAGACGTGACCCCCGACGCGGAAGATCCGCCACCAGGGGTCGCGCCTGGACAGCCCCGTGCGCGCCTCCAGCTCGGCGCGCAGCGGCGCAAGCGCGGCCTCCACCTCGGCGGGGAGGTCGCGCAAGGGGGCGCCGTCGCGGCGATCGTGGGTCCAGAGGATCGTGGCCGATGGGGACCACCGCCACGCCCTCACGTCGCCGCCGCGCAGCAGCGGCAGGCGCGACGAGGGCGCCGAGGCCGCCTCGACCCCCTCGACCTCATCGTGGACGAAGGCGGCGTTGAGCCCCGTCATCACCCCGCGCCGGACCCGAAGGCCAGGGAGGTCGCTCAGGCGCGCCATGCCCGAACCCAGCGGAGGGAGGCCGCCGAGGAGCCAGGGCGAGCCGAGGTCGTCGCCGCCGAGCCGGAGGGCCCTCAGGGGGATGGGGTGAGGCGGGGCGTCGTCGACCTCGACGAGCACCTGCGCGCCCGGCGCAGGGGGGGACTTGAGGGCCACGAGCGCCATGGGGTAGGTCTTGGCCTCGGGGAAGGTCTTCGGGTCCAGCTCCTTGATCCAGGCGGGCGCGGCCTGGGTCATCAGGAGCCGCCGGACGCCGCCGCCGTAAAGCGCGCGGGCCAGCTTCGAGGGCAGCAGCGCCGCCAGGATCCCGCCCGGCGCCAGCAGCTCGATGGCGCGCTCGACAAAGCAGGCCGACAGGTCGACCTGGCTGCCGGAGGCCTTGAGGTGCTTGAGCGCCCCGCCCGCCGTCCAGGCCCCGGCGCGCAGGACCTCGTAGCGCCGCCGGAGCAGCGCGCGCTTGCCCCTGGGGATGGCGTGCATCCGGACCCAGGGCGGGTTGGTGACGATCAGGTCGAAGCCGCCGCGGGCCATGACCTCGGGGAAGTGGATCCAGGGCGAGAAGGCCGGGGCGAAGCCCTCGCCGTCGATCTCGACGAGGACGCGGTCGAGCCTGTCGATCTCCTCCTCCAGCGCCAGCCAGTCGCGGCGGGCCCGCACCCGCTCCCTGGGCGGGATGCCGGGCAGGGTGGACAGTTCGAAGGCGCGCCGCTCGTCCCGGCGACGGCGGAGGCGCTTGAGGCGGCCCTCGATCATCGCCCTGAGCAGCGCCCGCTCGGCCTCCTCCAGGTGGTGACGCCAGAAGGCTCGCCCGCTGGAGGAGGCCCGCGCGTAATCGGCCTTGATCCCCTCCAGATCGCGCACCGCGCCCTCCAGGCCGCGCATCGGCGGGACGTCGTCCACGAGGTCCACGGGCTCAAGCAGGGCGTCGCCGCGCCTCACCCGGCAGTCGAGGTTGGGCAGCGGCTCGATCGGCGCGCCGGGCGGCGAGGCGTCGAGGATGGCCAGCCACAGCCGCAGCTCGCAGAGCCGGGAGGCCGTCGGGCTCAGATCCACGCCGAAGATGTTCCTGGCGATGAGCTGTCGGCGCAGCGCCTCGGCGGGGCGCGGGGTCAGGCCGGCCAGCGTCGAGAGGCGGCGGTGCAGGCGCTCCAGCGCGCCGAGCGCGCCGAGCAGGAAGGCCCCGGAGCCGCAGGCGGGGTCGAGGATCGACGCGCCCTCAAGCCGGGTCAAGGCGGCCTCGGCCTGGCGCGGGGTCAAGATCAAGGCGCGCTCGCCGCCCATCAGGCGCCCCGCGGCGGACTCCGGCACCCCGATCCGGATCAGCAGCCGCGTCATGGCCTGCTCGACGAGGCCGTCGACCGCCGAGCGCGGGGTGAAGTAGGTGCCCGTGGCGGTGCGCTGCTCGGCGGCCATCAGCGACTCGAAGGCGCGGCCGAGCATCTCCGGGTCGATCCCGACGCCCGCGCCGTCCTCGCGGGTCGTAAAGGCGTAGCGCTCCAGCAGCTCGTCGAAGACCCTGTTCAGCGCCGAGTCGGAGAAGCTCAGGGCCGGGGCCTCCAACTCCAGCGCGGTCGGCTCGAAGAGGCCGCCGTTGAGGTAGGGCAAGGCCCCCAGCTCCAGCGCCTCGGGGCCGCGCTCGGCCACCGGGGTGTTGAGCGCCCCGAAGAAGAGCGGCCTGAGCAGCCCGTGGTAGATCCCCCGCCCCTGACTCGCCACCCGCCGCAGCTGCGCCCGCATGAAGCCCTGCTGACCGTCGAGCAGCCCCTTGCGCTGCAAGAAGTACAAGAAGATCAACCGGTTGAGCTGCAAGAGCGCCAGATCGCCCCGTCGGAGAGGCCCGCTGGTGCCGACGCCCTCGACCCCCTCGGTCAGGACCGCGTGGGCCTTCTTGAGCGCCACGAAGAAGCGCTGGGTCACATGCCGCAGGTCAAGCTCCTCGCGCAGCCTCGCCGTGAGCGCCTCCGCGTCCCCGTCGCCGCGCTGGAGCGCCAGCCGCGCCAGCCGCTCGCGGTCGGCCCCGCAGAGGCCGCCGGGCAGCTCAGGGTCGAAGCGGATGTGGTGCAAGCCCGGCCTGTCGGCGCGGCCGTCGGGGAAGGGGACCGAGAGCAGCCACCCGCCCGTGTCCGGGTCCAGGGCCACGAGAAGCCCGCGAAAGGCCCTGTTGCGCCTCCACAGCCTGCCCGCCCAGCGCGCCTGCCACGCCGCCAGCCCCTCACCCTCGCGGCCCTGCCCCCGCACGCCGGCCATGATCACGCAAAAGCCCGCGTCCCGCGGGTGCCGCGCGACGATCGTCAGCCGCGTCAGCTCAGGCGACGCCTCCAGCGCCCACTGGCCGAACATCCCGCGCGGCACCTCCACCGGATCAACGCTGTACCCGAAGTCCTCAAGCCGCCGCATCAAGGACTCCTCCGAAGGAGCCTGCCCCCATCCTGAAACCTTCACCGCCGCTGCCTGCATCGCCTCACCCTGCAGTCGAAGCCAGCGGGGCGAGCGGCCACACCTCGCGGCGCTCCCCCCCTGGCGGTCTGGCGAGGGTTATCGGGCAGACGCCGGAGATGTTGCGTCTGCGGCAGCGATCGGCGGACGAATTGCCTCCGGACGCCGTGCCTGTCGTCATCCGCAGGTTTAGTCTGGCGTTGGCCGTCGGTCTCTGCTACTTTCGGAGTCGGTCAAAGAAGCACAGGCGCGTCACGACGGCCTCTCCTCAGGATCATGTCAGAGGGGTAGGGAAGGCGTGTGTCTTAGGGCGACCGCTGCTTCAGCGGCCCTGGGCAGGCGGAGGGGGGGAGGCGGCGACCTCAAGGTCGCACTTCGGCCCCAGCTGGATGTGAGGGACGTCCTTGAACTTGCGCCAGTCCCCGCCCCACACCAGGCCCTGCGCGCGGGCGGCGGCGCCGAGATCCGTCCAGAACTTGAAGTTCGGGTCGCTGGCCAGCCCCTTCCAGCCGTGGCGGCGATCCATGATGTCGGCGGCGCGGCCGCACAGGTGGTGGCTGTGCAGGGTGCGCGAGCGGCCCGCGGCGAGGATCTTGCGCTGCTGCTCCCTGGTGCGCCGCCCCGAGACGACGACCGGCTCCCAGCCCTTGGCCTCCAGCGCCTCAAGCACCCGCTCGACCTTGGCGCGGAAGTCTTCGTCCAGCGTCGCCAGGGCCGCCTGAGAGGCCTTGACCGCGCGGCTCGGGTCGGGCTTCGGTTTTGCGGCCCTGGGGCTGGCCGCCTTCGGGCGTGTTTTGTCGTGGGGGGTGGGCTTCCTGGCGCCCGCCGCCGGGGCGCCCCGCTTGAGGGTCCGCACCTTCGGGGGGCTCGCGTCCGCCTGGACCATGCCGAGGAGGACCGAGAGCGCGACCAGAGCGGCTATCAGCGTCTTGAGTGGCGGCTTCGACGACATCGAGAGGGCACCTCGCTCAGGTCCGGCGGCTCCTGCCCATTGGTTACACCACGATCCAGCCCAGGGATCAACCGAGGCCAGCGTCAGAGCTGCGGCCTCAACAGGCCGCCTCAGCTCGCGTCGTGGGGGCTGTAGGCGCTCCGAAGCTGCTCGATGAGCCAGCGCCCGGCCGGCCCAGGCGGATCCTCGCGGCGAAAGATCAGCGCGCGAGGCGAGGCGGCGTCGCCCTCGGGCCAGCCGGCGACGGCCAGCCGGACGAGGCGGCCCTGCTCAAGGTCGCCCTCGATGAGGTGGAGCGGCACGACGCCCCAGCCCAGCCCGCCGAGCAGCAGCGCCCGGCTGGCGCCCAGATCGCAAGCGGTCCACACCCGATCGGCGACCACGCCGCGATCCTCACCGTCGTCCAGGTCGCCCTCCGGCAAGGCGATCCGGGTGTGGCCCCTGAGCACCCCGACAGGGACGGCGCCCGACATCGCGGCAAGCGGGTGCCCCGGCGCCGCGACGGCGCAGACGGCCACCGCGCAGAGCGGCTCGACGGTCAAGGCGCCCGGGATCTCGACCAGCGGCCCGGACAACCCCAGCGCGCACGCCCCGGACAAGACCTTGCCCGCGACCTCGCCGCGGTTGGCGATCTGCAGCTCAAAGGCGACGCCGCTGAAGGCCGCCCCCAGCCGCCCCAGGATCTCCACCAGCGGCCCCGTGGGCGTGGCCGAGTCCACCGCCACCGCCAGCCGGGGCTCGTGCCCCTCGGCGAAGCTGCGCGCGGCGGCCTGCAGCCGCGAGGACTCGAAGTGCACCGCCCTGGCCGGCCCAAGGAGCGCCTGCCCGGCCTCCGTCAGCTGCGGCTTGTGCCCGCTGCGGTCAAAGAGCCTCACGTCCAGCGCCCGCTCCAGGTTGCCGATCGTGTAGCTGATCGTGGCCTGCGCCCTGTCCAGGTGCCTCGCCGCCGCCGAGAAGCTGCCCGCCTCGACGACCGACAGGAACACCTTGATGTGATCAAACCCGAAGCTCTCCATCTCTACCCCGCCGCTCATCGACTCCTTCGACAGAACCCTCCAATCTCTAACCGCACCTCCGATGATGCACAAATTCTTGGCCCACCCGCGGTGAAGAGGCCCAATCGGCGCATCCAACGGCGGTCACGGCGCCCCTGAACCTCACCCCCGACCCGAGGCCACCTGCGCGCAAATGTCCCACAACACCTGGGCCACCCCCCCAGCGCGCGCCAGGCCCTCGCCGTTCAAGGCCAGCACCATCGTGCTGACCCCCTGAGCCTCGAAGGGCGCCTCCGCGCCAAAGCGCTGCCGCGCCTGCTCCTGGAGCGCCGCGTCCATGATGTTGCCCAGGTAGGCCTCCGCCGTGGCCGCCTCACGCCCCTGCGAGCCCGGCGGGAAGAGGTAGAAGAGCGTGCACTCGCTCGAATCCGGCCTGACGGCCCTGAAGCTCGGCCCTCGACGCCCCCACTTGATCACCACCCCGTGGTTGGCCGCGTCCCCGAAGAGCTGCTCCAGGACCTCGTGCGTCTCCTCAGGGCACAGCGCCATGAAGCGCAGCGCCTCCCCCACCACGCGCCTGGGCTTGGCCTCCTTGCCCCGCTCCACGATCGAGATCGCAGGAGACGCGCTCGCCCGCACCTGCGCGGACTTGAGCCCCATGACCTCCACCTCAAGCTCCTTGATCCTCGCCTGCATCGCCTGAAACTGCGCCACCGGCACCAGCACCACCCCAGGCGCTGAACCCCTGCGAACCTCCGTCGGCCCGTCGATATCCAGGAGCTTGCCAGCCCAATCTATAAATTCGATAGATTTCATGATGATCCATCCATGTTCTTGGTGATCAAAGGCGCCCTTGGCGCCGCCCTCGGCGCTGTCCTTGCGCTTTGCCTGTCCCTCAACTCCTAACCCGATCTGGTCTGGGTCACAAGCCGCCCGGCGGGGGTCGAGGGGGGGTGAGGTCGACCGCGTTGATGTGTGGTATCGTCGAAGGCCGCAGGGGGGGGAACGAATCAGACAGGAGGAGGAGATCGTGCGCCGAATGTGTGTTGCCCTGGTGGCGCTGGTTGTCAGCGGCGCCTCTTGTATCCCGATCCAGCTCTCGCCCGAGTGTCAGGCTCAGATCAGCGACTGCCTCAAGGATTGCCGAGACACCCCCATCGCCCCCTCTGACCAGGGGATTGAGCACGAGGACACGCGCAATGAGTGCGAGCGTTACTGTCACTCGATCTGCGGCCCCTGACCTCAGGGATCCCCGTTGAGGCTTCTTGTGGTCCGGGCGGCCTTGCACCGGCGCCTCCGTCACCCGCTCCCGTGCCGTCGAGGGCGCCAGGACGAGAAGGTCATCACCGCCGTCGCCAAGGGGGCTCACCGGGTCGAGGAGAACCCCTCGGAGGAGAGGAACCCCTCGGAGGAGGGGAACCCCTCGGATGAGGAGAACCCTTCAGATGAGGGGAACCCCTTGGAGGAGGAGAACCCCTCGGAGGAGGGGAAGCCCTCAGCGGAGGGGAAGCCTCGGAGGAGCAGAGGGCTTGCGGGTCGAGGTTGCCCTGTGCCTTGAGGTTCACCGGGTTGCGGGGAACCATCGGAGGAGGAGGCCGCGCTTGTCGACGAGGGGCTTCATGCGGGCCGCTCGGGTGTAGTTGCGCTGAACGTTGATTGACTCGAGGCAGCCGTCGAGGCCGGCGCGGGCCAGGAGCTCGACGTCGTCGTCGGTCAGGTAGTTGCGTCGCAGGCCAAGTTCGCGGAGGCGCTCGGTGCGGACGAGATCGGCCAGCAGGACTGCGGCGCTGGCGTCGATGGCGTTGCCGCCGAGGTCGAGGCGCTCCAGGGTGTTGAGCGAGCCGCTGATGAGCAGGGCGCGGAGCCCAGTGACAGAGAGGTTGTTGTTGCGCAGGAGCAAGGTCGTCAGGGGGCCGAGGTTCTGAGCCTTTGCGAGGGACTGGGCGGCCTTGTCGGACAGGCCCGTGCTGGTGAGGTCGAGGTGTCGGAGGGCGGGCAGGAAGGTGGCCGAGGCCAGGGCGTCGACGCCGTCGTCTCCGATGGGGTTGGCGCGGACGGTGAGGTGTCGGAGGTGTCGGAGGGTGGGTGAGGTGGCGAGGGCGCGCAGGCCTTGTGGGCCGATCTTGTTGGCGCGGAGGTTGAGGAGTGTGAGGGAGGCGAGGTGCGGGGAGAGGGCGAGCGCGGTGGCGCCGTCGTCGCCGATGAGGTTGTCGCGCAAGGAGAGGCGTTCGAGGCGTTGGCACCCTGGTGAGGCGGCGAGGAGGCGGAGGGTCTGGTCATCGATCTGGTTGGAGGAGAGGTTCAGGGCGCGCAGGGTGGGGATGGGGCGTTCCTGGATGAGGAGCTGAGCGCCGAGATCGCCGAACTGGTTCTGTCGGAGGTTGAGGTTTTCGAGGCGGGTCAGGAGGGTGCCGCCGATGAGGGCGTCGATGGCGCCGACGCCGAGGTTGCAGCCGTGGAGGTCGAGGCTGCGGAGGTTGTCGAGGCGCTGTGCGTTGGAGAGGTGGAGGGCGCCGAGGTCGCCGAGGGGGTTGCCGGCGAGGTTGAGGGTCTTGAGGTTGTCGAGGTGTCGGGCGTCTTGGAGGGCGGCCATGGCGTCGGCGTCGATCTTGGTGCGGGCGAGATCGAGGTGTGAGATGCGGGCGAAGCCGGGGTGGTGAAGGAGGGCGGTGAGGTCGGCGGTCAGGAGGGTGGCGTTGGAGAGGTCGAGGGCGTGGAGGCTGGGGAGGGTGGAGGGGTTGAGGAGCGGGTTGAGGATTCGGGTGTCGAGGTGAGGGCCGGTGGTCAGGGCGCGGAGCTGTTTGAGGTTGCGGGAGAGGGCGCGGACGTCGCTGGTGTTGAAGTCGGTGCAGCGGGTCAGGTCGAGTTCGACGATGCGGTGGAGGTGTGTGGAGTCCCAGAGGGTCTTGCGTTTGCGCTCGTTCCATGCGGAGGGCAGGCGGAGGGTGCGGACGAGGGGCCATCCAGGGGGGGCGGTGTGCGGGGTGAGTTCGTTGAGCCAGTGTTCGGGGGAGGTGCGCAGGGCGTTCGGCCAGTTGTTCAGTATGAGGTCGAGGCGAGGGATGAGGTCGGCGAGGTTGGCGGGGTGTGGCCAGGCGTCGAGGGTGGAGGTGAGGGCGTTCCAGGCGGAGGGTCCTGGGGAGCGGGAGAGCATGCGGGTGAGGAGTCCGAGGAGGTGTTCCTGGGCGTAGGCGAGGCCGAGGGCGTGGTCGTCGTCGAGGGGCCAGTCGGAGAGGATGCGTTGGATGGCGCGGACGGTGTTCGGGGAGGGTTCGTCGTGGATCAGGGCGCGAAGGCGCGAGAGGCGGTCGTTGGCCGGCATGGGGCCTCCGTTGTGGATGAGGGCGAAGGGGGGATTCGCCAGGGGCAGGTTGGTAATTGGGGACGGCGAGGGGGCGGCGCAAGGCAACCCCCCCTGGCTTGACTCCCCCTCCTGTCCTCCCCCTCGCTTCGCAAGGGAGGGACGCTCGCGGTTCGGGCAAGGGGAGATCGGCGAGTCGACTTCGTTGATGCGATCCGCACGTTGGCGGTCCACCCGGGCTCGCGCCCGGGCCTACAATTTGTCCAGGGACGCCCCTGCGGGGCTGGCGAGGGGGCGTTGGCGGGCGTGGGGCGTGTCGCCAGGGTCGAACTCACAGGAGATGTCGGGGGATTGGGAAGCAGACATCGCACGGTCCTGAGAGGGTCTGACCCTTGAAGGTTGACGTCCCGTCGCCAGCCCCGCCGGAGGGCGGGGCGACCCAGGACAAAACCTAAGGCCCGGGCGCGAGCCCGGGTGGACCGTCAACGTGCGGATCGCATCAACGAAGTCGACTCGCCGATCTCCCCTTGTCCGTCAACGAAGTCGATTCGCCGATCTCCCCTTGTCCATCAACGAAGTCGACTCGTCGATCCTCCTTGTCCGGCATCGGAGTCGACTCGCCGATCTCGACGTGACCGTCATCGAAGTCGACTCGCCGATCTCCCCTTGTCCGTCAACGAAGTCGACTCGTCGATCCCGACGTGTGCGCCAACGAAGTCGACTCGCCGATCCCACGTGACCGTCGTTGGAGTCGACTCGCCGATCCCACATGACCGTCAACGAAGTCGACTCCCCGATCTCTATTGTTCCCGACGGGGTCTTGTGTCCGTCATCTCTGCTGATTCGATGATCTCGATGTGTGCGTCAACGAAGTGGACTCCCCGATCTCTATTGTTCCCGACGGGGTCTTGTTCCCGACGGGGTCTTGTTCCCGACGGGGTCTTGTTCCCGTCATCGAAGTCAACTTTGCGATTGCCCTGCGGCGTCCGGCGATGGGCTGGAAGTGGGTGGGCGGAAGTGGGATAATCGCGCCGTGAGGACCTCGGCGGCAGCTTGCCTGAGGTGTTGAGCGCCTGCGGGGAGGGTCCTGGCTGATGGATGAGTCCAACTTCGCGGCGTTGAGCGTGTGCTCGACGTTCATGAGCGTGGCGCTGCTGATCGTGGCGGCGATTCTTGGGGGGGTGCTCTACGACGTCAAGGATCGGCTCAGGCGGCTGGAGGGGCGGACGCGGGCGCTGGAGAGCGCACCTCCGCCCCTGCTGGCGGCGGTCGCGGTGACACCGTCGGGGGCGGTGGCGCCCTCGGGCGGGGCGTCGACTGCGGGCGCGGTGGCTGCGGGCGCGGTGGCACTCTCGGGTGCGGTGGGACCCTCAGGCGAGGCGGCGACGCCGGTGTGGACGTCCAGGGCGCCTGCGGCCGAGCTGGCGAGGGCGCCGCTCGATGGTGGGGGTCAACCCCAGAGCGCGGGGGAGGCCTCGATCCCGGGGTTGATCGCGCAGACCGAGGAGGTCGCCGCCGGGCTTTCCAGGCCAGAGTTGCCGCTGGAGGCGGCTGGGGAGGTCGCTGGAGGAGAGCCGTCAGACGCGGCAGGGGCCCTGGAGGGCTCGCCTGACGCGGCGGAGGCCATTCGGCGCGCTCCTGGCCTTGCAACAAGCCCTGAGCGCTCTCCCGACGATCTGGAGGCCCCCAGGCGCCCCTCCGACGCCGCCGCGACGCCTGGGCGCCCCTCTGACGACGCCGCGACGCCTGGGCGCCCCTTCGATGCCGCAGAGGCCCTCGGGCGCCCCTTCGGCGCTGCGGGGACCCCCGGGCGCTCGCCCGACGCCGCAGAGACCCTTGGGCGCCCCTCCGACGCTGCGGAGACCCTTGGGCGCCCCTCCGGCGCCGCAGCAACCTCTGGGCGCTCACCCGACGCCGCAGAGACCCTCGGGCGCTCGCCCGACGCGGGCAGGCCAGCCCAGGCCACGCACTCAGGCGCACCCCAGGTCCCCCAGAGCGCGACCGAAGCGCCCGTCGAGGTCAGGGACATCGGCGAGCCACGGGGCGATGACCCGAAGGCGCCCCGTCGCGGCGGGCTGGAGCAGGCGCTGGGCGCGACCGTGGCGGTCTGGGGAGGCGCGGGGGCGCTCGGGCTGGCCGCGATCCTGCTGGTGCAGTACGGGATCCAGAACGCGATGCTTGGGCCAGAGTTGCGGATCGGGATGGGCGCCGCGGCCAGCCTCGTCCTGGTCATCGGCGGCGAGCTGGCCTTCAAGAAGCTGCGGGCCGTCGGCGGCGGGCTCGTCGGAGCCGGGATCGTCGGCCTCTACGCGACCTTCGCCGCCGCCTCGGCGCTCTACCACATGATCCCGCCCCTCTTCGCCGGCACGCTCATGGTGCTGACGACGCTGACCGCGGCCTCGCTGTCGATCCGCCACAACCTGCAGATCATCGCCGTCGTGGGCCTCCTGGGCGGGTTTTTGACCCCCCTGCTCATCGGCGTCAAGAGCGACAGCCCCGTGACGCTGATGTCCTACCTGGCCCTGCTCAACGTCGGGGTGCTCGTCGTGTCCTCCTGGCGCCTGTGGCCCTCGCTGCTGCTCATGGCCGCCAGCCTGAACTTCATCGCCGAGATGGCCTGGCTGCTACGCGGCCCGCGCGAGTCCAACCTGATCTTCCTGGCGCTGTGCATGGTCCTGGCCCTGCCGACGGGGATCGCCGCGCTGACCGGGGCCGGGTTCCTGCGCCTGCCGGCGGGCCCCAGCGCAACAGGATGGCCCGCGCGCCTCCGAGAGGCCGCCGAGAACCCGTGGGCGCAGGCCACCCTGCACCTGAGCCTGCTGCCGGTGATGGTCGTGATCGTCACCGCCGCGATCTGGTGGCGCTTCCCCGCCCTGACCTGGGCCGCCCAGGTCCCGCTCCTCCTGGTCCTCTTCGGCGCGATGGCCTCCAGCGCCTCCATGGCCCGCACCTTGCCCGTGCTGGCCTACGTCGTGGTGCTCTTTCAACAGTGGCTCTTCCTGATCATCCAAGGCCCGACCTCCGATGTCGCCCGCCCCTATTATGCGCTCTTCGGCGCCCTCTTCGTCCTGGGGATGTCCGCGCTGACGGTCCTACGCCCCGAGCGGCGCCTGGAGCCGGCGCTGGCCATGGTCGCGGCGCTGATCCAGTTCTTGATGGCCTACACCCACACCCTCGACGACAAGAGCGCGCTGGACGAAGGCCCCTTCGTCTCCTGGCCCGTCCTGGCGATCGGCGTGGCGCTCTACTTCGCCGCGCTGTCGACGCTGGCCCAGTGGCGACACCGCGCCAGCGGCCAGGAGGGGCAGGCGCCCGCCCTGACCGTCACCGCGCTGACCGGCGCGCTCTTCGTGGTGATCGCCGCGCCGATCGCCTTCGACGGCCCCTGGCTGACGATGGCGTGGCTGGCCTGCGCCGCCGGCCTCGTGGCCCTGGGGCAGAAGCTCGACACCACGGCCACCTCCAGCGTCGGGCTCGTCACCCTGGCCGTCTGCGCCTTCCGGCTCCTCGTCCCCTACGACTTCTCCCACCTCCACGGCGGGCACCCCGTCCTGAACATGATCCTGCTGCTCTACAGCTCCGCCGTCGTCGCCACCAGCCTCATCGGGTGGCGGCTGTCCCGCGACCGCCCCTGGTTCCAGGGCCTGACCTCCAGCGTCCGCGTCCTGGCGCTGATCTTCTTCATGGCCCTGATCACGATTGAGATCAGGCACTTCTACCACCCCGATCTCCAAGGCCGCTTCGACAACGCCGAGAACCTGACCTACTCCATCGCCTGGATGCTCGTCGGCCTCGGCGCGCTGGGCTGGGGCCTGATCGCCCGCAGCGCCCTGTCCCGCTGGGTCTCCCTCACCCTGGTCATGGGCACCTCGCTGAAGATCTTCCTCTATGACCTCTCCTACCTCGACGGCCTCTGGCGCGTCGCCTCCCTGAGCGCCCTGGGCGTCATCCTCATCGCCATCGCCTCCCTCTACCGTCTCTACGTCTTCCCCGACCCCCAGGAGACAACCTCGCCGCGCGACTCATGATCCTCGCCGCCACCGCCGATGTTCTTGTCCAGAATCGGCGGCCCCCAGCGGATCGGAGCGATGGCGATCAGACCCCCCAACCCTCACCCCAGCGCGCCTCACGAGGTCGAAGCCCTGCCCTCGACCCCGCTCGCGCTGACGATCCTGAGCGCGCTGTCGATCCTGAGCGCGCCGTCGCTCTGGAGCGCGCTGTCGCTCTGGATCGCGCCGTCGATCCTGAGCGCGCCGCCGCTCCGGAGCGCGCCGCCGCTCCGGATCGCGCCGTCGCTCCGGAGCGCGCTGGCGCTCCTGCTCGCCCTGGCGCTCGCGGCCAGCTGCGCGACCCCCGAATCCCCAGGCCAGGCCGGCTGGACGCCCTCCCAGGCCTCGATGGGCCCGGAGAACAACCCGGCCTTCACCCTGATGTCCGAGCGCCCGCACCGAGAAGGCCCCTTCGTCGTGGCGCACTTCGGCGACTCCCACTCCTCGATCCCAGCCATGCCCGCCACCCTGCGCGACCTGCTGGCCGAGGGCGACCCGACCTCCCCCGGCTTCGTCGCCCCCGAGCACCACACCCCGGAGGCCCATGTCGCCGCCATCGGCTCCTGGAGCCGCCACAACTGGATCTACAGCCACGAGCGCGGCCCCTTTGGACCCCTCGGCGTGTCCTGGGGCGCCCGCAGCGCCGGCGCCCGCATGCTCCTCAAGCTCAAGGCCGCGCAGACGCCGAAGGCCGGCGTCAAGGTCACGGCCCTCTTTGCGCTGGAGGCCGGCCACTCGCCCTTCGAACTCCGATCCGGCGATCGCCTGTTGGCCGAGGTCGACTCCCCGGAAACCCTCGACAAGCCGCTGGATCTCGGCGCCGTCGAGGTCCAGCTGCCCGCCGGGGCCACCGAGGTCGAGCTGCTGACGACCGGCGACCAGGGGCTGCGCTTCTTCGGCTTCCTCGTCCGCTTCCCAGGGGCCGCCGTCGAGTACGACGCCTTCGGGGTCGTCGGGGCGCGGATTCGAAGCCCCCTCAACCGCGCAGACGCCGCCCTGGACGGCTACTTCGCCCTGCGCAAGCCCGACATGGTCGTCGTGTGGTACGGCTCCAACTCCGCCTACAACAAGAACCTCGACCTCGCCGAGTACGGCGCCCAATACCTCGCGCTGCTCACGCAGATGCGCGCCAGAGCGCCGGGCGCCGTCTGCGTCGCCATCGCGCCGCCCGACATGGGGCGCGCCGACGGCGCCTGCCGAGGCACCTCCCCCCCCCAGGACATCTCCACCGACAGGCACCGCGCCTCGCCAGGCCAGCAGCGCGCTCAGGTCGACAGCCAGGGCCGCGCGCTCAAGAGGCGCTCCAACGTCAGCCGCGCTCGCCCCAGAGGGGGCGCCCTCAAGCGCGCGGCTCGCAGGACGCGCGGCCTGTCCGAAGGCGGCGCGCGCGATATCCCCACAGCCCAGGCCGACGCCCGCTCCCTCCAGGCCCGCCCCGATCCCGGCGACGAGGGCGACGTGGTCTGCGAAGGCCAGGGGCCCATCCCAGGCATCGTCCGCGTCCAACGCGAGGCAGCCCTCCAGGCCGGGTGCGCCTACTTCGACACCTTCACCTGGATGGGCGGACCCGGCTCCATGCAGCGCTGGGCCCGCAACAACCCTCGCCTTGGCGCCGGCGACCTCGTCCACCTGACGATCGCGGGCTACGAGCAGGTCGCCCGCGGCCTCTACGAAGCCCTCCCCGGCCTGCGCGACGCCCCCCCGTCCCCGCCCCCCGGGCCTTCCGCCGCGCACCACGGCGACCCCGGCCCGCGCTGCCCCGGAACCTCGACCTTCGACGCGAGCCTGCGGCTGTGCGTCGAAGACGATGAGGCCATCGGCCCCTTCCCCGAGGCCATGGCCCGCCAATGCCAGCTGCTCGGCGGCGCCGGCTGCCAGAGCCACCGATGGGAGCTCTCCATCGCCCGACAGGCCCGCGGCGCAGGCGACTGCCCGCAGGGCTCTCAGCTCGACCCCAGGCTCGGCTACTGCGTCGATCGCCGCTTCGCCTACGGCCCCTTCGACGAGGCCCACGTCCGCCACTGCCATCGGATCGGCGGCGGCGAGGCGTGCCAGACCCTGCGCTGGCCCCGCGCCATCACCCCGCCGAGGCCAGGGGCGCTCACCCGCTCCTCACCGCAAGAGCACCCGCTCGCGTCGCGCCAAGGGCCAGGGCTCCAGATCAGCTCGGGCGTGTGCGAGAGCGAGCCCAGAGCCCTCCAGATGTCCTGGGGGAGCTGCGCCGACCACCTGGACTGCTTCGAGGCGAAGGCGTCCGAGGGCGGCCCGATGCGGCGCTTCCTCCAGACCCCCTCGACAGGCCCCGTCGCCATGGAGGCCCACCTCGTCACCGAGGAGGACGCGATCGAAGGGTATCCGAAGAGCAGCCGCGACCGCGTCAAGGACCACTACGCGCTCTCCGAGTCGATCTCGGGCTACGCCATGCGCCGCACCCAGAGCTGGGCGCCCGCCGGCGAGGGCGGCTGTCAGTTCGGCCAGGGCGCCTCGCCTGGGAAGGTCCCGGCCGCCGCCGAGGCGTGGTACATCAACATGTTCTGGTCCAGGCGCCCGCCGAGGGGGACGCGGATGATCGTCACCAACCCCGCCAACGGCCGCAGCGTCGTGGCGGCGGCCGGCTACGAGACCGGGCCGGGATCGAACGAGGTCATGGCCGGCGTCTCCGAGGAGATCCACGACTACCTCGGGACGCGCCACCGCGGACACCTCCAGGTCGGCTTCGCCGTCGATCAGAGCCTCCCCTTCGGCCCCATCGAGTGCCGATGAAGGGGGCGGGCGGGCCGCAGGAGCCCCTGGCGGGATCAGGAGGCGTCGAGGGCGGGTCGACAGGGCGCCGAGGCGGAGGCAGAGACAGGTTTGCTCAGTGAAGGTTCCAAGGCCCGCGACGCCACGGCATCCCACGCCACGATCGTGCCGACGGCGTATCGCCCCACGCTCCTCGCACCGCCCCACGCTCCTCTCACCGCCCCACGCTCCTCGCACCGCCCCTGTCGGGGACGGGCTCGTCGGGTGGGGCTACAAGCTCAGGGTGGGCTGCGCCCTGTCGGTCGCAGGCCCGCGAGCGGCCCAGGTCGACACCTGGGGGCGTGAAAACCCCAATCCACAGACCCACTTCGACACGCTGATCCGGCCCGGCGAATCGCTGTCAGCCGCGCGCTGGCCTGCGCCCAGCGGGCGCAGCCCACCCGCGCATCCAAGCCCCACCCGACGAGCCCGTCCCCAACGGGGGCGGTGCGAGGAGCGTGGGGCGTTCGTCTTCGCTGAGCAAACCTGGACCCGGTTCTCAGGCCGCTGAAGATCGCTTGACAGCCCCGCCGCGCCTGTGCGACACTCCTTCTCCCTTCGCGGGATTAGCTCAGTTGGTAGAGCGCCAGCTTCCCAAGCTGGATGTCGCCGGTTCGAATCCGGTATCCCGCTTCCCTTCAACAGACCATCAAACCCCTGACACAGGGGATCTCCACACGGGGCACCAGGAACCTGACGGCACCTGACACCTTGCGACGGAACGCCCCGTGTGACCCTTGTGTGACCCCAGTGTGAACCCAGATGGTCAAAGTGATCCGCTCGAAGGATCTGCCCCGGCTGAAAGCCCCAACAGACCATTGAGGGGCGAATGCCGCTGCTCCTGCAACCCTCCCCTCCTTCAGCCCTCGCACCCCTTCCTCGACCCGTCGCACTGGCTGACGCGCCGGCCACAGGCGCAGAAGGGTTCTGGGTTGGCCAGCGCCTCGTCACACTTCCTCATGGCCGCCTCGATCTGCGCCTGGAGGTTCTCTTTGAAGGCAGCCTGAGCTTCTTCGGCCTCGATCCTTCGCCTGAGCCTTTCGGCCTTGAGGGCGGCCACGAGATGAGCGGCGGTGTCCCTGGTCATGATGTCGTCCTCCTTCGTTGGCCCCTGCTTGTGATGCCGGGGCCGGTTGTGGTCATGCGGCGCTGACGAGGCCGTGACCGGCGGCGTAGTCGCGGGCGATGGAGCCCGAGGGGAGCAAGCGCAAGAAGAGCTGGTCCTGGAGGCCGCGGGCGTGGCGGTGGGCCATGTCGCGCACCGCTTCGAGCCGCCCCCGCTCGTCGGTGATGGCCAGGACGACCTTGGCATCGACGCCCATGTGCTTGCAGCACTCGGGGCCGTAGCCGATCAGGCGGAACTCCGAGGTCAGCTCGGCGCCGCAGCGACCGCAGTTGTCACCCCGCCAGACCTTGACGCACGAGGGCAACTCCAGCCCGTCGTTGATGCGACGCACGAGCCAGTGGAAGGCCTGGATCTCAGGGCTGTGGAAGTCGAAGCCCTCGCCTTCGGGGTTGTGGGCGAAGACCAGGCGCTGGCCGAGGCGGCCGTGGTTGAAGCGGCGCATCTGGCCGCAGCCGACGTTGGCCCACCCGCCACCGGGCAGTCCGCGACGCACGGCGACCTCCCAGGGGCCTCGGCCGTGGTTGGCCTTGTGACCCCCGGCCTCAGTGCGGCTGCGGGTGACCTTGACGGTGAAGGTGAAGCGCACCCCCGTGCGGGCGTTGTAGAGCGTCAGCGACGCCCACCCTGCAAGTGCCCAGGCGACGATGGCGGACAGGGTGTCGAGCAGGTGGCTTTCGTTGACGTCGATGTCGGTGATGGTCTGGGCCATGATCGTCTCCATCGAGCCCCGGTCGGCGCCGGGGCGTGGGTGTCAGTAGATGTCGCCGTCGTTGAAGCGCGCGGTGAACTCGGCCAGGACCGCGTCTCGCAGCTCGTCGGAGGCTTCGATGCGGGCGAGCAGCTCCGGCCACGCCTCAGAGCGCTCGCCGTCCTCGTCGATGATGGTGACCGACAGGCCCGAGTAGAGGAGGTCGACGCCGACGCAGTCGGGGTGAGCCTCGATCCGGCGGATGAAGACCTCGACGCAGCAGGCCGGGTCGATGATGCCGTCGAGGTCACAGGAGAAGTGGGTCAGGATGTGCATGGCGCAGGCACCTCAAAGGGGTTCGTCCAACGCCTCAAATATAGTAACCCAATTACGCTTTACAAGACCCAAAGCGAACTTCAGTTGCGCTTTGTGGCGTCCATAGCTACCCTGAGCCAGGACTCGCAAGGGGGGTGAGGATGAGGATGGGCAAGAACATCAAGAGGGTGTTGGCGGTGATGGAGAGGCTCGGCGAGGAGCTGGGCAGGCCGCCGAGCCGGGTGGAGCTGGCCGCGCGACTTGAAGACCTTCCCGGGTCGAGGTTGACCGGAGCGCTCCAGGCGCTCGTCGAGGGGGGGATCGTCGAAGAGGTGGGGACGGGCTACTTCGTCCAGGTCAAGACGGAGGATGGTCGGGAGGTTCGATGGAGGCGGATGATAGAGGGGTGAGAACCCGTCAAGCCCTCACAGCCAGCGTCGGGTCGCACAGTTTCTGCGATCCCTTGGGCCGTCTGACCCATGAAGACTTCGTGCTGTTTGAGCTTGGGAAGGGGACCGAAGGCGAACAGAAGCGTTCATGCCCTCAACTTTTTTAGCTGCAATTAAGTATAGGCATTGAGCCTGATCAGGCGATCATAACTGAATATTAATTCAGATCTTGTGTTCTACAAGGGAGGATGCTCTTCATCATCAAGGTTCCAGGACACAGATCGCAAGAGGAGGGCTGCCCTGATGTCGAGTCCAATCTCCCCCATACAGCCCAACGACAGCACCACCTACATCAAGGTTGATCTGTCCGAGTATAGGCAAGATCACCGAGCGGTTCACGCGCGTGTCACCGAGGGCAAAGTCCTGGTGATCACCAGGGGGGGGCGACCCTTGATGGTCTGGGACAGACGCCCGGTCGAAGGTTTGCCGGACACGTCGGATATTCCCTGTGAATGAACGAGCACCGCACCTCTGAACTCCTGCTGCGGTGGCTGTGTTCAGGGCAGACAGGTTGCGCCTTCGCCAAGCGTTTTGCAGGACGCAACCTCAACTTGCGGCACATCCTCACCGTCTCCATCGTAGATGAGCCCGACGGCGATGCTGTTTTTGCAACCAACAGTTGGTTAGAGCAGGCCTATATTCAGGAAAAGGTGGCCATCGTCGCCTTCCCCATGCTTCGAACCCAGGCTGAGGTTGCCCAATTGCTTGTCAGCCTCTGTTCGCAGGAGGACGGGCGCTGGGGCATGAAGGAGTTAGAGTGGAAAGAAGGCACCCGGAGGATGGGGGTGTTGGTTGGGCTCAATTGGAAGACGCCCAACGACTACACCTCGATCGTCTTGGGTCTGGCCCCGTTTGGTTCCATGCCGATCACCAGACGCTCGCCTGTCGTCGCGCTGGCTCTTTGGCCCGGCAGCTTTGACAACCCTTACAGAAAGCAACGCCTCCGCGAGATCGTGGACCTTGGGGACATGAGGATCGACGAGGACCTCGAAGAAGAGCCATACAACAGGATGATGAACGCCACACTGCGCGACAAGGCGTCCATCCTCCAAGATCAGGCAGAGGGTGCATCAAGAACGGACGTGACTTTCTGTCTTGACGACAGCGCTCGGGAGATCCTAGCCCCTTATCTGGGGGGAGATGCTCACCCCGAGAGCCTCACGACCACACCACGCCCTTGACGCCTCGCTCGGTCAGCCTGTAGACGGGCACCGCGGGCTCTCCCTGACCAAATCCCTGCCCCGCCCCCCAGTCTCCCTCGTGAGCCAGCGCCCGAGAGCGGATCAGCCGGATGCCCATCACCGTCTCTTCAACCTGGTCGCGGTGGAGGTGGCCGCAGAAGACCGCGCCGTGCTCGATCCGGGTCGCGCCAGCCCTGGCGGCCTCGACGGCCAGCAGCGCCGGGTAGTCCCTCCAGCGCACCTGGTCCTGGTGATCGAAGAGGAAGGGGACGCCCTGGTGGAGGATCATCTTGCGGCGGGCCTCGCCCACATCGAACTGCACGCGAGGGACCTCGCGGAAGTGGGCCTTGAGGACCAGCGCGAGCCACATCGAGCTGTGGGTGCCGGGCAACCAGGGGCACTGCACGGGCGCGCTTGCGGCGAGGTGGCCGATCACCCCGGCCATCAGGTCGGCCACCCGGACGGCGAGCTGCTGCGCCGAGCCGACGGATGAGGCGCCCTGCGGCGTGCCGCGCGTGGTGCCCTGGGCAGGGTTGTCGTGGTGGAAGAGGTCCGAGCCGATGGGCAGCACCCAGCCTGCCGGGGCACCCCAGGCGTCCAGCGCCTCGGAGGCCGCCCGCGCGATCTGCTCTCCAACCCAGGCGATCTGCGCGTCGAGGTCGCCGAGCTCGCCATGCGCCCGCTCGCCCAGGTGGGCGTCGGTCAGCCACAGGGCGGCGAGGTGCGGGGCTCGCGGGGCGCGAGGCGGCAGCGGTGGGAGCTGCACCGGGCGGATCTCCCGGCCCTTGAGGGCGTCGACGAGGGCGCCTGGCCCTACCCGCCAGCGCTCGGCGTCGCGCGCGATCCTCTCCCACTCCCGGCGCTTGACGCGGGTGTGCAGGCGCTGCTCACGCTGCCTGAGCCAGTCCTCTTCAAGCTCTCCCTCGTCGCCCTCGGCCAGCACCTCGTCGGGCCAGGGCGCCCGCTGCCTGGTCAGCCGCAGCGCCCGCTTGGCGTCGAGCCAGAGGTTGTCGGCGATGCCGAACTCGCGGCAGACCTCGTGCTGGGTCAGGCCCGAGAGGTAGGCCGCCCAGATCTGGCAGACGTGGTCGAGCGACCAGACGGTCAGGCCGCCCGCGCTCGGGGTCTGGAGGATGAACTCGCGGCGACGGCCGTCGTAGACGTAGCGGCCCCGGTTGACCCACGCGGGGTCGCCCAGGTCCAGCTCGTAGGCCGCCGCGATGTCCTCGGGGGTGGTGGAGGTGCGGCCCGATGAGGGTGGTGAGGCGTCGGTGGGCTCACCCGAGCCCGTCCAGTACTCCCACGCGCCTTCGTCGTTGCGCCGCCGCTCGATCTGCTGGCGCGCCGCCCTGCCCTTGAGTTGCCCTTCGGTCAGCCCGAGAGCCTCAAGGGCCGCGCGGTAGAGCCGCCAGCTCACGGCTTCCTGGCGGGGCGCGCGACGTTGTTCTCGATGTGGTCCAGCTTGTCGCTGACGGTGGCGAGGCGATCGTCGATCCGGGCGAGGCGCTCGGAGAGCCACAGCTGGTGCGCTTCCAGGTCCTGGCGCCGCTCGCGCCGCGCCTCGGCGACGGCCTCATCGACGGCCTGGCGCCTTGCGATCTCCAGGTCCGGCGATCTGGCCAGGGTCACGCCCGAGCCGGCGGCGCCGCCGACGGCCACCGAGATCGAAACCAGCAGTGCCAGCATCCACTTCGGGGTCTCGACCTTGTGCTCCATGTCGCCCATCACCGCCTCCCCAGGATGCGAGCGCCGCCAGCCCCGCCGGCGACGCCGAGGGCGCCGGTGATCAGGTCACCGAGGTCGAGCTGACCCATCGCGG
>SXGR01058172.1_pt1 | contig 25379 bp, 23 predicted proteins | sample 3174711 | NCBI WGS metagenome assembly SXGR01 (sample SAMN11356860, study PRJNA531348) | freshwater metagenome | isolation source: freshwater sample F1-60 | place: China: Fuxian Lake, Yuxi | collected 2017-12-25
GAAAGCTGACCGACGGACTCCATCTTCTGTATCTGGCGCAGCTGCTCTTCGACCGCGCGACGCTCCGTCATGTCGACGACGATGCCGTAATAGCCGCGGACCTCGCCCGCGGGGCCGAAATCCGGCACGTGCCGGGTCTCCACGTTCCGGACCTGCCCGTCCGGGTAACGCATCTGCGCCTCGAAGCGATTGGGCGTGCCAGCCAGAACCTCTTCGACGTACGGCCGGATGGTTTCGAATCGGTTGCCGGTGATGTCGCGCACGTCCTGTCCGACAATTTCGTCGGCGGACCGGCCGTACCACTGTTCGGCCATTCGGTTGACGAACCGGTAGCGGCAATGCTTGTCGACGTAGATCACCATCATCGGCAGATTGTCCGCGATGATTCGGGTCTGCTCGGCGGCCTCGTGGAGCTGGGTGACGTCGACGGTCAGCGCGAACATGCCGCGAATCTCGCCGCTCGGGCCCATGTCCGGCACGTAGGTCAGGTCGACCATGCGCGTCTGGCCGTCGGGATAGGAAAGGGTCTCGGCCCAGCGGCTCCTCGCGCCGGCGAGCGCAGCCTCAATGCGTGGTCCCGTTTTCGCGTACCAGGCCTCGCCCAGAACGTCGCGCACGCGCCGGCCGAGGATCTCCGTGGCAGGCTGCCCATACCAGCGCTCGCAGGTCTTGTTGACGAAGCGGAATCGGCTATCGAGGTCGATATAGACGAGAAGTGCCGGGAGATTGTCGGCAATGACGCGCAGCAATGTGGATGTCGCCCGCTGCTCGCTGATGTCGAGCGCCAAGCCGAAGCAGCCGCGCACCTTTCCATCCGCGCCGAATTCGGGGACATAGGAGACGTCCACGGTGCGCTCGATACCGTCGGGGTAGCGATAGGTCGCCTCGAAGCGCTGACGCTCGCCGGCCAGCGCGCGCTCCAGGCGTCTATCCAGGGCGTCATAAGAATTCGAGTCGAGAAGGTCCGAGGGTCGTCGCCCGAGAAGTTCGGAGGCTGGCCGCGCATACCAGGCTTCGGTCGTGGCGTTCACGGATTGGAAGCGACCTTCGGCATCGATATAGGCAATGTGGGCCGGCACGTTGTTGGTGAGAAGTTGGAGGCGCGCGTCGCGCTCGCGCTGCGCGGTCACGTCGATGCTGAGGATGGCCATGCCGCGCACACCCCCGTCCGGACCGAAATCTGGAATGTAGGACACGTCGACGCGCCGGGTCTTGCCGTCCGGGTAGAGCCCGCCGCTCTCGAACCGCTGCGCTTGGCCGGCGAGCGTCGCGTCCATCCACGGCTCGACTTCCCGGTAGACCTCGGACCCGACGGCGTCCTGGGCATGGCGGCCGAGAAGGGCCGCGCTGTCTTTCTGGTACCATGTGCCGAACGTCTTGTTGGCGTAGCGCAAGCGCCGCTCGGCGTCGAGATAGGTGATGAGGCCGGGCAGGCTGTCGGCGATCAGGCGCAGGCGGGTGTCGGCCTGGCGCTGGGCGCTCACGTCCATGCCAAATCCGAAATAGCCGCGCACGGCGCCATCCGGTCCTCGGTCCGGGACCAGCTTGCCTTCGATGGAACGGGTGCGGCCGGCGTGATCGACCTCGGCTTCGAATTCCTGCGGTTCCCCCGCGAGCGCCGCCTCGATGCGTGGCAACAGGCGCGCGTAGGACGCGGGGCTCATGACTTCGTCCAAGCGGTGTCCGACGATCTCCTCGACCGGACGCCCATACCACTCGGCGGCCATGCGATTGGCGAATCGATAGATCCGCTCTGCATCCACATAGATGATGAGGGCGGGCAAATTGTCGGTGAGCAGGCGAATCTCGGCCGCCTGATTTCGGCCCCGCACGGCCTCGCCGAACGAAGCGATCGCACGCGCGAGCGTGCCGATTTCGTCCGTTCGCTTCGCCTCGGGAATGGTGCCGGTCTGTCCGGTCGTCGAGAATTGCTCGATGGCGCTCGTCACACGCTCGAGCGGCCCGATCACGTCGCGGAGGAAGTGGCGCAGCGTAAGGCCGAGGACGACAAGCGTGGCAAGCGCGACGATGAGATCGAAGCCGATATCGGCAAGGTGGCCGGCAACTTCCGCTGTTCGTGTGGGATCGGAAAGAAGAGGAAGAAACTCGTCCAGCTCCTCGTAGATCTGCTCTAGCGTGCCGAGGCTGACGAACAGCACGAGGATGGCGAACGATCGCCGCACGCGCGCGCGAAGACGGCCCACCGGTTTGGGCGCATCGGATGCGGGCGTGAGGGGCAACGGGGCCATCATGGGTGAATCCACACGCTTGCGAGCGTTCCGCAGCGCGCCTGCGCGGTAAGAATGGTTAATTCTGGAGCGGCGATCGTTAAGAGGGGGTTAATGTCGCTTTCTAAAATACATATTATTTTCAAATAGTTAAAGGAATTCGGCGCGCGGCCAGACCTTGGGAAAGATGGATTCGTCAGTGAGGCGCTCGCCTGCCTTGAAAGGGCGGCCCTCGATCCGCGGCTCAACCTCCACGGGCCGGGCGGCATAGACGCAGTCGTCCCCCATCCACGTCGTTTGCAGCGCGCGGCGCTGAATGGGCAGCGTGTTGCCCGCGGCACCGTGCAGCATCATGGGATGGAAGGCGATGCAGTCGCTCGGCTGCATGTCCCAACTCATGACGTCGTATTTGTCGCGCTCGGCCTCCACGTCCGGCGCGGGCTCGAACTCGGGCCCGAGACCTTCGGGGATGCGGTTGCCCTTGATGAGAACGGGGACGAACGACTTGCCCCAGCGATGCGAGCCGCGCACGAAGGACAGGCAGGTTGCCTTCGTCACGGGATCGATGGGAATCCAGATGACGACGATCTGTTTGCCGTCCACATTGTAGTAGACCTGGTCCTGGTGCCAGGTGGTGATCTTCTTCGTGCCCGCCTTCTTCACGAACACGCCGTCGAAGAAATAGTTGACCTGCTTGGAGCGCGTGAGCTTCGCGGCGAGCGCGCCGCCCGGGCTTTCGCGCGCGAAGCGCTCCAGCTCCGGCGTGTGGCGCCAAGCGTAGTAGTCCGTGAAGAAGAATCCCGGATCGTCGGGGTCGGATTGCGTGCGCGCGTAGGGTCCGGGATGTTTCAGGTCGCGCTCGATGCCGGCGGCGATGAGGTCGAGCCATTTTTTCTCGAAGATTCCGCGCAAGCAGACGGCGCCGTCAGACTCCAGCGCGCGGATATCGGCCTCCGATACTTTCGCCAGCACGCGATCGATCTCGCCCATCGTGTCCTCGCTTCGTGCAACGCCAATCCTCGCGGGACGGCCACAATCCAGTCAAGCGGAGACTAGAGCACCTGCAATTCCAGATCGCCGCCCGACAGGCACTCCAACCCCTTCTCGGTGAGGCCATAGGCGCCGCCCAGGAGGTAGCTGTGCGGCCCCACCCGCGCGCTCGTGTGCAGCACCATGGACGAGTTGAGCGGGAAGACGGCCCCAGAGCCGCCCGTGATGTCGAGACCGTCGAGCCAGGTGGGCGGGTAGGCGGCGGACACACCGTAGCCGAAGCGCGCGATGCGCGAGGCATCGATGCCCGCAGCGCGGAGCGCGTCGAAGGCCGCGCGCTCGGCGGCCTCGGCCGGAGCCCCGACCGTAACCGCGCGACAACCGGCGCGGAGCGAGGCAAGCGTCGCGTCGTAGGCGCGCCGCTCGGCCGGGCCGGGTTCACCCATCCACAATGTCTGCATGGTGACGGCGTGGTAGCGGCGGTGGACGCCCGCGAACTCGCACTTGATGGGCTCGCCTGCCCGGAGCTTGCGCGCGCTGGGCGTGCGGTGACTGCCGCCGGTGCGCGCTCCCACGGACATCCAGGTCGGCATGGCGGGGTATTCGCTGCCCGCCTCGCGCATGGCGGCCTCGATCAGGCCGGCAAGGTCGATTTCCGTCATGCCCACGCGCGCCTCTTTACGCAGGCGCGCCAGGCCCGCCTCGGCAAAGCGCGCGGCCATGCGGATGTAGTCCAACTCGCGCGCGGACTTGGCCAGGCGCACGGATTCGATGGCCGCGGTCGCGTCCAGGACGCGCCGCCCGCCCAGCGCGTCGCGGAGCTTGAGCGCGGCCGCGCCGGGCAGCGCGTAGGTGCTCCACCCGACGCCGATCGTGCCGTTGGCACCCGCGCGCTCCAGCGCCGCTTGGGCGATGACGGCCACGGGGTCGTCCTTGCCGTGATGGTAGGTGCGCGTGTCCCGGATCCAGCAGGTGTCCGCCGCGTTCGTCTCGTCCACGTCGCGGTAGATGAAGACCGGTTCGCCCGTCCGGCCGAAAACGAAGGCCTGGAGGCTGAAATGGGTGTGCGCGTCGTAGCCGCACAGGTAGTAGAGGTGATCGGGTGCCACGGCGATGCAGGCGTCCATCCCGGCGGCGGCGATGGCCGACTGCGCGCGGGCGAGGCGGCCTCGGAATTCGTCGTCGGTGAAGGCGCGGTCCGTCATGGTGGCTCCTTTCAGGCGCGCGGCCAGGCCACGGGGAAGTGGGGGCCGTCGAAGGGCATGCCGGGCGCGTGGCCCGTGTGGCGAAGATCGGGATCGGTGCCGCCCAGCTTGTCCGGCTTGTAGACGGCGCCCTCGCCGGTGTAGCGCGCGGCGAGCGCGCGCAGGCGCTGGCCCTCGGGCAAGTTGCCCGAGCCGCCGTGCAGCACGCGCCCGTTGAACACCAGGCAATCGCCCGGCTCCATCGCCCAGGCGAGGATGTCGTAGCGCTCGGGGTGCGCCTCGATGTCGGGAATGTGGCCGAGCGTTGCTTCTTGCGCGGGGCGTGCGCCGGGGGCTGCCTCGAAGGCATGGGTGCCCGCGCCCTCGGCGAAGAAGCTCTCGCGGAAGAACGTGGAGTCCCAGCGGTGCGAGCCGCGCACGAATTCCAGTGCGCTCGGCCGCGCCACGGGGTCGAGCGGCACCCAGACGCTGCACACGGGACCTTCGACGCACCAATAGGGCTCGTCCTGATGCCAGGGCGTGCGCGCGCGCGTTCCGGCGGTGCGATAGAACATGCTGTCGTAGAACACACGCGCGAGGCGCGACTCCATCAGGCGCGCGGCGATGGCGCCGGCCGGCGAATGGAGGAGGAAGCGCTCGAATTCCGGGATGCGCCGCCAGCTCACCACGTCGTTGAAGAAAACGTGCCCCGCCTCGTCCTTGGCGTAGGTGTGGGCGTAGGGACCGGGTTCCTTCAGGTTGCGCTCCGCCCCCGCGCGCGCGAGCGCGATCCATTCGGCACCGATCACGCCTCGAAGGCAGGTGACCCCGTCCTCGACATAGGCCGCAAGCTCGGTATCCGCGACAGGAACGCCGGGGCCGGCCATGTCCGGCCTCACGCGCCCTTGGCGAGGAAGCGTTCCGCCGCCGCCAAAAGCACCGCGGCGCCCACGGGAATCGCGGCCTCGTCCACCGCGAACTCGGGGTGATGGAGCGGGTGGATCAAGCCCTGCGCCTCGTTGCGAATGCCCAGGCGAAACATCTTGCCGGGCACGAGGCGCGCGTAGAACGCGAAATCCTCGCTGCCCATGGACGGGCGGCGCACCTCGCGCACGCGCTCGGCGCCCAGCACCTCGGCGGCGGCGGCGCGCACCAGATCGGTCAGGGCGGGATCGTTCATGGTGACAGGCTCGCCCGTCTTGGTCTCGAGCGTCGCTTCGCAGCCGTTCGCGCGCGCGACGGCGGCGGACATTTCGCCCAGCATCTGGGCGATCTCGCCGCGCAGGCCCTCGTCCAAGATACGGAACGTGCCGTCGATCACGCAGTGATCCGCGATGATATTGGTCGCGGTGCCGCCCTGGATGCGCCCGATGGTGACGACGACGGGCTCCAAGGGATCGGTGCGCCGGCTGCGGATTTTCTGAAGCTCGCCCACGATGGCGGCCGCGGCGGCGATGGCATCGCGCCCCAGATGGGGGCGCGCGCCGTGGCTCGCGCGGCCCGCGACGGTGATCCTGAATTCCTGCCCGCCGGCCAGGAGCGCGCCCGCCCGCACGCCGATGGAACCGACCGGGATATCGGGATCGACATGGAGGGACAGAATCGCCTCCACGCCCTCCAGGTGTCCGGCCTTGATGACCTCGGGTGCGCCGACGGGTTCCTTTTCTTCGGCGGGCTGGAAGATGACGCGCACCGTCCCCGCCAGTTCGGCGCGGCGGCGGTGCAACGCCGTCGCGACGCCGAGCACGATGGCGGTGTGCACGTCGTGGCCGCACGCGTGCATGACGCCCGGGTTCTTCGATGCGAAGGGCAGGTCCGGGCGCTTTTCCTGGATGGGGAGGGCGTCCATGTCGCCCCGGATGGCGAGCGTGCGGCCGGGCCTGGCGCCCCGGATCGTGGCGACGAGCCCGGTGTTGAACACGGGCGTCACCTCGGCGATGCCGGCCTCGGCCAGTGCCTTGCCGACGAGGCTCGCCGTGTCGTGCTCGTGGTGCGACAGCTCCGGATTGTGGTGGATGGCCCGACGCGTCTCGATCATGCGTCGCGCGAGTGCCGCGTCGATATTGCGCGGCAGCCCGCCCAACTTTTCCCTCCCGCTCATTCCGCCGCGGCGCGCGCCTGGGCGCGCACCTGGGCCACCGACCACATGACGGCGTCGGAGAGCAGCGGCATGTCGAAGACCGGCAGCCCCGTGTGCGCGCGCACTGCGTCCGACGCGGAGGGGAAGGCGGCGCATTCGAACACGAAGGCGCGCACGTTCGGATCCTTGGCACGCACCCGGTCCGCCGCCGCGATCACGTCGCGGCAGAGCATGTCCATGTCGAGCTTCGGCACCGGGGCGGCCATCTGGCGCCAGGACTCCGTGCCCTGGATGCCGTCGGCGATCACGGGTGCCTCGTCGAGCGAGAAGCCCGCCGCACGGCACTGTTTGTCGGTCAGGCGCGTCGAGTCGTAGGTCAAGAGGCCGATCTTGGATCCCGCCGGCAGGAGCCGCTCCACGAACGGCACGAAGAGAAGGCTCGACATCGCCACGGGCACGGGCACCGCCGCCGAAACGGAAGCCTGGAAGATCGAGGTGAAGCCGCACGTCGTCACGATGGCGCGGCAGCCCTGGCGCACGAGGTCCTTGGCGCAGGATACGTAGCCGCCCTCGACCGAGGTGTCGCCGCGCGTCACGTTGTCCGTCCAGGCGCCCGGCACCTGGAGGAAATTCGGGCGGTAGGGATAGGAGGTCGGGTCCGTGCATGAGCCCGGCACGTCCACCGGCCCGTGCATGAGGCGCAGGATGCCCAGCGTGCCCCAATCGCCTCCGCCCGGCGCTTCGGCGATCTGGCCTTTGACGCGCGCCTGGCGCGGCAGAACGGCACCCATGACGAGGCGCGCGAGGGTCGAGAAGTCGAAGACCGGTAGGCCCGTTTCGCGCCGCACCGCGGCGGCGGCAACCGGGAAGGCCGAGCATTCGAGCACCAGGATCGCGATGTCGGGGTTCTGCGCGATGAGTTTGCGCGCGGCGATACCCACGTCGCGCTCCAGCATGGCGACGGTGAACTTGGGGTCCGGCTTGGCCATCTCCGACCAGGACTCGCTGCCCTCGATCCCGGCGACGACGACGGGTGTGTCCTTGGTGGACCAGCCTGCGCCGTTGAAATGAACCTCGCCCAGCGCCTTCGCATCGTAGGTGAGGAGGCCGATTTTCTTCCCCGGCGGCAGGAGGCCGCGCACGAAGGGGACGAGGGAGAGACTCGAGGTCGCGACCGGAACGCCGACCGCGCCGGCGATCGCCTTCTGGAAGCGTCCGGTGAAGCCGCAATTGGAGGTGAGCGCCGCCACGCCTTCCGCTTCCAGCGCGCGGGCGGTCGCCTTGTAGGACTCGAGGATCGACATGTCCGCGCCCACGACATTCTTCGTCCAGGCGCCGGGCACGGTCTTGTACGCCATGGGGAACTCGAACGTCGTCGGATTGGCGATCGCACCCGGCAGGCGGATGGGCGTGTGCTCCAGCATCATCATGCCCATGGTCTTCGACGGCGCGGTCTTCGACATGGTTGTCCTCCCTCGCGGATAGATGCGGCTAGATCACGATGAGCTTGCGCGGCGTCTTGGTCAGCACGTCGATGCCGGTCTTGGTCACGGCCCAGGTCTCGCTGGTGCCGATGGCACCCAGGCCCGGAATGCCGATCATCGGCACGGTGTGGAACGTCATGCCGGCCTTGAGCACGCGCGGATCGTTGGGTTTCAGATCCATGATGTGGCCCTCGCCCCAGCCGGGTGGGAAGCCCACGCCGATGGAATAGCCCGTGCGGTGCACCCAGTACTTGCTGAGGCCTGCCTTCTCCACGACGGCGCGGCCCACGCGATCCACCTGTCCCGAGGTCATGCCGGGGCGAACATTGTCGATGATGGCGTTCATGGCCCCGCTCACCGCTTCGCCGGCCTTCTTCAGGAGCGCCGAGGGCTTGCCCACCGAAACGGTACGCATGATGGCGCCGCCGTAGCGGAACCAGCAGCCGCCGATCTCGAGGAACACCAAGTGCCCTTTCTTGATCTTCTGACGCTCGAAGGTGGCGTGGCCGAGCGCCGCGCGCGGGCCCGTCACCACGTAGGGCTGCGATCCCATGTATTCGCTGCCGGCTGAGGCCATGGCGTTGTATATGGCGCCCGCGACCTCGTTCTCCGTGCGGCCCGGCTTGATGGCTTTGACGCCGGCGTTCAAGCCCTTGATCGCGGTCTCCGCCGCCTTGCGGATATAGGCGATCTCTTGCGGCGACTTGACCACGCGCACTTGCTCCACCACGCCGCCCGCGGGCACGAAGTTGGCGCGCTTGAGGCGCGCGCGCAGGGAGTCGAGGATCGAGGCGGGCAGGAAGAAGCCCTGGTCGTCGAAGCCGATGCGCGCCCTGGCGCCGCCCAGCTTCTCCACGCAATTGGCGGTGGCCTCGAAATAGCTCTCGGTATCGGCCACCGCGTAGCCGGTCTTGATCCAAGACAGGCCCTGGACGTTCGACATTTCGAGCTTGCGCACGACGAATTGCGGATCGCCCGAGGCCGGCACGGCGAGCGCCTGATAGACGTAGTAGCCCGTCGTCCGATAGCCGGTCAGGTAGTAGATGTTCTCGGGGCCCGTGACCAAGAGGATGTCGATCTTCTTGGCCGCCATGCCGGCGCGCACGGCCTTCAAGCGCGCCTTGAATTCCGAAACGGCGAACGGATAGCCGAAGTCCTTGGTCGCGGCACGGGCCATTGGACGTCCTCCCCCTGGTGTTGCCGCCATTCTAGGGCATCTCCGGGGGGGCGGTCACGGCGGGGTCAGGCGTCCTTGGGCACCTTGGGCGGGGCGGGGCGCGCCGCCTGCCGCGCACGCACGGCTTCTCGGTGCGAGATGTAGAGAACCGAGGCGATGATGATGGTCGCGCCCACGGGCATGTACATGTCGGGCATCTCGGCGAACAGAAAATAGGCGGCGAGCCCGCTCAAGGGGAGCGAGAGATATTCGACAGGCGCGATGAGCGAGGTTTCGGCCATGGCAAAGGCGCGCGTCGCGGCCAGGTGTCCCAAGAGGCCCGTCAACGCCAAGGATACGAGCAGGCCGATCATCTCCCAGGACGGTGTCACCCAGACGAAATAGGTGGGGATGCCGGCGAGAACGACCAGGCACGCGAACATGTAGAACACGACGACCGTGGGCGGCACGCTGCGCGTAACGGCGCGGCCGATGATGATGGCGAGCGCCCAGGACGCCGCGTTCGCGACGGCGAAGAGCGCGCCCTGGTCGATCTCGACGACGCCGGGCCTGACGATCACGAGCGCACCCACGAAGCCGATGGCGACCGCCGTCCAGCGCCGGGGCCCCACCTTCTCCTTGAGGATGACGATGGCGAGCAGGGTGGCGAACAAGGGCGCCGTGAAGCCGATGGCCGAGGCGGTCGCGATCTGGGTCAGTTTGACCGCGTAGATCCACGTGATCATGGAGCAGAACATGACCGCGCCGCGCGCGAGCAGGAGGCCCGTCCTGTCCGTACGGAGCCGGCCGAAGCCGACGATGGCGAAATAGGGCAAGAGCATCGCGACCGAAAACACGGACCGGAAGAACTGCAACTCGACCGGCGGCAATTCCTGCGAGATCGGCCGGATGAGCACGTTGTTGGCCGTCCACGCCACCGCGGCGAAGGCCATCCACAGCACGCCCTCCACGGCGGGCGGCAGGCGGGTCCACGGCTTGGGGGTCGCGTCGATCATCGGGCGGCTCACCGGGCGGGCGGGACGTTCGGCGGGGGCGTGCGCGCGGCCTCCCGCGCACGGACCGCCTCGCGATGCGAGATGTAGAGGACGGCCGAGACGATGATCGTGGCCCCGATGGGCACGTAGATGCTGGGCACTTCGCCAAACAGCATGTAGGCGAAGACGGCGTTGAGCGGCAGCTGCAAATATTCAACGGGAATCACGACGGCCGTGTCGGCGAGCGACAGCGCGCGGGTGGACGCCAAGTGGCCGAGCACGCCGGTCACGGCGGTTGTGGCAATCAAGAGCCAGCACAGAAGGCTTGGATCGCGCCAGACGAGGAGGGCGGGAATGATGCTGATCGGTGTCAGAAGAATGAAAGTGTACAGCACCATGACGGTCGGGTTCTCGGTGCGCGTCAGCACCCGGATCACGATGACGGCGCCCGCCCAGGTGGCGGCATTCAACAGGACGACGAAGGCGTTGGCGTCGAACACGTCGATGCCGGGCCGGAGGATGACGAGAGCGCCCACGAAGCCGATCACCACCGCCGACCAGCGCCGGATGCCCACCTTCTCGCGGAGAAAGGCCGCGGCCATGATGGTGGCGAACAGCGGCGCGGTGAAGGCGAGCGAGACCGCTTCCGCGATGGGCAGGAGCTTGATCGAGTAGATCCAGGCCAGCATCGAGACGAACATGAGCAGCGCCCGGATCGCGTAGAGCCCCTTTCGCCGGATGCGGAGCGCCGACCACCCGAGGTGCATGACGAAGGGCAGCATCACCACGAGCGAGAAGGCGAGCCGGACGAACATCAATTGGATCGGTTCGATCTCGGCGGTCACGGGCCGAATGATCAAGGTGTTCGATACCCAACAGACGCACGCGAACGCCATCCACAGCACGCCCTCGACGGGTGGGGGGAGCGAGGTCCAGCGGCGCGGGGGCGTCGTCACGAGATGGGTTCGGCCTGGTGTTGCCGGGCGAGCTTCGCCTCGCGCCGGGCGATATAGAGGGACGAGCCGATGATGACGACGGCGCCCAGGATCGTCCAGATATCGGGCACCTCGCCAAACGCAAGAAAGCCCAGCGCCGAGGCGAACACCAAGCGCGTGTAGTCGAAGGGAATAACGACCGAGGCTTCGGCGGCGGCGAAGGAGCGCGTCAGCGCCACGTGGCCCATGGTGGAGCACAGGCTCATCACGAACAGCCAGAACAGGTTGGTCCAACTCGGGCCGGTCCAAACAAAGAGCGCCAAGACGAGGGAGACCGGCGTCACCCAAAGGAACATGTGCGCCACGATGGTCAACGACGAATCGGTCTTCGTCAGGCGGCGGATGATGATGGCCGAGACGCTCCAAATGGCCGCGTCGCCCAACACCAAGATCGCGGGCAGCGAGATTTCCTGGATGCCGGGCCGGAGGATGACGAGCGCGCCGGCGAAGCCGACGGCGATCGCCGTCCAGCGCCGGGCGCGCACGCGCTCGCCGAGCACGACCGCCGCCATGATCGTGATGAAGATCGGCGCCAGGAAATTGAGCGCGATGGCGTCGGCCAGGGGAATGCCGTCCTTGATGGCCGTGAACCAGCACAGCATGGCGCCGAGGAAGCAGGCCGCGCGGAGGAGGTGCAGCTTCAGGTTGGCGGTGCGCAGCGTGTGCAGGCCCGCGTGCAGCACCACGGGGGCGAGCAAGAGAACGCCGATGGCGTTGCGGAAGAACACGACCTCGAAGCTGTGGAGACCCTCCGAGGCCGGGCGGATGGCCGCGGTCATGCCGGAGAAGCAGGCGCACGAGAGCACCATCCACAAGGCGCCGCGCACGGGCGCAGACAGGCGCGGCTTGGCGGCAGCATCGCTCACAGCACGGCCTCGCGCTTGGCCTGGCGCGCGATCTGCGCCTCGCGCCGCGCGATGTAGAAGGCCGCGCCCACGATGAGAAGCGACCCCGCCACCGTGGTCCAGGCGGGAATTTCGCCGAAGACAGCAAAGCCCATGAGCGCGCCGAAGACGAGCTGGGAATAGTCGAAGGGAATGACGAAGGACGCGTCCGCCGAGCCGAAGGCGCGCGCGAGGGAAAGGTGCGCGATCGTCGACATGAGGCCGATCCCGGCGCACCACATGAGGCCTTCGAGCGTCGGATCCGTCCATAGGAAGAAGGCCGCGACGGCGGAGAGCGGGAGGGCCCAGATGTACATGTGACCCACCACCGTCGTGGCGCCGTCGGTCTTCGACACCTCGCGGAGGATGAGGGCGCCCACGCTCCAGACAACCGCGTTGGCGACCAAGAGGCCGTAGTACCAGTTGAGTTCCGTGCCGCCGGGCTGGAGGACGAGGAGCGCGCCCGCGAAGCCGATCACCACTGCGGTCCACCGGCGCGCGCGCACGCGCTCGCCCAGCACCAGCGCGGCCAGGACCGTGATGAGGAGGGGGGCCACGAAGAACAGCGCGATGGCGTCCACCAGCGGCACGTGCGGCACCGCCCAGAACCACGTCGACATGCCGAGGAGGAAGGTGACGCCGCGCGCCAAATGCAGCTTCAGACGCTTGGTCCGGAGCGTGGCAAAGCCGCCGCCAAAGATGATCGGCGCCATGAACAGGATGCCGAAGCAATTGCGGAAGAACACCACCTGGAGCGGGTGCATGTCCGCCGCCGCGGGCCGGATCATGCCGTTGGCGATGGTGAAGGCGAGGGCGGCGGCCACCATCCAAAGAGCGCCGGCCACGGGATTGGGCACGCGCGCCGGCGCGGGGGCGGCCGTCATGGCGCGCGCCCCCGGTCGCGTTCGAGGCGCGCCTCGCGGTGGCCGATATAGAGCGACGCGGCGACGATCACCGCCGCGCCGGCCAAGGTCGGCGTGTCGGGGATTTCCGAATAGACGAAGAATCCGATGAGGCCCAAGAGGGGCAGACGCAAATACTCGATGGGCATGACGAGGGAGGTGGAGGCGAGCGCCACCGCGCGGGTCGCGCAATAGTGTCCGCCCGCGCCCGCGAGGCCGACGGCGAGGACGAAGGGCACCGCCTCCCAAGGCGGGTCCTGCCAATTGGCGTAGGCGGCCGGGAACGAAACCGGGGTCAGGATGAGGAACATGTAGGCGACGATGGCGGGCGCGCTGTCGGTGCGGCTCAGCACTTTGATGAGAATCACGGCGCCCGACCAGGTCAGCGAGTTGATGAAGACCAGGAGAAGCAGCGGATTCACCTCCGCGAAGCCGGGCTTCAGGATGAGGAGCGCGCCCACGAAGCCGGCTGCGATGGCGGTCCACCGCCGCCAGCGCACGACCTCGCCGAGGAAGAACGCCGCCATGGCCGTCGCGAAGAAGGGGGCCGTGAAGCTGATGGACACCGCGTCCACCAGGACGACCTTGGGCACGACGTAGAACCACGTCGCCATGGACACGTAGATGAGCGCCGCGCGCGCGCCGTGGAGCTGGAGTTTTGTCGTCTTGAGCGCGCCGGGTCCGGCCTTCACGAGCCACGGCAGGAGGACCGCGAGGCCGATGCAGTTGCGGAAGAACAGCACCTGCAAGGGATGCATGAACTCGGAGGCGGGCCTGATGAAAATAGTCATCATGGCGAAGCAGAAGGCCGAGACGAGCATCCAAAGGACGCCCGCCACGGGATTGGACGACGGGGCGGCGTGCGCGCTCATGCGTGTGTGCCTGGCACGGGCGGGCTCTTCGTGCCGCGCGTGCGGCCGAGAAACGCCTCGCGCCGCGCGATGTAAACCGCGGACGCGACGATGAGGACCGCGCCCAGCCAGATATTGCTCGCCGGATGCTCGCCTAGGAGCGCCGCGCCGATGATCGCCGCGAAGACGAGCTGGACGTAGTCGAAGGGGCCCACCACCGCGATCTCGGCCGAGGCCCAGGCGCGCGCCAAGCACAGATGGCCGAGCGTGCCGAGCGCCCCCACGGCGAGGAGCGACTGCATGGCGTCCCAGGACGGCACCGACCAATGCGGCACGGCGGGCGCGCCCGTCAGCGGAATCAAGAACAGAAACACGTAGGCGACCAGCGCGTTGGGATGGAACTCGCGCGCGATGCGGCGCAGGAGGACGGCGTAGATGGCCGCGGTCAGCGCGCAAAGCAGGGCCGCCAGCGCATAGGGATCGAGGCTGGCGCCGGCCGGATCGAGCACGACGAGGACGCCCGCGAATCCGACCGCGATGGCCGTGATGCGCCGGATGCGGATGCGTTCGCCGAGGAACAGGGCGGCCAAGATCGTGCCGAAGAAGGGCGTGGTGAAGCCCAACGCTGTCGCCTCCACCAAGGGAATGTGGGCGAGCGCCTCCATCCACGACAGCGTCGCCACCGCCTGCACGGCGGCCAGCGCGAACAACGCGCCGACCCGCCGTCGCGGGAACAGGGGTTGCTTGGCGGCGATCATCCACGGCAGCAGAAGGGCGAACGCGAGCACGCTGCGGAAGAACGCGACCTCGAAGGGATGAAGTTCCGCGGCGGCGACGACGACGAAGTAGTTCATCGTGGTCCAGCAGAACGCCGCCGCCATCATCCATTGGGCGCCGCGCCAGACGGCGGCGCGTTGGGCGTGCTCGTCCATCAGGCCGCCTCCGCGCGCGCGCGGCGCCTGAGGCGCGCCTCGTGCGCCGCGATCGCGACGCCCGAGACGGCGATGAGCGCGCTGCCGGCGATCGTCCAGGCGTCCGGGAACTCCGCGAAGATGAAGATGCCGATGAGGCCGGCGGCGATGAGCTGAACGTAGTCGAAGGGCGCGACCTGCGAGGCTTCGGCGGCGGCGTAGGCGCGCGTCAGGCAAAGATGGCCCACCGCACCCAAGATGCCGAGGACGGCCAGCTCCGCGTACTGGCGCGCGCTCGGCCACTCCCAAAACCAAATGGCGGCCAGAAGGACCAGGGGCGTCAGGATCACGAAGTTGTACGACACGATGGCATTGGGTGGGTCGTACTTGGTGAGCGAGCGCACCGTCACGCGCCCCAACGCCGAGCAGATGGCGCAGCACATGACGGCCGCCAGGCCCAACGCCTCGGCCGCCTCGATGCCGTGGCTGCCGGGCTTCGTCACCAGCATGGCGCCCGCGAAGCCCACGGCGACCGCGAGCCAGCGCGCCCCGCTCACCTGTTCGCGCAGCACCATGACCGCGAGGATCGTCGCGAACATGGGCGCCGTGAAGTAGAGCGCGGTCGCGTCCATGAGCGGAACGAGCGTCAACGCGAAGAACCACGACAGCATGGCACCCTCGTGGACCAAGGCGCGCGCCAGATAGAGGCCGCGATGCGCCTTGGGGAACCATCCGGTGCGCGCGCGCACCATGTAGGGCGCCATGAGGAGGGCCGCGAAGAAGGTGCGGAAGAACGCGATTTCGAAGGGGTGAAGGCCGACGGCCAGGTGCTTGATGAGGGCCGACATGCAGGCCCAGATCGTCGTTGCGGCGCACATCCACAAGGCACCCGCCACGGGCGCCGAGATCGCCCCCGGGCGCGCCCGCATCTGTCCTGATCCACTCATCGCTGGCCCTATTCTGCGGCGAAGCCCCACCCTTCCGCCACCCTCGCGGTCGGGCGGGCGCCCTGCGGATCGCGCATGGAAGAAAGGCCGATGGGTGTTAGGGTTTTTCGCTGCGTTCGGCGCGGCGCAGTTGGGCCTCGCGCTGCGCGATATAGGTGGCCGAGCCGGCGATGACGGCGGCGCCCAGCCAGGTGTTCAGGCCCGGCACCTCGCCAAAGGCGAAATAGCCGATGGCCGCAGCCACGATCAATTGGAAGTAGTCGAACGGGGCCACCTGCGACGCCTCGGCCACGGCGACAGACTTGGCGATGGCGTAGTGGGCGAAGGTACCGATAAGCGCGATCAGGGCGATGAGGCCGAGAGCCTCCGCGCTCGGCCAGGTCCAGACGAACGCGGCGGGGACGGCGAGGACGGGCGTGATAATGAGGAAGTGCCAACCCACGAGGACGCGGGGATCGATGTGCTGGGCCAGGTGGCGCGCGCAGACCCGCGCCGTGGCCGCCATGGCCGCGCCCGCGAGGACGAAGAGCGAGGCCCATTCGAAGCTGTCGGCCCCCGGCTGTTGGATGACCAGGACGCCTGCGAAGCCGATGATGAGGGCGGCCCAGCGCCGCGCGCGCACCACCTCGCCCAGGAACAGGATCGCGAAGACGACCGAGAACAAGGGCGCGGTGAAGTTGAGCGCGATGGCGGTCGCGAGCGGTAGCATCGGGATCGCGACGAACCACAGCGCCATCGAGCCGGCATCGACCACGCCGCGGCCGAGCAACACCTTGCCCGCATGGCGCGAGGGCAAGGGTGCGCGCAGGACGAGCGGCAGGAGGATAAGGGCCCCCAGGACCGAGCGCAGGAACACCACCTCAAGCGGGTGAAGAAGCTCGGCGGCGGGCCGGATGAGGCTCGACATGGTGGCGAAGCACGCGCCAGACAGCGTCATCCAAAGCGCGCCCTCGGCCGGTGACGGCGGACGGGGTGGCATTGCGCGGGAACCTTATGGGCTCGCGCCCCGCGCGTCCACGCGGCGCCTTTGACGAGGTGTGCCCTTTGACAAGGTCGGGCGAGAGGCGAAAGCTTTTCCCGGCAAGGGGAGGGACCCATGTTCAAGCACGATTTCACGGCTGCCGAGTTCAAGGCGCGCCGCGCGCGGCTCGGCCGCATGATGGACAAGGCCAAGATCGACCTTGCGGTCGTTGTTCATCCCTCCAACATCAATTGGTTCATCGGCGCGCGGCACAAATCCTACCAGCAGTTCCAATGCCTCTTCGTGCCGCGCGATCCAGCCGATGACATGGTGATGCTCACGCGCCTGGCCGAGGTGTGGGAGTTGCAGTGCGAGAGCATTTGCCCCGACGTGCGCGGCTGGGGCGGACGCGGGCCCGCCAATCCCATCGATGCGTTCAAGGCCATTGTGCGCGAGAAGCGCTGGACCGGCCGGCGAATCGGGCTCGACGTGCCGCGCTACTACATCGGGATCGAGGAACACAGGGAGATGCGCGCGTTCCTCGGCGCGGCCGTCAAGGCAGACGTGACACGCGATCTCGAGGCGTTGCGCTGGGTGAAGTCGAAAGCGGAGCTGCGATACGTGGCACGCGCCTCGGCCATCGCGGATGGGGGCATCGCCGCCTTCCGCAAAGCCGCCAAGCCCGGGCGCAGCGAGCACGAGATGGCCGCGGCCATCTACCACGCCATGCTGGGCAAGGGCGGCGACGTGCCGGCGAGCCCCATCAATATCGGTTTCGGCCCGCGCTCGGCCTACGGCCATCCGCTGCCCTCGGAGCGCAAACTGAAACGCGGCGATTTCGGCCAGGTGGAGTACGGCGGCGTCTTCCGCCGCTACTGCGTGACCATCGGCCGGCAATTCGTCATCGGCAAGCCGACGGCCCGCCAGAAGGAAATCTATCAAGTCGCGCGGGACGCGTGCGATGCGACCATCGATGCCATCCGGCCGGGCGTGCCCGGCTCGGTGCCGCACGAGGCGGCGAAGCGCGTCATTGTCCGCGCCGGCATGGAGGAGGGGCGCTGGCACCTGACCGGCTATTCCATCGCCGCGGGCTTTCCGCCGGTGTGGGGCGACAATTTCGAGCTGGATGGCGGGGCCTCCGACGTCATCCAGGAGGGCATGGTGCTCTCCGTCGAGCCGCCCGTGTTCCTGGCCAGGGAGCGGCTGGGCGCGCGCATCATCGACAATGTGCTGGTGACAAAGACCGGCTGCCGCGTGCTCTCGCGCACGACACGCGACCTTGTGTCGCTCTAACCGTGTTCAAGGCGCTTATCTTTATCCACCGCAAGCCGGACGTGTCCGAGGCCGAGTTCCGCCGCCATTGGCGCGAGGTGCACGGGCCCAAGGCGGCGCGCATTCCGGGCCTTGTGCGCTACGTGCAGAACCACGCTCCCCGCGACGCCACGGGAAAGGCGCCGTTCTGCGACGGCATCGCCGAGATGTGGTACGCCGACGAGGCGGCCTATCGCGCCGGCCGCGAAAGTCCCGAGGCGCGTGCGGCGGTCGCGGATCTCTCTGCCTTCGTCGACCGCGCGCGGATCGTCTACCTGTTCGTGGATGAGGTGGAGGTCGTCTGAGTGGGGCCGGCCCGGAGCTGCGCCTCGCGTCGCACGATGTAGAGCGTGCTCACCGCGATGATGACCGCACCCGCGACGGTCCAGGCGCCCGGCACCTCGCCGTAGACGAGGAAGCCCGATAGCCCGATCAACACGATTTGCGCGTAGTTCACGGGGGCCACCGCCGTTGCCTCTCCGACGCGCCAGGCGGTCACGGTGAAGACCTGTGAAAGCGTCGAGATCGCCGCGATGGCAAGCATGAGAAGGGCCTCCTCCATCGTCGGCGTCCGCCACAGATAGATGGCGATGGGCGTCACGAACAGGAGCGTGCAGGCACCCATGTAGACCATGACAGTCAACAGGCCATCGCGCATGGCCGCCTTCTTCACGATCACGCCCAGGATGGAGTCGATGAGACCGACGAAGAGCGCGGCCAACAGGCCCCACTCCATGTCGCCGCCGGGCCGCACGATGACCAGAACGCCCGCGAATCCCACCAGTGTGGCCGTGGTGCGCCGCCAGCGCACACGCTCGCCCAGTGCGATGGCCGCCACGACGATCAGGAACAGCGGCATGGTGAAGATGAGCGCCGTCGTCTCGGCGAGCGGTAGATTGGCGTACGACCAGGAAGAGGCCGCCATGCTGAGCACTGTGAGGGCGCCGCGCCACATGTGCAGGCCCGGTGCTTTCGTGCGAAAGACCGCCGGCCGGACCAACGCGAAAGGCAGCAGGATCGCCAAACCGAAGGCGTTGCGAAGGAACACGATCATCATGGTGGGCAGGGTCTTGCCCACCTCGCGCACGACGATGACCAGCACCATCATGAGGAACGCGTTGGCGAGGATGAGAAGGCCCGCCTGGGTGTTTGGCGGCAATGTCCTCCAGCGCTGAAGGGTGACGCTCATCGGATGGTCTTCAGGCGCTGAAGGCGCGCCTCGCGCCGGACGATATAGAAGGTGCTGGCGACGATGACGAGGGCGCCCGCCGCGGCCCAGGGCCCCGGCACCTCGCCGAAGACGAGGAAGCCGACGAGGCCCGCGAACACGATCTGGGAGTAGTTGGCCGGTGCCACCGCCGTGGGGTCGCCCGCGCGCCAGCCCATGACGTTGAAGACCTGGGCCAAGAGAGAGACGCAGGCGAGCGCGGCGGCGAGGAGCCAGGCTTCGGGGGTGGGGTCGCGCCACGCGGAAAGGCGACCAAGAAGGCTGTCGGGGAAGACGAAGGTGCCGAGCGCGACCGCCACCGCCGACCACAGAAGCGACACCAGACACATATAGAGAAGGATGGAGATCAGGGTCTCGGTTTCGGTCAGGCGCTTGATGACGAGGGTGATGATCGCGTCCGTCAAGCCGATCGAGAGCGGCACGAGCAGAAGCGGCTCGGCCTGGTTCATGCCCGGTGCCAGCATGATGACGACGCCCGCGAATCCTGCCGCGGTCGCCAGAGTGCGGCGCCAGCCGACGCGCGCGTCCGTGAAGAGGACCGAGAGCACGATGAGGAAGAGCGGAATCGTGTACATGAGCGCGGTGGATTCCGCGAGCGGCAGGTTCACATACGACCAATAGAACGCCGACATGGACAGGAAGGACAGGCAGCCGCGCATGAGGTGGAGGCCCAGATGGTCGGTCCTGAAGGCGTTGGGCCGGCCGCGCGGAAAGCAGAAGGCGAGCGTGATGGCCATGACGAAAGCGTTGCGCAGCAGCACGATCTCGTAGGGCGGCAGCGTCTCGCCCAGGCGCTTGATGAAGTAGGCCGCGCCCGTGAGAAGGAGCGCCGTGACGGTCAGATAGAACGCGCCGCGCGCGTTGCCGGGCAATGCCTGCCAGCGGACGAGGAGGGCACTCATGGCTTCGCCACCTGCTGCATCGCCAGGCGCCGCAAGCGCGCCTCGCGCCGCGCGATGTAGAACGTGCTGCCCACGATGATGGCGGCACCGAAGGCGCCCCAGCCGTCGGGCATCTCCGCGAACGCCACATAGCCGATGGCACCCAAGAGCGGAATTTGCAGATAGTTGATGGGAGCGACCGCCGTCATGTCGCCGACGCGAAAGGCCGAGACGTAACAAAGCTGCGTCGCAAGCGTGAGGACAGAGATGATCGCGATGACACCGACGGCCCCGGCGCTGGGCGGGGTCCAAAAGAACCAGACGGGGATGAGGCTGACCGAAAAGGTGATGACGCTCATGTAGAACATGATCGTCAGCAGGGATTCGGTGCGGGTGAGGCGCTTGATGACGACGGCGGTGGCGGCGTCGGTCAGGCCCATGAACAGGGGCACCAGGAGGCCGGCGCGGAACTCCGCGAAGCCCGGCTTCACCACGAACAGCACGCCCAGGAAGCCGACGACCGTGGCCGTGACGCGCCGCCACCCCACGCGTTCGTTCTCGATCAGGTTCGCCAAAATGATGAGGAACAGCGGCATTGTGAACATGAGCGCCGTCGCCTCGCCCAGCGGCAGGTGCGCGTAGGACCAGTAGAAGCAGCTCATGCCGATGAAGGTGCCCCCACCGCGCAGCAAATGGAGGCCCGGGCGCTGCGTTCGCCACTGACCGCGCCAAAGCGCCAAGGGCGCGATCATCGTGAGCACGAAGATGCCGCGGATGAACACGATCTGGATGGTGTGCAGCTCTTCGCCCACCAGGCGTACGCAGTACGCCATGGCGCCGTGCAGCGCCGCGTTGGCGAGCATGAAGATGGCGCCGCGCGTGTTGGGGGCGAGCGCCGTCCAGAATTGGGAGGGTCGGCTGGTCAAAGGCCGCGCAGCGGGCTATGCGTTGTCGGGTGGAGGCGTGGGGCGGCGATTGTCCGGCGCGCGCGCGCGATGGTCAACGGCAGGGAGGCGCCTATGGCGCGCATCAAGGGCAAGCTCAAGGTCTTTATGGACGGCGGGATCGGGCGGGCGGCCGCCTTCGAGATCACGCCCGCGCGCTTCGAGGCGGCCGTCAAGCGCAACAAGGCCGTCGCCAAGCGGCTCGATATCGTGGTCGGGCGCAGTTTCGACGAGGCGCTGGCGATCGTCGAGGACGTGGACGCCATGCTCGGATTTCGCTTCCCCATGGACGCGATCCGCACGCGCGCCCGGCGCCTCAAGTGGTGCCACGGCACCGGCGCGGGCGTCGAACATTTGATGCCGCTCGATTGGCTGCCCAAGGGGGCGGTGCTCACCAATAACCGCGGTATTCACGCCGACAAGACCGGCGAGTCTGGCCTCATGGCGCTTCTCATGCTCAACAACCGCATGGCGGAGATCGGCGCCAACCAGCGCGCGCGCGTCTGGCGACAGATCTTCACCCCGCCGCTCAAGGGCAAGTGCGTGCTGATCGTGGGCGTGGGCGAGTTGGGCGGGGCCACCGCGCGCGCGGCCAAGAAGATGGGCATGCGCGTCCTGGGCGTGCGCCGCTCGGGCAAGCCGCATCCGGCCGTCTCGCGCATGGTGAAGCCCGACAAGATGGCCAAGGTGCTGCCCGAGGCGGATTTCGTCTTCATCACGGTGCCGATCACGGGCGAGACGCGGCGCATGATCGGGCGAAAGGAAATCGCGCAGATGAAGCCCGGCGCGGGCCTCGTCAATTTCGGGCGCGCCGCGGCGCTCGACCACGACGCGCTCGTCTCGGCCCTCGAATCGGGCCACCTGTCGGGAGCATTCCTTGACGTGTTCGATCAGGAGCCGCTGCCCGAAAGCTCGTCGCTCTGGCACGTGAAGAACCTGGTCATGACGCCGCATTGCACGTCCGACGACCTGGACGCCTACATGCCGGCGACCCTCGACTTGTTCTTCGAGAACGCGCGGCGCCTTCTGGACGGCAAGGCGCTCAAGAACACGGTCGATCCGGCGCGCCAGTACTAGCGCGGGCCGAGGCGCAAGAGCGCGTCGACCGCGAGCGCGCGCCGCTCGCCGATGATCACGGGGTTCAGGTCCGCCTCGCGCAAGCGCGCGCGCTCCTCGTGCGCGAGACGCGAGAGCGCCACCACGAGATCGGCGAGCGCATCCTTGGCGAGTGCCGTGCCGGTCCGGTAACCGTCGAAGATGCCCTTGCGGTCGATGCGCGCGATCATGGCGAGCGCCGTGGGACGATCGACGGGCGCGACCTCGACCGCGGGTTGCCCCATGGCCTCGGCGTAGATGCCGCCGAAGCCCAGCACCACGGCCGGCCCCACGTGGGGGTCCGTGACGATGCCGGCCAATATCTCGATGCCTTTGGGCGCCATTTCCTGAACCAGGAAGGATTCGGTGGCAGGCGCGCGGCGCGCCATTTCGGCGGCGGCGGCCTCGACCTCCAGGGCGTCGAGACCCAAACGAACCAAGCCGTGTTCGCTCTTGTGCGCGATGCCCGGCGCCTGGCCCTTGAGCGCCACGCGACCGCCGAGGGTGCGCGCCGCGGCGCCCGCCTCCGCCGGTGTTGCGGCCAGGCGCCAACGCGCGACATCGATGCCGCAATCGGCGAGGAGCGCATAGGCATCCGCCTCGGCCATGAGGCCCTCGGCCGCGGTGGCGAGCCGCGAGGCTCTGCGCGACGGCGCCTCCGGCGCGGGCGTCGCCATCATGCGTCCGTAGTCGTGGACGGCCTTGAGCGCGCGCATGGCGACGGCCGGCGTGTCGAAGGCGATGACGCGCCGTTCGCGTAAACCTTTCCGGATGATCTCCGTGTATGGTCCGCCTTGCCAACACACGACGAACGGCTTTGTCGCGCGCGCCGCGAAATCGGCCAACACGGGGGCGGCCCTGTCCATGCCGAGGAAGGACATCTCGCCGAAATAGACCGCTCCCACGCCCGGATCGTCGTGAAGGATGGAAAGCCCGTTCGCCAAGTCCTGCAGTTCCATGCCCGGCGAGGGGCGCGAGCCGATATCGGCGGGATTGGAGGGATGCGCCTGCACGACCTCCGCCGTCAAGCGCGCCTTCGTGGCGTCGGCGAGCGAGGCGACGGGCAGGCCCGCGTCCGTCAGCAAATCGCCCAGCACGACGGCGTAGCCGCCCGAGAGCGTGGCCGCGCCCACGCCCGTCCCGGGCGCCATGCGCGGGCCCGCCAGAAGGGCCGCCGTCGCGTGCAGATCGTCGATGTCGCTCGCCAGCACGATGCCGTGGCGGCGGAAGGCGCTGGCCTGGATCGCGCGGTCGCCCGCCACGCGCCCGGTGTGGGACAACGCGGCGCTCTGACCGGCCTCGCTGAATCCGGGCTTGAGCAGCACAATGGGCTTGCCCGCCAGGCGCGCGCGGCCGGCGAGCGCGAACAGGCGCGCGTAGTCGTCGAGTCCCTCGGCATAGGCCGCGATGGCGCGCGTCTTGGAATCCTCGATGTAGTGTTCGATGAAGTCGCAGGTGTCGAGGTCGAACTCGCCCCCGCTCGACACCATGCCCGAAAAGCCGACGCCCGAATTGCGCGACCGGTCGATGACGCCCGACAGGATGCCGCCCGATTGCGTGACGAGGCCGACCGGCCCCGCCGCCGGCAGGCCCAGGGGCAGAGTGCTTGATCCACTCATGGAAAGCCGCGCGTGGGGAGCGAGGGCCCCCATGCACATGGGGCCGACCAGGCGCGGGCCGCCGGCGGCGATGCGCGCGCGGAACCAGGCTTCGCGTTCAGCGTTCTTGCCGCCCGGCGTCAGTTCGCCCACGACGATGATGGCGGTGGCGCCCTTCGCGGCCGCCGCGTCGTAGAGCGCCGGCAGGCGTTCGGCGCCGAGCAGGGCGACGACCACGTCGACGGGCTCGTCGATCGCGCCCAAATCGGGATAGCAGCGAAGGCCGAAGGCCTCCTTGTATTTCGGATTGACGGGGTACAGCCCGCCCGCGAATCCGCCGTCGATTGCGTACTTGAGCACGCGGCCGCCATAGCGCGATTGGTCCTCGGACGCGCCGACGATGGCGACGCCCTTGGGTGCGAAGAACGGCGCCAGGTTGGCCTTGGGTTTCGCGGTCACGGCGTTCACTTGGCCTTGGGTTTGCCCTTCAGGTGCGCGGGCGTCAGGCGTTGTTTGTCCAAGGGCGTCACGACGATGCCCGTCGCGCGAGCGACCAAGATCGGCTCCTTGAGGACCTCGCCCGAGGACGCGTGCGGTCCGATGCCCGTGGTGCGCGCCACGACGTGCGCCTCGTAGGCGCGCCCGCGCGAGGCGTTGCCCACGCGCGTGAGCCGTGCCGTCACGCGCAGGTAGTCGCCGTCGAGCACCGGCGCGAAGAACTCCATGTTCTCGAACTTGGCCATGAGACCCGCATCGCCGTCGAACAAATAGGCGAGCTTGCCCCCGACCATGCCGAACAGCTCCACGATGGTGCCGATGGAGACCACATCGTCGCGGTAGTGGCTGTGGACCCTGGTCTCGATGCTGGTCACGTACGGGGAAAAATCAGGCTCGGCCATGGCAACGTCCTTCCGAAAATCAGGTGAACTTGTATCCGCCGTCGATCTCGATCAGGGCGCCGGTCGTGTAGCCGTTGGACATGCAATAGACCATGGCCTCGGCGGTCTCCTCGGGCGTGCCCATGCGCTTGATGGGCTGGCGCTTCAGCATCTTGGCCCACACGCGCCGGCGTGCGGGGCTTAGCGTGTCCATGATGGGCGTGGCGATGAGGCCCGGCCCCACGCAATTGACCCGGATGGGGGCCAGTTCGACCGCCAGCACGCGCGAGAGGCCCTCGAGCGCTGCAATGGCGGTGGTGGGCGCCCAGTAACCAGGAATCGCCTTCCGAGGCGAGACGCCGGAGCAGAAGGTGATGGACCCGTGCGCGCTCAGATAGGGCAGCGCGTGCTTGGCGCAATAGACGGACGACCAAAACTTGCCTTCGTGCACGGTGCGCGCGGCCGCAACATCCGTCTTGGCGAGCGTGCCCAGGCGCTTCTGTTGCGACTTGTCCGTGGCGCCCGGAATGAGGATCGCCAGGTCGTCGAAACGCCCCACGCGCTTGAAAAACGCCCTGACGTCCGATTCGCGCTTGCCGTCGAGCTTGAGGCATTGGGCGTCCGGGCCCAGCGCGCGCGCGGCCGCCTTCAGGCGCGCGGGCGTGCGGCTGGCCACGACGACGGAGGCGCCTTCGTCCATCGCCAGCCGGGCCGTGGCAAGCCCGATACCCGAGGTGCCGCCGATGAGGACGACGCGGCGTCCTTCGAGGCGTCCCCGGCGCGTGCGTGCATTTTGTGCCATTCGATGCTCCCCTCGCGGGCGAGATTGGCCGCGCGGCGCCCGCGCGCGCAAGGCCCAAACGAAAAGCGCCGGCC
>SXGR01503884.1_pt1 | contig 25349 bp, 24 predicted proteins | sample 3174711 | NCBI WGS metagenome assembly SXGR01 (sample SAMN11356860, study PRJNA531348) | freshwater metagenome | isolation source: freshwater sample F1-60 | place: China: Fuxian Lake, Yuxi | collected 2017-12-25
CGACTGGGCCGAAGTCATCGAGGCAGCGCCTGACCCAGCAGTAGTGACGGACGCGGCGCTTCGTGATGCGATTGTGAAGACAGGTCTGCCGTGGCGTGTTCGCGACAAGGGGACAGGAATCGAGATGGTGCTGATCCCGCCCGGCGAGTTCGTGATGGGAAAGAGCCCAGGCGATGACGAGGCAAGCGATAACGAGTTGCCTGCGCACGAGGTGATACTCACCAAAGCGTTTTACCTCGGTCGGTACGAGGTGACGCAGCAGCAGTATGCCAAGGTGATGGGCAAAGATCCGAGCCGATTCTCTGACACAGGTGATTTGGCTGTGGATGAAGCGATGAGGAGTGGGATGACAAGGAAGGAGGCCGAGCAAGCCGCGAAGAAAAAAGCCGCCGAGAAGCAAGGCGTGGGCAGTTTGGCGAAGCCCGTCGAACAGGTGTCATGGAACGACTGCGATGCATTTTGTAAGAAGACCAAGCTGCGGCTGCCGACGGAGGCGGAGTGGGAGTACGCGTGCCGAGCAGGGCAGCGCACGCCGCGGTATGGGGAACTGGACGAGATTGCGTGGCACCGTAGTAACTCGGAGGGCACCACTCATGCCGTCGGGACAAAGAAGGCGAACGGATTCGGGTTGTACGACATGCTCGGCAATGTGTTCGAGTGGGTGAACGACTATTACGACGCCTACAGCGCTGACGAGCAAACAAACCCGCAGGGGCCGTCATCTGGCTCGAACCGCGTGCTGCGCGGCGGCTCGTGGGGCAGCGTCACGGACTTCGTGCGTTCCTCCTACCGCAACGGCTACACGCCTGGCATCTCGCACACCAAGCTCGGGTTCCGCGCCTTGAGGACCCCCTGAATTCCCTTTCCACTCTTTCCTCTTCCATTTACGCTCTCTCTTCTTTTCTTTTTTCCGAGGACCAACCTGATTTCCACGGGCCACTCCGCGATTGTCGCGGCGTGACCGAAGCGCCGCCGTTCTTGTGCGTGGGTCCGCTATGGCGGCGGCATGCATGCCGCTGCCCAAGCGGTCGAACAGCTCTCGACCACGGTCGAAGGCCGCTACATCAATGACTCAACGGTGGGCGCCCGCGAATCCGCGACTCAGTTCGCGGTTCGCTTGAACAGGTAGGGACCCGCGGTGGACCCGCCGACTTGCTGACCCTCGGCATTCAGCGTGCGGTCCCAGACTTCGAATCCATCATGGTCGATCTTGAGGCTCGTCATCGATGACACGCCCGACGACGCAGGCGGCACACACTCGTTGGGCTGCGTGGAGCCGCTCCACGAACCGTCTTCGTTCTTGCGAAGCGTGATCGTGCAGCCGCTGATGGGCAGCAGCAGGTCCGCGGTCAGTTTGCGCATGGGGCGCTCGACTTTCCACTCGCCTGCGTACTGCAGCGCGTCGCCAGGCAGCGCATAGATGCGGCAGTCCACGGAGTCTGCATCGTTGCCGTCCACGACCTGATAGATGCGTTGGCGATAGGGCTTGTCCTCGCTGGTCGCGAGGGACTGTTCGACATAGAGCCACTGCCCGTCGATGCGATCGACCCAGATGGGGCGTAGGTGCACGCGAATGTCCTCGAATGCAGGATTGTCCTTGGCTTGCGCCGAGTTCGAAAAGTTGCCTGCCATGCACGAGCCGACCTCGCGACTGTTCATCGAGGGCAGGGCAGGGTCGATGCGCGCGGAGGTTTCCGTGCCGCAGCCGACTGCGATCAGCACCGCGGTCAACATGGCGGCGGCGGGCAGGATTCGGTGTGCGTTCAGGTGCATCGCGTCATTGTCCGTTGGATTGGTCACTTTCGCTAGTATCGATGTTCCCATGACCACCACAGCGCCAAACGGCTCCTCGGCATCGCCCGCCAAGACCCCAGACACCCGCGGACTCGCAGGCCAGACCGTCGGTGATACCGCCATTTGCGAGGTGAATCAGAGTCAGTTGATTTACCGCGGCTATGAGATTGCGGACTTGGCGGAGCATGCGTCGTTCGATGAGGTGGCGTTCTTGCTGCTGCTGGGACACAAGCCAAGCGCTGCGGAACTGTCGGCGTTCAAGCAGGAGCAGGGGGAGCTGCGGCAGGTCCCCGCGAGCGTGCGCGATGCGATTGTGCGGATTTGCCGCGAGAGTCCGAAGGCGCATCCGATGAGCATCCTGCGCACGGGTGTTTCGCTGCTGTCGCATCTGGATGCGGAGTGCGAGGACATCACTCCAGAGGCGGAGCTGCGGAAGTCGAAGCGGCTGCTGGCGCAGATTCCGACGATCATTGGCATCTGTCAGCGCACGCTTGAGGGGAAGGCGCCGGTGGACCCCGATCCGAAGCTGGATCATGCGTCGAACTTGCTCTGGTGCATGACTGGTGTGCGCCCGACGGCTTTGGCGGCGCGCATCATGGATGTGAGTTTGGTGCTGTATGCGGAGCACGATTTCAATGCGAGCACCTTCTCCTGCCGTGTGATTGCCAGCACCGAGACCGATCTCCATTCTGCGGTGTGCGGTGGTATCGGGGCGTTGAAGGGTCCGCTGCACGGCGGCGCGAACGAGATGGCGATGGAGATGCTGAAGGAGATCGACCGCGACTGTGCAGGGGGAGCCATGAGCGTCGATGCCTGGATGCAGCGTGCGTTCACGGAAAAGCGGAAGTTGATGGGCTTTGGGCACCGTGTCTACAAGAACGGCGATCATCGGGCGCCGATCCTGCGGTCGTGGGGGCTCAAGTTGGCTCAGGAACTTGGGGCGAACGCCACCAAGTGGTTCAGCATGGGCGATGAGGTGCAGGCCATCATGTTGCGCGACAAGAAGATCCATCCGAATGTGGACTTCCCGTGTGGCATGACCTATTTCGTCATGGGAATCCCTGTGCCGCAGTACACGCCGATCTTCGTGGCAAGCCGCATCACTGGGTGGTGTGCTCACATCATGGAGCAGCACGCCAACAATCGCATCATTCGGCCTCTTGCGCAGTACTCAGGACCCAGCCTGATGCCCTGGCGCTGATGCTTAGCAGTCGGTTATTGGACATTCTCTGAAATTTTGCGACTGTCTGCGGTGTGCGACCGCTTAGGGCGGTTGGGGCAAAGCCAAAAGAGTTTGTGATTTGTTTAGTGACTTTTGGAGTAGTTCGTTTGCATCCTTGCTGACCAGTGGCATCTTTGGGTCGTCTGGAGGCACGGGAAAAGGGAGTCCTCTTTCGGAGTCTCCCGAATGTCTCTCATCACAAAGTCTCTCTCCGTAGTTGCTTTGGCAGTCGTCGCGAGCGGTGCTTCCGCTGAGATCCTTGTTGCAAGCAGCCAGTCTGTGTTTGACGCGCTTGTTGCTGATCTTGGAGGCTCCGTCTCTGCTCAGTCGTTTGCCGGTTACAACGGCTTCTATGCGTCGGGTGTGGGCGGCGGCAGCGGCGATGCGTCTTGGACCGCTAGCGCCAACGGCGGTCTCTACGCGGATGCTGGGGTTTTTTCGACCAACAACCCTGATGCCGCTTTGACCTTCAGTTTTTCGAGCCCCAATGTGTTTGCACTGGGCGGCAATTTCTTCAACACAAACATTGACTTCACCACGGGGCCCGGGCTTGTGAAGGTGGTGGCTGGGGGTGTCAGCTTCATCCTGTCCTCCTCGCCATCCAGTTTCGCTGGCTTCGTCAGCACATCAGGGGCGATTTCCTCGATCTCGATCCTTCCCTTTGGCGGCGCAGCTTCTGGCACCTACGCGTCCACCACCTCTTTGTCGATTGGTGTGATTCCAGCCCCGGGTGCAGTTGCCCTGCTCGGTATGGTCGCCCTTGCCGGTCGTCGGCGTCGTTGATGGGCAGCGCGTCTATTCGGCTCGGATGAGCTGAACAAGACTCCGTCTAAAGAACTGGACTGACAGCGGGTGGCGCATGGCGCCGCCCGCTGTCTTTTTTGCTGGGACTCTGGCCGTCGGCTGCCCGACGCTCCCGATCTGTGAGCGGCGTCTCTAGACTTTTCGTCGGTGCACGACCTCAACTCGATGACCCTCGGCGCATTGTGGCAACACTTCTGCAGCGGTCACGGCGCGGAGTCGGTGGCTCGTTCGCTGGAGGAGGACGGTGCTCTGTCCGACATCACGACGCAGTCCTGCATCCTGCGGGGTGATCGCGCCGCTTCGGTCGTCCTTCGCAGTGGCGGCTGCGTAGCGGGTCTTGGGCTTGGTGGACTCTTCGCCGCACGGTGCCCGACACTCCGCTGCGAGTTGGCGCATGGCGCTGCCGACGGCATGCGCGCCCAACCTGGGACGCGGCTCCTGACCCTTCGCGGAACGCTCGATGTGCTACTGCCCGTGGAACGCTCGCTGCTGAACCTGCTTGGTATCGCCGTCGCAACGGCAACGGCGACCGCGTCGTTCGTGGACGCGGTCCGTGGCACACGCGCGGTGATCTGCGACACACGCAAGACGATTCCTGGTCTGCGCTGGCTGCAAAAGTACGCGGTGCGCTGCGGTGGGGGACATCTGCACCGATGTGGACTCGCGGATGCCGTGCTCTTGAAGGACAACCACTTGTATGGGCTGCAAGGCGCACGCTTTGCCGCCGAGGTCGAGTCGGTCGCGTGCCGCGCGCGCGCATCGGGGCGACCGATCGCGTTCGTGTGCGCTGAGGTTGATTCACTCGACCAACTCCGCGCGTTGTTGGCGCTTCCACAAGGCACGCTCGACATTGTCCTGCTCGACAATTTCACGGTCGGTGACCTTTCCAATGCTGTGGCACTGCGTGATGCAGCGCGACCAACGCTTCTGCTCGAGGCATCGGGCGGTGTGCGGCTGGACACGGTGGCTGCGATTGCTGCAACCGGCGTTGATCGAATCTCGGTCGGCGCAATCACCCACAGTGCAGGTTGGGCGGATGTGGCGCTCGACATGCTCGATTGATCGCAGCGAGTCTCGCGCGATCATTACCATTCCGCCACGATGGCAAACCAAGTGAAGACGATGGTGGTAGTCGGCGGTGGCACGATGGGCTCGGGTATTGCGCTGACGGCGGCGCAGTCTGGGATCGGTGCGGTCGTGGTGGATGTCAACGCAGAACAGTTGGATCGCGCACGCGCCTACCACTCCAAGACGCTCGCGCGCCTCGTGGAGAAGCAGAAGTTGACCGCGGAATCCGCTGCTGCGGTTGCCCAGCGATTGTGCTACGAGTCCGATCTCGAACAGACGCGCCATGCGGATTGGGTCGTCGAGGCCGCGAGCGAGAACCCCGAGGTCAAGAAACGCCTCTTCAGCGCGTTCGTGCGGATCTTTCAGCCTCATGTGGTGCTGGCAACGAACACCAGTTCGATTTCCATCACTGACATCGCAACAGCAGCGGGTGAACGCGCCAGCCATGTGATCGGCATGCACTTCTTCAACCCCGTCCCCGTGATGAAGTTGGTGGAGGTGATCCGCGGTCTCGCCACGAGCGATGAGACCGTCGAGCGAACGCTTGAACTGGCGAAGACGATGGGGAAGACTCCTGTCCCTGCGAATGACCGCGCGGGCTTCGTGTCGAATCGCGTGCTGATGCCGCTGATCAACGAGGCGTTTCATGCATGGATGGAAGGTGTCGCCAAGCCTGAGGACATCGATCAGATCATGCTGCTCGGCTGCAACTTCCCGATGGGGCCCCTGCGGTTGGCGGACTTCATTGGGCTTGATGTGTGCCACGACATCATGATGGTGCTGCACCGTGAACTGGGAGATCCGAAGTTCTTCCCGTGTCCGCTGCTTCGGCAGTTGGTGACGGCTGGTCGGCTCGGAAACAAGACGGGGCGCGGCGTCTTCGAGTATCCGCAGGCTTGACCAGCCGTGCGCGTTTCGCGCGCCGCGGCACCTCGGACTTCACGCCCGCGTGCCACGGAAGACCCGCGTGCCACGGAAGACGAAGAGCCGCGACCCGAGGTAGTTGAACGCCATCCCCGCGAGTACGCCGCAAACCGCTGCAGTCTGCAGCCCGAGCGTGTGTTCGTTCCACCGCGTTGCAAGCCGCGTGGTGACGAACCAGTTCACGACCGCGCCGACGAGGCAGACGCCAACAAACATGAGGAACTGCTTCAGCATCGGTTGGCGGGCTCGGTCTCCGAAGGTCAGGGCTCGGTTGAGCAGGAAGTTGCTCGCCATCGACACCAACACGGCAACTGTGACTGATGTGTTCAGCAGCGCGACACGCGAAGTCATGCCCGTCGCCTTCAGTGCCTCCGACACCGCCGTGACGGTGGCGAGATTGACGAGGAGCCCGCTGCTGCCGACGAGCGCGAACTCCGCAAACCTCGCGATCTCCCCGTACTTCCACCGAGCGAGTTGCCGCACATGCACGATGTAGCGGAGTTGTTCGCGAAGTCCCATCTTGCTCTTGCCGAGGGCACGATCGCTGAAGTGGATGGGTACTTCAGCGACGCCGCGGCAGCGGCACTTCACGATCAGCTCCAGACCGATCTTGTAACCGATGGGATCGAGGTCGCCCGCCGCGAGGGCGAGAAGGTCGCGGCGCATGGCGAGGAATCCGCTCATCGGATCATCGACCCAGGTGAAGAGTCGCGCGAGCCATGTGGCGCCACGGCTGTTGATATGGCGAAGCAGCGACCAGTCGCCCGCGATCGTGCCGCCCTTGGTGTAGCGCGAGCCAATCACCATGTCGTTTGCTGGATTCTCCGCGGCTTCCACGAGCGCTGGGATGCGCTCGGGCGGATGCGACAGATCCGCGTCCATCACCACCAGAATGTCGCCACGCGCCGATTGCAGACCCTCGAGTACCGCGTACCCAAGTCCGCGCGGCGGCTTTCGCGTCACGAGATGCACCCACGGCTCGCTCGCTGCGTTCACGGCGCGTTCGATGCCGTCGCCGGAAGGGTCATCCATCAGCCAGAGATCGAACTTGCGCCCCGTGGGCTGCATCGCTTCTCGAACGCGCCTGACCAGTTCTGGGACATTCAGCGCCTCGCGGTAGGTCGGCACAATGATGGAAACGCTCGCGGGCAAGTGTTCGAGGGATCGTAGCGATTGAGGCGGTGGCGATAGACTTTGGGCATGAGCACGCTGCCTTCACGGTCCAACACGCCCGCTGCAAGTGCCCCGACGACGACGCCAGACGCAGCGCTTGCACAGGCGAAGAAGTCCACGGTCGATCCTGAGTCGGTGACGCTGTCGGGGTATCAGGTGGATGTCTCCTACGGCCCGAAGGCTGGTTCAACGACGGATCCGAGCGATGCATCGCGCCCGCACGAGCGGATTGGCGAGGCGGGTGCGTTCCCGTACACCCGCGGCATCCACGGCACGATGTACCGCGGTCGACTCTGGACGATGCGACAGTTCGCGGGCTTCGGCAGCGCTGATGACACGAATGCGCGATTCAAGTACTTGCTCGAGAATGCGAAGGGGACAAAGGCGAACACGGGGCTGTCGACGGCGTTCGACTTGCCCACGCTGATGGGGCGAGACTCGGACGACGCACTGTCGGTCGGCGAGGTGGGCCGCTGCGGTGTCGCGATCTCAACGATCGATGACATGGCGCGCCTGTACGCCGACATTCCCGTCGGCGAAGTGACGGTGAGTCAGACGATCAACGGTCCTGCTGCCGTCATCTGGGCGATGTACCTGGCGATGGCGCAGGAGCGTGGCATTGCATGGGAACGGCTGGGTGGCACGCTGCAGAACGACATCCTCAAGGAATTCCACGCGCAGAACGAGTTCATCTATCCGCCAGAGGCGAGCGTCAAGCTGGTGGTCGACACCATGGAGTTCGCGGGAAAGCACACACCGAAGTGGAATTCCGTGTCGATCAGCGGTTACCACATCCGCGAAGCCGGATCGACGGCCACGCAGGAGTTGGCGTTCACGCTGCGCGACGGCATGGAATATGTGGAGTGGGGGATCAAGCGCGGTCTGCCTGTCGATGCGTTCGCACCGCGGTTGTCATTCTTCTTCAACAGCCACAACGAGTTCTTCGAGGAGATCTGCAAGTTGCGGGCGGCGCGGCGCATTTGGGCGCATGCGATGCGCGAGCGTTTTGGCGCGAAGAACGAGCGATCCTGGCTGATGCGAACGCATGTGCAGACGGCGGGCTGTTCGTTGACGGAGCAGCAGCCGCTCAACAACATCGTGCGAGTGGCGTATCAGGCGATGGCTGGTGTGCTGGGTGGCTGCCAAAGTCTGCACACCGACAGCATGGACGAGACGCTTGGACTTCCGACGGAGCAGGCGGTGCGTGTGGCGCTGCGCACGCAGCAGATTCTCGCGCATGAGACGGGCGTGCATCGAACCGTCGATCCACTTGGTGGATCGTGGTATGTCGAGGCATTGACTGATCAGATGCAGGCGGATGCAGATTCGATGATCCGCACGATCGATGGAATGGGCGGTGTGGTGGCGGGCATCCACAAGGGGTACTTCCGCCGCGCGATCGCCGAGGCGAGTTACCGCGTTGGGCAGGAGATGGAGGCAGGGGATCGCATCGTGGTTGGGGTGAACGCGTACCCCGAGGGCAACGACGAGCGTTCCGTGGAGATTCTCCAGATTCCGCACTCGGTGGAGACGCGTCAGTGTGAACGCCTCGCAGAGTTCCGCCGACTGCGCGACGGCGACCGCGTGAAGCGCTGTCTCGATGAGATTCGCCGCGCGGCGCGTGCAGATGAGAACACGATGCCTGCGCTGGTCGAGGCCGCGCATGGGCGCTGCACGCTCGGCGAGATGGTGCAAGCGCTGGCGGACATCTACGGTCGCTACAGCGGCGGTCCCGAGTGGTGACCTGCACAGCCCGCGGGCGGTAGAGGGGATGCCCTAGGATCGGCACGATGGCGCGCGAGTTCCAAGGCCCCAAGGGCACACGCGATTTTTACCCGCGCGACATGGCGCTGCGGCGGCACATCGAGGCCGCATGGCGGCATTCGTCCATCGTCCACGGTTTCGAGGAGATCGATGGGCCGACCTTCGAGCATCTCGATCTCTACACGGTGAAAAGCGGCGATGGGATCGTCAGCGAGTTGTTCAGCTTTCGCCGCGCTGGGGGCGAGGATGACTATGCGCTGCGCCCAGAGTTCACGCCGACGCTCGCGCGCATGGTCGCAGCGAAGGCGGGAGGGCTTCCCCATCCGATCAAGTGGTTCGCGATTCCATCGCACTTTCGCGCGGAACGACCACAGCGTGGTCGCTTGCGGGAGTTCCTTCAGTGGAATGTGGATCTCCTGGGTATCGACGGGGCGCAGGCGGAGATCGAGGTGCTGTCCACGGCCATCGTTGCGCTCGAGCGGCTTGGATTGTCTCCGAGCGATGTGCGCGTGAAGTTGAGCCACCGCGGTGTCGTGAGTGCTGCGCTGCGTTCGCTCGGTGTTCGAGAGGATCGCATGGCGGATGCGTTCACGCTGCTCGATCGGCGCGACAAGCTGGATGCGGCCGCGTTCTCGGCGCGTGCCGCGGAGATGGGGCTTGGTGCGGGAGGACTCGAGGCGTTCGCCCGTGTGGCGCGCGCGCGGTTTCCTGCGGCATCTGCTGTGCAAGCGATGCGCGAGGCGACGGGCTGCACGGATGCCGACGCCGCACCGATTGCTGCGGTCCTCGATGGGCTGAAGGCGGCGGGGTTGGACGCGTGGTGCGATGTGGATCTGGGCATCGTGCGCGGGCTGGCGTACTACACGGGATCCGTATTCGAGGTGCATGAAGCAAGCGGCGGTGAACGCGCGGTCGCGGGGGGTGGGCGTTACGACGGGCTCGTGGAGATGTTCGGTGGGCCGCGAACGCCCGCGGTCGGCCTGGGGATGGGTGATGTGGTGCTTGCGCTCGTGCTGCGCGATCGAGGCAAGTTGCCCGCCGATGAAGGTGAGTCGCTGCTGCCGCGCCCTGATGCGTTCTTCATCAGTGCGGAGGGCGATTCGTCGGACCGCATGTTGCCTGGACTGCTCGCATCGCTGCGGCGCGGCGGGTTGCATGTGCGGCAGAGTTACAAGTCGACGCGGAATGTCGGCAAGTTGCTCGCCGATGCCGGCAAGTGCCGCGCGCGCAAGGCTGTCATCCTCGGCGCGGAGTTGGCGGATGGCATGGTGCAGGTAAAGGATCTCGACCGCAACGAGCAGGTTGTGGTGGCGTTGCACGATTTGGCGCAGCACCTGCGTGGGGAGTGAACTCGATGCGCGCGCGCGGCGCTTGTTTCAGCGCCAGAATGCGCCGAAGACCAGCATCACCCACACGACCGTGGCGAGCGCGAACTTCAGCAGTGTGCCTGCGACGCGCCCACTCGCTGCGCCAATCGCTGGCTTGATCGATTCTCGCGCGGACTTGCCGCCTCTCCACATCTCGCCGCTGGAGGCGCCGATCGCGGCGCCGAGTGCCGCGCCCGCGAGCGTTCCAACCAGCGGGAGCGGGATCACCACCGTGCCCACGACCGCGCCGACCACGCCGCCCGCGAGCGCACCGATCGTTCCCCACTTGGAAGCGCCGCCTGCCTTCGCGCCTGCGGCGCCCGCGAGGAACTCGATCACTTCGGCCGCGAGCGCCAGGGCGAGCGCAGCACCGATCAGTGTCCATGTCACCCAACCTCCGGCGGAGCCGAACCAGAGTGACGCGAGCAATTCATGCACCACGGCAAGCAGCACCATCAGCCAGATGCCAGGCAGTGCGAGCAGAGTGCTCAGTCCCGCAATCGCCGCGAGCAGTGAGAACAGAGAAGCGCCAACATAGAACGCCCACATGCGCGAGAGACTAGACGGAGCCCAGGGATGCACCGCTCGCAGAGCACTCAGCGCGTACGGAGGGCTGTCCGATCAGTCGGATGCGGTGAAACGCAGGACTGGCCTCCCACTGGATGATGATCTCGTCGATGCCTGCGTCCATCCACCGCCCACGCTGCAGCGGGGTGATGGTGCTGCCGTCGGCAAGTGTGCGCTCGCTCGTAGTCGTTAGGTAGTGCGCGCGGTGATCGGTCAGCGCTTCGAGCGGGCAAGTCCAACCGGCGCATGCCCCGCGCGGGTCGAGGGGGCAGCGGAAGGTGCGCGCGGAGCGCTCATCGGGGTCGCTTGGTGCGGCGGTTCGCCCAAAGAACCAGTCAAAGTGCGATGATCCATCGGGAAAACGGTGCAGAGCCGTCGCCATCGGCAGCCAGTTCGGTGCGCTCGCGGTCATCGCTGCGACGACCGTACACTCTCGACCGATGGACTGCCATATCTCCCTGCGATGGATCGCAACAACGCTCGCTGCCGCGACGGAGTTCTTCGCGGTTCTCACTGCTCGCACGCTTCTTCCTGTGTCACTCGCCGCCGCGGGTGCGTTCACCCTGATACTTGGCGCATGTCAGGGACCACCATCGACCGAGCAGTCGATCGAACGGGGCAATCACTATCTCGAGTTCGGTCGGTGGCAGGACGCGGCGGATGCGTTCCAGCCCGTGATCAAGAACAGTCCAGGCAAGTGGGAGGCGGAGTACGGCTACGGTGTCGCGATGGCGAACCTGGGTGACCTTGTCACCGCACGGCGCTGCCTCGAAACTGCGAATGATGAATCGCCTGGCAACATGAAGGTGATCGAGGCGCTTGCAGATGTCATGTTCCGTCAGAACGACACAAGTGCGATGTATCAGCTGCTGCGAGGCACGGGTGCGTCGCTTGGCACGCCTGATCCGTGGGTCGCGCTGGGGCTTTACGCGATCCGCCTGAAGGACAACGACAGCGCGCAGCAGGCGTTTGCCGCGGCAATCGAGGTGGATTCGGGTGCGGTGCGCCCGCGCACGACGGAGCCCTACTACCAGATGGCCATGCTGCAGTTGACGCTCGGTCGCAAGGACGAAGCGGTTCGCAGGCTTCGGCAGGCCTACGGCATTTCGGCGAGCGATCCCAGGGTCGTGCAGGCGCTGCAGGCACAGGGCATCGCGATCGACGCGGCGACCGCGCTGCCGCCGGGGCTTTGACGCATGACTCCTCGTGCGCGCTCGACTGGCGCGGCACATGGCGCGGACGATGGAACGCTCTCGATGGAGCAGTGGTCGTCGGTGCTTGGACTGCTCTCCGATCCGCACCGAGTCCGATTGCTGCGCGCGCTGTCTCGGCATGAGTTGGCAGTCGGCGAACTCGGGCGCGCCCTGCAGATGCCTCAGTCGACCGTCAGTCGCCAGCTGAAGCTGCTGTTTGATGTGCGAATGCTGCAGCGGCGAGTCGAGGGAACGACGAGCTTGTACCGCGTCGACCGCGATGGGATGCCGGATGCCGTGCGTTCACTCTGGAAGCTCGCGCAGTCTTCGCTTGCGCGCGCTGCGGAACTGGAACAGGATGATGCGCGCCTGACGGCGGTGATTGCAGCACGCCGCGGTGGCAATGGCTTTTTCAGCCGAGTCGGCAGTGACTGGGACATCATTCGGACGGAGCTGTTTGGGGGACTCGTGGGATGGGAGGCGGCCCTGGGACTGCTGCAGCCCGATGCTGTCGTCGCGGATCTCGGGTGCGGCACGGGCGAGATAGCTGAACGCATCGCGCCCTATGTCGGCAAGGTCATTGCCGTGGACAGCGAGCGCGCGATGATCTTGGCTGCGCGTCAACGGCTCGCTCGGCACTCGAATGTCTCGTGCTCGGAGGGCGATCTCATGCGCCCGCCCATCCGCGCACAAACGCTCGATGCCGCCGTCGTGTCGCTCGTCCTGCACCACATTGCGGATCCTGCGCTCGCCGTGCGTGCTGCGGCGAAGTTGCTGAAGCCCAGCGGAGCACTCCTCCTGATTGACATGATCGCGCACTCGCGCGGCGAGTACCGATCCACGATGGGGCACCGCCACCTGGGCTTCTCGCAGGCCGATGTTCGGCGGTGGGCGGACTCGGCAGGGCTGCGCGTGGAGCGCTGGCACAAGATCTCGCCTGCGATCGAGGCGAAGGGACCTGGGCTCTTCAGCGCGTTACTTCGCGTTGCCGGCGGGCGTGGCAGGAGCGGCAGGAGCGGCAGGAGCGGCGCCTGACCCACCAAACTTCGCCAGCACCGAGGCAGGGTCCTTTCGCGCCGAATCCGCGCACTTTTGGCAGCACAGTCGCACGAGGCGCTCACCGATGACGATGTCAGTGGGCTCTGCGGGCAGTGGTTCGCCCGATACGGCACAGGTCTTCAGCGGATACGACGCCTTCTGCTTCTCGATCAGCGCACTGTCGATCGCGGTCAGATACTTCATCGGATCGCGGCGCACCTTCTTGATGCACCCCGGGCAACAGAGGCGCACGAGCTTGTTGAGCACCACGACATTCTTCACATTTCCAGCATCGGGGGCATCGGGTGCTGCGATCTCCTCGTCGCGCATGACCACGCAGTTCGTCATCGGATAGAGCGGCATCTGCTGCGCAACGATGGCAGCATCCACCGTGTCGAGGATCTTTGCACGGTCCTTCTGGAAGCCATCAGCACACTTGGGGCAGCAGAATCGGATCTCGCGACCATCCAGCGCGCCGTTGCCAGGTTCTTCCATCACAAGGACGAAACTGTCTTTGCCAAGCGGCTTGCCCGAAACGGGGCAAGTGGCCAGGGGGAAGGGGGATCCCCGCATCTCGGCACGGGGGGCCGATCCGATTGCGAGGCCAGCGAGGCTGAGCAGGGCCAGCAAGGCAGTCGATCGAAGCACGAAGGATTGGGGGGAACGAAGGCGCATAGGGTTCCTCATGGACCTGAAGTCTAGGGTGTGCCGCGAAGTTTCCATGAACTCTTGCCGATCATTGGACGGAAGCAGGGAATCGGGCTACCATTCAATGATCCGGATAGACGGATGAAAGGACCACACATGCCATTGACCGCCACGCCATCCACCACCACGACCGCTTCGGAGCCGTTTCTCACGAACCCGCGCCTCTCTCTCGTCGACTTCCCACCATTCAAGGTGAAGGACCTGTCGCCCGAAACCGTTCGTTTCGGCCGCAAGGAGATCGAACTGGCAGAGGTGGAGATGCCTGGTCTGATGGCGCTTCGGGCTGAGTACAAGGGCAAGTTCCCACTCAAGGGCGCGCGCATCGTCGGCAGCCTGCACATGACCCTCCAGACCGCGGTGCTCATCGAAACCCTCGTCGATCTCGGCGCTGAGGTTCGTTGGTGTTCCTGCAACATCTTCAGTACGCAGGACCATGCGGCGGCGGCAGTTGCCGTTGGCCCCAACGGCACGCCAGAGAATCCCAAGGGCATTCCGGTGTTTGCCTGGAAGGGGGAGACGCTCGACGAGTATTGGTGGTGCACTTGGCAGACGCTGCACTTCCCCGATGGCAAGGGCCCGAACATGATCCTGGACGACGGCGGCGATGCGACGCTGCTGGTTCACAAGGGACTCGCGTTTGAGAAGCAGGGCTCCGTGCCTGCCGGAACAAGTGAAGACAGCGAGGAGTATTCGGTGATCCTGCGCCTGCTCCGCGCACTGCAGCAGAAGCACGCCGGCTATTGGTCTCGTACGGTGCAGAACATCCAAGGCGTCACCGAGGAAACGACCACGGGCGTTCACCGCCTCTACCAGATGCAGGAACTGGGGCAACTGCTCTTCCCCGCGATCAATGTCAACGACGCAGTGACGAAGAGCAAGTTCGACAATCTGTACGGCTGCCGCCACTCGCTGGTGGACGGCATCATGCGAGCAACGGATGTGATGCTCGCGGGCAAGGTAGCGGTGGTGTTCGGTTACGGCGATGTGGGCAAGGGTTCCTGCCAAAGCCTGCGCGGGCAGGGCTGCCGCGTGAAGGTGACCGAGATCGACCCGATCTGCGCGCTCCAAGCTTGCATGGAGGGCTACGAAGTGGTCAGGCTCGAGGATGTGGTGTCGACTGCGGATGTGTTCATCACCGCGACGGGCAACAAGGACATCATCCGCGCGGAAGACATGCTGAAGATGAAGCACAACGCCATCGTCGGCAACATCGGCCACTTCGACAACGAACTCGACATCGCCGGCCTGCAGAAGATCCCCGGGGCGAAGTGCGTGAACATCAAGCCGCAGGTCGATGAGTGGAAGCTGCCCAACGGACGCAGCATCATCATGCTCGCCGAAGGTCGTCTGCTGAATCTCGGCTGCGCGACTGGTCACCCGAGCTTCGTGATGAGTTCCAGCTTCACCAACCAGGTGATTGCCCAGATCGAACTCTTCTCGAATGCCAAGAAGTACGAGAAGAAGGTGTACACGCTGCCGAAGCATCTCGATGAACGCGTGGCGCGACTCCACCTGTCGCAGCTCGGTGCTCGTCTGACCACGATGCGCAAGGACCAGGCGGAATACATCGGCGTTCCGGTCGATGGGCCGTACAAGCCCGACCACTATCGCTACTGAAAACGCGATAGATTTCGCGGCGTGAATCCACCGAAGGTCGCTCTCCACCGATTCGGCAGCACTGGGCGTGCGACCCGTCGCGGGGTCCTGCGCGCTGGGCTTGCCGCGTGGCTGGGAAGTGCATGTGCGTGGACGGGCTGCATGTCTCGCGAGGTGGTTGACCCGGCGACGCGGCGGGTGGCGTCGACGGTGTTGGCCGTCGAGCCTTCGCAGATCGACCTCGGCGTGATCTCGCAGTGCGACCCGCCCTCCACCGTTGCGGTCATGCTGCGCAACAACACTCGGCAGACCGTGACGGTGAAGTCCGTGGTGTCCACCTGCACGTGCACCACGACGGATCTGCCTTCCGGGACCGAGCTGAAGCCAGGCGATGAGCGTGAGATTCGGGTACGGCTGGAGGCGTGGGGCGAGGGTCCCAAGCAGCAGTTCGTGCGGCTTGTCGGCGACGCGGGGGATTTGCTTGGACGCGTGGCCATCTCTTACCGAATTCGTTCGCCGATTCGAACGCGGCCGAGCGGCGTTTCCCGCGATGTGAATCCCGATGGCGAGTTCCTGGTGGAGGTGCCCACGCGCGTCCCGTTTCGGGTGCTGTCCTTTGATCCGCCGGTGGCGAATGCGCGCTACGACGGGGCGGTCAGTGAGCAGATCATCACGGTCGACTGGGCGGCGGTGGATGCGCTCGTGCACGAGGGGCGTTCCACTTCGCCGCTGCTGACGGTCGCTGAGAGCGGGCGGTGGTCGTCTCTCATCCTGACGGTTCGAACGGACCGCGTTGACTGCCCTGATGTGTTCGTCCTCGTGCGCAATACGCCGTAAGGGGCATCCCCCTACACTCCCGCGCCTCATGCCCCGAGCCAAGAGTCGTTCCGCGCGCCGCAGAGGCTGGCGCACCGCGGCAAACTCCGATCGTCACGAGCTGTACGAACTGTCTGTGCAGGGATGCGAGTCTGACTGCGCGTTGTTCGACCGAGTCTTCAAACAGTGGACGGGGCGGCTTCCGCGTTCCTTGCGTGAGGACTTCTGCGGAACGGCGCTGTTGTGCCGCGAATGGGTGCAGTGGCGCAAGGGCAACAGCGGCGTCGGGGTGGATCTCGATCCCGCAGTCCTCGTGCGTGCGCGGAGTGCGCTTGCTGCACTTCCTGCGCGGGAGCGAGCGCGCGTGACGCTGTTGCAGGGCGATGTCAATCACACGGCGTCCGAGCCGACAGACTTGTTGGTTGCGCTGAACTTCAGTTACTTCGTGCTCCACACGCGCAAGCAACTGCGCGACTATTTCGCGAAGGCGTTCACACATGTGCGCCCGGGCGGAATGGCGTTCTTCGATGCCTACGGAGGATCGGGGTCCTGGTCGGTGGGCGAAGAGGAGCGATCGCTCGACGGATTCGTGTATGTGTGGCATCAGGCGCAGGTGAATCCGATCAATCATCATGTCGTCAACCACATTCACTTCCGCTTTCCCGATGGGAGTGAGATGCGGCGGGCGTTCACCTACCGATGGCGGTTGTGGACGATCCCCGAAATCGTCGAGGTGCTGGAAGAGGTGGGTTTCGTGCGACCCACGGTGCTGTGGGAGGGGACGGAACGAAGCACGGGTGAGGGCAATGGCGTCTTCAAGCCGACAACGCGTGGCGAGGCGTGTGAGGGGTGGATCGTGTACGTCGCTGCGCAGCGACCGCGGACTTCGGCGCGTGCAGCGCCTAGGATTGGTCGTGATCGGCGTGCTACCTGAAACAGAGACATTTCTGCCGCAACTCGGCGAACGCCTCGAGGCGGTGGCGCGTCGCTTTGAGCTGCAGCTCCAAAGCGATCTGCCGAGCGTGACGATGCTTGTGCGGCATGTCGAGCGATACCGCGGCAAGATGCTGCGTCCGACGCTCGTGATCGCATCGAGCATGGCGGTGCGGGGCGGGATGCCGTCGAACGATGCCGTGGATGATTCCATTGATGCGCTCGGTGCCGTGGTGGAGATGATTCACATGGCGACGCTTGTGCACGACGATGTGCTCGATGAAGCGGACATGCGCCGTGGCGGCGACACGGTCAACAGTCTGCGGGGCAATGAGACCGCAGTGATGCTGGGCGACTTTCTGATTGCGAGTTCCTTCCACCTGTGCTCAACGATCGGCGAGCCCTGGCTGAACGCAGAACTCGGTGCCATGACGATGCAGTTGTGCAGCGGTGAGGTGCTGCAACTGTCCCACCGCGGTGATCTGACGCTGACGCAGGAGACCTATTTCGAGATCATTCGGCGGAAAACGGGTGTGCTGTCGGGAGCGTGCTGCCAGTTGGCGGCGCGGCTGTCGGGCGCGAGCGTGAAGGTCGCCGATTCCCTGCGCTTGTACGGGGAGGAACTCGGCATGGCGTTCCAGATTCAGGACGATGTGCTCGATCTGGTGGGCGACGAGCAGACGGTGGGCAAGACGCTCGGAATCGATCTTCGCAAAGGGAAGTTGACGCTGCCCTTGGTGGTGCATCTCGCGCGGTGCACCGCAGAGAGTCGTGCGCGAACGGTGCAGGCGATCGATGCGGGCGAGGCAGGCACCCTGCTGCGACTGATGGGCACAACCGATGCGCTCGGAGCGGCTCGCACGCATGCGTTGTCGCTGGTCGCGAGCGCGAAGGCGCGGCTGGAGGTTCTGCCGCCGAACGGACCCCGGCAGTTGCTCGCCCTGATGGCGGATGCGACGGTCGAGCGCGCGTTCTGAAATCCGTGGCGGAGCGATCAGGAACGACTGGTGGCCCAGCCGCGTTGATTCTTCTTGGAAGGGTCCTTGCCTTTGCCGCCTCCAGATGACTCCACCATCGCCTTGTTGGCGGCGACGATCGGATCCATCACACGCTCGTCGAGGTTGCTTGGGTGTCCCTGCCAGCGCACGACATTGTCGGCTGAGATCACGGCGATGCATGGGTAACTCTTCACGCCGAACGCATTGATCATGGTTCGACTCGTATCGAGTCCGATGGCGTACTTCACCTTGTCGAAGTCGGAGCGGAAGCGATTGCGACCGGCATCGAAGGTGGACTTGTTCTCGAACGACACGCCGACCACCGCGACTTCATCGCCGTAGTGCGCAGCGAGCTCGTTCATGTGGGGGATCGCGGATCGGCACGGTGGACAGCCCGTGAAGAAGAAGTCCACCACGATGACTTTGCCTTTGGTGTCGTCTGGTTTGGCGATCCAAGTGTCCACATTCAGGGTGGGCGCTGGTTTCCCCCGCAGGTCGATTGCGTTCGTGACGGGAACCGTGAATGTGGGGAACTGCGCGTTCTTCGCGGCGTCAGCTGCGGAGTCGTCGCGATTGCCATTGGCGTCTGCGTCACTCTTGGCCTTGGCGAGGTCTGGGCGCATGGCTGTTGGCGTGGTGCGATCGGGTTCTGCGGCGAGCAATCTGACGGCTCCGACAACGCCCTTGTCGGTGAGCCCGATGTAACGCACGGCGCCGCCGCGGTCGACGATGAGGTTCGCGGGCTTCTTGTAGAAGCCGATCGTGTCGCACCACACGCCGTCGGTGTCAAGCAGGATCGTTGCCTTCGACTGGAACTTCTCAAGCTTCTTCTCTGCGGCGTCCATCTTGTTGGGGACTTGCAGCGCGACGATGACGACATCTCCACTCGTGTGGAGTTCGCCGAGCGCGGTCGCGAGTTTCTCCAGAGCGGTGGGCGATGTCGCGGCAGCATCGACGCTTTGCAGGACGATGATCTTGCCCGTCGGGATCGCGGCGGGGGAGTTGTCGAGCGAGCGCACGCCGTCCGTCGGAGGTGGGAGGAGGTAGCCGAGGTTCGGCTCGAGTGCCGCGCGATCGTCCGCTGCGAGTTTGGTGATCCAAGACTTTTCTGGAGTGGCGCAGTTCACGCGCGCGGGCGGTTGCGCAGGAGGTGCCGGCGCAGCGGGTGGAGGCGGCGCGGCGGGGTCGCTCGGCTGATCCGCAGTGTCGTTGTCCGCAGGATCGACCTCCGTTGGTGGCGGAGTGATCGGAGGATTCTCGCTCGGCGGCGGTGCGGGTGGCGGTGGTGCGTATCCGCCGCCATACTGCGGAAATGCTTCGGCGACCGTTGCGGCGATGAACAAGCACGCCATACCGAAGCCAACGCCCGATCGATGGATCCTGTGGAGCATGGAGGAATGGTAACCCGCGCCATACCGCGATCCAATGCCGAGTGCGAGCCGGTCCGGTGGCCTCGGTTCACGCATTGTCGATGAGGCGCACCGTGCCGAGTCGAGCAGCAATGAGTGCTCGCAATGGGGCGGGCGATTGTGCGGCGTTCTGCTGCTGCACTGGCTCGAGAGAATCGGCATCGCGCACCACCGCATACTCCACATGCAACTGATGTCGCTCCAGTTCCTCGAGCATTGCCGCTTCAGCATGCGCAATGATCGCCGCGAGCGCGGGAGCAGGCGCGACGGGTTCGTTCATCTGCGGCCGCAGGATCTCGTGCGCTCGTCGCAGCGCACGCGAGAGACCGAGCGCGCGTTCGCGCTCCTCTGCGCGCAGATACCTGTTCCGACTGCTGAGCGCGAGCCCATCCGCATCGCGCACGGTGGGGCAGGGCACGATCTGCGGTGTGAAACTTCCATCGACCGGGCGCGCTTCCGGCGCCAGTGCACGCGAGGTCTCCACCATTTGTGTGATCACTCGCAGCTGCTGAAAATCCTTTTCGCCGAAGTATGCGCGCTGCGGTCTGCACAGATCGAACAGTCGCGCCACGACTTGGCAGACACCCGAAAAATGCGTTGGCCTGCAGGCGTCCTCAAGCTGCGGCCTGCTCGCCACTGGCGGCAACTGCAGCAACTTTGCTTCTTCCTGTGCCTGGGCCAACCCGCGCGGATACACCATCTCGACCGTCGGCACGAAGACGGCCGCTGCGCCAGCCGACTGGCACCCGCGCGAATCCGCTTCCAGGGTTCGCGGATATCGCTGGAAGTCTTCGTGCGGCGCGAACTGCGTTGGGTTGACGAAAATGCTCACGAGCGGCTGCAGGCCATCCCGTGCGCACCTGCGGATGAGTTCAAAGTGCCCTTCGTGCAGCGCGCCCATCGTCGGCACGAATCCGCAGCCCTTGAACGCCGCCAGCCCTTCTATGGAATCAACGATTTCCATTCCGTGGTGTTGTCGGGCGGTCGATGGGGGCTACAATGGAGCGCCGTTGAGACTGAGTCTCAGTCGACGGGCATCGGCAATTTCGGAATAGCCATCCGAAAAGAGGTTTCGCATCATGCAACTCACGCAGCAAATCTACCTCGACAACGCCGCCACCACTCCATGCGATCCGCGCGTGGTGGAAGCGATGCTTCCCTATTTCACCGAAAAGTTCGGCAACGCCGGCTCGCGCAATCACCGCTTCGGTTGGGACGCGGAGGATGCCATCGAGATCGCACGCGAGCAAGCAGCCGCGGTGATCGGCGCGAACGCCAAGGAAGTCATCTTCACCTCTGGCTCGACGGAGTCCAACAACCTCGCCATCAAGGGCGCAGCGGAGATGTACGCGCGCGCACCCAAGGGACAGTCGGGGCGCGGTCACATCGTGACGGTTGCCCATGAACACAAGGCCGTGCTCGATCCTGTTCGGCGGCTCATGCGTGAAGGGTTCGACGCCACCTTCATTTCCCCGCCCACCGATGGGGTCATCACTGTCGATCACATCAGGCAAGCCCTGCGACCCGACACGATCCTCGTGAGCGTGATGTGGGCCAACAACGAACTCGGCACCATCAACGAAGTGCCCCAGATTGGTCGCCTCTGTCATGAGCGCGAGATCATCTTCCACACGGATGCAACGCAGTGGGTGGGCAAGATGCCGACCAATGTCGAGACGGATTGCATCGATCTGCTGTCGTGGAGCGGCCACAAGATCTACGGTCCCAAGGGGGTCGGAGGTCTCTATGTGCGCCGGCGCAAGCCGCGCGTTCGCCTTGAGTCGCTCGTCGACGGCGGCGGGCAGGAACGCGGGATGCGTTCCGGTACGCAGAATGTCACAGGCATCGTCGGTTTCGGGAAAGCGTGCGAGATCGGGCTCGCCGAGATGGACAAGGATCGTGCGCACCTGCAGCCGCTGCGCGATCGACTGGAGCGCGAGCTGACATCGCGCCTTGAAGTCTGCCAAGTGAACGGTCATCTGACCAAGCGTCTGCCGAACATCTCCAACATTTCCTTCGGCTTTGTCGAAGGCGAGAGCCTGATGATGGGCGTGCGCGACATCGCCTGTTCCAGCGGCAGCGCGTGCACGAGCGCGAGCCTCGAACCGTCGTATGTCCTGAAGAGTCTCGGCATCGGCGACGACATGGCGCATTCGTCGCTTCGACTTTCGTTCGGGCGTTGGACGACCGTGGCGGATGTGGACGCGGCGATTGGTCTCATTGAACGCGCCGTCAATCATCTGCGCTCGATGAGCCCGCTGTTCGATTTGCACAAGGAAGGCGTGGATCTCTCCAAGATCGTGTGGCAAAGCCACTGAAAACAGACGAAAGACCCAACAGGAGTTCACCATGGCATACAGCGACAAGGTCGTAGATCACTATGAAAAGCCGCGCAATGTGGGCAGTTTCGGGACTTCGAAGGAAGTCGCGGCCCGCAAGGACATCGGCGTTGGAATCGTCGGCGCGCCCGAGTGCGGCGATGTGATGCAACTGCAGATTCGCGTGAGCGATGCTGGAGTCATCGAAGACGCGAAGTTCAAGTGCTTCGGTTGCGGCTCGGCCATCGCCAGTTCATCGCTCGCGACCGAGTGGATCAAGGGGAAGAAGGTGGATGAGGCGCTCACCATCCGCAACACCCAGATCGTGGAGGAACTCAGCCTGCCACCCGTGAAGATTCACTGCAGCGTCCTCGCGGAGGATTCCATCCGCAGTGCCATCGAAGACTGGAAGCGGAAGAGCGGTGCCGCTTCTGCCACGACGACCGCGGCGGCTCCCACCGAAGCTGCTGCACACTGATCGGCATCGCACCATTCGTATCCTGAACCACGCATCCCACTGAGACCACACGAGAACACCATGCCACTGAATGTCACCGAGACAGCCGCCCGCGAGATCGACACCATCATCCGCCAGCAGGGGCTCGATGCCTCGAAGATCCGCCTCCGCGTGGGCGTGAAGGGTGGCGGCTGCTCAGGCTTCTCGTACATCCTGGACCTCACCGAGGTGCAGAAGGAGACGGACGAGTGCTGGGACTACACCTACACGCGCCGAGCCCAGGCCGCCGAGCAGGGCAGCAGCGAGTCGGCAGGTGGAGGCGTCGCCACGGCGGTGGCCACAGCCGCCTCGGGTGGCGAGCCGTTCACCGTGCATGTCATTTGCGATCCAAAGTCGTATCTGTACTTGAACGGTACGACCATCGACTTCAAGGACGAGTTGATGGGGCGCGGGTTTGTGTTCAACAATCCCAACGCGACCAACACCTGCGGCTGCGGCAGCAGTTTCAGTGCTTGACGAACTGAGGCGTTTCCGCGCGCGGTGGCATGAATGCTGCCGACTGCTTGATCGCCTGACCACTGGCCTCGGCCAGCGGCATCGCGCTGACGCCTGAGCCGACCGCGCGCCGCATCCACAAGTCGGGCGTGAAGCGCCCGATCGACGTGATGCGCCGCGTCTCTGCCGCGATGTCCTTGCCGCACATGAACGCGCGGATCTGGTGGCTTATGACATGCCCAATCGTGTAGTCCGCGAGATAGAGCGGGTGGGCGATCATGTGCTGGTACGCCGCGAGCAGGTGATTGGAATCTGCGCCGAAATCACGCTGATAGAAGCGTTGCCACAGGCGGCTGGCGATCGCCAACACCTCGGTGCGCAGCGCTGCGGCGTCGGCGTGTGGATTCGCATAGAGCCACCGCCAAGCATGCAATTCCAGCAGGCTCGGACCGGCGATCTGGCACGCCGCCAGCATCGTCTGGATACTGTCGACCGCGAAGGCGCGCTCGGCGCCAGAGCCATCGTCCATGCCCAGCACGCGCTTGCCCAGCGATTGGTACAGGAACGCAAACGCCTCCGTGCATGCGGTGTTTGGCACATTGCGAAGCGCGGGGCGTGGAACGAAGAAGGTGGAGCAGAGCTGCTCCAGGTTGTGTCCGAGTTCGTGCATCGCGGTGTCGAACCCGTCCCAGCCGAGCCTGTCCTTCAGCCGACTCGTGCGCAACCATGCGCCGTACTCGGGGAGCCGCGGACGCATCGCATGTCCAGAGCCACGCGCGATCTCCACGCGAATGCGCGAGCCGAGGAAGTCTGAATCCTCCGCGGAGAAACCGAGCCCGCGAAGCACCTGCGGCAAGGCGCGCTCGAATGCCCTTTCGTCGGGGAACCGCGTCGTGACGGCCGCATCCAGTTCGCTCGCGGACCGAGCCTCCGCGACATCATCGAAATAGATGTCGAAGGGTTCGAGATCGCGCCCGAGACGCGCGCGCAGGAACGCTGCCAGATCCATGCGCGCCGGATGATCGAGGAGATCCGTCAGCAACTGCTCGACTTCGTGTTCGCTCATTTCGCGCGCGAGTTCGAACTTGCGAGCGATCGCGGTCGGATGTTCGGGGTGATGCGCATCGAACGCTTGCGCGAGATGGAACTGCTCGATCCAGTGCTGGTACCGAGCCAGCCCGACCACCTCTTCGTTCACGGACGATCCGCCGAGCGTTCCAGCTTGTGGATCCCAGTCGCGAGAATCGCTTCGATCCATCACCGCAAGCGGAATCTTCCCGTCGATGGCTCGACCGAGCACCGCGGCAAGCGCGCGCTGTCGTGGCAGCCCTGCGACATCGTTGTACTGCGCCTTGATCTCCTCCCGCACGAGCCAGTGCGTCAGCAGGGTGCGATCGGGCGCGTACCACCGCTTTCCCGTTGCATCCACGAGCGTTCCCACTGGAATGTGATGCCGCGCAACCCACTGGCTGGCTGCGTGCCCGACATGTCGCGCGCGGTCTGCAAGCGCAGCTGGGATGCGCGCATCGAAGGACTGCGCGATCCGGACCGCAGCCCAGCGTGCGTGGTCCCAGGCATGTCCGTCGCGCAGCATGGTGGCGAGGGATTCGCGTGGCAGGTTCAAGAGCGCCAGGAACGCCAACTTCTGTCGGTACATCTGTTCCGCCAGATCCGGTGCTGGATCAAATGTCGCGAGCATGTCATCGACGCCAGCGAACTCATCGCCGGCGAGATCACTGTGACGACGCAGCGTGCGGCGCATCTCATACAGATGTCCGTGCACCTGCTCGAGTGCCGATTCGAGGCGTTCCACCAGTCGGTCGAGGTCGGTACCCGTGGGCACGAAGCGCTCGGTGCAGAAAGACTGGAACTGAGCTGGGGTTCCATCGCAAGCTTGCCAGTGCGCCGCGACCTGTCGGATGCCCCGCTCGATGCGACTCCGTTCTCCATCGCCGTGTTTCTTCACAAGCTCCGTCACGATGGCCGCCGACTCCGCGCTGAGGTGTTCCATCGCATCATTGTCGCGGGGCAGGGCATCTGCGACAACCGCGCTATTCTCGCGGCATGTGGCGCCCCTCTCGAATCCCGAGCTTCATGCACAAGGTGGCAACGCTGTGTGCCGTGCTTGTGTTGCTGCCGCTCATGCTCGTCGCGGCTTCATGCCAAACGCCCGATCAGGGCAGATTCTCGCAGCTTCGCAAGGGGATGCAGGACTGGGAAGTGCTCACGCTGCTGGGCAAGCCGTCATCGAAGACGCCCGCGGTCACGGGGAAGGACGGCAAGGTCGTTTCACCTGCCTCGTGGAACTACGGCGACAACCTGTCCACGCTCGCATCAGGAACGATGTTCAAGGACCAACCGCCGCCAGAAAATGTCTGGTCGGTCTTCTTTGGACCTGACGGTCGCGTCAGCGGATGGCGAACGCCGAACTGGAAAGAATGACCGCAGGCGCGTCAGACGGCCGCAGCCATCTTCTGTGCCTTCTTGCGGGCGTCCTCGAGATTGCCGACATACATGAACGCGCTCTCGGGCAGATCGTCCGCTTCGCCTGCGCACAGGCGCTCGAAGCTGTCGATCGTGTCCTCCAACGTGCAGGTCACGCCGGGCAGTCCCGTAAAAACTTCCGCGACATAGAACGGCTGTGAGAGGAATCGCTCGATCTTGCGCGCGCGCGAGACGGTGAGCTTGTCCTCTTCCGACAGTTC
>SXGR01441550.1_pt1 | contig 25296 bp, 23 predicted proteins | sample 3174711 | NCBI WGS metagenome assembly SXGR01 (sample SAMN11356860, study PRJNA531348) | freshwater metagenome | isolation source: freshwater sample F1-60 | place: China: Fuxian Lake, Yuxi | collected 2017-12-25
AACAAAAAAGCCCCGCAAAATTCATTGTGAAAATTGCGGGGCCTCATCACTAGATAAACAAAAATTTAACGATCAATATCGTTAATGGCGCCAGTATCTAACTTGGTTTTTAACGCGGTAAGATCAGATTCAATTTGAAAGTCGCTATAAAAATCTGCTTTCCTGCCATCGTCACTTAATGACTTACGCACACTTTTTAAGTCGCCATAGGTGTTGCTTGCCACCACAAAACTCACTTTATCGCCATCCACCTTGATCACCTTAAAAATACCATAGGGATAATTACTGGGGCTGCCATCGGGCACAAATGCAGCAATTTTTACGGTGTAAATATCACCCGCTTGTGGTGCCGCCACAAAAGCCTGTTTTTCCTGGCTGCTGGTGTAGCCCAAATACATCAAACCAATTATCGCGAGCACAAGCAGCGACAGCCCCCATGATGACTTCAACAACGCTTTAGGTGTAATTACCGAGTTAGCTTTATGACGCACATCTTCAGATGCATTTTTAATCTTAATCACACTGCTGCAACCCGCACAGGCCACCAGTGAGCTCGCCCACACAGGGAATAAAGGAATACCCCAAACATGAAACAGTTTAATAGTGCCCGTGTTGCGTAAAGCGGCGGTATTACAACTGGCACAACTTGCGCCTGATATATAAACGCCCTGTAATTCCTTAGTTTTAATCCCAAAGCTCATTATTTTCCTCTCCTGATATTTGCTGTGATATTTGAATGGCCACTGCGATCTCAATGTCGCCGGGCCATCTTAATCTATGTCGCTTAAATCAAAAATAGTGTGTAACGAAATCTCCCAACCCAATCTCGCATTTCACTGTACTCTAGCGCTCCCGCGTAGCGAATCAGACTCAATGTTGCTAGCCACGCCTAACCTCAGAGTTTAGGCAATGTCATCATTACGCTTCCGCTATCAAACCATTGAATTTGGCGGCATAGACATTCACCTGCGCAGCCTGCGCGACAATCAGGAATTCTCCGACGATAAGGATGAAGCCGCCAACTTGGGGATTTCATCCGCTGCATGGCCGCTGTTTGGGATTCTCTGGGCATCCGGCCAAGTGCTCGCGCACCGCATGCTGGATTTCGATATTGCTAATAAGCGTATTTTAGAAGTCGGTTGCGGCATAGCCCTCGCCAGCCACCTACTCAACAACCGCCATGCTGATATCACCGCTACCGACTACCACCCAGAAGCGGGAAACTTTCTCGATGAAAACGTACGGCTCAATCACGGCGAACACATACCCTTTGTACGCACGGGTTGGGCAGATGAACAGAGTAGCTTGGGAAAATTTGATGTGATTATTGGCAGCGATCTTTTATACGAAAGCGAACACGTGGATTTACTGGCACACTTTTTACAACAACACGCCGCAACACACTGCGAAATTATTGTGGTAGACCCAGGCAGAGGCCATCACGCGCGCTTTAGCAAAAAGATGATTAGGCTAGGCTTTGTGCACAGCCAGCACAAACCAGAAACTGAGACTTATTTAGATAAACCCTTTGGCGGGCAGGTGTTGCGGTATGTGCGGTGACATCAGGCAAAGCGCACTTGAAAAAGGATGAGTATTGTTTTCTTTTACTGTTTCAAGATGGAAGTGAAGGGGTTTCTTTATAGACTTAGCCAAGTTTGTTATAAAACGCTTAATTTTCTGCATGACAAAGGTATTTTTTGCCATAATAGCTTCCCAATTAGCTTGTTTACATGTCAGTTTGACTAACAGCTGAGCATAACTACAAGAAACAGCATCTAGGCGCGCACATTTAAAAAGAACGCGATTGAGTATGTCTGAGCAAGAGAGGGTGAGTAATGAATCAGGTCGTTTTCAATTTCCATGATGTCATCCTGTTAATGACAGCCATGTTGTGTGTGTTGTTTTCCGCACTCTTGATGGCCACTAATCCTCCCAAAAATATCAGCAATTATTTTCTCGCCGCGTTCTTGTTAGCTCATGCGATTATTCCTTTACATGAACTCATGCTCTGGGGCGCAAGCTTTAAAGTGACTATTCGCACGCACATTCCGCAGATCTATTTTTTAGGTAGTTTTGCCTATTATGTGGATGCCGCAATTCTATATTTTTACGTGAAGTCGCTTATATTTCGTGATTTTCATATTCGCAGAAAAGATTACTACCACTTAATTCCCATTACGCTATTTGCAGTTTTTATGGTCGCCACCTATTTCCGCTATCCGTTCGCACAACGCTTGGATTGGATTAATAACGAAATTTTTGTTTACAGTACTAACTACATTACCGCAGATTTTTTATGCAAATTTTTGCGTGTCGTTTATTGTATTGCTTGTTTCAGGCTTATTTTAAAGTACAAAGATCTGCTTAAAGCGACTCACTCGAATATTGAAAAAGTGGATGTGTCTTGGTTGAAGTTACTCGTGGTTGGCTTTTTAACGGTTACCTTCATGGAGGCTTCATTAGCGGTGGCAAAAGTCATTGGCTTGGTTATTGATTTTAATTTTCATCAAGTTGATTTGCCGATTATTGAGTTTATTGGTTTGAGTGGTTATTACGTCAGTTTTCTATTGGTGTGCACTCTCGTGTTTACCAGCATGCGCTATTTTGCCAACTTTGAAGCTGTCCGCCAGAAAAAAGAACCGGAGCAGGCCAAAAAGCCGGTGCAAGAAAAATTGCTCAACCCCGAATACGCTGAAAAAATCGACAGTCTTATGCGCGCCGATAAACCTTATTTGATGGCGGATATCACCTTGGATATTTTGGCTGGAAAATTGGCCATTTCCGCACGCGATTTATCCATGATTATCAACCGCCATTTTGATAATAATTTTTACGAATTCATTAATAATTACCGCATTGAAGAAGCCAAGAAAATTTTGATCGACCCTAAAAACAAAGATAAGACGATTACCGATGTTTATTTGGAGGTGGGCTTTAACAGTAAATCGGTCTTTAATACCTTCTTTAAAAAAATCGTTGGGCAAACGCCCTCAGAATATCGCCAGATCCGCCAAGCCCCAGAACTGACCAGCTAGCACGCCTTATTCGCCCCTCCACCCAAAAAAAGTGCATAGGTTTTGGCCTGCGCGATTCATAGCCGGCCTGCATTATTGAGGTTATACTGCCCGTCGTTTAAATTTCTGTTAAGTTCCTATTGAATTCCAATGGGAGCCTGCATTAGGTGCCTAGGTGCGTAGTTTTAGTAAAGTTGGAAGAGTTTAAGAGTTGTTATAAGGGTGTCTTACATGAAAAAATCATCGCTGTTTTGCAGCTTTATAGTACTTTTAACGGCATTGGTATTGATGGGTTGTGGCCAAAAAGGCTCGCTTTATTTGCCCCAGCCAGCAAAGCCCACTCCAGATGCACCTAAAACCGCTCCCGCTCCTGCCACCAAGCAAGATGCGACCGGCCATTAAATCACCCAGATTATCTTTTAGAGTAAACAGAGTTTTTTATGCAACATTTTACTGATCGCAATGGCGAGCTTTACGCAGAAGACACATCACTTTCCACCATTGCGCAGCGTTTTGGTACCCCCACTTACGTATACAGCCGCGCGGCTTTTACCCAACATTATTTGTCTTATTCGCAAGCCTTGGGTTCGCATCCCGGCATGATTTGTTACGCGATTAAAGCTAACTCCAATCTCGGCATTTTGAACTTGCTCGCCAAACTCGGCGCGGGCTTCGATATTGTGTCTATGGGCGAGCTTGAGCGCGTACTGCGAGCGGGCGGCAACCCTGCCAAAATCGTATTCTCTGGCGTGGGTAAAACCCCAGAAGAAATGGCGCGTGCGTTGGATGTCGGTATTTTCTGCTTCAACGTAGAATCAGAAGCCGAGCTGGAAGTGCTCGCACAGGTTGCGGCTGAAAAAGGCATGGTGGCGAATATCTCTCTGCGCGTGAACCCCGATGTGGATGCTAATACCCATCCCTACATTTCCACGGGCCTCAAAGAAAACAAATTCGGTATCGACATTAAACGCGCGCCAGCGGTTTACGCGCGTGCGGCACAACTGCCAAGCTTGTCGATTCAAGGTGTGGATTGCCATATCGGTTCGCAGTTGACTCAATTGACGCCATTTTTGGATGCGCTCGATCGCGTTTTGGGTTTAATTGACGAGCTGGCAGCCAACGGCATTCATATCCACCATTTGGATTTGGGTGGCGGTTTGGGCGTGACCTATCGCAACGAAACCCCACCAGAAGTTTCTGATTACATGGCTGCGCTGAAGGCTAAATTGGGCGATCGCAAATTGAGTTTAATGTTTGAACCCGGCCGTTCCATTAGCGCTAACGCTGGCGTGCTCTTGACCAAGGTTTTATATTTAAAACCTACCGAGCACAAAAATTTTGCGATTATAGATGCGGCCATGAACGACAATATCCGCCCATCGCTGTACCAAGCCTGGCAAGATATTCGCGCGGTTAAACCCCGTGCGGAGCAAGCCAAAAAATGGGATTTGGTAGGCCCTATTTGTGAAACTGGCGATTTCTTGGGTAAAGACCGCGACTTGGCCATTGAACCCGGTGATTTGCTGGCCATGATGTCTACGGGTGCTTATGGTTTTAGCATGAGTTCCAACTACAACACCCGTGGCCGCGCGGCAGAAGTGATTGTGGATGGCGACCAAGTGCACTTGGTGCGCGCACGCGAAACCATAGATGATATGTTGCGTGGTGAAGCGGTAATACCTGAATAGTTTTAACCCCCTCCTAACCTCCCCCTTGAAAAGAGGGAGGGACTAAGACGCTCCCCCTTTCCAAGGGGGAGCTGGAGGGGGTTAAGCTCTTAACATTTGAGAAATGAGAAATGCGCTTACGTTTTAGCAAAATGCATGGCCTTGGCAATGACTTCATCGTGATCGATGGCATAAGTCAGAGCGTGCGTTTAACGCCCGAAAAAATTCGTCAGTTGTCGGATCGTCATTTTGGCATCGGCTGCGATCAACTCTTATTGGTTGAGCACCCCGAAAATCCCGACGTGGATTTCCGCTACAGAATTTTTAATTGCGATGGCAGCGAAGTAGAAAACTGCGGCAATGGCGCGCGCTGTTTTGCTGTGTTTGTGCGTGAACGCAGGTTAACGGGCAAGCGCAAAATTAAAGTAGAAACCGCTGGCGGTTTGATTGAGTTGCACGTTACCGAGAAAGGTGAAGTTAGTGTCAATATGGGTATTCCGCGTTTAGTGCCGCAGGACATTCCATTCGTTGCCGATGCTAAAGCCGCAACCTACAAGTTGGATGTTGATGGTCAAACCTTGGAGATTTCTTCAGTATCCATGGGTAACCCACACGCGGTTATGTTGGTAGATAACGTCAACAAAGCGCCCGTAGAAATTATTGGCCCACGGGTTGAGCACCACGCGCGTTTTCCGCAGCGTGTGAACGTTGGCTTTATGCAAAAAATTTCTGCTAATGAAATTGATTTGCGCGTATTTGAACGCAGTGCTGGTGAAACACTCGCCTGCGGTACCGGCGCTTGTGCTGCAGTTGTTGCGGGGCGTTTGCGCAATTTATTAAATGAAAGTGTGAAAGTAAATTTGCCTGGAGGCAGTTTGCATATCACTTGGGAGGGTGAAGGCCATCCGGTAATTATGACGGGGCCAGCCACAACCGTATTTCACGGGCAAGTTAATATTTAACGGAAGTATTAATACAATAGGTGATGAGTCGATGAACGATAATAATAAAACACTTGCCGATCCTTTAGAGCCAGAACAAGTTGCGGCTTTCTTGCAAGAGAACTCGCATTTTTTTGAAGCCTACCCAGATTTGCTTGCAGAGTTATCGCTGCCGCACGAAAGCGGCAGTGCGGTTTCTTTAATCGAACGACAAATTTCTGTGTTGCGTGAACGCAATATGGATATGCGTCATCGCCTAAGCAAACTGCTCGACAACGCGCGCGAAAACGATAAGCTATTTGATAAAACCAAACGCCTTGTGCTTACCTTGTTGGAAGGCCAAGACCTTGGCGATATTGTTGACGCGCTTTATTACTGCTTCGATAAAGATTTTGGAATCCAATACACCAGTTTATTTTTCTTTGGCAATATCGACAAAATTCCCAGCAGCCAAGCACACGTCGTTTCTCTTGCGCAAGCACGTGAGAATATTGGCACCATTCTCAAAAGCAACCGCGCCATGTGCGGCACGCTTGGCGCAAAAGAAATGCAATTTATCTTTGGCAAATACGCCGAAGAAATCGGTTCAGTAGCCACCGTCCCCCTCGTTCACGGCAACGCATTTGGCTTACTCGCAGTAGGCAACCGCGACCCGCATTACTACCGCTCCAGCATGGGCACGTTGTTTTTGGGTTATATTGCAGAAGTGTTGAATAGAATTTTGCCGAAGCATTTGCCTCGTTAAGCATTAAGTAGGGAATTGTCATCCTTGCGAAGCGGGATGACAATTCCCATATAAATCTGATGCTTTTTTATCTTTGTTTCCCTATGTCTGCTTGGTAATTCATTCCTCAATAATCTAAAACTCAAACTCGAAGGGCGTCAATCGTGAAGCATTGCGCCGTAAGTTATAAAAGCATGGAGGGTAATTAGATTGGTATGAAATTAAAAATATTTGTAGCCCTGGTCATCTTTCTTTCTTCTTGTGCATTTGCTGAGTCTTGGATACATCCAGATAAAATAACTTTTCACTCAAAAAATAAAAATTTTGAGCTGACTATTTATGCCGCCAATAGAAATGTTTATTACTTTACCTATTTTGATTCGGCGTTATATTTAAAAGAGGCGGAGTTGAATAAAAATTATTGCTATGGTGAGTTGAAAGAAAATAAAGGCAATGTTTCAAGGCTTATGTGGCAAAAAACATGGCATGTTATTACCCTCCTAATGCACTAATCAGTGATGACGGACTTAACGTGGTGACATTGGATGATAGGTATAGCGAGAAATATTTGATTGTTGGATACGATCAAAGTGGGTTTTTGAAATGGAGCATTGATTCTGTATATAAAGTTATATCACCTTCCGAATTTGCTAAAATCCAGCCAAATTTTTTCTATGTTCCTTGGATGGGTAATTATGAGCTTACAAAACAACAACTTATTTTACGAATGAAAATACCGCCTTTAATGAATGCAACCAAAGAGAAGCCAGATCGTGCTTATTATAATTGGGTTGCGTCAGGTGAGCCTGAAACGGTGAGGCGAATTGATCTTGATAGCGGGAATTTGTTGGATGAGCCAGTTGTAACAAAAAAATATGATTTTCCAAAGTTTGAGTGTGCCAATGGACTTTTTAAACGACAGTGGCTCGTTTGGGATCATCTAGAATATAGTTGTTCGTTATCAAAATACCCTGTGGCACCGAACTTAAAAGTGGAGTTGGAAGGAGAATATAAACGCTATTTATATAATTACGAAGCCTCACAATGGAGATTAATTTTACGAGGTCAGTATAAAAATAATAAACGCGATGGTGAATGGATAAATTTTGGGCTTGGTTCTGATAATTGTTTACAGAGATATAAGGACGGTGTTGTAGTTAGTGAGGAAGCTTCAGGTGTGGCGGGTAAACTTTTTTGTGACTTTGATTAGATTTTTGCCTAGTTTTTTTAAAAACCTAAACCGGCTTACTAATCACCCCATCACATATCTTCTGAAAGGCCGTGAGTTTATCCATCATCATTCTGCCGCCTAATCCATTGCGCGTAAATTTGTTGTTGAATTCGGCCTACTCGCCATCGGTAATCGCGACCCGCATTACTACCGCTCCAGCATGGGCACGTTGTTTTTGGGTTATATTGCAGAAGTGTTAAACCGCATTTTGCCGAAGCATTTGCCGCGTTAAATATAGGGTAGGTGAAACGTCATCCTTATTGCATGAAGATGACTTTTCTAGTGTTGTTACCGAAATACATCCGCTAAACTTTTGGCGGCTTTCAATCGATCAAAACCCGAGGCGTCCGGCGAGTAGTTAGCAGAGAATGCAACGACTATATCGGGGTAAATTAATAGAAAAGAATATCCACCATTGGCTGTTCCTCCGTGATGAGCAAACTTCCCGAATTTATCCTCTCCCATTCGAAAACCTAATGCGTAGTGTTCCTTGTTTATAGTGCCGTTCATCAGCGGAACAGGTGACCATAAAAGGTTTCTGGATTCGGGTGTTATCAATTCATTGGAAATTAGTGCCGCCCCGAACTTTACAAGATCTGATGGCGTGGAGACGTAACCACCGCCTGCGTATTTGTGCGACACATTTTCTTCGGGTGCTTCAAATAATGTATTGCTCACCAACCAATAAGGTTGCGTCATATTTTTATTGTGTAATGGATGGGTTTTGTGCGGATGCGTTGACATCATCTTTGCAGGGCTAATAACTTCTTGAATCACAATCTCTTCGAACGGTAATTTGTAGGCTGTTTCCATGGCGAGTGATGCCAGGGTGTAGCCGTAGGTGCTGTAATGAAATGCACTGCCGGGCGAAAATAAGAGTGGGTCGTTCTCAATCATGGTGGCAGCTTCCCGCGTGCTGGAATATTCCTTCGTATTGAAATTGTCAGAAAATGTTTTGTTGTAATGCCGAATGCCCGCTTGATGGCTTAACAGTTGCTTAAGTGTGTATTTTGCATTGCCAGAGCCAAAATTGGGCAGGTAATGATTAAAGGGTTGGTTGATATCAATAAGCCCTTTCTCATTCATACGCATGACGGCTACGGCGGTGAGCGATTTTGAAATACTGCCAATGCGATAAAGTGAGTTGTTGTCGGCCGGTATTTTGTTTATTAAATCGGTATAGCCAATAGTGCCAACCCATACTAACTTCCCATCGCGACTGACTGCGGCTGAGAGGGAAGGTAACTGGTTTTGCGTATAAAGTGATGTGAGCCAGGCTTCTGCTTTCAAACTGGCTGCATGATAGTTTTCATCCACGGTGAATGAATGTGCGTTTGGAGGTTGCTCGGGTCTATGACCTATTTTTGAAAATAAGTAAATGCTTGCCGCTATCACAATAATAAATAGGGCAAGTGCGAGAAATTTGAATATTTTTTTCAGCATGAGTAATTCCTTCCGAGGCGTCTGGATATCAGGGGCGAAGCAATAATAGATGTTGATTGTTTTAGGAAAGGTTCAGCGCAAATGACTAGAGCTTGCGGCCGAGTTTTTTGGCAATAGCCTGCTCTTCCCACCGAGAACCTAATCCCATGAGACTGATTTTTTCGAAGGCTACCAAGCCTTGGATAAGCAACCCAAAACCCCAGAAACTCAATCCAAATAAAATAATAGAGGTATCGCCCATGCCGTGGAAAATAGTGAGGTATCCGTAAATCACTGCGAAGCAGAGGTAGATCACTAGGTGGCCATAAAACTCTTTAACGCCTTTCACATAGAGACGGGCAACGGCTTCTTCATCGGTTTGTTTGGTTGTGCTGGTTTCTTGTACGTGTGTTGTATCGGTAGTGAATGTGGCGATATCCACTTCTAATACGGACGCCAGTGCCTTTGAAGTCTCAAGGCAAGGTTTGAATCCCTGTTCAATACGCTGGATGGTGCGCACGCTGACATCAACCAAGCCGGCGAGTTGCTCCTGCGACCAGCCTCGCTGTAATCTAAGTTCTCTCACTCGCATGTTGGGCTCCTGTCAGTAGGGTGTGGGCGCATGATCGTCTCTTGCATAAAAAAATACCACGAAACGGGGCGACATCGACCTGACAGTAAGGTGAAATTTGGGAGTTATTGGGCAAAGTATCAAAAAATGGCCAGTATCTCTGGCTGTTTTTTTATTTAGATGAAAGCATCCATGTGGGATCAAACCGCCTTACTCATCACCCCATCACATATCTTCTGAAAGGCCGTGAGTTTATCCATCATCACGCTGCCACCTAATCTGTCGCAAAGCTAAGCGAGTTTTTTTATTAAGGCGACTAGCGCACCAATATGATCTTCTCGATCATTCAGCGCGGGTATATAGCGATATTCTGCGCCGCCAGCATGCATAAAAATGTCGCGATTTTCTACGGCTAATTCTTCTAAAGTCTCTAAGCAGTCTGCGCTGAATGCAGGAGAGACAATGGCAACATTTTTTGTGCCGCTCTTTGCCAGCTCCTCCAACGTTTTATCCGTATAAGGTTGCAGCCACTCGGCGTAGCCAAAGCGTGATTGGAAGGTGGTGAGGTATTCGTCTTTGAGTAGGCCTAGTTTTTCTGCAACCAAGCGCGTGGTTTTTTGACAGAGGCAAAAATAGGGATCGCCTAAATCCAAATTGCGTTTCGGCATGCCGTGGTAAGACAGCAATAGTTTTTCTGGCTTGCCGTTCTGATTAAAATCTTCTTGAATACTTGCGGCTAAGGCATCAATAAAAAGTGGGTTATCACAATAATTGTTAATGAAATGTAATTCGGGTACAAAGCGCCATTTTTGTAGTTCGCGCGTAACGGCATCGAAACTTGAGCCTGTGGTTGCTGCGGCATATTGCGGGTACATCGGCAGCACAATAATTTTGCGCACACCTTCATTTTGAAATTCACGCAGTACTTTTTGTATTGAAGGGTTGCCGTAGCGCATACCTAATTTTACGTTTGCGCTATTTCCAAGTTGTGTTTGCACAGCAGAGGTTTGACGCTTGCTAATGGCGAGTAGCGGTGAGCCTTCGTCAGTCCAAACGGTGGCATATTTGGCAGCAGATTTTTTAGGGCGTACGCGCAAAATAATGCCGTGCAAAATCAGCATCCAAATAACTTTGGGGATTTCAATCACTCGCCCATCGGCTAAAAATTCTGCAAGATAGCGGCGCAATGCGGGAGCGGTGGGGGCGTCGGGTGTGCCTAAATTGACCAGTAGTACGCCGGTGGTCGCCGGTTTTGCTTGGTGGAATAGGGGATCAATATTGGCGGTGACGGAAAGGTATTTATTTTTCATGCAGTTTGGTTCTCTCTGGCCTCTTTGTAATAGGCAGTTTTAGATGTTTTTTAGATGAGCTTGCCACGTAAGTCGCACAACTGTAACAGGGATGTTTTTATCTGGCAAAAAGCTGTCTGCAACAAAATCTAGACTAAGCTTTGAGGATGATATACGCGCTAATTTGCAGTTCGGTTTAACAGTTTCTTCGCATCTTGTATCTATCACCACGTTATTAGGCCTTTTATGAAGCTCGTGACCCGCTTAAGGCGCATTGCGCTATGGAAAAAATTTGCGTGCTTAGGGTTGCTCTGTCTCGCTGTTATTGCAATGCCGACTGCGCTCTACTGGAATGAGGTGAATAAATCCTTGGCATTTGCGGCGAAAGAGCAAGAAGGTCTGCCGCAGGCGCACCTTATGCTGAATATCATTCAACGCACTCAACAACATAGAGGGCTTTCTGCCCGCTATCTGCAAGATGAATCTATGCCCAAAAATGAACGGCGCAGCAAAGCAGAAGAGCTTGAGGCCGCGATTTTTGCCTATGAGGTATATTTTGATAAGCACCCCCCCAACCCATTACACAGTGAAGCTTTTGCGCAATTAGTGGCTAAATGGCATGAGGTGCACCGTAAAGTTTCGCAAAAGGAGGTTGATCCAAGGGAAAGCTTTACGCTGCATTCGGCACTCATTTACGCACAGCTGCAATTTTTGCAATCGATTTTGGATTTCTATCAGCTCTCATTAGACCCTGGGGCTGACGGTTATTTTTTAATTGAGGCGAGTTTAATGCGCTTGCCAGAATTGACCGAAACCCTGGGTAAAATTCGTGCATCGGGCGTTGACTTGCTTACCAAGGGCAAGGCGACTGCAGAAGAGCGTATGCAGGTCAGGTCGCTTGTGCTCATGAGCCAAACGCAAATGGGTATGCTGAATGCGGGCATCAAAAAAGCTGCCGCTGGGGTGAGAGGGGGGGAGTTAATTGCGCAAAACTATCTAGCCATCAATACCCAGTACCAAAAAATCATTGAGTTAACCGCGCGTCAGGTGGTAGACGCTGAGACGCTGTCTTATCCGCCTGAGGAGTTTTACGCAGCTTTTACGTTTGGGCTTAACAGTTACTTTAGTTATGCGCATTTTGCGATTGATAGGCTAGACGGCATTTTAAATGACCGGAAACTTGCCAGTAAAAATTCCATGTTTGCGCTTTTGTCCTATGTGTTGTTATTGACCTTAATAGTGGCATTTGTGTGTATTACCTTTATTCGAAAATTACTGCTGCAACTGGGGGGAGAACCCTACTATGCAACTGAGGTGGTGCAGGCGATTACACGTGGCGATTTGGATTATCACATTGAAACGGTACATAACGATTCGCTGTTGGCCAATGTGAAGCGCATGCGCGAACAGCTTAAAGAAAATGATCGTTTAAAAAGTGAGTTTGTCTCTACTGTGAGCCATGAGCTTAGAACCCCATTAACTGCAGTTGGTGGTGCGCTATCGCTTGCCATCAGTGGTCAGCTTGGGGCTTTGCCAGAGCCGGCATTAAAATTGTTGGATATAGCGCAAAAAAATAGCCAACGCTTGGCTGAGCTAATTAATGACTTGTTGGATATTGATAAGTTATCGGCGGGAAAATTAGCGTTGGATCTAGAGGTTCAACTGCTAATGCCTATTGTTGATGATGCCATCTCAGCTATGACATCCTACGCCCAAAAATGCGGTGTTCATATTGTCTTGGGTGTGCGCTATGAATATCTGCTGGTTAAGGTAGATGCGCGCAGGTTGCACCAAGTGCTGGTTAATTTTCTTTCTAATGCGGCAAAATTTTCACCCAGAGGAGAAGAGGTCATCATTAACCTTGATGTGAGTGTCGATAAGGTAAAAATTGAAGTCATCGATCACGGCCAAGGTATTCCAGAAAGCTTTCATGGGCGAATTTTTCAAAAGTTTTCTCAGGCCGATTCGTCGGACTCGCGCGCAATAGGTGGCACCGGCTTGGGCTTGGCGATATCAAAAGAGCTTGTTGAGAAAATGAACGGCACTATAGGATTTGTTTCTACAGAAGGCGTAGGTTCTCGCTTTTATGTGGTGTTGCCCTTAGAGGAAGCTAATAGCGATTGAGAAAGTCTCCAGAGTTTATTCGTGGTAAATGTTCGGTCTCCTGTTTGTAAACATACACCCACGCGTCCATAGGTTCGCCGCTGTTTAGTACCACTTGCGTCATGCGGCGTTCATATTCATGGGGTTGTGGCGATTTTTTTGCGCAGCCTTCGTAAACATCCAAATCGTGCAGTTGTGCGTCATCTTCTAATAAATATACCTCTCCCATCGCCCACTGTTCTGTTTCGCTTAAGACTAAGCCTGGGTAGTAATCCACCATGTATAGTTGGCCGCGAATTTTGGCGGGGGAGATAAAATCGGCACGGTGTAAATATTGTTTGTGCGCGCCCGTTTCGCAAGCACTGCGCAAGGTGCCATAGACAAAGAGATAATGCAGGTTGGGTTCGTCGTCAGCGCTAGAGTCGTACATGGTTGTTTACCTTACTTGCTAAATAGTATTCTTTATTTTATCGCGATTTTGTTACATGTTTTGCTGTGTGTTGTAGTGGTGACAATCTATAAGATGATCATTCACCATGCCAGTCGCCTGCATAAACGCATAGCAAATGGTACTGCCTACAAAATTAAATCCGCGCTGTTTAAGGGCTTTGCACATAGCATCTGACTCTGCTGTAAAAGCAGGTACTTGGCTCATACTCTTCCATTTATTGTGTTTGGGTTTTCCGCCCACAAAGCTCCACAAAAACTCGCTGAAGTCTTCGCCATTTTTTTGCATGGCTAAATAGGCTTGTGCATTTTTAATGGCGCTGTCGATCTTTAAGCGATTGCGAATAATGCCTTCGTTTAATAACAGCTTGGCTTTCTTTGCCTCGGTATAGCGCGCTATTTTTACTGGATTAAAATCATCAAAAGCTTTGCGGTAGTTTTCGCGTTTGCGCAGTACGGTGATCCATGACAGCCCTGCTTGTGCACCCTCCAAAATTAAAAATTCGAAGAGTTTCTGATTGTCGTAGAGCGGTTTGCCCCATTCATTGTCGTGGTAGTCCATATAGAGCGGGTCAGTTCCGCACCAAGGGCAGCGCTTTATGTCAGTCATAGTCTTAATCTCTACAGTTATCGTCTTGTTGATGCTTCTCTTTCATCAAGGCTAAAAAATGTTTCAAGCTTTTAGTGTCGTGTGTTTCAAAAAAAACGGCTAATGCATGTAAGTCATTAATGCGGTCTAACCGGAAGGTGCGGTAATCATTGCGCAATTGACACCAGGCGACCAGCGTCCATACCTTGCCCCAAAAAACTAACCCTAGTGGCTCAATAGTGCGTGTTGATATTTGCCCGTCAGCGCGGGTGTAGTCAATGCTAATGCGCTGGCGTGAGCGAATCGCTTCACGAATCGCTTGGCTATGAGCGGTGTAAAACTTTTGTACGTCTTCCATGTGCGGGACAAGTAGCGGCAAATTCTCATCGCTGTGGCGCAAGTGATCCGGTAGTACCGATAATATTTTTTGCATGGCTTGCTTGGCGTGGGCGGCCATATCCGTATCACCCCAACTGCTTACCATGCGCGCGCCAAGCAAGAGCGCTTCTACTTCGTGACGGTCAAACATCAGTGGTGGGAGCTGGTAGCGGTGTGAAAGCCGGTAGCCAACGCCCGCTTCGCCCTCAACGGGCACGCCAGATAGGCTGAGGGATTGTATATCGCGATAAATCGTGCGCTCAGATACCTGTAAATGATCGCTCAATTGTTTTGCTGTCATCACAGTGCGGCGATTGCGCAACAATGTCAGCAATTGGAAGAGGCGTTCGGCGCGTTGCATGGAGTGCTCGATCTTGGTTTGCGTTGGATTAATTGGACTGAGTTGTGCAAAGTTTACACGAGCGGCTGTCAATAAATGTCAGTAGGGCGTATATAGGCGCTCTTATTTATTGATTTGCCTATGGATTGTGCTAAAAAGTCCGCCTCATCACCTAGTCTCTGTGCTACCTTTAGTGCATTGCTTCGGCCAAAAATGGCTCTGACGCTTTGTAATTCGCGTCGCTTTTTGATGCCTGTAAAGTTTCATGCAAATAACAAGGTCAGTCTATGCATACTTTTTACCCTGAGATAAAACCCTACCAACGCCATATTATTGCAGTAGAAGCACCCCATGAACTCTATGTGGATGAATCGGGTAATCCTGATGGTATCCCCGTGTTGTTTGTGCACGGTGGCCCGGGTGCGGGTTGCGGTAAATATGATCGCCGGTTTTTTGATCCTGAAGTCTATCGCATAGTACTTTTTGACCAACGCGGTTCAGGCCGCTCGCGTCCCCATGCTGAATTGCAAACCAACAGCACACAAAAATTAGTTGAAGACATAGAATTTATTCGCACTACCTTGGGCATTGATAAGTGGGTTTTGTTTGGCGGCTCTTGGGGTTCAACACTAAGTTTGGTTTATGCCCAGACTTATCCTGAACGTGTGCTCGGTTTAATTTTGCGCGGTATTTTTCTCTGTCGCCCAGTGGATTTGCTGTGGTTTTATCAAGAGGGCGCAAGTCGTCTATTTCCTGATTATTGGGATGATTTTATTCAGCCGATTCCTGAAGATGAACGCCACGATATGATGAATGCCTATTATCGTCATCTCACCAGCGAGAACCAAATTCAACAAATGACCGCCGCTAAAGCCTGGTCATTGTGGGAAGGCCGTACCGCGACCTTGCGCCCCAACCAAGATGTGGTAGATTCTTTTACCGAGCCCCATCGTGCGCTGTCACTTGCACGTATTGAGGCGCATTATTTTGTGAACAACGCCTTTCTTGAAGAAAATCAAATTCTGCGCGATGCCCATAAACTCGCCGATATTCCCGGCGTGATTGTACATGGCCGCTACGATGTGATTTGTCCCTTGGATAACGCCTACTTGCTACACAAAGCCTGGCCGGGTTCAGAATTGAATATTATCCGCGAGGCGGGTCATGCATCGCGTGAGCTGGGTATTGTGGATGCGTTAATTCGCGCAACCAATGATATGGCAAAAGAGTTGGGCGAACGGCCCGATCAGTCGGCGTAAGTTCATGCGGTATTGTTGTTGGTTAAGACGGAGCCCTTGAGGCTCCTTTTTTTGGGTGATGTGAGTTCAAATTTTGGGTGATGTGAGTTCAAACTCAGGTTGTTGTGTAAGTTAGTACGTTCAACTTTGCGATTTTTTTGACCTTGAACGACAGGGTGTTTTTTGTTTGGCATTGTGAGTCTAGTAGCGATAAAACCTTAATGGCTACTGATTCTTGATTCCTAATAACACTAATTTTCGAGGTCAACATGCATCCACTTTCTACGCTCAAGTGGCTTGGCGGGCTATTTGTCTGCTTTAGCTTACTGGTGAGCCCTGTACATGCTCAAACAGCAAATCTAATCACTTACGGCAATTTTGGTACTGCCACCTATGTCCATGGTGGCCCTTCCGTTTTCAACCCTAGTCTTTCGGGCTGGAGTTCGAGCGCTGGAAGCAACCTTCAATCCCCAATAAAAACACAAGCAGTAGCTTATGGCTGTGGCCAGTTTGGTTGTTATGGTGCCACGGCTCATAACTGGGCTTGTCTTAGCGGTACCGGTGGTGTTTTGCTCTCAACCACTGCTATCGGAAACTTGAAAGCGAGTACTCGCTACCGCTTGTCTTACCATGCGTTCAAGGATGTTACCAATGTGCCTGTTTCTGACCCCACGTACTCGAAAGCAGAAGGGGTGAGTCTATTTATTAACAGCGGCACGCGCGGTTCTTATGTACTGAAAGATTTCAGTATGTCGCCCTACGTATTTGGTGCCTATAAACCAGGCGTTAATAGCCCGATGGTGGTGGACTTTACAACACCTGTGCTAACGAATAGCAGCGGTGAAAATAATATCGGAGCTTCTACCTTACAGTTTCGTTGGCCATCGTCTGGCAAGGGTTCTATGTGTTTGACGGGGATCAGTTTGCAGGAAGTTCCTGAAAGCCTCGCCGCTAGCCGTGTGGTTGTAAATACGGTTGGTTACCCTATGTTGGGCAATAAAATGGCAACCTTGGTCTTGCCGCAAGGCACTAATACATCTGGTTTGAAATGGCGTTTGCGTAAGGGCAATGGATTTCCACAGGCGGGATACTCAGTGAGCATTCCTTTCTATGCAGTGGTAACGGGTGCAAATGGCTTGCCGGTCAAAGATGCAAATGGCAACCATACTTTGCAGAAAAATGCCGATGGTACGGATAAAAGCGTTGGTGGGACAGGAACCGGCGGCCAGTCGAGTTATTTCCCGCCCAATAGCGGGGTAATTCCAGCGAATGCCTTAGTTCTTGATGCGGACAGTGGTGAGTACACCTACAACCTCGACTTTTCCAGCTACGGCAAACCGGTTCAATCCACATCTGTGATTGACTTGAAAGCTACGCCCAGCCCCTACACGGCACCAGATGGTAAGACGTATTATATTTTTTCTCGATCTACTACGAACACTAGTTACAGTAGCTGCAGTGATTGCTATATAGATGTAGTTGATAGCGCAGGTGTCAGGGTCGCAGTGAGTCCCGTGATTAATATCCAAACTTCTCCGTACCAAAACCTAAAAAATGATGCGCTCTACACCTTTTATCACCAGCGTAGTGGAGTCGCTATAGCACCATCATTCATCGCCCCGCTTGGTTATAACTATGATAACGACTCTATGTCGCACGCCGCCGGTCATAAACCAGATACGGCAGGATGCTGGGCTAATGGTGCCAGTAACATTGATTTACATGGGAATAACTGGGGTAACAGTGTTGCAGATTGTTATACCTATACGAAGGATGTTACCGGCGGTTGGTACGATGCAGCAGATCATGGCAAATATGTAGTCAATGGTGGTGTCGCTTTATGGACATTGCAAAACATGATTGAACGTTTGCAAACCAAGGGCACGCTAAGCACCGCTTTCCCAGCCGGTAAGCTCAAGCTACCTACGACCCTAAATGATCAAGGCGCGGCAATGGCGAATTTGTCAGATCTTATGGCAGAAGCCAGAACAGAAATGGAATGGATGTTAAAGATGCAGGCCCCGGCGCAATTGCGCATGAAAGTACCTTTGGGCTATCAAGATAAAACACAAACGGGAACGCCCGTTGGCCCAACGGGTGGGCAAGGTGTTTATCAAGTTGACTTAAGTGGCGCACCTTTGACGAGTACATCAGCAGGTGCTGTAAGTTTCGGCGGTACGGCGGCCAAGTTGCCACGCCTGCGAACCAAGCTCAATTTAACCAGCGTTGACGTGGGCGGGCTGGTCTTCCATGCCGTACACGATGATATATGGACCGGTATACCACTAAATTCCGCTAGTTATAACAATGCTTCCGGCGGATACCTTAACCCTAAAACGAATGAGACTAATGTCAATCGGCGCGTACTCATGTACCCCACTTCGGCGGCGACCTTAAATTTTGCCGCCGTGGCCGCACAGTGTTCGCGCATATGGAAAGGTGTTGATGATGCATTTGCAACCCGATGCTTTAATGCCGCTATTCTAGCTTGGGATACCGCCAAAAAATTCCGTACCGGTTTCACAGATGCGTACGGCACTGTGGTACCCGCGAAATCAGATGTTTTCCGTTATGAATACACCAACCAAAGCTGGTCCTTGGCCGATCCTAGCGGTAGAAATCTCTCTATTCTGCAATATGGTTTTGCCATTAATCCTTTGTTTAATGGCGGTGGTGCCTACGGTGATTTACGTGTGGGTGATGAATTTTATTGGGCTGGTGCCGAGCTATATTTGGCAACGGCCGCAAGAGGCACGGGTGATACGAGTTACCACGCCTATGGTAAAGCTCAGGGGGTTTTAAGTGCCACAGATATTAACGGCCAGTGGAGTAAGTGCGAACAAAGCCTTGAGCCGGTTCAGTGTTACGGTTGGATTAATGGTTTTGATTGGCAAAATACCAGCGCCTTAGGAACTTTGTCATTGCTCACCTACAACAATGGTTTATTGGCTAGCGCAACGGCGAAAGCAAACTTAACCAGCTTTGCCGATAAATTAGTTAGTCAAACTAACGCTCAAGGTTTCAAGTTTGCAAAGCAAGTCTATGATCCTAGCAACCGCGATACGCATTATGAGTGGGGGGCAAATGGTGGGGTGCTTAATCGCGCATTAATTTTAGGCGCGGCTTATGGTGTGCAAACCGATGCAACCAAAAAGCAAAGTTACGTAGATTCGGTAGTTGCCTCAATGGGCTACCTGTTAGGGCGTAACGTGTTAGGTAAATCTTTTATCTCGGGCTACGGCAATAATCCTTTGACAAATCCACACCATCGTTGGTTTGCTAAGCACGCGGATGTTGCTTACCCAAAAGTCCCCGCAGGTTACTTGGCAGGTGGCCCAAACACGCGGGATATACCCGCATTACGTGCCAATGCGCCGCGCTACCAAACCCAGTCGGATGTTAACTATGCTCTAGTTAATGGAGATCCAAGTGCTGTATTGGGAGGTATTGCAGATGCCAGTCAAACGTATTTTGAGACTAATGTTGTTGCCAAGTGCATGAACGAAGCGGCGGCTACTGCACCCACCTACGTGCCACAGAAGTGCTACGCAGACCATTATCGGTCGTTTGCCACCAACGAGGTTGCTATAAATTGGCAAGCTCCACTGGTGTGGGTAGCGCAATTTCTGAGTGAAAACTATTAACTTGCAGTGATAAATGGAGTGCATTTACTCAACCTCAACAGGTAAACTGTTGAGGTTTTTTGCTTTTAGAGAATAAAAATTAGAATAGATTTTAAGGTTACCCACCTTGTTTACTGGATGTAAAAAAATAATAACTCGTCACTGGCGCTTCTATAGCGCTTTTAGATAAAACAAGTCTGTGAGCAACCATGTATCAAGTCATTTTTAACACCCACGATGTCGTTTTGTTAATGACCGCGTATCAGTGCATTTTATTCGCCATTCTTTTATTGACGATCAAGCGTGAAAAGCCGCTCAGTAATTTTTTTCTTGCATTCTTTTTGTTGCAGCAAGCAGCAATCCCACTCGATATTCTTATCAGTTTCGGTGCAGAATTTCGCAATGTGGCGCTAAGTTGGTCGCCTAATCTTTTTTATGTGTTTGGTTTCGGGTATTGGTTGGAAGCTCCGTTCTTATTGTGGTACACCCGATCACTTATTTACAAAGATTACCGTCTAACTAAAAAGGATTTGGTGTACCTCATTCCCTTCTTCAGTTATCTCATTTATCAGGTATTGTTTTATTACCAGTTGGAGTTACAAGATAAACAGCACTTGCAAGAAGATTACAATCTTTTTTCTGCGCCGCATTACATGAATTATGTAACCCTGTTTCGAGAAGTTTTTCGAGCGGCCTTGGGGGTAATGTGCATTTTGGAAATTAAGCGCTACAGCCAGCATATTAAAACCAATTTTTCAGATATTGAGCGCTTAGGGAACCTCTGAAATATTCCCAAATATTTGGCAAAATAGCGCAATCAAAAACTGTGGGTGAAAACCATGAGCCAATTGACCTTTGCTGAAGCTGAATACGCCATCAAAAAGCGTAAAACCCGCCGAGAAAAATTCCTCGAACAACTTGAGGTACTGATTCCTTGGCAAAAGCTCAAACAACAGGTGGGCAAAGGCTACAGTAAAGGCGGCCCGGGCCGCCCACCTTATCCACTGGAAACCATGCTGCGCATTCACATTATGCAATTGGTTTATAACCTCAGCGATCCAGAGATGGAAGATTATCTTTATGAAGTGGAATCCATGCGCCGCTTCGCGCATCTGCGCTTGTGTGAAAGCATTCCCGATGAAACCACCATTTTGAATTTCCGTCATTTTTTAGAAGCGCATAAGTTCGGTAAAAAAATATTCGAGACGATTAACCAGCATCTCGCCGACAAGGGTTTGCGTTTGCGCGAAGGCACCATTGTTGATGCCACAATAATAGCTGCACCGTCCTCCACTAAAAATGCAAATAAAACCCGCGACCCAGACATGCATCAAACTAAAAAAGGTAATGAATGGCATCACGGCATGAAGATGCATATTGGTGTTGATGATGGTCTGGGTTTAATTCATAGCATTACTACAACCGGCGCCAACGCGCATGACATTACACAGGCCGATCAATTGCTGCATGGTGAAGAGTTACGGGTGTGGGGTGATGCGGGTTATCAGGGCGTGGATAAACGCGAAGGGCATGAGGAGCGCGATGTTGAGTGGTTTATTGCGATGCGTCCGGGCAAACGAGCACAGCTGGCCAAGTCCAATCCTTTAGCTCAAGCTGAAAAAGTCAAAGCGAGAGTTCGTGCAAAAGTGGAGCATGCATTTTTTTACATTAAGCGCATGTTTGGTTACAGCAAGGTTCGGTATCGCGGTTTGGAAAAAAATACTAATCGCTTATGTGTTTTAGCTGGGCTTGCGAACTTGTTGCGAATGAAAAATTGTCTGCTCGCATAGGAGTAGTCCATCTGTAATTTGCCAAAACGGTAAATTACAGATGGAAAAACGAAAAATAACGATAGGTTAATGCAAACTTTTTGTAAAATTGCCATTTTGAAGGCAATTTTTTCGAATGGGGTTAATTTTTCAGAGGTTCCTTAGATCTTACATGGCTAAAAATGTTGGTGATTGGCTTTCTCGTTATTAGAACTTGGGCGGTGCTGGTGGGTATATTGATTTTGATCTCAGTAAGCTTTGGCATAAATACTAATTTTGAACTTATGGGTTTGAGTGGCAATTACACCACCTTTATTATGGTCAGCATGCTTATCTTTTTTGGCCTAGGTCATTCTTCCGTTTTTGAAGGAATTGAAGTAAAAAATGGTGATAGCCAAAAATCCGACATACTAAAGGATAAAATTAAAGACGTTCAGATCAAACAAGTCGCTGAATACATGGAGAAGGAAAAGCCCTATTTAATGCCAGCCTTAACCTTGGATAAATTGGCTGCGCAGTTAAAAATGCAGCCCCGTATTTTATCTCACCTGATCAACCGCCATTTTGCGTGTAATTTCTTTGAGTTCATTAATTCTTACCGCGTAGAAGAATCCAAGCGTATGCTGGCAGACCCACTCTGCAGCGAAAAAAATATGCTCGACCTTATGTTTGATGTTGGTTTTAACAGTAAAGCATCTTTTAATACACTATTTAAGAAAAAGGTGGGAATGACCCCAAGTGAATTCCGTAAACAAGCAATTGCACAGCAAAATAGGTAATGGGTTCTTAACATGCTAGGCTTAATTCAACGCGTAAAGCGCGCATCGGTTGATGTGAATAACGAATGTGTGGGTGAAATCGAACAGGGGATTTTACTGCTCTTGGGTATCGAAAAAACGGATACTCAGGTCACTGCAGATAAACTTATCGATAAGATTTTGGCCTATCGGCTATTTGCGGATGAGCAACATAAAATGAACTGCAATGTGCAGCAAATTGATGGGGGTGTATTGGTTGTTTCGCAGTTCACACTCGCTGCAGATACTCAAAAAGGTTTGCGCCCCAGCTTCTCTTGCGCCATGCCGCCCGCCGAAGCGGAACAGTTGTATCATTATTTTGTGAATGCAATAGGTGCAAAGCATAACAAAATGGCAACGGGAATTTTTGGGGCAGATATGCAAGTGAGTTTGGTTAATGATGGCCCAGTCACTTTTATGCTAAAAATGAATTGAGGGGTTAAGGCGAATCGCTCTTTAATGCGCCGCCTATTTCCGCTAATAACTCATCCAAAAACGTCTCAGCTAAGACCAAGTCGTATTGGCGAATTGCATTATGAATTTGTTGATAGGCGTTGGCACCAAGCGTCTGGGCGCTTTGCAGTGCAAATAATTTTTTGCTGCCATTCATATCTCCATTACTGAAACTGGATTTTAATAGGCCTAATTGATCTTCCAGTGCTAATAATTTCTGTTTGTCGCGCCAGCAGACTCTTTGATTTTCGAGTGTATTTTCATTCTCGGTTATATTGTCTTCAGCAACGAATTTTACCTTCGTAAATTTCTTCAAAGCAGCATAAATATCGTGGAACTGATAAGGCTTACCAATAAATTCATGGAAACCCTCGCCCAAATAAAAAGTCCTCTCGTGTTCAAGGCTGGAGGCTGAGACTGCGACTACGGGTAAATCATCTTTGTTTATGGTTTTACGCAGTTCTTTTAACATGTCTGTGCCACTTAAGTTGGGCATGCGGATATCGGTAAAAATAATATCGGGCGCTAGGCTGATGGCTTGCTTTAAACCTTCAGTGCCATCGGTTGCGATTATTACCTCGCACCCTATATCGCGCAGTAAATTCATTAAAAGATCACGGCTGGCAAAATCATCTTCTACAACTAATACTTTGCAGTGCGACTCCGCTGTCAGTTTTGCGTGTGCAATTTGTGGGCTATTATCTAATTGCGCATTGTATTCAATGCTGATAGGTAGGTGTAAATGCGCGCGTGTTCCCTTGCCTAACTTGCTATCTAAAGTGAGCTTACCACCAAGGCTTTCGGCAATATGTTTTGAGATGACTAAGCCTAACCCTGTCCCGCCAGACTCCTCACCTGACTTCCCCTGTTTGAATGCAGCAAATAATTGCTGTAGTTCTTGTTCCGCAATGCCAAGGCCGGTATCCGTAATAGTAAAAAAAATGCTGTTACTATCTAGGTGCACAGTTAACTTTACTTCGCCGCTATGCGTGAATTTAATAGCATTGCCTAATAGGTTTAAAATAATTTGCCCAATTTTTTGGCGGTCACTTTTTATAATCGCAGGTGCGGGTAGTTGAATGTCATGGTTGAGGTTAATCCCCTTGGCAATAGCTTTTGTGCGCATAAGTGCAATTATCTCATTCAGCTCTTGGCGAAGATCAAAGTAATCCTGACGAAAATGGAGGGCGCCGGCTTCAATTTTAGATAAATCTAAAATATCGTTAATTAAATGCAGTAATCGTTGGCCGGCATTTAAAATGGAGCTCATGCGTTCATGTTGTTGTGCGGACAATTGTGTGTCTGTCATGAGTAGCTGGGAGTAGCCGAGCACCGCATTTAACGGCGGGCGAATTTCGTGGCTCATGTGGGCAAGAAAGCGGCTTTTGGCGCGGGTTGCATCTTCGGCGGCTTCCTTGGCTAATTGCAATGAGGCTTCAACTTGTTTTTGTTCTGAAATGTCGCTCATGACTTTGCCGATATACATCGGCTGGCCTTTGTCATCACGGATAATAAAAAAAGTTTCTTTGGTGGGGAAGCGTGAGTCATCAGTGCGCAATGCAGCCAGTTCGCCTTGCCAATAACCTTTTAACAATAAAAACGGGAGTATTTGTTCGTGCCATTGTGCGTGTAAATCTTCTGGGAAATAACTTAAAAAATTCTTGTGCTCCACACTTTGATTGATTAGCAGCATCTTCTGTAAACTGCGATTCATATACAAGGTTTCTGCCTTGAGCGTCATAATGGAAAAACCTTCGCTGGCATATTCAGCAAAGCGTTTAAATTTTTCAAGCTCATCAATAAGTTTTTGTTGCTCGGTAATGTCGCGCGCAATACTTAATATTCCGGTGGGCTCATTGTTTTCATTGCGCACTGCAACTTTAATGGTATCCATTAATCGCTTCTGGTTTCGCTCAGGAATGTACATCCATAGCTCGCGTCGCACGGCGTGTTTGCTGGCGAGCACCATGCTTTCATATTCGCGAATAGTTTTATCGAAATCAGTGTCTACATAGTCGGTTTTATCGTTATTGTTTTCTCGACAATTCTGTAAATGAATTGTCTTTTTAACACGACCGGAATTGATAATAACAGAGGCTCGCTAATTTGCACTATCGCGCCAAAGATTAACGGGAGATAAAGGCTCAGAAAAATGTAGTCATCAAGATTCTTGGTCTGAGCCATGGGTGAGCAAGATACTAATGAATGTGCAGTCAAGAATATTTTTTATGACTTTTTAATCACTAAAACGATCAAACCTAGGCCTGCGATTACCAAACTGGTGGTTGAAAAGTTAAGCCCGCGAATGTGTGCGCTCACAGCCTCATAAATACTGGGGTGAGCAAGCGCAATGGCTGCTACAAAAAGGCTGCCAGCCAGCCAATAGCGGCGTGATGCCTGTGCGCTGCGTGCTTGCAATTGCTGCGCGGTTTTGTGTACCTCTGGAGCGAGATCGCCAATGTTTTGTAGTTGCTGCAAGCCGTTAAAAATAAGTTGCGGGATTTGCGGGAATTTCTCCATCCACTCGGGGCCATAGCGCTTAAGTTCACCCCATAAGCTTCTAGGATGAAAACGTTTTTTCAGCCAGCGTTCCAAAAACGGATGTGCCGTTGTCCATAAATCCAAATCGGGGTAGAGCTGACGCCCCAAGCCTTCAATATTGAGTAACGTTTTCTGCAAAAGTACCAGCTGCGGTTGCAC
>SXGR01533143.1_pt1 | contig 25293 bp, 21 predicted proteins | sample 3174711 | NCBI WGS metagenome assembly SXGR01 (sample SAMN11356860, study PRJNA531348) | freshwater metagenome | isolation source: freshwater sample F1-60 | place: China: Fuxian Lake, Yuxi | collected 2017-12-25
AATAATTTCAGGAGCCGAGGCAGCGATGGATCCGATCAATATTCATTCAGCGAAAACACAATTGTACAAACTCATTGAAGCCGCCGAACGCGGCGAAGAAGTCATCATCGCCCGGGCCGGTAAGCCGGTCGCGAAACTGGTGGCATTAGAAAATCAGAGGCCGTCTCGCAAAGCAGGCAGCATGAAGGGCCTTTTCGAAGTGCCGGACAGCTTTTTTGAGCCCCTGCCTGAGGGCCTGCTCGATGCCTTCGAGGGCAAAGCGTGAACCTATTGCTCGATACGCACATTTACCTTTGGTGGCTGGTCGACTCCCCTGCTCTGCCACAACGAGCGCATCAGATGATCGAAGAGGCTGATAAGGTCTTTGTGAGCGTGGTGTCCATCTGGGAAGCTGGCATCAAATGGCGCGCTGGCAAATTGCCCGTGGCGCCTCAGGCGCTGGTTGAGGGCATGAGCATGAATGGCCTGAGTGCTCTGCCCGTGAACATGGCGCATACACTGCAATTGACGCAGCTGCCTGATCATCACCGCGATCCGTTTGACCGGATGCTAGTGGCACAGGCGATGGCGGAGCCGATGTTTTTGCTGACCTCAGATCGGGCGCTGGCGGACTATGGCGATCTGGTGCGGTTGATCTGAGGGCTATGTAAGAAAGTGGCGCGGCGGGACTTCATTCCGGATTAAACGGGCTTCGATTCCGTAATTTACGGTACGGGATTCCGGAATTTACGGCGTAGCTTACAAAGAATCCGGACCAACTCACCAACCAATATCGTTGGGCACCCAGTTGCAAACCACTTCGCGCTTAACTGATGTATTGCTTTAACAGATAAGCCACCATGTCCTGCGAAATATTTGCCTGTGCGAGCATGGCCATCGCACCGTTCTGCCTGATCTGTGCTGATGCCAGCGCGGTGGTCTCGGCAGCCAGATCGTAATCCATGATGTTGCCGTAAGCGGTTGTGGCGGCTACGGTCGTGGTGTCAACATAATCACTTTGATAACCTAGGACGTTTTCCTGAGCGCCAACCAGAGCCTGATAAGAAGACACCATATCAATGGCGTCCTCAAGCACGGTCAAGGCATTACTGCCACCTGTCTGTGTGGAGATATCAAGCTCTGAGACGCGCGTGTCATCCGATGAGCCACCGTAGGTGCCAGCCACAAAACCCAGCGTTGTGAAATCACTGTATCCCTCGGTACCGCCACCCACGGTAAATGTCGCATCCGAGTAGAGCTTGACGGTCGCGATGTAGGTCGCAGCATTCGCAGCAGTCGTCGCTGATATCCCAGAAACACCGACAGCAGCGCCGTTGCCGGTATCTGTGGCAATCGAAATATTTCTGCCGTCTGATGCGGTCAGAGTGACGCCGCTGCCGTTGTTCGCCGCTGTCACGCCGGTGTTTCCAGTGTAGGTGTTCAAGAGCGTCACCACGCTATCGATGGTGGAGGCGGCCGTCAAGCCGGCAGTAATCGTTTTGCCGTTCAAGTAAATCGTGCTGACCGCTGCTGCCGAAAATCCCGTACCCACCACGACATTCGGATTGGCTGCAGCAGTTACCCCTGTCAGGGATGTCTGGCGATTGATCGCTGCCGCCATCGCGATTGCGCTGGCTGCTTTCGTGGAAGAAGTTGCCGTTGCATCCGAGGCGGTATCGTCCGACGTTAACGTGGCACCGATAGCGTAGCCGTTGATCGTCAGATCACCCGCCGAAAGTGCCGTGGGTGCCAAGGTGGAAACTGCACGCTTTTTTGTAGAGAATTGCGCGACGTTACTATTGTAGGTCCCAATGTTGAAACCTGCATTGGCAATCGTGCCGCCCACATTACTGCTGAGGACAATATCGGTCTGATCGAGGCTCCTGAGGGTAAAGGTACCTGCGTAAGTACCTGCGGCCCCCACGCCGGTGTTGGAAGCAGTTAGGTTCGTGCCATCAAACGCCACCGTAATGTTGCGCCCATCGTCCGCAGTCAGGGTGACTCCCAGCGTGGAACTGTAGGTGTCTGTGGCGGTAATGCCTGTCTGACCGCTGTTGAGATTGATTGCCGACACAACAGCGGCGCGATTGGTCGCGTAATCATTGCTTGCGGCCAAGGTAAGCGAAATCGCTGTGCCATTGATCGTGATCGTTCCAGCGGTACCCGTTCCATTGGCGGTCATCGCACTACCTGAAAGCGTCGTTTCACCCACATCTGCCTCTACATTGGTGTAATCAGTCATCAGATTGATCGCCGCTGCTTTTGCGATGGCGCTGCCCGAATTCGATGCATAGGAATAGCTGTCATAGGATGACAGCGATGCACCTATCGTATAGCCGTTGATCAGCAGATCTCCTGAGGCCAGTGCCGTGGTCGAACCGCCCAGCGAAGTAAGCGCCAAAGGACTGCCAGTACCCAATGCAGACGAAAGTACCGAAGAAAAATTCAAGGTCGTTGTGTCGCCTGCATTGATCCCGGTTTGTACTTTGATGTAGGGCGTATCCCCATTAAGCAACGATGTGCCGTTGTACTCAGCGCTAGCCGCAATCGAATCAATCTGATCCATGTAAGTCTCTAGCAGCGCCTGGTTGCTGGTGCGGGTAGCGCTGCTGGTGGCTCCACTGGCCGACGACGTCGCCAGTGTTTTCATGGTGGTGAGAATGGTTGCAATTTCCGACAAAGCGGAATCGGCAATTTGTACCGCTGAAATGCCGGCGTTGATATTGTCAGTCGCCTTTGCGTAGGAGGCGATCTGCGCCTTCCAGCGGTTGGCGATCGCCAAACCTACCGGGTCGTCTTTCGCGCTGTTGATGGCCAGCGTCGTGCTGATGCGCTGACTTGCTTGGGCATAGGCCGTTGACGCGTTCGAATACGCATTAGCGGCCATCATGGCGTTGATATTTGTATTTAGAGACAACATGGGCGCTATCCCCCGAAAAATACAAAAGTCGAAACAACAAAGGGATGGTCATCTGCCACGCGAACTGCGGCCAACGCCCAGAACCCCTTGGCCAAGGCCAACTCGGGTGGGGATGCTGCGTGACTGATTTTCGTCATTGGGGTCCTCGCCATTGGCCATATTTGAGGCGAGGTTAGCAAGAAAAAACAGCAACTCGAAAAACTTTAGCGAAAATTACGCGTATTACGGTGATTTACACAAATTACGCTTGCTGGCGCTAAAGTTTTCAAATCTTCGGAAACGCACCGGGAAAAATTTTCAGAATGCTATGACTCGGGCATAAAAAAACCCATCGACATCAAAAAAACCGGCCCAGGCCCTCAAGAAAAATCGGCGGCAACCGATTAGGTAAGATAGGACTGCGTCAGGCGAAATGATTGGTAATGATTTAACCCATGCTCACGATTGAAAAACCAAGACCCGAGTTTGAGCTGGCGCTGCGCAGCCGGTATCCTTTTGCCGAGATGCTGGTTGGAGATAGTTTTTTAATAACGGATCATCGCAAAGCAGAGAGTGCGCGTATTTCTGCCATCCACTTCGCGAAGCGGCAGCAGACCGAGTGGAAATTCACGATGAGGAAGATGAGAGACGGCTGGCGCCTGTTTCGTATCGCTTAATTTTTCCGAAGGGCGCAGCTCGCGAAATACCACTCGTACCTTTCGACAGACCATGCCAAATTTGATACCCGTCAGGGTTCTGGCACGTCTGGCAGTCGACGTCCGCGCGCAAGGAATGAAACTTGGGGCGGCATTGCTACACGACGAGATGAGTCGCTACGTTCGAGTATCTTCAAACACAGGGGTCAGAGCAATGCTGGTGCATGCGCTGAACCACCGTGCGAGAGAGTTCTATGAGTACTACGGATTCAAGGCATCACCGGTGAACCCGATGACCTTGATACTTCGGATCGATCCCGTGTAAGGAGCAGACAAATCACTCCGGACAATCCTGGTAAGCACTTCGCAAACAAAGCGCAGCCAATTCCAGCGCCTCGGATATTCTTTCCTGCCCAAGACCCTTGCCGGCTTTATCCAGCAGCGCAGTGGCCTGAGGTTCGGCATTGACACGTGCAATCTCAGCCCAGACCAATGCTTTGACAGGCTCTTTGCGCCAGCCCTCGCCTGACAAATAGAGCGATGCGGCCATCAGCTGGGCGGCAGGGTGACCTTTGCGAGCGGCTTTCAAGTACCAGGACAGCGCAAGAGCGCCATCTTTTTTCACGCCCAAACCGGATCGGTAGGATTCGCCCAGCATGTATTCGGCCTCGGTATACCCCGCAGCCGCCGCAGAAGAAAACCGTTGGTACGCCACATCATGATTGCGCGAGATTCCTCTGCCGTGATGATGGAGCGTTCCCAGGTTGTACTGGGCCTCAGGCAGTCCCGCTTGAGCAGCGCGGTCATACCAGACAAGCGCGTCCGAGTAACTCTGCGCGACGCCAAGACCATGCTCGTACAGATAACCCAAATTATTCTGCGCACGGACGTCACCCTTATGGGCGGCCTTGCGCAATGCGCGCTCAGCGGTCGCGTAGTGGCCGCGCTCGATCGCTTTCATTGCAACGCCCATATCCGCCTGTGCAGCGCTGCAGATTAGCAGCACGATCAAGGCAGATAGCCTGGCGATGGCGTTCATGCGAGCTTGCGTATGGTCGTCGGTGCGGGGGATTCGCTGCAGCCCGTGGCGGCTGCAGGTTTGCGCATGAAACCCTGACAGCGTTGGCCATCAGCGCGCAGTACTTCGATGGCGGGGAGAATACGGCTTTTGAAACCCATCAGCCGGCAAGAGTAAGGCAGCTTGGGATCCCAGCTTACGGCAAAGTGGCCGCACTGCCAGCAGTTGGGCGCCTCTTCCTGTTCAGTGAGCTTGGGCGTGTTCATTTCTTGTTGCGTCGTTTGTTCTGATAATCATTCCAGGCGCGAAAGCTCGCGGCAGCGAATACCCCTGCCAAAATCACAACACCAAGCAAAGCCTGAAAAAACTCACCCAGCGTCATGTCCGGTGGCAGGAAGCGCTCGGGGTGCAGCACCGCCATCACCAGAAACAGCCCAATCGAAATCAGTGAAATTCGAAGCAGCCGAAATGCGATGCGGCTGCGCTTGTCATGGTTATCCATACCAACCTCGGCGCAAACTACCCTACCCCCCGTATTTTGTCACAGGCGAAGAGGACACGGCGGCCGGACTTGTGGTCCTGCCTGTGTCACTCCAGACGGGATCAGCCGCCGAGGAGTTTGAGTACGGTTTGCTGACTGGTGTTCGCCTGCGCGAGCACTGCCGTTGCTGCCTGCTGCATGATCTGCGTCTTGGCGAGATCGGTACTGGCTTTTGCGTAGTCTGCATCTTCGATCTGGCTACGCGATGCCGACAAGTTGGTCGATACATTCGACAGATTATTGATAACATGCTCCATACGATTCATCACCGCACCCATGGTGGCGCGGGTCGCATTGACCTTGTCCATTGCATCATCAAGCAATGACAGCACTGCCGATGCGCCATCGCGCGTGTTGATGCGAACCCGTCGATCTTCTACATTCAGATCAACGTCACCTGTGATCTCGCCGGTAATGGTCCCCGCCTTGCCGAAATCGGCAAGATCAATAGTGATGTAATGGTTTGCAGAGGGACCCACCTGAAAAGCCAGGCGACCCACCTTGGGTGGATCCATGTCTTCACTGGAGCGGCCACCGAAGGTACCCTCTTGGAAGCCCAGTGCTGCAAAATTAGCGTCAATACCATAGCCCTTGTCGCCCACTGATATCGAGAAAGGCTTGCCGGTCGCTTTGAGTTCATCCAGCAGATCGGATGGTGGCGCACCGGCCGGTGCAGGCAAGCCAGGCAGAAGTGCAGGATCAGAAATCAGGCGCACTGTGCTGTAGAGCGTGCGTGCAGAGGTTGATGTTGCAGCACCGTCGATGATACCGGTGACATCATTGTTGCCGAAACTGTTCGCAGTTACCGTGCCCAGAGACAAAGTCGCAGACGCAGTTGCCACCGGCGTAACGGCCGCACCGGTCAGGGTGAATAGCGAACCTGCTACGGTCGATGTTACCTCGAGATTATCGCCAACGACCGCAACAGAAATGTTTTTCAGGTCGCCGCTGGTGATCTTGGCATCAATAGCCGTTTTCAGGGCAGTCGCAAGATCAGCCGCAAGCGTACTGCCGGCCGCCGCGCTCGTGACGGTGACACCATTGATGACCACCGTAGCCTCATCAGTTGCTGCTACCGTACCACTGATCGCCACACGAGACACCTGAGCAACCGAACCACCTTTGTCGAGACCAAAGCTGGCAGCTGACACGTTTTTGTCGTTCGAGTCGAACCATACTGAAAAATTACGGCCATCAGACTCAAGCGTTACACCACTACCGTTGTCGGAAGCGGTGACACCATGTTGGCCAGTGCGGGCGTTGATAGCCTCCACCACCTTCTCGCGACGAGCTGTACCGGTTTCATCCTGCAGAAAAACGACGGGTACTGTTGTGCCGTTGATGTAGAGATTGTAGGTTTCACCACTCGCCGCTGTGGTTGGTACCGAAGTAACTGTCGAAAGACCTTTGCTGACTATGGGATTAGCAAGCGCACGAACACCAGTTTCGCTGCTGTGTGAATTAATTGCCGCAGCGATCGCAATAGCACTTGCGCTGGGATTACTACTGCCAGCAACGGAGCTTGACTTAGTGTCATCTGCGGTCGTGGTTGCGCGTATCTTGATTCCGTTGATAACCAGGTCATCAACATTGAGTGGTTTAGCTTGAGAGGGTCCGTTCTCAACCACCGACGAAGTCGTAATGGTACCGGTGGCGGTGCTACCTTCGTCCGCTGAAAGCGTAAACGGCGTACCCGGCTCCGATGCAGTAAGGAGGATTTCGTTTTTTGTTCGCCCAGCAGCTGCCGTAACACCTAGTGTGGTGTTGGCATTGATCAGGCCGATAAGATCATCTCGCTCTGCCTGCGGCGTGCTAGCAGCTCCAGGTGCCGTCGTGGTAAACGTTGTGCCATTGATTGTCACCGAGTAGGTGTCGGTCGAACCGACAGAGCCGCCAATCACTACCGACGCGACTTGCGCCGAAGGCGCATTTACCATGGGCCTGGCACTGGTATTGAACACGGATTGATTCTTGGTGAAATTGCCTTCGATTAGGCCGGTACGAGTCACATCGCCAGTAGTCGCGCTGGAAATCACCACGGGTGTTGGAATCTTGGATTCCAGGGAATAAGTCCCACTATGGACGCCCTGACGCAAACCGATGCGTTCGCCAAACAAATCGGCATTACTATCAGTATCAAAGCGAACCTCAATATTGCGGCCATCAGCTGCGACTAGCGTGATACCTTTGGAGTCGTAGCCCGTATCGAGAGCCTTCACGCCAGTTTTTGCCGCAATCGCATTGATGGCATTCACGACGTGTTCACGCGTCGCGCGCGTGTTGTTCAAAATTGTTGTGATGTCGGCGGAAGCATATCCGTTGATAAAAACAACACCCTCAACGACCGACTCTGCACTCATCGAGCGACCGGTGAAAACATTTTCATTCACCTTCGCATAGACACCCGTACCCGGACGCATAGTGCTGTATTCCTGAGTCGTATCAACGATAGCTGACAAGCCCGTAGTTCCTGGCAAAAACTCCGTTTTTCCAACATTACGCTCGGAAACAGGGAAATCGATGTTAATCGTTGACCCACCCGGTGCGTAGGTGACAACACGACCCGAAGCTGGATTGAATTGCGTACTTGCGCGAAGTGTAGATGCGATCTTCGCTGCAGCAAGAACTGAAGTGTTCTCAGCCGCAGTGAGTTGAACGCTCACGCCACCTACAGTTATCGTACCGGTACTGGGAACGCCCGTTAACGTCAGGGTTTGCGATTCACCAACGGTAAGACCGATGTTACCGGCCAGACGATTGATCGCAGCCGCCTTCGCAATGGCACTACCTGCTGCGTTATTAACCAGCGAATATGGATCATCGGTTGCATAGGAAGCCCCGATGTCAACACCATTGATGCGCAAATCACCCGCACGCAAAGCAGGAATGCTGCCCTCGACTGAAACCGACAGCCCTACTGCGCGGCTGGTAAATGCCTCCGTATTGCCATCGGTATCTTTAAATGTGTAAACCAGATCTTCAGAAATAACCTGACTGTTATTGCCCGTGGCGCTATCAAAGGTAACCGTGCCGTTAGATGCCGAGGCTGTGCCAGTCAATGTAATAGTCTGATTATCTGCGGTGATGAAGGATGCACTGACCACACCAGTGGATGTAACACTGAAATTCAGTGCTCCACTCTTGAGAAATGTACCGCTACTGGAAAAAGATTCCGCTGCGGAGACCACAGCGTCGCGGCTTGTTGTGACAGCCGATGTAACGCCCGTAGCGCCAACATCAACCGCGATGTCGCCAATATTGCCATCGCTCGCCGCATAGGTGATTGTAAGCACGCCCGCTGCTGGGGTAATGGTACGTCCCGATGTAGTCGGATCAAAGCTCGAATCTGCCTCCAAACCCGCTTTTACTTTTGCCGCGAAGGTGGTCAGCGTATCGTCATCAGAGGCAGTAATCGTAATATCAACACCAGCAACTTTGATCGTGCCAGTCGCTGGAGTACCGTCGAAAGTAAGTACTTGTTTCTCACCACCGTCTGCCCCCGACACCGTCCGCGTCGTCGTGGGATTGATGAACACATCACCAAACTGACTCACCGACGTCGTCTTATACACAGGCATCTCGCCGACGCGCTCACCCGCCGTACCACTCAACAGCGGGAAGCCGTTCCATTCAGTGGACTCGGAGATATGAACAATTTCAGCCTTGAGCTGTTGGAATTCGAGATCGAGATAGCTGCGCTGGGCGTTGTCGTTGGTGTCGTTGACTGCCTGGATTGCCAACTCACGCATACGCTGCATCATGTCCGTGATTTCGTTGGTCGCACCCTCGGCCGTCTGAATCAGGTTAATCGCATCACCCGCATTCCGGATCGCCTGATTCAAGCTACGAATCTGATGAGTCATGCGCGTCGCGATAGCCAAGCCAGCCGCATCGTCGGCGGCGGTATTGATCCGTTTGCCCGTCGACAGCTGTGCCATCGCCTTGGACATCGTCCCCTCGGTGCGTTTCAGCGCAGACTGTGACACCAGCGCCTTCACGTTTGTATTGATGACTGCCATGCTCGATTTCTCCTTACGGCGTCTTTAGCTTGCGTTATTCGATTTGAGCCGATTGCTCATTGATACAAATATCGAAGCAAACGTTGTGCCAAGATAAAAACTTTATTTAAAACAATAACTTAAAAATTTTTTTCTCCCGTTGCTTAGGCCTGCAAACTTTTGCCGGCAAGTTTTGTCGGCTTTCCAGCAATGTCTTGCAGCTTGCCAAAATGATCACATCCGCGAGACAGCACCCAAGCCGAGAGCCTCCGCCAATGCCTCATATTCCTTGAGCAGTTCAGGGTGTTGGGGGTAGATCGCCAGTGCCACGCCACAGGCCTCGAAGGCCTCGGCCAAATCCAGATTGCAACGCAGTGAGCGAATCAGCATCGAATGAGTAAATACGGTCGTGTCGGAGCCCTGCATTTCCATCAGCTGACGCAGCAGATCGACTGCCTGCGGCCAGTCTTCGCGCACCACTGCCAGCAAGCTGGTGATAGCCAGGATGTCTTCACTTTCCGGATACAGCGCCAGCCCTGCGTCGCCCAACGCATACGCGAGCGCATCGCGGTTTTCACCCATGAGCGCCTGAATCGCAATCCGAAAATCGTGCGGCGAATAATGAGACACGTGCATGGCACTAAAAGCCTGACCGTTTTCGGCGAAAGAAATCATGACTTGGGCGAGGTTCTGCATGGTTGGACTCCTGTGATTTTTTTCAAAAATTAATCCGGCCAAATTGCCGTTATTGCCTTGCGGCATAAGTCTTCTGGATCCACTAAAGCAATTACGGTGCCAAGAAAATCGACAGGATTTGGACGCAAGATCTCCTGACCTCACCGCAGTACAACGCCGGATGATTGATCAAGGGTGTCGGGACAACAGCGTCATCAATCGAGGTCGGCCGCCGTGGGGTAATCAACGGCCAATTTTCAAAACGCCTGCATCGCAATCAAAGTCACTGGATCCCGGCCTGCGCCGGGATCCAGTGACGTTCGAGCTATCGCTAAATAGGACGGATTACCTCTTCAAGTGACAGCCGTTGCGCCAGCGGCAGACTTTCACCGGAGCGGCAAGGCCTGGCGGCAAACCATGGCCGCACCCATCAATCGTTTCAAGAATGAAGAAATACCGTCAGGCACATTGTTTGCTTTTATTGCGGTACTGATTAACAGAGCGAGAGCCGCCGTGTCGACACGATTGAAATCACGCCCAGCCACGCCGCAAAGCAAACCGCCCGTAACAACAGGCAGCAGCGAGCTGTTCAAGCGCGCCGTGAAACTGCATCAGCAAGGCAATTTGGTCAGTGCCGAGGCTCTGTATCAATCTTTGCTACTGACTGAGCCCGGCAATCTGCAGGCGACCTATCTGCTGGGACTGGTGGGCAGTGAGACCCAGCGACCCGAGATGGCAAGAGCCAATATTGAAAAATATCTGAAGACATACCCGGAAGATGCACAGGCGATATCGATACTGGCTCTCGCCTATTTTGATCTGAAATACTTCACAAAAGCACGCACCTTGATGGAAAAATCCATCGCAATGCGGGGCGGCGGTCCTCACCAGTACTACAACCTTGGTAAGACCTACTTCGCGCTGCAATCGTATGCAGAAGCAGTCACGGCCTATGGTAATGCCATACGCCTTCAGCCGGGGTATGTGGATGCGTTGATTGGCAAAGCTGTCTCACACAAAGAGTTGAAAGAATTTGAAATCGCTGCCTGCACCCTTGAGCAGGCCATCGTGTTGGAACCTCGTCGCGCAGAGTCGCATTTCCTCTATGGGAATGTGATGCGGGACATGAGTAATAATGAAGGCGCGATTGATGCTTACAAAACTGCCCTGATCATTAATCCTGAACATATAGAAGCCCTGATCAATTGCGCCACTTCATTAAAAGATATAGACCATTTGGAAGAGTCTTTGCTTTACTACAATAAGGCGCTCGCACTCAATCCAAATCATCCCGAAGCGAATTACAACAAAGCGCTGACACTTTTGCTGGATAGTCAGCTGTCTCTGGGATGGAAATTGTACGAGTGGCGTCTTTATCCCAGCGAGCTGTTAATAAAACACGTACGGCCACAAATAATTCAAAAAGCTCCGGATTGGGATGGCATTACTTTTGATGGACATTTGCTCGTGATGGCCGAGCAAGGTCTAGGGGACCAGATATTTTTTTCCAACATGCTCAATGATTTGCAGTCAGACGTGAAGTTGATCACCGTCTGCGTAGATCAACGCTTGATCCCACTTCTGAAGAGAAGCTTTCCAGAAATTCATTTTCTATCTGGCATAGAGGTAAAGAAGGCGAATAATTTTGATGCGCAGATTTATATAGGTAGCTTGGGGCGATTCTATCGATCTGATGATGCCTCATTAGTAAAAATACATCCATCCTACCTGCTCGCCGATTCTGATAAAACCGCCCAACTTCGCAAACGAGTCAAACAAAAAGGCCGCTTGCTTTGTGGTATCTCTTGGCGCAGTAAAAATGCTGACCATGGAGAACGAAAAAGCTTATCTTTAGAGACGCTATCACAAGCATTGTGTTTGCCCGACATCGACTTTGTTGATTTGCAGTATGGCGACACACAAGCCGAACGACAAGATTTTGAAGAAAGAACGGGCAAACAGATAAAAAAACTTGATGATATCGATAACTTTAATGACATTGATGATCTCGCCGCTCTGATTAATGCTTGTGACATCGTCGTTACGGTCAGTAATACAACCGCTCACCTCGCGGCCGCTCTCGGCAAGCCCACAATCGTACTCCTACCACAGGCCTCGGTAGTTTTCTGGTACTGGCATCGCAAGGGCGACCATAGCCCATGGTATCCGAGCGTCCGTCTATTACGAAAAGAAGAAATCGGCGACTGGCCAAGCGTTATCGATGCAGTCACCCTGACACTCGCAGGGGTCGCCTGAGGTGGGCGCTGTTCTGTCACAACGACAGCCGGCGCTGCTCAATTCAGCGCAAGTCCATATCGCTTCTGGTCAGCCTGAGGCAGCGCTGGCCGATCTTGATCATTTACTGGCCAGAGCACCGAAGGACGTCAAAGCTTGGATACAAAAATCTCTTGTATTGATTTTGATGACGCGATATCGCGAGGCACTGGAAGCTGCGAATCGTGCATTGAAGCTGGTACCCCATAACCCGAATGCCCACTCCTATCGCGGCAGCGCTTTGCTGCAACTGGGTCAACTGGAAGAAGCGCTCGCTGCCTATGAACGTGTGATTGCGCTGGCGCCGCATGTAGCCGTCGCTCACTACAACCGGGGTAACGCCTTACGACGGCTGGGTCGCTGGGTCGATTCGCTTGACAGCCTTGAACAGGCATTAAAGATTCAACCTGACTATACCGATGCCCTTACTGTCTCCGGGCTGGCCTGGCAAGCACTGGGCGAGAAGGCCCAAGCGCTAGCGTGTTTTGATCAAGCCCTGCGCATAAACCCAGACGCGGCAGACGCTCACTACAACCGCGCCCTGCTCTTGCTAGCTAACGGCCATCTCGCCGAGGGATGGCGGGAATATGCGTGGCGACTGCGGTGGAATGTAACGGTACGACGCGGCCAGTCCAGAGCCATTCGCCAGATCGCTCCTGAGTGGGATGGTAGTGATATGAATGGTTGTCTGCTGGTAGTGCCTGAACAGGGCTTGGGCGATCAGATTTTTTATGCAGGTATGCTTGGCGATCTTGAGCGCCAGATGCCGGGATCCACGGTTTGTCTCGAACCGCGCCTGATACCTTTGATGGCACGTTCGTTCAAGCAACTGCACTTTCTCTCGCCCGCGCAAATCGACGAAAAAACCTGCATTGCGGAAAGACACTTTGCAGCGCAAACCCATATCGGTAGCTTGGGACAGTTTTTCAGGCGCGATGCCAGTGACATGGCGCGCGTACAGCACGGTTATCTTCGCGCAGATGGACAACAAATAGCCACACTAAAAGAGCGCCTGTACAAAACCCAGCCTGCAAAACACAAAAAGCTGGTCTGTGGTCTCTCCTGGCGTAGCAAGAATGATGAATTCGGACACGACAAAAGCCTGAGGCTGTCGACGCTTTTACCCATGCTGTCATTGCTTGGAATCCGCTTTGTCGATCTACAGTACGGCGATACCTCGGTAGAACGAGCTGAGCTTTTAGCGACTCAGCCACTAGATTTGCAGAAACTCGAAGATATCGACAACTTTAACGACATCGATGCACTAGCTGCTCTCATCAGCGCTTGTGACATCGTCGTCACCGTCTCCAATACCACCGCCCATCTTGCTGCGGCCTTGGGCAAACCCGTGATCGTGATGCTACCGGCGTCGCCATCCCTCTTCTGGTACTGGCATATCGACCGTAACGACAGCCCCTGGTATCCATCAGCTGTACTGCTGCGACAGACACAACCTGGCGACTGGCAGGATGTCATTGCAACTGGTACCCAGGCATTGAGCGAGTTTGCCAGCGCGTTTTCATCATGAGCCACTCCGCAACTGCGCCAGCCATCGTCAAAGCAAAGACGCTATTTAGCCAGGGCAAAGCGCACCATCAACAAGGAAAAATTTCAGAAGCACAGTCACTCTATAGACAGGTACTCAAGCTAATCCCACGCCAAGCGGAGGCGCTGCATATGCTAGGTGTGACAGAGTTTCAGTCGAAGAATTATGCACAAGCCGTAGAACTGATCAGTCGCGCAAAATCAGTCAAACCTGATAATGCCCTTATCCACTTCAACCTGGGTAATGCCCTGCGTGCGGTGGGCCGGCTCCCAGAGGCGAGTGAAGCTTTTGGTGTTGCACTACAGTTGCGTCCAGACCACTTTGAAGCACTAAAAAATCTCGGGAACACTTACAAAGAGCAGAACCAGATGGATCAAGCCATCGCCTGCTACGACAGGCTGCTGGCGATGTCACCTGATCATCCGCATACCTGTTACAACAAGGCGATTGCTCTGCTCACGCAGGGACAACTGGCCGAGGGATGGGATTTGTATGAGTATCGGCTAAAGTGCGGTACCGCCGACGGCAAGCACGTGAGACATTCGATTCCGCGACAAGCGCTCAATTGGGACGGAGGCCAGCTTAAGAAACCACTGCTCGTCTTGCCCGAGCAAGGGCTAGGCGATCAGATCTTCTATGGTGCGATGCTAGCCGATCTACAGGCGTCAAACGTGGAAAGCTTTGTGTGCCTTGATGGTCGACTTCAGGCCTTGTTCGAACGTTCGTTTCCTGGTTCAGACTTTGTTTTGCCCACCGAGATCGCGGGGCTCGATCCAGGACAGCAGCTTTTCGGAGCGCAGATCCAAATCGCTAGTCTCGGTAAGATTTTTCGGCGGGAGCCCGCCAGTCTCTCCCGAGTACCTTCGACTTATCTAAAAGCTGATCCAAGCCTAGCTAGCACATTGCGTCAATGCATAAGACAAGACGGGAAACTCATATGCGGTCTGTCTTGGAGTAGCAAAAATCCTGAAACAGGCGCGAGTAAAAGCATCACACTGGAAACAATGCGACCCGTGCTACAAATCCCCGGTATTCAATTCGTCGATCTGCAGTACGGCAATACCCAAGATGAGCGACTGGTAATCAAAGCCAGCACTGGTATCGATATCGCACATCTGGACAGTATCGATAACCAAAATGATATTGACGGTCTGGCAGCACTGATCGAGGCCTGCGATATTGTCATAACGGTCAGTAACTCCACTGCACACCTTTCTGCCGCGCTGGGCAAACCCACCATGATCCTTCTGGCGCACCACACGCCACTGTGGTACTGGCATCTGGATTCAATAACCTCCCCCTGGTATTCAAGCGCCACGCTATTACGCCAGACAGAGCCTGGCCAATGGGATTCTGTCGTCGATAAGGCCGCCCTAATGCTAAAAGGCATAGCGGACTTAGTCTGACCAGCCCGGCGCCGGCAAAGCGGCAGCGCACTGCCGCCCAACTGCCGAAACGGCAAAACCTGACCGGCGTTTGAAAGAACAATACCTGATCCAGCGCTAAATTCTATTTGGCACATAACTTGCAACCCTGTCGGACAACGACCGTACAGGAGTGGCAAATGGAACTCAAAGTATTCGTAGGATGGGACCCACGCGAAGATATCGCCTGGGAGGTCTGCCGTCACTCGATATTGACGCGTACCGACCCGAAACAGGTTTCGGTAACGCCGCTGATTCAATCAGAACTGCGCGAGCAAGGGATTTACACACGCGCAGTTGATACCAAAGCAGCCACCGAATTCAGCCTCACTAGATTCCTGACACCGACATTGGCTGGTCATTCTGGCTTTGCTATTTTTGTGGACTGTGATTTCCTTTTTTTGACAGACATACGCGGCGTGCTCGATCAGATCGACCCAACCAAGGCCGTCTCCGTCGTCAAACATGATTATCAGCCTACCGATACACACAAAATGGATGGCTGTATTCAGTATGCGTACCCACGAAAAAACTGGTCGTCTTTCATTGTTTTCAATTGCGCTCACCCCGCTGTGCAAGCACTGACACCCGCAGTCGTGAATTCTGCCGAGCCGTCGTACTTACATCGCTTCAGCTGGTTAAATGACAACGAAATTGGAGAGCTGGACAGGGGCTGGAATTATCTGGAGGGTTGGTATCCCGCGCAGTATGACAAGCTGAATGCGGTGCATTACACCTTAGGAGGTCCTTGGTTCGAGGACAAGATGGAATGTGACTTCGCAGATTTATGGTCAAGAGAGCTTACAACATATCAACGCAGCGAAAAACAAAAAGCTGCAGCATGACCTACGACCCGAAAGATTCATAATGCAATCGTCATCGGCGAATCAAGTTCTGAAACAGGAAATCCAGTTGTTTAACAAGCAGCTTGATATGGGCGCATCTGCATTTGCCTCTGGCGACCAGAAGACCTACCACGATGCCATTGAATCAACGGGACGTGCGCTTGGAAACATGTGCAAATCCGGGAGCGTCGAACTTGCACTAGCTCTAGAGGCCTTGTGGTACCAAAAACTCGTCAAAAAGACAGAGTCCGATGAGCACTATTCGGCATGCTTTAGCCACCATACTTCTTCGATGTGGTCGGCAGGCCGCCGCATGTCGCCAGGACCGATAATGACCGGCGATCCGGACTGTATAGCTTTCGTTGCGCATAACTCAGTGCTCCTCGGGCACACCGAAGTCATGCTTCTGGTGATGGAGGACTGGAGGCGTCGCTACGCTCATCTACGGCTGATATTTGTGGGTTTGACACCCTGCCAACCCGACCTCTTACGCCGCCTCTCTGATATTGGTATCGAGGCTATTACACCCGCAGATAAATCACAGCCTCTGTCACTTACATCATGGTTGCGAAAAACATTAATTTCAGAAAATACTGGTACGGCTATATGGCTATCGTCGCCGATATGGGCTCACTTTATCTTTGGTTATCGCATCGCAATTCGACAGGTATTCTGGTCGGTGAAATTCCATGCAGTACATCTGGGTAAAGAAGTTACCCATATTGGTATGACGAAACAGTGCGATGGAATCGTAAAAATTCATGGCAAGCCTTGGCTAGCTTTCCAACCACCACTGGCAGTTCAGATCAAGGAGCGTGATTCAAATACTCGCGCAAACCTTCGGGGAATATACGATGATAAATTCCTATTTGCTTCAATTGCACGAGACGAAAAATTCAATTCACCTAAATTTGTAACTGCGGTAGCCCAGATACTCAAAAGATGTCCAGATAGTATATTCATGTTCACAGGTAGGGAGATATCCCCCGTCATCGAAAAAATATTTACCGATTACGGCGTGACTGACCAAGCAATGTTCATAGGCTGGGTGGACACAGAACTCTACACGAACTTGATTGACTGTTTTCTTGAAACCTTTCCCTTTGGCTGCGGGATTACAGGCATGCAAGCCCTCTCGCATGGCACACCCGTCATATCTCTTTGGGATAAAAATACCTTACCAACGTTTTATTTTCAGGACTCAGAACAAGCGAATCGCTTCGACAAGAATTGGCTCATATCTAACACAGAGACGGACTATGTTGATGCGGCAACTGATTGCTTTAGGCGTTGGACAAGAGGTGAGAAGCGAACGCCAACATCACGAGAAAAAATCATATTTCTTGACAGTCCAAAATATGAGCAATTTTTCAAGCTAGTGACTGGATCGTAAAAATGAAAATTCACCCACAATCTGACGTACAGAGCAGGAAAATAGGCTCGAACACGCGTATCTGGCAATATTGTGTTGTACTCCCTGGTGCCGTCATCGGTAGAAACTGCAACCTGTGCGCTCATGTCCTTATCGAGAACGACGTAACTATTGGCGATGGCGTTACAATCAAATCTGGCGTTCAGCTTTGGGATGGCTTAGAAGTTGAAGACGATGTCTTCATCGGCCCCAACGTCACCTTCTCCAACGATCCATTTCCACGAAGCCTACAGAGGCCACGCGAATACTCAAGAACTGTGGTGCGTAAAGGCGCAAGCATCGGCGCCAATGCAACCATCTTACCAGGCGTCACTATAGGCGAGCATGCGATGGTCGCCGCCGGTGCCGTGGTGACTCGAAATGTTCCAGCATACGGAATCGTGATTGGCAATCCTGCAGTCATTACTGGCTACGTCGACACCGATAACACTCATCGATTGAAAGCCAATCCTCACTCACTTTCAACTGCAGGGAACAAAATAACCGAGCTAGCCGGGTGCTTCATACACGAACTTCCACGGATCGAGGACCTCCGGGGCAACCTCTCGGTAGTCGAGTTTCAAAAAGACGTACCTTTTGAAGTCAAGCGATGTTTTTGGGTCTATGGCGTGCCAGGTCGTGAGGTCCGAGGGGAGCACGCTCACTTCAAGTGCCATCAATTCGTAATGTGTGTCGCTGGCTCTGTACAACTCGTACTCGACAATGGCTACGAGAGGGCCCAAATCAGCTTGGACCGCCCCTCACTTGGCGTCCATCTCCCCCCGATGAAATGGGGCGTACAGTACAAATATTCAGCTGATGCTGTTTTGATTGTATTCTCATCACACTTATATGACGCTAACGACTATATCCGCGACTACGACATTTTCCTTCAACATGTCCAAGATTTGAGGGTAGCATGACATCGTGCATACCATTTCTTGACCTGAAGGCAATTAATCTCCGGCATCGGGATCAAATGCATGCGGCATTGGACCGTGTGCTTGACAGCGGGTGGGCAATACTTGGACAGGAAGTCTCGTTTTTCGAGGAGGCCTTCGCCTCTTATTGTGGCGTTCGTCACTGCATTGGTGTTGGCAATGGGCTCGATGCGCTCCATCTCGTTTTGCGTGCATGGAATATTGGACCTGGTGATGAAGTAATTGTACCTAGCAATACTTATATCGCTACTTGGCTGGCTGTTAGCCACGCCGGTGCCCTACCAGTTCCGGTGGAGCCAGACCCAGAGACCTACAATCTCGATCCAAACCGAATTGAGCGAGCGATTACACCACGTACGCGGGCAATTATAGCGGTGCACCTGTACGGTCAACCATGTGACATGGCACCAATCATGGCGATTGCCGATAAACACGGCCTAAAAGTGCTTGAGGATGCAGCGCAGGCGCATGGAGCGACCTACGAAGGCCATCGTACCGGCTCCCTTGGCCATGCAGCTGGGTTTAGTTTCTACCCCGGGAAGAACTTGGGCGCACTTGGCGATGCTGGTGGCGTCACGACAAATGACGACATGCTTGCAGATAAGATTAGGACACTGCGCAACTACGGATCGCGAAAAAAATATGTTAATGACGTTTTAGGATTCAATTCGCGCCTTGACGAATTTCAAGCCGCCCTGTTAACCGAAAAGTTGAAAATGCTTGATAACGACAACGCGCATCGCAATGAAATAGCTAAGCATTACCTTTCAGCTTTAAGCAAGGTTTTTGGAATCAGCCTGCCGAAGGTTCTACCAAGCTGTAATAGTTCCTGGCACCTTTTCGTGGTACGTCACCCAGAACGTAATCAAATTGCCGCTTCACTTTCGGATGCAGGTATTGGCTCATTGATCCACTATCCGATCGCTCCCCACCAACAAAAAGCGTATGCCGGACACATGGCAACTATGAGCTCACTATCAATAGCAGAGCGAATGCAAACCGAAGTTCTTAGCCTGCCGATTGGACCTACCATGACCCTAAAGGAAGCGGAACGGGTATCAGAATGTTTGATACAACAACTTAGTAAAAGGACCGCTTGAAATGGCCATAGACGATCTTTATTTTGGTGTTATGTGTTCGGCCATGGATACGGCGCGCCGCACGCTACCAGATCCAACAGCTGTTATGCGCGTCGGATGTCTTTCATATCCAGATGTTCTAGTAACTCGGGGGCAGATATCAAAGCACTACCCACACTTAGCAACCGCTAGCTATCGCCTTCGCGATGACGCAGAAAAAATATGTAAATGGCACTCAATGCCTCATCTAACCGAGATCATCGAGACATCCGATCTTTTCGACAAGCTCGGATGTGAGACCGATTTCTTTGATTTTGCCGAGGTACGTGGGGGAGAAATAATTGCTGATCTGAACATGCCTCTTTGCGTGAACCATCATGGAAAATATGACGTCGTGATAGATACCGGAACTTTGGAGCATTGCTTCAACGTAGGTACTGCGTTCGAGAATATGTGTCGAATGGCGCGCATTGGAGGATACATCGTCTCGGCAGCCCCGATGTCTAAAGTAAATCATGGATTCTGGAATTTCTCGCCTTGCGCCTACGATAATTACTTTCGGCAAAATAGATTTGATTCGATTTTCCTAGGTGCCTTCTACAAAGATAAGGTTGGGTTGAAGCAAATAGAAATCTCACCAAACAAGCGACAGCTGGCTCCATCGGAAGCTGTGCTAATGGCGATCGCCCGACGTACAGAGCACTCAACATTCAATCTGCCAATTCAGCAGAAATATCTCTAACTCAACTGCCCAAATACCATGATCGCGCAAAGAGAAATCGAAATAATTCGGCAGATGGACACGCCGCGTTTCGTTGTTACCTTTATGAGAAGCCAAACTACAGGAGAAACTGAGATTAGCCTTGAAGGAAAAACAGCCGGCAGACACTTAGCTCGTCACCAACAAGTGAATATACTGGACGAGGATGGGCGGTTACTTGAGTCACGCAAAATAGATGATCGCATCGCAAATTTTGTTTTCGATAATTTCCTTCAGCGTGGCGATACGGAATCCTTCCAAATCTTCCAAAGCGACCTAGAGTCGGGAAAATTACTTCCCCGAAAAGCCTTGGCGACCACGGCAAAACAAGTCCGCCATCAACTGACAGATGCCGAGCGTAGCTTCACTGCAAATGGCGAGAAACTATGGCTTCACCAGCCAATCTTCGAGAAATATGCAGCTACCGGATTCGGTAGCATCATTCGCGCGACGCTTACTAATCATCAGGTGTGCTCATCCAATTGCCAGTTTTGCTCGACAATCTCGCGCAACCGCAAGGACAGCGTCAGCCTTCAGGAAGCCAAAGATTTCGTGGACCAGCTCTATTTCGGTCAGGCCGAATACAATCGGACGCACTTCCCCGAATACAATGAGGCCTACAAGAAAGCGACCGGTAGCGACATACGACTGCGTGGCCTGATACTTTCTGGTGGAGGGCAACCAAATCTCTGGCCTCACTTTACCGAGTTCGTCGATTACCTCTCAGGCCTCGACATAAGCCTTGGCCTTATTACCAACGGCTTCCCGAAAAAAGTACCAGACGAAATATATCGACATTTCGACTGGATTCGCATTTCGATTACACCTGAGAGCGCATCGCCTTTTTACCCAGGCGGCCGCTTTGACCGGCAGTATATTCCTCCAACCATCATACGCAATCCAGATCTTACGGTCGGATATTCGTACGTTTTTGGCCCTTGGACAAATGACGATATTCTAAGGCGTATTGCTGAATCGATAGATCAGTACGGATTTGAATACTGTCGCACTTTGGCTGATTGCAATTTGACTCGCGATGCACAACTTACTGCACACCGAGAGCTGGCCGAACGTCTTTTTCGACTTGGATTAATCGATGAAGATGGAAATCCAACTGGAAAAATTTTTCACCAACTTAAATACCATGGCACCAAGGCTGAGGCAGATATTATTTGGGAAAATGGTCAATGCTATCTGCAAACCTACAGTGTATTCTGGGATACAACAGGACATGAAGAAAACGGACATTCATTTTGTTATCCGTGTGACTCGGTAACAGTGCTTACCGATAATTCAGAAGATGGATCAATCACCACCGCTGAAAGAAAATTTAATCATCAAAAATGGGGAACAGTAAAAAACACTGAGGTCAACTGCCTATTCTCGGAACCTGTACACCCATTTTTCGATCCTCGCAAAGTTTGTACCTCCTGCTTGTTCATGAAAAACAACCAGGTTGTAAAAGATATCATTTCGTCGCCTCCGTCAAAGGTGTCACGGATACCCTCACGTATCAAGCATATAAACTTTCCCTGATTTTTACTTGGAGAACACATGAATCTAAATGACCCTACGCAATTCATCAATGCTGAAATCTACGATGAAGACTATTTTGAGCGTGGCGTTCAGACTGGAAAGTCGGGCTATCAGAACTATACATGGCTTCCTGAGTTGACTATCAAAATGGCGCATCACCTAATTCAGAGCTTACCAATCCGGCATGGAGAGCGAGTCCTTGATTTCGGTTGTGCAAAAGGCTTTTTGGTCAAGGCGCTTCGTCTGTTGGATGTCGACGCTTATGGCGTCGATATATCAAGTTATGCAATCGACCGGGTTGATCCCGCTGTCCGCGGATTATGTACCCTGGTAACTGGCCCAAGTGATCCGCTTTGTATTAGCCGAGATTATGATTGGATGGTATCGAAAGACGTCTTCGAACACATGAGCGAATTTCAATTGCGCGAACTTCTTCAGCGGAGCCGTGAACGTATAAAGCATATCTTTGCTGCGATTCCTCTTGGTCTAGATGATGGTTCCGGTTACATCGTTCCCGAGTATGACAGAGATGTAACCCACGTCACCAAACGTCCGTTAGTGTGGTGGATGGATCTTTTTCAGTCCACTGGGTGGAACGTTGACTCGGCAAACCACAGCTTTCGCGGAGTCAAAGACGCATGGACTGCGGCCTGGCCACATGGCAATGGCTTTTTTGTACTCACACGTCGCTGATTTATGCTTACTGTCTCAAACATAGCATGGCACGACGGGGCCGATCCTGCTTTTTTTGACATGGTTGCTGCCGCGGGATTCGACGGTATCGATCTAGCGCCGACAAAAATATGGCCTGGATGGCAGCTACCTGAGGACAGTGGCGTAGACATCCGAAGACGTCTTGAAAACTATGGATTAACTGTGGTTGGCATGCAATCACTTTTCTTCGGCGCGGGGCCACTTAACTTGTTTTCGAGACACGCAAAAGGCTGGAATGCCTTTTTCTCGCATATGAACACATTAGCGGATATCGCAAAAGGAACCGGCGCAACACGAATTGTCTTTGGCGCGCCTGCCAATCGCGATCCGGGCGATATGAACGATAAGTCAGCATGGGAGCTGGCATTCAAGCGACTACAGGCCGTTGGAGACCTCTATAAAATCAGAGGCATTCAGCTTTGCCTGGAGCCAGTTCCGGAAGCAATTGGAGGAAAGTTTTTGACTTCAACTTTAGAAACAGCGGACTTTATTAGGAAAATTGATCACTCATCGATCAGACTCAATCTTGATACTGCAGTATTACTCTACGAAAAGGTAAACATTTCAAAAACGATCGAGCAATGTGCTGCTCTCATTGGCCATGTGCATGCGAGCGAACCCGCTCTTGGAAATTTCGATCAGCCAAAAGTGGATCATGGGGCTGTTAGGTCAGCGCTAAACTGTATTGGATATAAGGGTACCGTCGCCATAGAAATGACCGCAAAAGCAGGGTATGAAGCTTCGAATCTAACGCGTGCACTGGATTACATCAAAAAAATCTATGGCTGATTCTACGAAAATACGTGTCGGATTTATAGGTTTCGGATACTGGGGGCCAAATCTCGCAAGAAATATCGCCAGACATCCGGAAGCGCAGCTTGCTTTCATTTGCGATGTAGACGAAAGCAATCGCAAACGAGCTGCGATGCAGTACCCAGGTGTTCGAGTGACTGAAAACTCAAGTTCAATTCTGGCAGACGATGAAATTGACGCCGTAGTAATTGCTACATCGGCGGGCACCCACGATTTTTTGGTTAAAGCGGCGCTTATCGCTGGGAAGCACGTACTTGTTACCAAACCTGTTTCTACCACGTCGACATCGGCACGCTCGATGACTGCTTTGGCTGCATGCAATAAAAGAACGCTGTTGGTTGATCATACCTTCCTATATTCCAATGCCGTTGAGTCCCTAAAAGAAATACTTGATAGCGGCGTTTTGGGAAAGCCACTTTATTACGATGCTACACGAACTGGTCTCGGAATAATTAAAAATGACGTAGATGTGATCGCAGATCTTGCAGTGCACGACATGGCTATCGTTGATTTTCTGTTTGATGAAAGTCCTGCAACTGTATCAGCAGTCTCCGCAGCGAGTATACCCGGACAATTACCGAGTCTTGCATATGTAAATTTTAACTACTCAAGCGGTTTTCACGTGCATATGGCAGCAAATTGGATTTCCCCCATCAAGCAGCGCAAAATTATCATCGCAGGGAGTGAGCAAATGCTGTGCTGGGATGATGCACAGCTTAACAATACTTTATGTGTATATAACAGCGGCGTATTCGAGAGCCTGGAACCTGTGGTTGTTGGTCGTGCACCACTCAACTACAGATCTGGTGAACCACGGCCAGTAGAACTCCTTACGAAAGAAGCGTTGGCAAGCGAGGTCGACGATTTCATAGCAAGTATCAGGGAAAACCGTCAACCGCGCTCTGACGGCAACTCGGCAACCCGCGTCATGCAGATGGCTGAAGCAGCAGATCTTTCAGCTCGCCAAGGCGGCAAACCTATCAACCTCAACTGGTAACTCATCATGGTACAGGAAATTACCAAAGTAAGCCTCCACGACATCGCTGCTCGGAAGCTCGCCGGCGACTTTGCTTGCGCAGCAGAAATGTTATCCGAGGCGCTGAGGGACACGCCCGAGGATTTTCTTGATGCGTCCACTTGGAATTTACTGATTAATCAGCCAATTTCATTTGACCAAGCTCACGAGCATGAATCTAATGTACTGTTTGTAACAGCTGTGATGCTGATGCTCTGCGAATTGGGTGATGAAGTGGATTCTACATTAGCGAAAGGTGTTATCGATGCCTTCCTTCAAGGCGCGCAGTTCCGTCTAACGGCTCACAGCGACGTAGATGTGAAAGAACTTATGGCTTTGCGAGCCCGCCTTTTTTTTCAAAGTAGTTTTGTGCTTCCAAATCATGACTACACTTTCTCGACACCGGTAGCGAACCAATGGCGACCGCGAGTGGGAATACTATTTCGTCATCTACATGCTGATCCGGAAACCGCCTCGCTCCTGCCATTTATATCGCAGGCAAAAAAAAATGGAATTGAATTAATTCTTTTTATAGCCGAGGGCAAACCTACAGATCCAACCAGCAATGGTATAGTTAATATTTGCGACAAAGTAGTCAGAATTTCTCAAAATCTTCCAACTGCAGTAAGCCAGTTACGCGACGCAGATCTTGACGTTCTTGTTTTCGCAAACGACATTACAGCCAAGCTTTCACTTCGCGCATGTCTGTCTTTCCATAAAATTGCTCGTCGTTCGGTTTGTACAGTTTCTACCCTGGTTACTACCGCGTCCCCTTATATTGACGAATATTTTGGCTGTGCTTTTCATGCAAATAGAGGCGCAGCGAAGGAATATTTTGAGCGCTTTGTGTCCCTACCAGGACCAGGATTTGCGTTTTGCTTTGATGATGAAAAATCACCATCCCAAGTCACAATTAACCGGGATCAGCTCGGCCTCGGTGAACGAACTGTACTATTCGTTTCTGGCGCTAATCACACTAAATTGCATAATCACCTCCTGGATACCTGGGCTGAGATACTTCGCCGCACACAAGATTCAGTACTTTTTTTATATCCGTTTCCACCTCATTTCGGTTCCGCTAAGCAAGCCGTTGTAGAGCGAGTCCGCAGCCGATTTGAAAGACGTGGGATAGCTCTTTCCCGCTTGATTATACTGCCACAGCTACCCGG
>SXGR01343843.1_pt1 | contig 25281 bp, 23 predicted proteins | sample 3174711 | NCBI WGS metagenome assembly SXGR01 (sample SAMN11356860, study PRJNA531348) | freshwater metagenome | isolation source: freshwater sample F1-60 | place: China: Fuxian Lake, Yuxi | collected 2017-12-25
GAAGAAATTTATAAAAGAAAATAATTTAGAAAGTGAAGTCAATTTTCTTGGTCCAATAGCAAATAAAGATTTGCCAAAGCACTATTGGAATAGTGATATCTCAATCAATCTGGCACCGACCGGCGGACTTGATAAGGTGGCGCTAGAAGCTATGGCATCAGGTTTGCCTGTTATTGTTGCGAATAAAGCATTTGAGGAACATCTAGGCATATATAAAAATAAACTGCTCTGTAAGGATAATACCGCAGAAGTTTTGTCTGAAGATACAACCAAAAAGCTGATTGATTTATATAGAGACAACAATCTTATAGATATAGGAAAGTATCTTCATGATATGGTGGTATCGAAGTCGAGTCTAGAGGGGCTTATTTATGATATAATACACAAATTATGAAAATATTTTTCTTTGGGGCGGACTATCCGCCGACTGGTGGTGGTATAGCTACGTTTACATATGAACTTATCCATGCTGTTTCAAAGCACAAGGAAGTTTCGAATATCAGAGTTTTGATTTTTGGTAATAAACATCCTAGAACTGAGACCATTGAAAACAGAACACATATCGTAACGCTCAAGAAAATAGGCTTTTTCTATGTTGGTTGGGAAACTTTCAAAGCTTTTATTAGAAACAGAGGTTATGAAATTTATCACTCACTTAACCTGTTTCCAACAGCTTTCTGGGTGGTAGTGTGGGGTAAGATATTCAAAAGAAAGACTATCGTTACTTTCTACGGTACCGATGCATGCGATACAAGTGCGAGTCGTAAAACAGCATTACTAAAAAAATGGACTCTTAAAAATGCCTCACAAGCTTTGACAATAAGTGAATTTACCAAGAAACAAACCGAAAAGAAGTATAATTTTAAAGACGATATTATTAAATTTACTTATCCAATAGTGCCAAAAACTCTTCTTTATATAAATAGAGATACTGATAATAATTTGACTATTGATCTGATTAAAAATAAATACAATATAAATCAAGATACTTTTATAATTATTTCTGTTGCTAGATTGGTTAAAAGAAAGGGGACTGAGTTTTTGATCAGGGCTGTATCAAAAATACATGACGATAATGTAAAGGTTTTTATTATAGGCAATGGTCCAGAAAAGGATAGTTTAATGAAGCTAGTAAATGATTTGAATCTTAGTAATAAAATATTTATACTCGGAAAGGTAGATAATATAATTCCATATTATCTTATGGCACATGTTTCAGTTCTATCTTCATATATGTTGATGGATGATGGAGACTTTGAGGGTCTTGGTTTAGTGCTCCTTGAAGCTCAGTCTTACGGAGTTCCGGTTATCGGTAGTCGAAGTGGTGGAATACCTGAAACATTTGAAGATGGGGTGACAGGTATATTGGTTGAAGAACAAGATATAGAGGAATTGTCAAGGGCGATAATAAAGTTGAAAGATAATAAGATATTACAAAAAAATCTTTCAGCTAATACAAGATCCTTTTTAGAAAGACGCTTTGGTTATAGTAATACAATAAACAAATACATAGAGCTTTGCAAATCATTGTGATATAGTAATCTAATATGAAAATCGCTGTCATTTTGCCTTCAGGTAAAAGTGATTATCTAGCAAATACAGTTCTTGACGGACTGATAGAACTTTCTCATGGCCTATCTAATATTTCCTTTTTTACTACGTTAAATTATCCAAACCCTTTCGATCTTGAAAAGTATCAGAAAAGTGAAGTTGATTTTATAGAATTTGCGAAGACGTCGGATATGATAATTCTCGCCTGGGGTAAAAATAGCACTAATTATGCATTGGCAGATAAAATAAATGAGTGGAATAAAACTGTATTTGTAGATGGATCCGAACTTGGCAAGAATAACAGATTTGATTTGAAAATCCACCAAGCGATTCTTGATGGAAGTTATACTGGTATTGGTGCCATTGATCAGGTAATGCTTTCTAAATGCAAAATATATTTTAGAAGAGAAAAGCCCTATATAAACGGTATTATTCCACTACCGTTCGGTATTGAAAGTAGGTATATGAAATATGTAGATATGAATAATGTAAAAGATATAGATTTTACATGTATATTCGGACAAGATGAATATCCGATTTTACGCAGACAGGCAAATGAATATGTAAAGAAATTTTCTAGGGAAAATGCTTTTACCTGCCATACAAAAAAGACAGACGGTTTTAATTTTGATGACAATACAAAAAAAGCTGGCAGAGATGATTTTCATCAAATACTTTCCCGAACCAAGGTAGGGGTTTCTATCGGCGGTGGAGGTTTCGATACTGCTAGATTCTGGGAAATACTTGGAAGCGGGGCAATGCTTATGACAGAAAAAATTGATATATATGATGAGAACAGTCATGCATTGAAATATAGAAGAGTTATTGAATTCAAAGACTTTGAAGATTTTAAATTAAAAATTGGGGAGATTGGAAATTATCTTCGCAATGGGTATGATAATGACAAACCGGAACGGGACAGGGAATATAGAAAAGTTATTGAAAGTCACAGGGCGGCTGACCGGGTTTTGGAAATAATAAAACACTTTAATGAAAAATAATTGCATTATTTGTAACACAACAACCAAATTTCTTATGAATAAGGACGGTTTTCCGCTTTATAAATGTCCGTCATGTCTTCTGGTATTTATGAATCCGCTGCCACAGCAGAGTTTCCTTAATAGAGACATATACTCCTTTGAATCTGGATATCAATCAAATAAGGCGACGGATTTGTCGAAAACGGTCATCACTAAGAAGACAGAAGATATTTTGAATTTCTTAAAAAAAATAAATCCTGGCAAGTTTTATTCCGGGAAAAAAATTTTGGATGTCGGCTGTTCCAACGGCGAATTCCTTTATCATGCAAAAAAATCTGGTTTTGAGACTTTTGGTGTTGAATTGAACAAAAGGACCGCCGATATTTCTGCGAAAAACGGCATACGAGTGTTCAACGGACTATTGCAGGATGCAGGCTTTAAAAGCGACTTTTTTGATTCGATATTTCTTGGAGATATTATAGAGCATGTATTATCTCCGGGAGATTTTGTCAAAGAATGCAATAGGCTTATGCGCAGAGGCGGAATCATTGTTGTCTCAACTCCGAATCTTGATTGCTTCTGGTCTAGATTTACACTAATGCTTTATCAGATATTTAATATTCCATGGTCGTCGGTCACTCCACCTTACCATACATTTCAATTCTCGGAAAATAATCTTGATATGTTAATGTCTCGGGAAGGATTTGATAAAGAGACTTCATGGTTCTATGTGCCGCCACGACTTATGTATGAACTTGGATCTCTACATCTTTTTAAAAAATATAAAAATCACAGGACGGTGAAGAATTTGCTATTTATGCTGTTTGCTTTTTCGACCTATTCCACATGCTATTTGCTTATAGTTTGCACGAGCTTTTTCCGCATAAAAGATTTTTCCATGATAGCTATTTATAAAAAGAAATGAATAAAGACCTTTTAAAAATCTATATACCTCAGCTGCTGCCGAATCTGGATTATGTAGAAATATTGAATCCGAATCTCGGTTTCAAGAAAAGAAGGAATATATTCGGCGATAAGGATGTATTTGATGACTTTAAAGAACCCGTCTTCGATTTGGTAACCGATATAACACGGTCAGATTTTATACTTATTCCTCACAATTATTTTTTAGTTAAGGATAATAAAGAGTATTTGGAAGAAATAGCGGCACTTTCACGTTCAAGCTCGAAGAAAATACTGCTCTTTGCTATCGGCGACTCATATGAATCAATAGATATGCCAAATATCATTATATTGAGAATGTCTCAGTACGGAACACTTAAGCGGAAAAATGAAATAATAATTCCGGCATATGCAGCCGATCTTTCCTATGATACACATCCTGTTTACAGAAATAAAGGTATTTTACCTATTGTTGGCTTTTGCGGTTGGGCCCGTGTGTTGCGCATGAAAGATCGCATGGCCATATTTCTCAAAAATCTTTTTCTTTTCGGTCCGAAACGTCTCGGATTGTATTTCCGAAGAAAGGCCCTTTTGGTTTTGAGCAATTCGCCTCTTGTAAGAACCAACTTCATTATCAGAAATTCATATGGTGCAAGTTGGAAAACCATAGGACTTGATCCGAAGCAGGCCAGGAAGGAATACAGGGACAATATGATGGAAAGCGATTTTATTCTGGCGCCGAAAGGGGACGGTAATTATTCAGTGAGATTTTACGAGGCATTGAGTCTGGGAAGGGTACCAATACTTATTGATACTGATTGTCCATTACCACTTTATAAAGATATCGATTATTCTAAGTTTATTTTAAAGGTTTCATATAAAGATATAGACAGACTGGATAGTATTGTCTCAGATTTCTACGGGAAAATATCGGACGAGGACTGGATAAACATACAGAAGTCTGCACGGTATGTATTTGAACACTTCTTGAAAATCGATGCATTCTTTCGCCATATCTTCACCCGCGAAAATATAAATAAATACATTTCATAATGAAAATTCTCTATATAGAAAATATCAGGCTTCCTACAGAAAAGGCCCATGGCATACAGATAATGAAAATGTGTGAAGCTTTTGCGGATCTCGGACATGAAGTCGTTCTCTTTGTTCCTTGTAGAAAAAATACCATACAAACCGACCCTTTTGAATTCTATGGAATCAAAAAGATTTTTACTATAAAAAGAGTTTGGGTTCCGAATATAATTTTTCTCGGGAAAATTGGCTTTTATATTCAGACGCTGTATTTTTCCGAAGTGTCCGCGCAGTTTCTCTATTCCTATAAGCCAGAACTTGTCTATTCAAGGGAAGAAAGAATATTGGTGAATTTGATTTTTATTGCAAAAAATATAATATGGGAATCACATAGAGGATCATGGAATCTTGCAGCAAAGATAATAAGCAGATTTGCAAAAAAGATGGCGGTGATAAGCAGAGGGTTGAAAGATTTTTATATTGGAAAAAAGTCTGAACTTTCGAGAAAAATAGTTCTTCTGCCAGATGGTGTTGACTTATTCCTTTTTGATATTTCTCTATCAAAAGAAGAATGTCGATTGAAACTTCATTTACCGAAAGACAGAAGAATCGCCTTGTATGCAGGGCATCTTTATGCATGGAAGGGCGCTCATATATTTGCAGAGGCGTCGAAAAGTTTTAATGGTAATGAAATTGCAGTTTTTGTCGGAGGGACGGAAAAAGACCTCAAAGCTTTTCGGGAAAAATACAACCAAAGCAACGGCTATAAAAATTGCATGATTTTAGGGTGGAAACCTTATTATCTCATCTCTCTTTATTTAAAGGCCGCCGATGTACTCGTATTGCCAAATTCTGCTCATGACACTATGGGTAGTATATATACATCCCCGCTTAAACTTTTTGAATATATGGCAAGTGGCACTCCTATAGTAACCTCAAATGTGCCAGCTATTCGCGAGATACTTGATGAATCAAATTCCACCATTTTCACAGCCGATTCTTCAGAAGGACTCTATAGAGCAATAGAAGATGTCTTTAGGGAAGTGGATAAAGCAAAGATGAAGGCTTTAAATGCCCGGAAAAAAGTTCAGGAATATTCCTGGATATCGCGGGCAAAAACTATCGCAGAAACTCTGCCAATCGTATAGCTAAAGCGCATATGGTATAGGTCGGATTTGCATTGCCACTTGTTGGAAACACCGATCCGCCACATATATAAAGATTTTCTACGGAATGAACTTTCAAATTTTTATTTACCACCGAACTTCTCGGACTGTTTCCCATAATTGTGCCGCCGAGATGATGGCTGGCATCGGTGTTTATTGGCCATGGATTTGCGGTTTTCAAATCGCTTTCCAGTATTCCAATATCTTTTTTCTTTATTTCTTCTCCTAGTATTCTATGAAGTTCTACAAGCGATTTTTTGTCTAGTTCCGAATTATTCAATATAATTTTGGGAATTTCCTTGCCGTTTACATCTCTTTTCTTATCGAGCACTATTCTGTTTTCAGGTCTCGCTTCCATCTCCATAAAGTTTCGAATCCTTATCTCTCTTACAAATAATCTACTTTTTCCTAATATACAATAGATAATGTAAGAAAGTATTGCATATAACCCTTTTCTTCTTGTCCAGGGAAATACAGGCTCGAATCTTGCATAGCTGTTGAGTATTCCCAGCGATTTCTGCATATTCTCTCTTACTCTCACGCCTGCGTATTGTGCCCAGCCGGATTTTGTATGTCCTAACAGATATTTTAGACCTCCGGCAGATTTTTTTAATTGTATAATGCCATAATTACCCTTCGGATGATTCATGATGTATCTGCCGACCTGATCGTATTCATTGCCCAATCCTGCTGACGATATGTCACGAGAAAGTAACAGTAGTCTGGCATTTTCTATGCCACCAGCGCACAGTACGAAAGTTTTTGCAGAGATTCTCTGTTCGTCGCTGTACATATCACGAATGATAATATTTGTTGCTCGTATTTTTCCCTCAACATCTTTTTTTGCAGAGATATGCGTTACCGTGCTGCCCGTGTAAAGTTTTATATTTTTATTTTTGAAAATATGTTTCAGCTTATCGCCAAAATTCCATGCGGGAATTTTGGCGATAAAAGTTTTCTCCTCAATATTTTTTGATGCAATAGTAGAAGGCGTAGCACAAAAATCTTCGTATTTTGGGAAGCCGTATTTTACAGTTTTTCTGTAATATTTTCTTAACTCCTCATGATCTACAGGCCATCTTTCCATATCTATAGGATCCATTGGTGCAGAAAGTCCGTACCATGTCGTAGATGTGCCACCAACTATTCTTTCTCGAGAATGATTTTTTATCTTGATTTCACCCTCGCTTACCACCTCACGTAATGCATCATTGTGGTCGTTTTTCTTTTTATAACCTGATTCTACCACACATATTTTCTTGCCGGAATTTACCAATTCATTGCAGAGAGTCATGCCTGCAGGTCCGGAACCAATAATGCAGATATCATACATGTTTTCCATTGTATCATACAAATATGACTGATATAATGGATAAATGCGTAGTAAAATAACTAGGAGAAATCTCGATGAATTTCTCAAAAGACATGCAACAAATGAGAAAATACTGGATATTGGATCTGGAAATTCTTCCTACAGCAGATTTTTCCCGAATCGCATTGCGGTGGATATTGATCCTGCTCGCAAACCTAATATCATAGGCGATGCCCATAATCTTCCTTTCAAAGATGGGGAAGCAGATGCAATACTTTCCACTGATGTCTTTGAACATTTGAAAGATCCTGTAAAAGCTGTGTCCGAAATGAAAAGAGTGTTGAAAAAAGGCGGAAAAGTAATTTTTGCCACAAGATTTATTTTTCCTATACATGATTCTCCGAACGACTTCTGGCGTTTTACAAAATACGGCTTAAAAGAGCTTTTCAGGGATTTTGAAATATTGGAACTTGAACCAGAAACAAGAAATTTTGAAACCTTGGCAATACTCCTTCAGCGTATCGGCTATCAAACAAGGTTTTTCTGTAATAAACCGGTAAAATTTCTTATTTTCTTTGTTGCAGAAGTTATTACTCATTGCAATTGGCTTATAAAAGAAGAATACGGCGATATTGCCAGAAAGAATAAAGAATCTGGAATGCTTGCAAGCGGATATTATATGGTCGCCATAAAGAAATAACAAAACCTATGAAAATTCTCCTTATATCACCGACTAATAATATTCAAAATGGACGCGGAAATATTACCCATGAGCTATGCATGTTTCTTAAGGGCAAGGTAGATTTTACCCTCTTACTTCCGTCTGATGAGAAGCGTTATGGTTACACATCATATCCGGTCGAATACATTCTTCCACCACATATTTTTAGTGCACGATCGCCAAAAATATTTAAGTTTATATTTTTTAGATATACAACCGATGCGGATATCATACATTCACTTTTCGAATTTCCCCATGCTCTAATCGGTGCTTTGATTGCGGGACAGAATAAGAAACCGTTTATCGTTGGCACGCAGGGAACATATGCCATAAAAACACTTTTCGAATTTCCAGACGGTATATTTCTAAAATGGATATATAATAGAGCCGATATCATAACGGCTCCAAGCACTTTTACTGCAGATAATGTCAAAAAATACAGTAAAACATCAACGCCAATAAAAATAATTCATAATGCTGTAAATTTTGAACGTTTCAGTAAAAATTGTGATTACAAAGATATACAAAATAAATATTTAGGAAAAAAGATACTAATGACTGTTGGTGGTCTAAAACCGCGCAAGGGTCAGGATATTGTTCTGAAGGCCTTATCCATTCTGAAAAAGAAAAGAAGTGATTTTCACTATCTTATGGTCGGACCGAATGAAGAAAGAAGCAAGTATGTGGAAAGTTTGCATAATATCATCAAGTCAGGAAATCTTGAACATAATGTTACTATGACCGACGCTATAGATGGTATTGAGCTTGTTAGAAATTTTCATGCAAGCGATATTTATATACATACTCCTACAATGCTCAACTGGAATTTTGAAGGATTTGGCATTGTTTATCTCGAAGCTTCAGCTTGTACAAAACCAATTATCGCCTCAGATTCAGGTGGTATACGCGATGCTGTTATAGAAAATGAAACAGGTCTAATTGTTCCTGAAAACGACATTCTAGCTACTGCAGAAGCGATCGAGAAACTATTGGACAATAATGCTCTGTGTGAAAAGCTTGGTATTGCAGGCTACGAATATGCAAAAAAACATAGATGGGAGATAATTGGTAATGTTTTCATTAAAATTTATAAGGATTTGTTGAGATAATTTTCCTTTTTATGCCGTCTATGCTAGTATCCTGTATATGAAAAAAGCTTTAATTACAGGAGGTTCGGGCTTTCTCGGTTCAAATCTCGCGTTACACTTTTTAAAAAAAGGTGAGTTTGAGGTTATTTTATGCGATGATCTTTCTAGAAAAGGATCGGATATAAATCATCATTCTCTAAAAAAGGATTATCCTTATATAAAACATTATCAGGTAGAAATAGGAGACATTCCAACTGTTATTTTCAATGAAAAACCCGATATTATATTTCATTTTGCAGCCCAAGTTGCGGTTACCACAAGTATAAAGAGTCCTATAAGCGATTTTCATATTAATGCCGAGGGAACTTTCCTTATTGCTAATGCAGCTCATAAATGTGGAATACCTATTATTTATTCTTCAACAAATAAAGTCTATGGTGATAATGTAAATAAGATTCCATTGCGTGAATTGAAGACTCGGTATGATTTTGACGGCAAACATAAAAATAAGGGAATAGATGAAGATTTCCCGATCGATGCTATGCATCATACTCCTTATGGCTGTTCTAAGCTTGCCGGTGAGCTTTATGTAAGGGAATTTGGTGGTATTGTTAACCGTTTTTCTTGCATGTACGGTCATTATCAACACGGTATTTCAGATCAAGGATGGATATCATATTTCATAATTCAAAAATTGAAGAAACAACCTATAACTATTTTTGGCGATGGAAAGCAGATACGCGATATCCTTCATGCTGATGATGTGGTAAGACTTTTGGAAATTCAGGCGAAAAGACTTCTCGATACAAAGAAACCTGCAATCAACGGAGAAGTTTTTACTATCGGAGGAGGATATTCAAATACTATATCACTTATCGAATTATGCAAAATACTCGATATAAAGCCAGATTTTGCCGATTGGCGTCCATCAGATCAAAAAGTTTTTTATTGTGATATTAGAAAGGTAAAGAAAATGTTGGGTTGGGAGCCTCGAATTGACTATAAAACCGGAATAAAAGATTTATTTGAATGGACAAATAATACTTTGTCATAATATGAAGATTATCATCATTTCCGACGATTTTCCACCGAAGAGCTCCGGAGGAGCGGCTATTATTGCATACAATCAGGCTTTCGCATTGCGTGATAGTGGTTATGAGGTAGTAGTTTTGACGACGGTTGAAAACAGGTTGGAAATAGGGGAGTCTGTTGAAAATGGAATCCGTATTATAAGGATTTACTCAAAATATAATCCGAGATATAGATCATATCTTTCTCTCTATAATCCTTTCATACTCAGCAATGTAAGAGAAAATTTAAAAAAAGAAAAAGCTGATATAATCCATTTTCATAATATTCATTACCATTTTTCGTATCGATCTATTGCTCTTGCTTCAAGATATTCAAAAGTACTTTTTATTACCATCCATGATTCTATGTCCTTTCACTACAGCAAGCTTTTTCCAGATTTTCCTTATGAAATTCCTGTAAAAAGCTATAGGATTTCTTTGTGGCGTCAGCTCAAGGACTTTCGTTTCAGATTTAATCCTTTCAAAAATATTATCATACGGCATTATCTGAAAATTCCCCGCAAAATTTTTTCTGTAAGCAATGCCCTGAAAAAGGCTTTGAATGATAATGGTATAGATAATGTAGAGGTTGTCCATAACGGCATTGATGTGAATAAATGGATTGCAGATGCGCAATCAATAGAAGATTTCAAAAAGACTCATAATCTTTTGAATAAAAAAATAATTATGTTTTGTGGAAGATTGAGTAGGGCTAAGGGCGGGAAACTCATAATACATTGCATGCCGGAAATTCTCAGATCTTTTCCCGATGTCGTACTCCTTATCGTAGGTGAAAAAGACATAGAAGCTTCAAATATGCTTGCAATAGCAAAAAGACTTGATATTGACAAGCAAGTCGTCTTTACCGGAAAACTAAGCAGAAACAGCATTATAAACGCTTATGGAGCTTGTGATATGGTAATAGTCCCCTCACTATGTTTTGATTGGTTTCCTACGGTAAATCTTGAGGCTATGGTTATGAGAAAACCGATAGTGGCAACATGTTTTGGCGGTAGTAACGAGCTTGTAGAAAATGGCAAAACAGGGTATATCATAAATCCTTATCATGATAGGGAAATTGTTGAAAGTTGTGTTGAGCTTTTACTTGATGATGAAAAAAGAATCGCCTCAGGTAATAATGGTTATGAAAAAATTACTCAGCAATTTTCTGTCGGTCACTTTATAGAAAATATTATTTCATGGTATAGAAAATATATATAATATACAATTATGGATTTTTATAATACATCATTTTACGATACAGCGAGTGACGATTACTCACAAAAAAGATATCCTGATAAGACTGTAAGTTATATTCATTTTTTCTTTAAGAGAAGATTGAATATCATTCTTGGGCTTGTCGAAGAAAACATGCGACAGGGAAATCGGCGATTGCTGGAGAGTGGATGTGCTGACGGAATCGTTATAAATTCCATAATGAGAAATTTCCCTAATCTGTTTTTAGAATGCGTGGGTACTGATATTTCTCCTGGAATGATAGAGAAAGCCCAAGAGAAAAATAGATATCATAATGTTTCTTATTGTCTAAAGGACACAGAGGAATCGGGCTTATTCGATCTTGTGCTTGCTATAGGTTTCTTGAGTCCTGGAATATTCGGAAATGAATTTGATTATATTGGAAAATATTTGAAGAATGAAGGTTTGATCATGATCTCTCTTCCGTCAAGGGAGTCTCTCTATAGCATGATAAAGCTGAAAGGAGAGCAGTATGCAAAAGACTATTGGACCCATGCAGATTATAGGAGATTTTTGGAGAAAGAATTTGAGATCATAGATTCCATTCCTTGCGGACTTTTCATACCGAAGTTGTGGAGTGTGCCATTTATTGCACGGATCCTTCAGCCGATAACTGAAACTATTATGAAATATATTATCCCCGATTTATTCCATGAAAAAGTCTTTTTATTGAAGAGAAGATAGTTTTCAGTAGTTTATAGGAATAAGGAGAATTTGATTTTACAAACCATAACACCCTCTGCCCTATTCTCTGTTGTATTCCAAAGACTTTTTTATAAATAATATTATCCGCGTTTTCGTCGATATGTATTTTATCCGGATGAATAAGTGGAAAAGTCATTTCTTTAGTTTTCATATTTCCAAAATTTCCTTTATGTGTTTTGGAGTGCGTTGCTCCCTTCCCGAAGCCAATATTTTCTATTAAATTTTCTTGCGGAATTATTGCAAATCCGTTTTCTTTCATGCATGTATATGTCCATGCCACATCCCATGTGGTCAGCTCTCCATTATACATCCTTTGAAAAAGATATTCAAAATAGTCAATAAAAACAGGCTTTTTTAGGATTGTACTAAGTCTCTTCTCGTCTTTTACCCTTGGCCAATCGGCCATACTTACATCGTATTTTTTCCATGCTCTGCTCCATGTCGCCCAGCCCCATATCTGTGCTATTCTAGAAAAATAATAACTTTTTAGGATATTCATATCGGTTTCTTTTCTTTCTCCTTTTTCCTGCATGTTCACTCCTCCGATATGCATTATCTCTTTATGATTTTTGTATTTCTCAAGCATTTCTTGGCAAAAGAAAAAGAAGGAATTATTCGGCAGACAGTCGTCCTCAAGAATAATGGCTTTATCGGCATGTGTAAAAACCCAGTCAAGCCCGCTTGATACCCGCTTCTTGCATCCGAGATTGCTTTCGGAATAATTCCGCAATACTCTGCATGGCCAGTCTATCTGCTCCACGATTTTCCGCACCTCTTTGCAATATTCCGCTTCGGTTTCATTTCTTGGTCCGTCGGCTACTATGAACAGGGTAGGGGGCATAATGTTCCGTATAGTCTGGAAAACTCGCATGGTCTCCTCCGGTCTTCTAAATATAAAAAATGCTATAGGTGTATTGAATTTTTTCTGCATAGATGATTTGTGTTTATGTGCCTTTTAGCAAACGATATTTGCCGATAAGATAATGCTGCCACATCATTCTCTTTCTGCCCCTATAGCTTTGTAATATTAGTATATAATCTCTCGAGTGTATATCATTTTTCTCAATAAATAATTTTGTAATTTTTTTCAGAATTCTTATAGCAAGAAGCAAGGTCAGTAAGGATACTTTACTATTTGGTTTTTTAATAATTAAAATATCCTTTATTCTATTGAATACATTACGATCTATATCTATATATTTAGTCATATTTCTGTATGAAATATTTAAGGCATTAATATGTACAGTCGGTTGGGTAGTTGAGCTTCCGGTTATTGATTCGTTATGAAGTCGTAACTTGAATAATACCTGTGGTATGTTTGCACATCGTAATTCTTTTCCTGGTCTTGAATACATCTCATAATCTTCAGAATGTAGGAAATCCTCACTATAACCACCATTTTTGCGTATCGTCTCAGTTCTGAAGAATATTGAGCTATGGAACATAATATTGTTGAATATCAATTCGTATTTTATTACATTTTTATTTTCTGGATTTCTAGTTATTTTTATTTTTTCTCCGTATGGGGAAATACATTCCGTCCAACTGCCAACAATATCAATATCCGCATGTTTTTCCATGAATGCATATTGAATTTCAAATCTCTTTGGTAATGCAATATCATCTTGATCAAGCCTAGCTGTATATGTACCACCACATTGAATAAGTCCTATGTTGAGGCTTTTTATAAGACCGACATTTATTCGATTGTTTATCAATCTAATCCTTTTGTCTTTGTAAGATTGTATGATATCTAAACTTGTATCATATGAACCATCATTTACTATTATAAGTTCAAAATCACTAAAAGTCTGTGAAAGTACACTGTCTATAGACTCTCTCAAATATTTTTCTCCATTGTATACAGGCATTAGTACAGATATTTTTGGATTCATATTACTCATATCTTAATCCAACTATTAGGGATGATTTCCCCCGTATTCATCTGTTCATTATTAAACCACTTTTTCGGGGCAATTATTATTTTATTAGGACTATCATTGAGCCATGCCCCCCACCAACTAAATGTACTATTTGCTATTATATTATGTTTACATAGAGACATCATTTTGAGTTCTTCCCATGGAAGAGAATTATTACTACTTACCAATGTACAGAATCTCGGAAATGTTATATGATTTCTTGCCCACTCTATATCATCAGTAAAGATAAAGAACTCAGGTGAATTCATTTTCTGTTGTATTATTTCAATAGCTTTTTTATAATATTCTGGAGAACAGGTTCCGTGAAATGTACTCTTCTTTCCTGTTACATAATCTCCACCACGCAAATGAAGACTAACAGAATTCGAAGATTCTATCTTTTTCAAAATTTCTTGGTTTTGCGCAGAAAGCGGTTTTCTTAGTATAAATTCTTTTTTGAGTATATTAGAATATTCTTTAAAATATTTTTCATTATGCCAGTTACCTATAGGGTCTTCCAGATAATTTTTTGGAAAAAATAATTTACTTATAATTTTGTTTAATAATGAAACTTTCTTTACTTGGATATTGAAATTATCAAGCATATATTTTCTATCAAGTCTACCTGCATACCACGATATATCTAAAAAAAACTCCTGATTCTTCTGAAGAGAGTAAGCTTTTCCGTATGCATATTGGAAAAGTTGATTTCCTAAACCACCACTAAGTTTCACTATTATCATAATTATTTCTCTGTGATATACCTATACTTATGCTTTTTATAATAATCAAACATTTTTCTAATACCTTGTTCTAAGTTGGTCTTTGGTTTCCACCCAGTATCCTTAGATAACTTTTCTATATTTACTTCGGAGTCCCCAGTCTCTTCCTTTCTGTAATCTTCTGGCCATGGTATATATTCAATATTACCATTTTTAACTACTTTAATTATACTTTTAACCATATCTTTAAATCTAACTGATTTTCCAAAGCCACAGTCGTACAGTTTACCACTAGTTATATTATTTATGCCAGCCAAGAGAAAAGCATCAACGAGATCACTTATGTGTATATAATCCCTTTTTTGATTTCCATCTCCGAATATCTTGATAGGTTTACTGTCCATAGCCATTCTCATGAACCATCCAGGTATTGAATATTTACTATGTTTGATTTGTTGTCTTTCTCCATAAGGGTTAGTTAATCTAAGCACTACCGTCCTCATACCATAATTTTTATTATACAAATAACTATATTTCTCTGCTGTAAGCTTGTGAATACCGTAAAGACTTAAAGGATTTGAGCTAAAATTAACATCAGATGGGTTTTTTATTGTTTTTCCAAGCACTAGTCTTGAGCTTGAAAATATTATTTTTGAGTTTTTATTTGATTTCTTGCATGCTTCTAGTACATTAAGATAACCCTTGCAATTTATATCAAGATCTTCGAAAGGTATTTCACTACTGTCTATGTGACTAACTTGACCTGCGAGATGAAAGATAAAATCCTTATCCTTCACTAGTTTACTTATAGTATCTATATCTCTAACATCTCCGTGTATAAGCGATATCTTGTCTTTAATGTCATCTATATTGAACATATTGCCACCGTAAAGAGGAGCTAAGTTGTCGAGTATTGTGACATTAGCATCAAGATGTATAAGTTTATGTGCGATATTACTACCTATAAAACCAAGACCGCCAGTAATAAGTACTTTCTTATGTCTGTATTCTTCTATACTATTTCTTTTTTTTATATCTTTTTTCATAAAAATGGATAATCCTTATCCTTTTCTGAAAGAATAGGTGATGATATTGGCCATATAATATTTAATTTTGGATCATTCCACAATATACCAGACTCGCTTTCTTTTTCATACTCAGATGTGCATTTGTACACCACTTCTGCTTCATTACTTATTACGCAAAAACCATGGGCAAAACCTTCCGGTATATATAGCTGTTCATGATTTTTCTCTGACAGAATCACACCAACCCAATTATATTTGGTTGGATACCCATCTCTTATATCGACTGCCACGTCGAATATCTCACCTTTTATGCATCTGACTAGTTTTCCTTGAGCATGAGGATCTTTCTGATAATGCAAACCTCTAATTACATTTTTTATTGAATATGATTGATTTTCTTGTAAAAAATCAGGGATATTAAATCCTTCGAACACACTCTTTTTGTACATTTCCATAAAGGAACCACGGCTATCTCTAATGCCATCTGATCTTATAAGCAGTACATCTGGTATTTTCAATCTTTCAAAGACAAATGCCATCTAAATATTATTTATTATTTCTTCTCTCTCCTGAATCTTTTTTCTTCAATCTTTTCACTTGTTCATCAATCCACTTGTATGTTCTCTCTACACCTTTTTCAAGTTTATAGTTCGGTGTCCAATTTAGCATCTTTCTTATAAGATTATTATCAGAATTTCTGCCGCGAACTCCTGTAGGTCCTTTTACATGTTTGGTCTTCAGTTTCTTTCCACTAATCTTTACAGTCATATCAACAAGTTCGTTTATTGTCACCATTTCATTAGATCCTATATTTACAGGTCCAGAAAAATCCGATTCCATCAACCTTCTTATACCCTCTATACACTCATCTATGTAGAGAAATGATCTAGTCTGTTTGCCATCTCCCCATATTTCTACAACACTGTTATTTTTTGCTTCTGCCACTTTTCTGCAAATAGCTGCAGGAGCTTTTTCACGACCACCTTTCCATGTTCCTTCTGGTCCAAAAATATTATGAAAACGGGCAATTCTCACCTGAATATTATAATTTTTCTGAAATGATAGATACAGTCTTTCGCTAAACAGTTTTTCCCACCCGTATTCGCTATCTGGAGCTGCCGGATATGCTGAGGATTCCTCACAATTTGGACTATCAGGGTCTTTCTGATTGTTCTCTGGATATATGCACGCAGATGAGGAATAAAATATCTTTTTGACGCCTTTTTTGACGGCAATGTTTGATACATTGAGATTGATAACTGCAGAGTTGTGCATAATATCAGCATCATGTTCACCTGTAAATATGTATCCGGCACCGCCCATGTCTGCCGCTAATTGATATATCTCTTCTATACTATGATCAATGACCAAATCACAGACATCGTATTTTTTTAAATCTCCTATTATAAATTCATTGGCCGTAACCTTTGAATATTCTGGATATTTAATATCCACACCTCGAACCCAGTACCCTTCTTTTTTTAATCTATCCACTAAATGATGACCTATAAATCCTCCTGCTCCCAGTACAAGTGCCTTTTTCATACAATCGTTATGAAATTATTAAATAATATTAGAGATTATATCTTTTTCATTTGTTTTTTGCAAAAAAGTCTATGTTATGTAATAATTTTTTATAGATTAGGCAACTCAAACAAAGCAAAGTAATTTGCAGAAAGGGCGGTATACGGTATGCAGCACATTAAAAACATACGGGAGCCAAGATTTTTGCTTATGTACTCCCCACAACGCTTCGATAGGCGCTTTGGCGCAGTAAAGCCTGATGGAGGGCTTGGACTCACCTATCTTGCGGGAGCTCTTCGAACTGAAGGTTACAAAGTGGACATCCTTGATTGTTCTGTTGGTAATGATAAATACAGTCTGGAAGATACATTCTACAGGCAAAAACCTTTGACAAACGGCATGATTAGGATAGGTCTAACTACAGAGGAAATCCTCGGAGAATTGGGGGAGTATGATGTGATCGGTATAGGCTCTATATTCACAGCACAGACTACTATGGTTGTCGAAGTAATGAAGAAAATCAAAGAGGTTTATCCGGAAAAACTGATAATCACAGGCGGTGTTAATGCCCGGTCACAGAAAGAATTGTTTTTTGATGCAGGGGCTGACATTATTTTTCTTTCAGAAGGGGAGAAGACTATTTTGAATATCGGAAAAAAGTTGCGTGAAGGCAGTCGCGACTTCTCCGATATTTCAGGAATAGCATGTAAGCGTGAGGATCAGATTGTCATCACTCCGAATTTGTTCGTTGAACAATGTCTCGATAACCTACCATTACCCGCATGGGATATGCTTCCCTATAGAAAGTATTGGAAAATCGCTCGTCCTCATGGGGGTGGATTTTCTACTGACAATCCTGTAGCTTATATGCCGGTGATGACTTCAAGAGGTTGTCTCTTTGAGTGTGATTTCTGCCATATCGGCGAAGAGGTGGAAGGTTCGGAACCTGGAAATATCAAAAAATTGAGAGTTAAATCACTTCAGCGAACAATACTCGAGGTGTCGATACTTAGAAATTTGGGAGTTGAGCATGTGTTTCTTGAAGATGATTCTCTCTTGGGAAGAAAGAAAAGGGCAAAGGAGATTTTTCAGGAGATTATAAGGTTCAAACTGAAGTTGAGCGGTGTTAATGGTATAAATATAGCTCATATGTGTACAGGGAAGGATGGAAAATTCGTTGTTGATGATGAACTCTTGGAACTTATGGCTCAAGCGGGTTTCAGAAAGTTTATGTTGCCGGTAGAGTCCGGTTCGCAAAGAATCATAGACAAATACGCTACTGGCAAACTTCATCTGGAGAAGCATGACATACCAGCACTTATCCGCAAAACAAAAAGTCTTGGTATGGAAGTCGGAGGGAATTATACCTTCGGCTATCCTGACGAGACTCTTGAAGAGGTTCAATCGACTTTTGAAATTGCCAAAAGGCATATGGATGCCGGTCTTAGTAATGCCAACTTCATGATCATTACTCCGTTTCCAGGAACCACTTTTTTCAACAGGGTGGTTAGGGACAATCTGTTCTTGCCCGGTGTTAAACTGGACGAATTAGATTGGACACAGGTATCGATTAAAACTCTGGTAGACAAAAAGGTGCTAGAAGAAATGATCACTACCGGATGGGAAAATGTTAATAAGCCAGAGCGGGTGAACAGGATTCGTTCTATGGCACCCACTGTGTAAAATACAACGAAATATAAGCCGATATAATAAGCCGAAGAGAAAGGTTCGTCCTCTACTCCGGCTGTTTTTATTTACATATCTTGAAATATAATTTTAGGGGGGATATACTTAACGGATAAGATAATATGTTACAACCATTAGACAAATTAGATATAATCATCACCATTTTCAATCAAGAAGAAATTATAGAAAAAGTGATCTATTCTATCTTCAGAAATACCACAACCTCCTTCGATCTAATTTTAGTATTTGATGGGTGTACAGATAGAACCAAGCCTCGAGCTTTGAAATATATTAAAAAAGTTAAACCACCTTTATTGAGAGAATTAATCGTCAGAGACACCCCGAATCTCTTTGAACTGAGAGCAAATAATTTTGCCTTCAAATTAGCTCGAAATAATTATCTTATCACCGTTCAGGATGATATGGTTATCAATGAATACGGCTGGGAAAGACGGCTCACCTATCCACTGAGGAAGTTTGACGATGTGCTTGCCGTTACTGCCCGTATTGCGGAGAATATCAAGACTATAGGAATGGAAAAAGAAGAACATGGAAATAGTGCTGGACTCGAATTAAACACTCTACCGCGCAATATATTTGCAGTTCGAGATGTTATAAATCGTGGCCCAATAGCTTTTCGTGCGGATTATCTTAAAGAATTGAATTATCTCAATGATATATATGCTCCTGGGGCAAAGGATGATTCAGAAATTTCACTACGAGCATGGATTCAGAAAAGATGGAAAGTCGGGGCATTCTGGATAAGGTATATTTCAAAACAGGAATGGAGTAAGGTTAATGCTCCAGATTCCACCATGAAAGCCTGGGAATCGTGTAGTCGAAATCAAATCCGTATCTATGAAGATTTTAAAGAATATTTGGATTCTATGATCAAACATGATGAAGATATAACTATTAAAGAAGGGGAGGTGGACTATATTGCAGAGAAATATTCATTTTTGAATAAAATTATGTGGGTTGGAAAATACCCTCTGAGAGTCGATAGAAGATATATCAAGACTTTATGGCAGATGAAAAAAAGATATATGGCAGAGATTGTCAAAAGTTATATATTGAAATTGTTGCAAATTATTATCGGTACTAGGTTGGGAGAATTATCTAGACAATACGGTTTCAAGAAAGCTATTTATCTTTTTCTAAAAGAGAATATGGTAAGATAATTACTTTCCTTATAAAAAATATCTAACAAAGTTTTTAATTGACCTCTTAATATCCTTGCAATTTATTCTGATCGGGTATATGAATATGTTTTGTATGTATTTCTTGGAAAGATTCTGTATATAGTCAACTTCTGATTCAGGAATGGGAATATCTGCACTGTGTTTCTGTTGTGAGAGTATGTAATCTATATGGTCTTTTTTTAATTGCATGGCGTTTTTTGAAATGTGCTTATTTTCATACATAGTTGAATCCTTTGATCGAGCTTTTCCCCATTCGAGTCTAGAAATATAATTAATCCAGTAGGCTCCGCAACGGAGACTTTTTTCTTTCCATGCTCGCAAGCACAAATCAGCATCATCAAGATCAGATGGAGCATAATCTTCGTTTAGATAATTTATATCTCTTAAATATTCCATATTAAAAGCTACAGGCCCTCTATTTATAGTATCACGAACAGCAAATATATCGCGTGATAATGAACCGAATTCTCGACTTGCTTGATGCGTGAAGTATTCCTGACTTTCAAAATCTTCCATTAATCCTATATCTTGAGCTGTGCGAGAACTTACAGCCAATACATCGTCAAACTTCCTCAGTGGATAGGTGAGCCGTCTTTCCCAGCCGTATTCGTCAATAATCATATCGTCTTGCAATGTGATTATGTATTTCTCAGTAGCTTTTTTAAAACCTATATTATTTGCTCTTGTCTCGTATACATTCGGAGCATGATCTATAATTATTTTTTTTAAAATTTTAGGTCTATATCTTCCTATATAACTCAAAGCTCTTTTTTCTGTTCTGTCTGTGCATCCGTCAAATACTAAAATCAAATTAAAAGGTGTTGTGGTGTTTATAAATATTCCATACAATACTCGTTCAATTAACTTTTCTTGATTGTATATAGAAAGTACTATTTCAAATTGTGTCAATGGTTGTAACATTTTAAATTATACTATATATTATTTAATTTATCAGAAATATCTCTCCTCAGGAAAACATAATTTCCACCAGTGAGTCTTTCTATATCACCTATCTTTTCAAGGGATCTTTCATTATTGATGAAATAACCATCATATCTATATTTTTTCATGAAAATAAAGGTGTCAAAAAAATGCAAATTTTCTCCCCCACTCCAGTCTTTTACAATCTCTATTATGAAACCGATTGGGCGAATATTTTTTATAAACTGATTCGATCCTTTGAGAATAAAAAATTCATTTCCTTCTACATCGATTTTTATAAAGACAGATGACCCTGTGGGGATTTCTCCAGAATAGTTGTCAAGCTTGTCTATGTCTACGGAGGTCTTTTTCTTGGGGATTTGTCTGTAAACTTTTTCTATTATGGATGCACTAGCATCATTTCCGTAGAGGATTAAGTTCTCCTTTTTAATTCCCAGACCTACAGGATGAATGATAGCTTTTGCATTATTTATTTTTAAATTTTTCTCGAGAGATCTAATGTTTTCCGAGTAAGGTTCAAAGGCAATTATGGCTATCTTGGGATTGAGTTGTTTGATAAGACAGGAGTAATATCCAATATGGGCTCCGATATCTATAAAACATTCAAAATGGGGGACAAGTGTTTTTATAATTTTTGTCTCATTTTCCTCAAAAGAACCATTTACCATATTTCTAAATGTTCCATGTGTTTGGTAATCGTAGCATCCAAACAAGTGTCCCTCAGGCATTTCAAGAGCCATATATCTATTGATTTTCAATTCGTCATTCCTTATTTCATATATCCAATAGAATAATTTGTTGAATGCATGTTTGGTATTTAGATATCGAAGTAGAGATATGAATATTTTTTTACTACAATGAATTATTCCCATATACTTGAATGTAATAGATTAAATTTAACAAATCATTCTTTTTTTGCAATAAATTTTTTTATAAACTCTTCCATTATTCTATTTATTTAGTATGTTTCTAAAATTTTCCCTGAATTGTGGCCAATTATGATTTGTCTCTATATACATTCTAGATGCCATGCTCATATTTTCATACTTTTCTCTATCAGTAAGAATTTCATATATATAGCTTTCTATTTCATTTCTGTTAAACATATCTTTTATTATATAACCCTCTTTCTTATCCTGTATTCCAATACCACAATTCTCATTTATTATTGGAACACAACCAGCACACATAGCTTCCAAAACCGATCCGACCTGACCTTCCTCAAGTGATGGTAATATGACAGAATGGCTTGACTGTAATAACTCTGCATAGTTTCGTGTACTAGATTCTATCCAGCCGAGAAATTTCACATTCTTTCTTTTTGTTACTAGTCTATTGATTCTTGACAATAAATCTTTTTTTTCAGTTTGACCTATTATAACAAGTTCGATATGTTCCTGCATTTCTTCTTCCAGTGCATCCCATAAGTCTAGCATGACGAGTAAACCCTTTCTCAAGCCTATATAGCCAGGCGAATATAAGAATCGTATCTTTTTCGATCTGAGACTTTTGTTTGGGATTATCTTTTCCAGATTTACTCCGCTATTTATCGTATACAGCTTGTCACCATCAATCCCTCTCTCGAGAAATGTCTTTTCTACAAAATCATTTCCTATAAGGATATATGTATCGGTGTAAAGTAGAGATTTCAGAAAGATAAAAGGGGAGACATATTCACATTGAGAAAACATTATTCCCGTTCTCATACTTTCTTTTAACAATCTTTTTAATTTAAATATCGGATGGCTATTTACTAAAAACAATACTTTTTTTGCATTAGGATTTTTTCTACAGTTTATTACAAAGCTGTTTGACAGTATACTCACTATTAGCCCTATACCCGAGAACCGTTTTCTGTCTTTCTGGTCAAGATATGTAATCTCTCCCTTTGAGTCCTTTAGTAATCCATAAATATTTCTTGCTAAATTTGAAGCTGAATGTTCTATCTGGTTTGTAGAAAGATCAGGGTTAAAGTGTCTTTTAGAATATATCATCAAGGCCTTTCCTTCGTTTGGGTATTTTGAAACTGATTGTTTGTTTTTTATCTTGCGATGTATTTTCAGATATATCAGTATACATTTTTCGAAAACAATTGCTGCAATAAGTCTTAAAAGATTCCAGAAAAAAGTTTTTTGCAATGGATGTATTATAAACGGTCTTATAACTCTTATATATATAAAACCACCTAGTCTCTGGGTAAGTTTTCTTTTTTCTATAGTTTTATCTAACATCGTTTTTTAAATATTGGCACATAACTTATGATATGTTTTTAATATTTTCCATGATATGTTTTATAGAAATATGATTCGGTATTTTCCAGAAGTTCTGCAGGTGTTCCTGTTTCTGCTATTTTTCCTTGCTCCAATATTATGAGTTTATCGGCATTTTTTACAGTACTTGGTCTGTGAGCAATCATGATTACTGTTACTGAGCCACGCAACTCCTCTATTGCTTTCTGTATCAACAGTTCAGATTCATTGTCCAGGGCGCTTGTTGCTTCATCCAAGATAATTATTTTGGGTTTTCGCGCTAGAACTCTGGCAAGAGCGATTCTTTGTCTTTGACCTCCAGATATTTCCATCCCTCTTTCTCCGACTTGAGCCTTGAATCCTTCTGGTTGTGATATTATAAAATCGTATATACCGGCTATTTTAGAGGCATCAATCATGTCTTTATCAAGAATGTTTTTATTATGAAGTTTAATATTATTTTCAATAGTATCGTTGATAAGGAATACATCCTGCGAAACATAGCCGATATTGTTTCTCCATATTTCTTTTTTGATATCTGAAATACTCACATTGCCTATAAGTATTTCTCCCTGTGTCGGTCGTATGAGTTGCAGTAAAAGATCAACAAGTGTTGTTTTTCCAGCCCCTGATGGACCTATTATCCCTACAATATTTCCATGGAGGATTTTTATATTTATGTTGCTTAATGTATGGTCTTTGTCTTGGTATTGAAAAGAAACATTTTTCATTGAAATATCGTTTGTAAAATCGACATTCTCAGTAATCCCTCTTCCTTCCTGATTATCCATTGCTCTATTTTCATATTCATAGGCTGTTCTTAGGAATGGATACAATGCGTTTATATTCTGCAGTCTTGCTTGACCATCTTGTATATATGTGAATATTTTATTGATCGCATAGACAATAACAGCAAATGAGGCAAAATTGAATTCAGTTGTTTTATAAGAAAAGATAAAAAGACCAATAATCAAAAATATGCTCAATGGTTGGGTAACAATATATGTAACGCTTGCAAGTACCGATGTTTTCATTTCTATTTTTCTCAGATCTTCAAAGTACATCACGCTCCTCTCGAATACAGCAGATTCTAAATGCATTGCTTTTATTGTTTTCATTCCAATCATACTTTCATTAATATGGTTTGCTACCCGCTTCAATATGTCAGCGCTTTGGTGGGAAACAATTCTTACTCTGTATACAAGAGGTTTGAATGATAGAAAGAATATTCCACCCACAGCTATAGTTATACCTATCACTGTTGGAGAAATATTGAAGGCTATTACTATATATATGAGAGCATTGATGAGTAGGATAACCGTACTGCTTGTATAGGAAAGCAGGGCGCTGTATGTGTTTATATCCGTCATCAGGACTTTTTCCAAATATCCTATTTTTTGTTTTGAGAGATACGCCCAGTCGCTTTGCAGGGTCAGATTGAATAGTTTTGATCTGGTTTTTTGAACATATTCACTTTTTATCTTATCGGTAATATAGTTTGTACAGAATGTCATTATAGCTTTACCGACAAAAAGCAAACCGATGAGTAGAAGAAGATACTTTAGTTCATAAGGAATATTGAGAAAATGAAATATGCCCTCAGTGAACTTTGATATCGCATCCGCTCCAGCACTTTGGTCCTTCACCACAAAAGAGAACAGGGGTATTATACTGTTTATGCCGATACCCTCAAATAGTCCACCAAGAAAACTTACAAATATCAAAACAGCAATCCTATATCTATAGGAGCCAAAAGCCTTCCAAAATATTTTTAGGGTAAAAAGAGTGCGATTTTCCTTCGGATTATTCATATTATTTGTTTTTTAATACTAACTCAAAATCCACTTTTATTCAAATTGGCTTAGATTCTTTACTCATGCTATCATTCCAAAATCATGAATAATACAAACATCATAGTTAAATATGCAATAATCATCGGGCTTTGCATTATCCCTTTTATTCCGCTTTATGTAGCAGATACAATGTTCTTTCCTTTTATTACTGGCAAGGCTTTTGCTTTCAGGATAATAGTGGAAATTGTTTTTGCTCTATGGCTCATATTACTGCTTCGTGAGAAGGGAACATCTGTAGCTGGAACTGATAAAAGTGTAGCTCCACGGGTGAATAGTATGAGTATTGCTGTTACGCTATTTACTTTGATTGTGCTTATCGCTGATCTAGCAGGACTCAATCCTCTACGCAGTATATGGTCAAATTTTGA
>SXGR01641296.1_pt1 | contig 25278 bp, 20 predicted proteins | sample 3174711 | NCBI WGS metagenome assembly SXGR01 (sample SAMN11356860, study PRJNA531348) | freshwater metagenome | isolation source: freshwater sample F1-60 | place: China: Fuxian Lake, Yuxi | collected 2017-12-25
GAAATATCAAGTAACTTGGTCGGGACTACATGCCGTTTTGAACTCGACATACTCCAAATTCCCGGGAAAAACATCAATCAGGGTCCCAAAAAAGACCAAAAAATCGTAAAAAATCACTCCAACTGCGTAACTTGGGCTAACATTCATTGAATCTTTGGAGATCAAGTTTCCCCTCCAGCCCATAACCGACCTAAGGTGATCTAATTGATTTTTACAACCTTAGTTTCTCTGATGTGGGGGCGATTTGCAGTCCCCAGCAGTCCATTCCCCAAGATTTGACAGTGCCAATACTCGTCTTTGAGGTAAGAACATGTGGACCACTTCATCTTCGTCTCCGAAGACTCCAAAGATGTCGATACAGAAACCATGGTCGAATTCGACCCGGACATCGAACTCAGTTAACATTCGAATGCCGGTACATTTCGCTCCTTCTAACTTTTCAATTTTTTGTTGCAACTCTTCCAGAGATTCAAAAAGGCATTTGCTTCCGCAAATAATTCTTTTATTTTTAATCAATCTCCAAGCACTTCGATAAATACCGATTTCCCATTTTCCGCAAGGGTATGCGCCCCAAGGATTTTTTACAAAAACAATCTCGCCAAAACCAATAAATAAACTTAAATCATATCCCACATATTGACGACAGCATGTTTGCCCAAGAACCGTGTTCAATTCAAGCTGGATATCTTTGGGTATTTCTGGAAATTTTATCGCATCCATTTTGGAACCTACTTGCCATATTCCTCATACAGTTCCCGAATATCAATTTTTAATTCTTCTTTTGTTCGGTCGCCCATTCCAAGGAGTTTTTTATTGTGAAATTTTTTACGAGCCTCCTTTCCAAGATCTTTTTCGATTTGTGCGGCATATTTTAAAACCATTCTTTCAGGGGCTGGTTCCCTTTTTTCTCCATTTTGTCCCATTCTCATTACATGCAGGATTCCAAACCCACCAGAAATTATTATCCTCGCTTGCTGCGCTCCAACAATTGTTATGGTTCTTTCGATTGCGGGCGCAAATCTTAGTGCTCCTCCTCCATCAAGCACCAAACCATTGCGAAAGTTTGGAACCCTTATTCCAATTGCCAATGAAGGGGTACCTAACCCTCCAAGGGCAACACTGTGAACGGCTCCAACAAGTTGCCCGGTTTGATAGGTGGGACTTCCATGATCGATACCATTATTTATGCCAGCCCAATTCCGAAAATCATTAGAATAACCAAGTGTTAAAGAATCTGCCCACCCTGCACTAAAATTGGCTGATCCATCCAGAAGATCCCTCTTGAACTGATTAACATCCGGTTTTAACGACCCATTTAGCACCGCATCTTTGATTAGTTGCAACTGATTGTCTAAGCTTGGAGCCACAAAATTGGCCCCAGGTCTATTGGCGTATTGAGAGGCATAATAGGATTGGTTTGCGGCCGATTGCCTGTAGGCGTTGTAAATTGTGTTTAATTTTGCCTGTGCCTCGGGCGAACAATTTCCCACATTAGGGGCCGGAATATTGGGGAGTTGGGCGGGCCCACTTAGTGCCGTTTGGCCATTCTGGTTACTCCCATACGACCCCGTAATCCCGGGCTGGGCCGCAGTCCCATACGGCGTCGTCATGTTGAAACCTGTTTGGTTCATATCCGAAAAAGGCTGACCCATGGTCCCCGAAACCGTGGTGTAATTTGTGGTGCTGTTGCCTATTTCCAGCTTGCTTCCATACCACGATCCCGAATTCCCTCCCCGGGTTTCAATCGTCTGGGTGGAACCTACTGTGTGCGAACTCGTCGTGGAACCTAAAGCAAAACCCGAGCCCGTATTGTTGGTGCCTGTGTTTTTGGTCTGGGAGACATCAATCCCAGTGTAGTAGACCGAACCGTTTTGCACCTGGCCGGATAGGTTGGCTCGGGAGTTCTTCGTTTCACTTCCCAAGTTGTCATAAGTCGCACCGCTGGATCCATCCGCTGCCCGCCAGGTTCCTGTATCGTGCTTGCCGGATTGCGATTGACTGGTGTGACCCAGCGAAAACACAAAATCGGTAGGCGACCCCGATTGGGTCAGGCGGTAATCGTATCCACCCGTTGAGGTTACCGTCGATTGATCCTGACCCAGGTTGATAATCTGGATGCTGGTGGATCCATCGGGGTTATTGGTGATGATCGGATCGGAATTTTTCGGAAGGTTGACCGTTTGGTTATAGACCCAGGCGTTATGCGCCTCCTGGTCGACTGTGAAGGGGTGGTTTGTTTCGGTCCAAGCATCATTGGCCCAAAGAGACTGAATCGATTCGGTATCCTGGATCCTGTAGCGGGTCCGCTCTTCCAGATGGTAGTCCCCGGTTTGGCCTGTTTCCGCCACATCCAATTTCCCATCGGCAATGAGTTGTGATTGCCCGGCATAATGGATGGAGGTTGCCGTGGAAGCGGTGGTGACCAGATCTCCCGCAATCGTACTCATGATCTGGTCATTGATACGAATTTGTCCGCCCCCGGTGGCATCATATTGGGCGTGGTCCTTGCCATGGTTGGAGACAAATGCCCGGTAAGAATTCCTGTCCCACCCGCCCAATCCAACACAATTCACAGACCCATCCAGGCGGGCAAGGAAAATACCGTACACTTACATTTTTGGTCTCAAAGATGTTGACATGTATCGCCCGAGTGCGACACCAAAACCCTTTAAGGCAATGCCATTGGCAGCATTCAATCCATTCACTTAGTCAGGCTGAGAGATCCACTCACTTCTTTGACATTCAACATGTCGGCTGAATTGGAAGGATCAATCGGATGATTTTGCACGATTACAATCGTTCCTTTTCCTACAACCTCCATTTTCGTGGCCGTCGCAGGAAGCATAAAATGTCCAATCCCAATTCGATTGACATAAATCATCCAATCCACAAAAGGCAATGCCGGATTGAAGGGGCGCATATTGCGAGAAATTCTCGAAATCACGCCAGCCCAATCCGGCTCCCATGTTTCAACCACGCTCTTGAGAATTTGAACGCACCGGTCCTTTTCGGCCAAACTGCCAAGGTTTTCTGGGAAGTCAATAACAACGGAATTGCGTAAGTGCGGATTCTCAACATAAGAGCCACAGGTCACACTTATTGAGGCTGATCGAATTTCTGAATCCCCATTCCAAAGTCCAAATGTAAAACCAAGATCATCCATAACCGACCGATTCGGATTATGACGATGGTAACCGGACTCAAGCAATCGCAGAACATTATCCTTCGCTCGAAAATCAAAGGCCTCGCCCAAGCCATCCTTCCGGGATTTCCCCTTCTCAAACCAATGGGTGAAGCCTTCATCACAGTCACACAAGATGTGCAAACAAGCCATCAGCCGGTCCGCACACTGACCTGAGCTTTCTTTTCTCGGCCCCCAATAGGCCCCAACATACATATCTCCGCTCATTTTAGTCATCCTTCAGGGAAGCCCGGGAGTGTGAATAATATGAATGCCGATGATACCTCTGTCAGCAAAGAGATTGCGAATGACCGTTGCGGCATCCGCTTCGGCGACATGCCATTGAATAGGCGTTCCGCATGCCGCCCGGAGTTGATCTCGTGCTTGCTTTGCAAGCTCATCTGCTCCCGAGAACCAATCCCGGAAATGTCCGTTTCGGATGAAATTAGCGTAACCTAGCCCCTTTACTTCAAGAAGGACGCCAGTCCCAACTCCATCAAACTTAACGCCCTTAACAAAGAACGATTGGCCGGTTCTTCCAGTAACCATCAGTTTCATGGAACTGGATTGGTTTTTCAGGGACGCCCAAGAAAGTCTTCAGGGATTCTTTTTGTCCCTTTCGTTGTTGAGGGAAAAACCGAACTGCCCGATTTTGGCAAAATCAGTTTCGACCAAATGCCTAAATCCAATGGAATGCCTTGATGGTTTTATGCGTTCATTCCAATTGGTTTTTCAGCCTTCAGGAGGAAACTGGGGGAGAGGGGCTCAAGCCTAAGCGCATTCAGTTGGTCCACGCCTCGGGATATCTGAATCAGGCGCACCTCAAGCTGGCCGTTTGGACCGGATAACTCCTTGAGCCGACGGTACACTTCGCTTAATGCTTCGATGGTGGCAACATTGGCTACCAGCCGACCGCCCGGCCGCAATCGGTGCCAGGCCCGGTCAAGAACACAAGCGATTTCATGAGCAATACCGCCCACAAAAATGGCATCCGGATCAGGGAGGTCGGCAAGCACCTCCGGGGCACGACCCAAAATTGCTTTCACATTGGTAACTCCCATTGTTTGGGCGTTCGCCTGGATCAAATGAAAATCGGCCGGGTCCTCCTCGATGGCGTAGACCGTAGCGGGTTCACAAAAACGGGCGGCCTCAATAGCGACCGCACCCGAACCAGCGCCGATATCCCAGCAAATGGTTCCTTGATGAAGCACCATTTGGGCAAGGGCCAGGGCCCGGACCTCGGATTGGGTAATGAGGCCGGTCTTGGGGCGGCTTTGGGCAAAGGCATCATCGGGATTGCCAAACGGCCAAAACCGGCCTGCAGCGACCAGGAGGTCCGGCCTTCCCTCTTTCCTCCTTAGGATGATGACATTTAACGGGTCAAAATTCATTAGGAGGATTTCGGGTAGTTCCCCCGAGGTGATTCGCTCTCCAGGGGTCCCCAGGTTTTCGCAAACATGGATCCGAAAATAGTCAATTCCCCGGGCAAGCATCTCCCGGGCCAACTCTTTTGGGCCAACCTGATTCGAGCTGAAAAGGCCAACGGTTTCGGCGGTTCGGATGCGGTCGAGGATCTTCGGGAGGGTGGTGTTTTCCAAATTGCCAAGGTAGGCATCCTCCCAGCTCTCCTTGATTCGTGCAAAGGCAAGCTGCATCGAGGAAACATGGGGAAGGACTTCAAACCGATCTTTCCCGAGTTTTTCACAAAGGTAACGGGCTAGTCCGTAGAAAAGGGGATCCCCCCCCACAACGACCACGATTTGTTGGTTAGGATCGAGTTTCCCAAGGGTCTCCAGAGTTTCGCCAATGTTCAGGCCAATGGGAATACGCCTGGCCCCGAATGAGCCAAGGCGGTCCAGAACAGTGGGTGGCCCCAAAACCACCACTGCCTGTTGAAGGAGGTCCCGTCCGCGAGTAGGCAATCCCTCGATGCCATCAGGTCCCACCCCAAGAATGGCGATTTTAAGCTGTGTTTCCATGGAAATAATCGTCCCCAGACTTTCAGACTAACTTAGGGCCCTGGCGTGGAGAAACCCAAGGACCCTGTCAACCATTTCTTCAGGGTGGGTGTGGGCAGGAACATGACCCCAACCAGGAACCACAATGGGCTGGGCCCTTTTGAGACCCAAAACCAGGGGGGAAGATGCCTTTGCATCAATAATGCGGTCGTTTGCTCCCCAAAGCAGCAGCACCGGTTGATCAATTTTGGGGAGTAAGGGCCGCAAATCCAGGTGGGCAATCATGATCGCCTGGTGGGCCATGGTCCGAAGTGGTGTGGTTCCCACGCAGTGCAAAAACCAATCCCAGGCCTCTTTTTCGCGGCCGCCAAAACCAGTACCGTATAGGGCTTGAAGGGATTTGGCATAGCGACGAAATTGGCCCAATGGCCGGTTTTTCCAGAATCGACCCAAGAAGGCCAACAAGTATTTTTTCCAGCCCAGGGGCCGCTTCGAAAAACCGCCCTGCAAAATGGCTGCGGGGAATCGTTTGGGTTGATCATGAAGGAGCCTTTGGGCAATGGTGGTTCCAAACGATCCCGCCAGGAGGAAGGCAGCCTTGGAACCCAAGGCGTCAAGAATATGGAGGGCATCGCCTGCCAAATCACCATGTTGATACCTCCAGAGGTTGGCCCCATCATCCGCATTTCCCCCGGGAAGGTCATACCCTATGCAGCGAAAATGTTTGGAAAGTTCTGAAGCGATGAGCAGGAAGGAATCGCTATGTTCCGCCAAACCATGGATGAGAAACAGGTCGGGCCCGTTTCCCCAAGTCCAAACCCGGGCCTGGTAGCGTTCAAGGGAAATGCGTTTGAGGTTTGCCTGGGCATCAAAAGCAGCCTTGGCCTGTTTGAAAGAGATATTGCTTTTGGCAAGGGTCATAAGGGGTAGGCCACCGAGGTGAAAGAGACGCTTTCATGCCATTTGGGATCAACATATTGTTGATAGTGCAACAACTTTCCCGGGCGACCATTCATCAATTTGAGGCCGTACCAAAATGGGGCTAACCCGCAGATATTCCGTTCATTTTTTTCGGAGCCAACCTGGGATAAAAACCCATCCGCGGATCCTTCCACCAAACGATCCAAAACAGTTTTGTCCTTTGTCCGGCTGGCGGTAATCCGATTGCCATCGAGTTTGACCGGGTCCCCAAATTTGGGACCGATATGTGCCAAATCACCACTTAAAAGATAGCAAACAGGTTCCTTTGCCCCAACCTGGGCCATCCTTAATGCCTCAAGTATCTTTTTCAAAGGTTCTATTTCTTCCCCTGGCTTGCCGGACCCCATGGCTTTTTCGATGTTTCCCAAAACGATCGGGACAATGCGGATATCCTTCTCCCCTGGCCGAAGAAAATGCAATATAACCGCCTCCAATTCGACCGAGTGTTCGGGGAAATGGGCCACCACCTCGTCTTCAAACACCCAGTCCCCCAAATGATCCACAATCCGATCGACATAGGCAATATCTGTGGGTATCACTCCCAAGGGGCTTTGAAAATGTTTCCTTGTGAGGTTTATGGGATGATCGGTGTAATGGGATGTTGCCAGGATGACAAATAATTTGGCATTGGTTTGGCCCATGAGGTGGTGGTAGGCGTGGGCATAGGTGGCCGCCCCCCTTTGATAGTCCATGTGAGGGACAACGAGGCCCCCAAGCATGTGGTCGGTTGCCTCCCCTCTTGGTTCCGAAGGTCCAAACCGGGCGAACAGTTCGGTCATTTGTCCGCAAAAAGCTTTGGGATCAGGGTCATAACAGCCAATACACGATGATTTTCGAACCGGGGCGTTTACCACCGCATGAAACTTTGAGTTGTCCAAAAACAGGGCTTGGTCGAGGTCAGCAATGAAACGGGCGACAACCGGCAACGGGAGGATCAAGCCTCCTCCCAGCGTTTTTTGGACTTGGTGGTGAATTTCCTTGATGGAAGTTTGGCCGTTGATTCTCTTTAGGATTTCAAAATCGACCGGCCCCAGGGCGAGTTGGGTGTCACTAATCCGGACCTGATCGTAAAGGGTTTGAATACCGGGTTGGACCGGGTCAACCGAGGCCGCCAAATAAGGCCTCAGTTTAGGGCAATCGTCCCGGCCTGTTGCTGTCATTTGGGTTTGGTGGGAGCCTTTTTGGCTTCGTCTTTTTTCTTGGTTTCGGTTTTGGGTTCCTCTTTTTTGACGGGGGGAACGGGTTTTACGAGGGGAACCGTGGGGTTGGGTTGGCCTGGGTCCAGGGTAAACTTGCGTATCAATTTGGTGTCCTCAATGTTCCACAAAAGGATTTCGCCCCCAAATGTTCCCCCCGCAATGCGCTTGCCGTCAGGGCTAACCGCAAGGCTGAGGACCTGCTCTCCGGACGGGGCAAATGATTTGACCTGATTCCCTTTTTCCCGGTCCCAAATGCGAACCGTTTGGTCGGAGGAAGCCGTTACATATTGTTTTTCGCCCGGCAACCATACCATGCGAAAGATTGCCCCACCGTGACCGCCGGTGGCCCGGGACTGCTTTCCTGCGTTGTCCCCCTGGAGTTGCCACGATCGCACCTGGTTGTCCTCGCCACCGGAAAGGCCAAGTTTGCCATCCGGCATGGCCAGGACCGCATAAACAGTATTGGAATGATCCGGGAAGGTTGCCAAGGATTCTTTGGCGGCCAGATCCCAGACCTTTGCCGTTTTGTCACGCGAAGCGCTTAGGATGGTTTTTCCATCCGCACTAAATGCCAGTCCGAAAATCCAGTCGGCATGGTTCTCAATCGTCTGTTCGAGTTTCGCATTGGCGATCCCCTTGGAAATATCCCAAACCTGAATGGACCGGTCACAACCGGCGGCGGCAAGCTTTTTCTTGTCCACCGAGATAGCAACGGCCTCCAGCTCATCATCGGCAACGGCCAGTTGGCGGACCAATGCTTTGCCAGCAATCGTCCCATCAAGGAATTGGATCCCATTTTCGGTCTTTTCAGGAGCAAAGGACAGGTTGTAAACAGCCAGGTTTCCCTCTTCGCCGGGCCGACCGCCTGCAACAACGAGTTGGTTTGCATCCAGAAAGGCCATGGACATTACCCGGCGCGGGCGAATGGCAATCCGTTTTTGAAGCTTTCCTGTTTCGACATCCCAAACCATCAATTCATGATGTCCCGAGGTGACAAGGAATTTGCTGTCCAAACTATAAAGGACGGCCGTTACAGGAAGGGGAAACGGATAACGAGGGGCCAGGGAAGGTGGACTCCAGCGTTGGCGCAGTTCGCGAACAAGGTCCGCCTTGGGTTGAATCTCGGGGTCAAGTTTGGCACCTTGGCTAATCCATTTTTCGATTATTGCAATTTGGGCGGTGGGCACCCGATCGCCGTTTTCCTTGGGGGGCATTTGGGTTTTGTCGAGAGCCTTCATCACATCAATGAGGTAGCTGTCATCGGGTTTTCCGGGAACAATCGGGTCGTCTTTGGTTCCGCCTTTGCGCATGGATTCATACTTGGTGAGGTCGAGCTTTCCTTTTGGGTTTTTGGAACCATGGCAACCAAAACAATTTTCCCGGAGGATGGGAGCCACATCCTTGATAAACGAAGGGTTAGCCAGGGTTTGGCCCCAGGCGGTTTGGGTAAAAAAGATCGCACAAACTACCAGAAAGGGGGTTAAACTTGGAATGGTCATGGTGTCTCCAATGTCGGAAAGGGGATTCCCGACAGGGGTCAAATCGGTAAGGCTAAGCGGTCCAAAACATCTACATTATCCTAAGCAAAAGCAGCCGCCAAGGGTATCAACCCCCGAGGGATTGTTGAAATCCAGGGTTTCCTTATTCGGTGTCGGATAGCTTTTGCATGTTGTAAGCAGAAAGGTGCTTTTGATGGCTGCATGGTCACCTATGGTGCATCTCTACGGGCAAAATCACATTTCCGGCAACTGTCCAGTGTTTTTTTTGATCGCCGAGATCTATGGGCCAGAAAGAAATCTGGTAAGGAACAGTCTTTCCGCGGAAAGGGAAGTTGTTTTTGCCCGGTTCTGTGCCACCGACCCTGATCCCGTAGCCCATCATGAATCCGATATTCTTCTTCGGGTGGGAGCCGGGACCCCGTCCCTGGAAGCCCTCTTTGCCCCCGTTTTTGCCGCCTTCAAAGCAGGTAAAAGCATCGCCTGGGTGGCCGAGGATTATCAACTTCCGGATGGAACAGAAGTGGATTTGGATCGGGTTTTGTCGATTCTCAAACCCTCTGGGGTTCCCGTCCTGCCCGTTTGGGTAACCTCCACCCGGGGAAGCCCCTGGAAACTCAAAGGGGGCAGGTGGTTGTTGGGACGACTCCCCGGCGGACTCAATGAGGTGGAAATCCAGGTGGGGCACCCCCTGCCGGGAAATGCCGATGGTTTTCATATAAGGGATCAACTCGAAAAGCTTTCCTACGAGGTTGCTCAAAGGCACATTTCCCGAGAAATTCCCCTTCATCGGCAATTTGTTCGCCGGGCATGGGAGGCTCCCAAAAATGAGTTCTGGGTGGACCAAATCAGCGGATCCCTTTCCGGATACAAGGCCCTTACAGGCTCCTACCTTTTCGCAAAAAAGCTTAAGCCTATTGTCTCACGGGAAGAAATGGTTGGGGTATGGTTGCCGACCGGGGTTGGTGGTGCTTTGGTCAATACCGCCCTGGCTTTTTTGGGAAAGGTTTCCATCAACCTCAATTATTCCGCCTCCCAGGAGGTTGCCTTAGCCTGTTTGAAACAAACCACCGTGAAAACGGTGATCACATCGAGGCGCTTCCTCGAGCGTTTTCCCTTTAACCCGGGGCCAGAACGCAAGTTGGTTTTCCTTGAAGACATTCGATCTTCCATTGGCTCGTTGGAGCGCATTTGGAGTGGGTTTTTGGTAAAAGTATGCCCGCCATGGCTTTTTGAATGGTGGCTCATGCCTATGACCCATCATAAACTTTCCGACCTTGCCACGATCATTTTTTCATCGGGAAGTACCGGGGATCCGAAGGGGGTTCAACTTACCCAGTCCAACTTGTTGTCAAACAGCCTTGCAGTCATTCAGTTTATCCGATTTGGCCCCGGCGATGTGATGCTTGCCTGCCTCCCGTTTTTTCACAGTTTTGGCTACACGGTGACGCTTTGTGCTCCCATGTTGCTTGGAATCAAAACGGTTTATCATGCCGATCCCCGCCAAGCCAAGGAGCTGGGTGAACTCGCCCGCCTGCATAAGACCACCGTTTTTCTTTCCACCGCAACTTTTTTGCGATTTTGCCTTAGGCGGGCTCAACCGGGAGACTTTGCAAGCCTTTGGCTGATTGTTTGTGGGGCGGAAAAACTGCCAGTACCCCTGGCGAAGGAATTCCAACAAAAACATGGCGTCCTGCCCTTGGAAGGATACGGGTGTACCGAACTGGCTCCAGTTGCCACCCTCAATCGGCCGGATGAGGTGGAGGAGGGAATAACCTGGCTTCGAAACCGGCCTGGAACCATAGGGCGAGCCCTGGTCGGAACCTTTTCAGCCATTGTAGATCCAATAACTATGGATATCAAACCCATGGGTGAGGAGGGTATGATTGCCTGTGGTGGACAAAATGTGATGAAAGGGTACCTGCATCAACCCAAAAAAACTGCAGAGGTTATCCGGCACGGAATGTATCTTACCGGAGACATGGGGTTTCTCGACAACCATAGGCACATTACCATCACGGGGCGTTTGGCCCGATTTGCCAAAATTGGCGGGGAAATGGTACCTCTGGAGAAAATCGAGGAGCTACTCCATGAGGCCCTTGAATGTACCGAAAGGCTTTGTGCGGTAACCTGTGTTCCGGATCCTTCACGCGGGGAAAAAGTGGTAATTGTCTACCTTGCGGAGGTCCTTAAAAACTTTGGCATTTCCAAATCCGATTGGCTTGGTCTCTTGGCTAAAACGGGAATCCCCCCATTGTGGAGGCCTGATGAACGCGATGTTTTTGAAGTGGCCGATATCCCTTCCCTGGGTAGCGGTAAACTCGACATTCGCCATGTCAAAGAGTTGGCCCACACATTGACTGGCAACGGGAAAACCGGATGACAAACCTCCCCTTTCGGGTCGTTTTGGCACAAACACAATTTCCTGGTAATCTTGGTTCCGTTGCCAGGGTCATGAAAAACCTTGGGTTTTCCGAATTGGTTCTGGTCAATCCCGCCGCAGACCCTGCCTCGGAAATGGCTTTGCGGATGGCGGTTCATGCGGATGATGTGCTTCAAAACGCAAAAACCGTGGCGACACTTCCCGAGGCATTGGCGGATTGCGTGGCGGCAGTTGGAACCGCCAGCAAAGTGGATGGTGTGGTAAGGTCCTCTCGCCGGGGGTTTGTGCGAGACATAATGCCACAGGTGGTGGACATTAGCCAACAAGGATTGGTTGCCCTGGTTTTTGGCAACGAGCCCAATGGGATGACCAATGACGAGGTTGCCCTTTGTAGCCACCTGATAGAGATTCCCACTTCATTGGAATATGATTCGATGAATCTCGCTTCGGCTGCTGCGATTTGCCTTTATGAACTTAGGGTGGCATGGTTGGCGGCTCAAAGGAATTGGGTGACGACAGAAAAAATGGCCCCCTTGGAGGCTCAGGAACGCGTCTTTGCCGACCTCAAATTCGCCCTGACAGAGATAGGATTTCTCTATGGGGTCAAGGCGGATTCCTTATTCGAAGGGGTTAGGCACCTGCTCATGCGGTGTCGTCCCAAGATGCGTGACATAAAAATCCTCCATGGCCTGGCTCGGCAAGTGAATTATTATGTACGGACCCACCCAGAACCTGTCAAAACACTGGAGGAAAGTGAAGGACCTTAGGTTTTTTTCTTTGGTGTTCAGGGCGACTTTCCCTTGAAAGGATTGGTTTGGTTTTAGGTCTGAAAGAATCTGTGGTCATCCTTCCATGGGGCACTGGAAGTATGCAAACAGGCGCACAATGGGTTTGGCCCCTGGCCACCATTGGATGGGAACGATTACCCTGAAAACACCATGTTTCTGAAAATCAATCGGAGGCGGGAACCGGTCCCCGGCTTCGCCAAACGAACCAGGTTCCAATGGAGGCCCATGGTCGCCATCCCTCACATCGTTTAACCAATTCCCCAGGGAGGTAATCCCGGCCAAGGCCATCAATGAAGGCCAAACCTTGTCGTAATCCCAAATCGCCCTGGGCCAGAACATCCAAATCACCCAACCCGAAAATGCGAAACATATGAATGGTCCAAGGGCCAATCCCTTTGACGCCAAGCAATTCTTTTTCCCAATTCAAGGCAATGGGGCCCTTGGCGGCATCAAGACAAAAACCACCTTGAATCATTTTGGAGATCTCCAAAATCGTTCGGATTTTTGCCCCAGTCAGGCCTATTCCGGTAAGGCATGATTCCGTCTTTGTCGACAAAATGCCCATGTACCCGGCTGGGTCATTCCCAAGCAAATCCGTAAGCCGTTTGGTGATGGTGTTTGCGGCCTTGGTTGAGATGAGTTGGCTAACAATCGAAGTGATCAAAAACCATTCCGGACTGATTGGATATTTGAGTGTGCAGGGGCCAATTCTTTGAATCACTGGGGCCAACCGGGTATCGGCGGCCATTAAATGAAGTGAGGCAGCTTTGAGTTTTCGTTGCCACTGGGCGGGGGTTTGAGAACGATTTGGCGATTTGGAAATGGTTCGCCCTCCCCAAAAATCCCACCCAACTGTTTTAGGAGGCTGCAGGAGCCTCCAAGACGGGCTGGGAATCCAGCCTTTTGCCAAGATCCATCACATTGGCTGGCGGGCGCCTCAGGTCCCAAACAATCCCAAACCAGCTTAATACCCGAAGCATCGCAAAACTGATGTCATATTCCCACCAATAAAATCCCTGGTTGGCGGAGGTTTGATAGTAGTGGTGGTTATTGTGCCACCCCTCGCCAAGAGTAATGATTGCCAAAAGCCAATGGTTCCGGCTTTCATCGGTGGTGGGAAAACGGCGTTTGCCAATAAGGTGGGTCAGGGAGTTAATGGTGAAAGTTCCGTGGTAAAGGATCACCGTGCTAAGGAGGAAACCCCATGCCAAACCGGACCAGCCATCAATCAAAAAACAAATAACCGCAAGGACAACGCCTGGAATCCAGTGGTTGCGGTCAAGCCACCGAAGTTCCGCAAATTTCGCCATGTCCTTGATGTTTTTCCAGTCCGCATTGTTGGCGTCTGAGGTGATGACCCAGCCGATGTGCGAATACCAAAAAGTTTGCACGATCGGAGAATGAACATCATTGTTCATATCAGAATAACGATGATGGTGCCTATGGTGGGCAGACCACCAAAGCGGACCCCGCTGGAGGGCACTGCAACCAAGCCACGCCAGGCAAAACTGGAAAAAACGAGTGGTTTTGTAGGAGCGATGGGAAAAGTAGCGGTGGAATCCGGCGGTGATCCCGAACATCCGAATGAAGTAGGCCAAAGCGCAAAGGACAACGGCGGTCGTGCTGGCGGGAACGAAAAGGACGGCTAAACACGAAAGGTGCAATACAACAAATGGTCCCGCTTTTGCCCAATCGGGAATGGCATACCACGGGGCCATTAGGGCCTTCATCAAAAAACCGCGCGGGTTTTGAATTTGTGTTGGATGATCAGAAATGACCATGCCCTCTGTTTCCGGGATTCCACGAAATAGAAGGAATCCCCACAACCCCATTATCGTCCGTAATTGTCCCAGGGACAAGCGTAGATTAGTCCTTTTTGACAGGCATGGTGGACGCTTTGCGAATCGAACTTTGACGACGCAATTCCGCCCGACGGCGAGCTTCACAAGGTTTTTCGTAGTATTTACGCTTGCGAAGTTCCTTTTGGATGCCGCTGCGCTCAAGCAGTTTTTTGAATCGACGAAGGGCCAAACCGATCGGTTCCCGATCATGTACTCGCATACGAAGCGGCATGTGAACTCCTGAAGACTATCGCAAAACGCAAAACCAATGATCCAAACAATCCCTTTGGGGATTTCTGATTCATTCTTTATAAACCACAATGGGCTTGAAGGGAAGGGGTGCCTTGGATTCTGATGGGAGTTGGGAACGCTTTGCAACGAATGGGATACCAAAACTAATGGATGCTAAAAGATATCTACATGGCATATGTTGCTTTTTTGGAATTGCGGTTGGAGCCGCCCTCGCCAAGGCGGAGGATTGGCCCCAATGGTTAGGGGAGCAAAGGGATGGGGTCTGGCGGGAATCGGGCCTATTGCAGACCATACCCAAAACTGGACTCGCTCTGGATTGGCGAGTTCCCGTGGGCGGGGGGTATTCTGGCCCTTCGGTGCAAAAGGGTAAAATATTCGTCTCGGATCGGGTTTTGGAAAAAGGGATCGTTGACCCTGCAAACCTATTTGCCAGGTCCAACAGCAAAGGACAGGAAAGGCTCCTTTGCCTTGAAGAATCCAGCGGAAAAACGCTGTGGGAACAGACTTGGCCAAGCACCTATCAAATTTCCTACCCCTGTGGTCCAAGGGCCACTCCCTTGGCGGATTCGGACCGAGTCCTTGTTTTGGGGGCGATGGGGGATTTGATCTGTTTTGAATCCCAAACGGGCAAGCTTCTTTGGCGGCACAATTTCCCCAAGGATTTTGCGGCTCCCATTCCTGTCTGGGGCTTTGCCGCACACCCGATTCGCATTAAGGATACCTATGTCTGTCTGGTTGGGGGTAAGGGGTCTTTGGTGGTTGCCTTTGATCGCAATACCGGTACTGTGAAATGGAAATCGGGATCCCTTGGGAATCCTGGAAACGAAATTGGATATTGTCCTCCCACCCTATTTGAAATGGGGGGAAAGCAACAGCTGATCATCTGGCAGCCCGAGGCGTTGGTTGGGCTGAATCCCGATTCAGGAAAGCAACTTTGGTCTGTTCCATTCAAAATAAAGGCAAACCTTTCCATTGCTATTCCCAGGCAGGTAGGCAATCGTATCCTGGTAAGTTCCTTTTACAACGGGTCGATGCTGGTCGAACCTGGTGCTAACCAAGGTGTGGAACCCAAGGTGATTTGGAAAGGCGAAGGTCGGGGTGAGCACCCTGAGCAAACCAAAAGCCTCAATTCGATCATGTCCAACCCTTGGGTCGAAAAGGGGACAATCTTTGGTGTTTGCAGTTATGGACAGTTGCGTGCTTTGGAATGTGAAAGTGGAAAGCGCCTTTGGATGGACCTTAGGGCTACCTCGGCCCAGGGAAAAGTGGCCCTTGAGGCTACGGAAAGATGGGCCAACGCCTTTATTGTGCCCTTGGCCGATCCGAAATTCCAGGACACCTACCTCCTTTTCAATGAGAAGGGGGAAATGATCCAGGCCCAATTGACAACAAAGGGTTATACAGAGTTAGGGAGAGTAAAGCTCATTCAGCCCACCGGGCTTTCCGGGATGGGTAATCGGCCCATTGTTTGGTCCCATCCGGCCTTGGCGAACCGATCCATTGTCATGCGCAACGACAAAGAAATTGTCCGCTATAACTTTTCTGAAATTCGGTAAGGAATTGCATTTCAATGCGGGCTTTCTTTTTTCTGCCTCACCTGGAAATCTCGGGGGGGCTAGGCGTTCATTGCCGAATGCTTTTGGAAGTACTTTCCCGTTCTGAGGAATTGGAATTGACATTGGTCGTTCCGGAAAACCCGGATGAGCTCTTCCCCAAATCGGGCCGGGAATCGGTTTCCAATATCCTCCAAATGTGGGGCAACAGACTTCGTTTGCACCGGGTCAATTGGCCCATCGATCACTCCTTGGCCTTGCCTTTGGATAACCTTTTGGGATCTGTCCTTGCCGGGTCGGGAGCCGATTTTTGCCTCAGTTCCTATTACACAGGCTTTGTTCATCCACCCTGTCCCCAGATAGTGGTCTGGCACGATTCTGGTTTTCTCGAACAACCCGACCGTTTTGGGGATACAGCGAAAATCCGGCTGGATACCCACAAAAAAATCCTGTCAAGCTTGAATGTCCTCCTGTGCATTTCCCACGATGCCCGCAACCGGTTTGTCGAGCGGCAGTTCATTCCTTTGGAAAAAACATGTGTTGTGTGGCACTGCCTAACCGACATCAACCCGGAAGAATCTAGGTTGGTTTGTGATGTGACCCGGGCAACCCCCCTGTTCGAGGGAGGCCCATCGATCCAAGCCCTTGGGGATTTTTGGTTTTCCCCCGTGGGTGCCGCAACGGGCTTGAATCGGGTACGAAAAAACCTTCCGGTGCTAATCAGGGGTCTATTTCAATCCGGAACAAACATGAGGGTTGTGGTAGCAAGTACAGGGGTGTTGGATGAACAAATGATTACCGATCTTGTACCCGAAAACATAAGTGGAACACTTGCCAATGGTTGTTGGGCCTCTGCCGATGGCAAGCTAATGATTTTGCCCAATTTGGATCGTAAAAGATTTCTGGATTGCATGGCGTCTTCCATTGGGGTGGTTTACCCCAGTCGGCATGAAGGATTTGGCCTTCCCGTGATTGAGGCGATGGCCCTTGGTTTGCCTTTGGTTGTTTCCCGGGCGACAAGTATTCCGGAAATTGCAGGGACGGCAGGGATTCTGACCGATCCCGATGACGGCGAGGGAATGGTTTGCGAAATGGAACGGATTGGCTCAAATCCCCTTTTGGCCGCACAATTGGGGGCAAGGGGTAGACAAAGGGCCCGGGCCCACTTTAGCATGGAACGGGCCTTTGGGGAATGGATGGCTCTCTTTCGAAGGGTGGTTTCCGAGGGGAAAGCTCTTGGCTAATTCAAAGGAAAAAGCTAATCCAGGCCGAGTTTCCTCATCCTGCTAACCAGAGTGCTTCGAGGGATGCCAAGCATTCGGGCGGCAACCGATTTGTTCCCCTTGGCAACCGAAATGGCGGTGGATATTTTATCCCTTTCGCGGTCCATCCACTCGCGCCGTTTTTGGCTGGAAAATCCCTGTTCTTTTGGGATATTGGGAACGACATCCGGGGAGAATAGGGCCAAATAAGGATCCTCTGCCGATTGCGAAGTTGGGCCCTGTTCAAACCCAAGGTGTTGGGGGAGGATGATCCCCCCCTCGGCCAAGACCAATGCCCGTTCAAGGTGGTTTTGCAGCTCACGGATATTACCTGGCCACGGATTGCTTTTGAGAAGGATGAGCGATTCATCGTCAATCGGCGGGGGAGCGATTCCCGCCTTGGCGGCTGCCCGACTTAACAGGTCAATCGCCAATTCCGGAATGTCTGCCTGCCTGTCCCGAAGGGGAGGCAAATGGATGGGGAACACATTCAATCGGTAAAACAGGTCGCGCCGAAAGGCTCCTTTTTCCATTAACTCTTCCAGATTGCGATGGGTTGCAGCGATGATTCGAACATTGACGGTAATCGGTTCGTTCGATCCCACCCGTTCAAAGATTCCTTCCTGAAGGACACGCAACAGTTTTAATTGGACTTCGGCGGAAATATCCCCAATTTCATCGAGGAACAGTGTGCCTCCATCCGCCATTTCAAATCGCCCTGGCTTGTCCTTGTGAGCATTGGTAAACGCTCCCCGCACATGACCGAAAAGTTCACTTTCCAAAAGCCCCGGAGCCAAGGCCGCACAATGGACTTTGACCAAGGGTTTTGGGGCTCTAGGACTGCTTTCGTGGATCCATTCCGCCAATACCTCTTTTCCTGTTCCAGACTCCCCGCGCAGCAAAACAGCCGAGGAACTAGGTGCAACCTTTCTTGCCATCTCAACGAGCTCGATACATGCAGGGGAACTGCCATTCATTCGGGCTTTACCCACCTTGGAAACAGAACTGATTGGAGCGGAAATTTCTTCACCGACTAGCTCGGAAACCTCTGGTTTTGCCCTGGTTAGCAATGCCTGCAAGGAATGAATGTGTTGCTGCTGACGGGCAATCTGATCGACCTTGGTTTGAAGTTCACGACCAAGCGATTCGATTTGTCTGTGTTCCTCCCCATTCACAAGGGCCAAGGCTGTGATCTGTGCCAAGGCCAAAACCATTTGGCGCAAATCTTCCGGGAAGCCATGGTCAGGACGGGTACCAAGGTACAGGATTCCTCGCAGTTTTCCCTCGTGGCGAAGTCCCACAACAGCCCCCATGCCCATGTCCTGGAGATGTCGTTTCCATTGGGTTAGCTGGGAAGAAGCCAAAGCACTTCCGGTGGATTCAAGGCTGATAAAGGGAACCCGTGCCAAGCGGTCCCACAAACCAGCCTCATTGGAAACCTGTGGTGGTGACGCCTCGCTTCCCTGATGCACCACAAGCGCCATTCCTTGGGTATCAATCAAATAAATAGCTCCCCGTTTTACCTCCACCACCTGGGTCGCATGGCGTAATAGCGCCCTGGCAAGCGTGTTTGGATCCACCAACCTGTCCACGACTTGGTGCATGGCATGAAGCGTTTCATCGAGCTGGCGACGCTGATGGCGAAAGCGACTCAAAACCACTGCCAGGATGCGTCCCCTGGTCAGATCGAGGAGAATTACCAATACCAGGGCAGTTGCTGCCACGGACAAGATTTGGCCAGATGAGGGGACTTCTGCCACTTGAAGCCCAACAAAAACCATCCCGAAAAAAATTATGGCATAATAAAAGAATCCGGCAAAACTGGAAACCAAAAGCATATTCATCCCACCGCCCAAATATCTCTCCAGCATCAAAAGACGATATCGGGTAAGGCTAATGGCAAAGGCAATGGTGACAATCGAGCTTGCCGCCAGCATCGGCCAGGTGTTTTCCCCGCTTCCCAGCCTGGCCCCAGGGGTAAAGGAAAGCCAAAGGGTATAGCCGATGGGGATAAGGGCCGCACTCAAACCGGCCAAAATCCAGCGAATCTGACTTTTTTCCGTGGGGTCCTGAGTCCGCCTAAGGGAATCCGCCAACACCATTAGCCCGGCACCATAAAGGGCGGCCGAAAAAGCAATATAAGCATAAATCCACCAAAGCATCGTTGCCAATCCTTTGCGGAATCCCTCGGCCAATTCCGGCTTGTCCACTCCCATACCTTCCAGCCAGCGAATGACAAACCAATGGAAAAAAAAGAGGCCAAGAAAAATAAGAGCCGGGCCATACATAAATGCTTTGAGGAAACCCGAGTAACGATTCATGATGGGGTGAGGTTGCGGGAACCGCAGGAAAAAATGAAGACTTAAGGGCATCAATAACCCTGCACTAATGACAAACCAGCCGATAAGCACGGGCGAGTTTGCAATTTGGGTCCAATGGTATCCACCCATGTAGGCCCCCACGGAAACCAGAGTCATCCAGAAAAAAATTTGGGAAAACCGGCTTTCCGATTGACGCCAATAAATGACCAGTCCCAACCCAAAAAGTGCCAATTTCAACAACAACCAAAGGGCCGAAGGCACCAGCGAACCCACCGAAGCTGTTGCCGGTTGGATGACAACTTCCTGAATTTCACCGGTTTTGGCCCTTTGAAATTTCAACCGAAGCAAATCAGGTCCCCCCACCAATTGGGGAGATTCCAATTTGTCCAACCAAAGCGGCCAAGAGTATATCGGTTGATTGTTCCATGCAAGGATTTTGTCCCCAATTTCAGGCCAAGTATTTGGGGGGGTCACAAAAAATTTGGAATCGCTACTTAGAACCGTAAGGGAAAAGGTGGATTGCACACCAATATGGGAAAAAGTTGCTGCTCGCCAAAAGATGGCCATTGCCAAGACAACCACCATGGTGGCGGCGAAAAACAGCCCCACTTTCGTCAACCAGGTAATGGACGGCGGGGTTTGGATCGATTGCATGGGAGGGATCATTCCATGGGTGCACTTGCATCTGCTTAACGAATGTTAGCGAAATTTAGTGATGATTGGAACGGTTAAAGCGAATTTTTTGGCGATAGTGTGATTTTTTCGTCAATCGTTGCCATTTGTCCGGTTTCGGAAAAATAGGTTGGCTAGGGCATTTTTTCCCGTAAGCCTTTACTGAAATACGATTTACGAAACATTAGACCCAAAATTCCTTATTTCTTTTTCTTGCAATTTCCCTTTTCCTCGAAGTTAATGGATTAGGCACACGATTCGCTTAATGGTAAGGAATGGATTCATGCGGCATCTCATCACGGAAGAAGGAAACTTCATGCGCCCTACCAAGGATTGGTTGAGCCGAAATTGGCAGCCCTCGCTCCCCGAAGCGGTTTCCTTCAGGACCCACCGTTTGGATGCCTATGCCGTTCGTTCCATGGAAATGGGAGAAGGCCCACCCCTTCTTTTTGTTCCCGGACTTGCGGGAGGTTGTGCTTTACATTTGCCACTTCTCACACAATTGGCTCAATATTTTCGCGTTACAACCTTTGAATTTCGTGGAGAAGATCTCCTTTTTACAAGGAAAAATTCTACCAGCCTGAATACCCTTGCCGATGATTTGGCTGAATTCATCCATATGGGAGGTTGGGAGCGCCCCTATGTTTTGGGTACTTCTTATGGTGGTATTCTTTCCTTACTCATGGCAAAGAATCACCCCGGACTCATTCAATCACTTGTCGTTCAGGGGGTTGGAGACCGATTTCAACCTGGAGTCCTTCGCTATCTTACCGGCCAGATTTTGACTCGTTTTCCCCTGATGGAGGCGAATCCGTTCATTCGCCAAGTGTTCACCATGCTCCTTGGAGGGGCAAATGTTCCCTCCCGATTGATCGATTTTGCCATGCGTCAAACATGGACCACGGATCAGGCGGTGATGGCACAGCGATTTCGAAGTGTGGCCCGCCTTGCCTTGGCAAGGCAAATCCAGGGATTGTCCGTCCCAACCCTGATCCTTACTGGCAATCGGGATATCATTGTAACCAAATCAAGTGCTGAACAATTGGCATGCCAATTGACCGATTGCCGGATGGTTCCTATCCATGGGGGAGGCCACTTGGCTGGGATAACCCACCCCGCCGAAATCGCCTTGCAGACATGGGATTTTTGCCGGGAATTCTCCTTGGTAGGGTAATCCCTAGCTGGATTTCAAGAAAAAATGTACACGCCAGGCCGGATGTTTTTCCCCGGTTTGGAAAAACGACGATTTTTTATAGCCACGGTTTGCCCTTTCAGGGCCCTTCCGTTTCGGGAGGGCTTTCGCCCTGGAGCTTGTAAAGTTCCCCCAAAAAGGGTTTGGATCCATCCTCCCCGGGTTGGCGACGGTGTCGGCCATAGCGCACTTCAAACGATCCATCCGGATCGAACTGGTTTTCCGTATCCCCTCCAAGCATACCACCAGGGCCGGTAACCCTATTCATGATGGATAGCCAAACCCTGTCCCCTGGAAAGTATTTACGGCCTGCAGTCGTTTCTTCAGTCTGATAAACCGGGTGAAACCCCCAAAAAGTTTCTTCCCAGGGCAGGGTCTGGAACATCACAATGATAAAACCGGATACCAGGTAGCCCACCAGGGCTCCAACCACCCCACCCCCAATTTGATCGAGAAGCAAGGGGTATTCAAACCGCCGGGGCGTAAGGTTATTGAGGATGGTCCGAAGTCCCATATAAGAGATGGCAAAAAGAGCTGAAAGCGCAATCCCGTCTTCGTAATTGCCCAAAACAGTGCCATGAATGACCGGGCCGATAACCCGGGCAAGGGGTTCAAAAAACCCAAGGGCAATGGTACCTGAGAAAAACACCATGAAAACAGCGGCCAATGCACCAAAAATGCCTTCGGCAAAGCAGGCCCATCCCACTCCAAGAATTACCCCAACCGTAAGCAAAACACATCCGTTCAAAGGATTGTCCTCCGTAATGCCTGGCCTGAAATGCTCCTGCCTGCATAGCCAATGAAAGGCATTGGGCCTGGTTTTCCCTTGCCAAGAGACAATTGGTGAACCCTGGTACTACTTGCAGACACGGGTGATTTCGTTGATCGAGGTGTCGCCAGCAATAACCTGTCTTAGCCCGTCCGTGAACAAAAGGGTCATCCCTTCCTTGATGGCTTCCTGGGTAATCTGTTGAATGTTGGGTTTGGCTTTGGACTCGATCATTTCCCTGATCTTGTCGGTGATCACGAAAAGTTCGTATACACCGGTTCGCCCACGATAGCCTGATCCGCCGCAATTTTCACAGGCATTTTCCGCATCCTCCTTACCCTCACCGGCTGCCCGGCAAAGGAATTTGATCCGGTCGGCCGGGAAGTTGAGCTTTTTCAGGGCTTCCTGGGAGGGAGTATATTTCTCCTTGCATTTGGGGCACAATTTGCGCACCAATCGCTGGCCCAAAACACCTGAAAGGGAATTGCTCACCACCGAGGGATCCACCCCCAGTTCTATGAGGCGGGCCAAAGCACTTACCGCATCATTGGAGTGAATGGTTGAAAAAACCATATGCCCGGTTTGAGCTGCCTGACAGGCAATTTCTGCCGTTTCCTTGTCACGGATTTCACCAATGTAGATGACATCCGGATCCTGGCGGAGAACACTTCGAAGTTCCCCGGCAAAGGTTTTGCCCGATTTTGCATTCACCTCAATTTGGGTAGTGTTCGAAATGGCATATTCCACCGGGTTTTCCAGGGTAATGACATTCTTGGTAAAGCGGTCAATTTCATGGAGGCTGGCGTACAGTGTGGTGGATTTTCCCGCTCCTGTTGGCCCACAAACAAGGAAAAGCCCATGGGGAGCACCGACGATGACACGAATTTGATCGCGAATTTTTGGGCGGAGCCCCAAATCGTCAAGGCTGCTTATGGCTTTGGATTGATCGAGAATACGAAGGACCATTTTCTCGCCCGCCACGCTTCCGGATGTTGCTACGCGAAAATCACAAAGCCTGCCTCCGGATTTAGGCTTGTCCGGATTGAGGATGCGAGCTTGAAAACTTCCATCCTGCGGTTTGCGTTTTTCGGTGATATCAAGCTCTGCCACAACCTTCAGGATATTCAGGACCGAATCCCCAATGCGCCTTTCCATCGGTTCTTGGGCCTTCATCATTCCGTCGATGCGAAAGCGGACCATGGTTTCGTCTTTGGTGGGTTCCAGATGAATGTCAGTTACCCGCATGGAGATGGCATTCCAGATAAGTTCCAAGGCCAATTGATAACCGACCGATTCCTCCGCTTTGGACAGGAACTTGGCCGAATCGCTATTGTGGGCCCCACCCCGTTTTCCCACAAACATAACGGGAATGTTGCGTCCCCGGACTCCCTGCCCAGGGGAAAAATTGAGCCGCAAATACTTTTCACCAAGCCGTTTGAAATGGGTAGGAGTAAGCAAATGGAGGCTTGTATCCCTGATCATCGAGTTGTGCAGATTGGCGTAAAGCTTGGCCTCAACAGCCATTGCCATCATCAGCAAAAACCAGATAAACCAAAACCAGGGGGCCATGAAAAGGAGTAATCCTCCCAAAGCCCCGGTGCCGAGGGCGATCATGTTCCACATGGGCCCATCCGCAATTTCAAGTTCGCGTTGGTCGTCATCAATCCATTGGCAAAGGGAACACCAGGCCAAGAGGCCGAAAAGAGCCATAATCAGCCTTGTAAAACCAACATACCACCCGGCTCCATGGGGGAAATCCCCATCGAATGCAAAAAGGGAAAAGGAAATAAACACAGGTTGGAACATGAAAAACATTCCCCAGGACCATCCAATGAGGGCAATGGCTTAAGCTATTTTAGAGAATTCCAGGCGTGGAAACCTTGATTCCTTTGAGGACCATTTTGAACTGATCCGGGTTGGGGGCAACCTCCAGAGCCGTGGCTTTGTCTATATCTCCGCGATCCACCAGATCCTTGAGGTTCATGGTGAAGTCCACCATCCCTTCCTGGGTACACATTTGGACCGCAGCAAGGATGTCCGAATCCCTTTTCTCGGCAATGAGTTTGCGAATGATTGGGTTGACAATCATGATCTCGTTAGTGGGAACCCGCCCTTTTTTCAGCCCCTTCAGCAGTTTTTGGGCAACCACTGCTTTTAGGTTGTTCACGAGGGATTGCCTGATGGCCCCATGTTTTTCTGGGGGAAAGAGGTCAAGAATACGGTTGATTGTTGTTGAAGCGGTGGCCGCATGGATCGTCCCAAAGACCAGGTGGCCCGTTTCTGCCGCATGGATGGCCGCTTCGAATGTTTCCACATCGCGTAACTCACCCACCAGGATCACATCCGGGTCTTGACGAACCGCATCCTTGAGAGCTTTATGCCAGTTCATTACATCAAGGCCAATTTCACGCTGGTTGAAATACGACATGCTATCAGGAAAAGTAAATTCAATGGGATCCTCAACCGTAAGGATGTGCAAAGGTTCCCTCTCCGCGATATAGTTGAGCATCGAGGCGATGGTGGTGGATTTGCCCGACCCGGTCACCCCGGCAAGTATCACCAACCCCTCCGCAAAATGGCAAAGGCTTTCGATGGAGGCAGGCAGCCCAAGGTCTGCAAAGGATGGGATTTTTGTGTTCACCCGGCGACTTACCAAGGACAGGCGGTTTCGCTGGCGAAACAAGCTTACACGAAAACGGCACTCATCCTGACCAATCACATAGGAAAGATCGACACCGCCCTCATCATCGAGGATTTGCCTTTGCCGGGGACTTAGGAGGGGATAAAGCAACCGCTCCATCATCTCCTGGGTCATTGGTGGCATCTCCATTCGTTTGATATCGCCCCTTAGGCGCATCATGGGGGGCTGGCCCACCTTGAGATGAATGTCAGAGGCCTCAAGTTTCATCACCATGCGAAAAAGTTTATTGACCTCGGGTTCCCGTTTGGGATCCGCAGGAACTGTGTTTTGCGCACTTGCAAGGCCAGGAGCAGGAGACGAGGAAGGTGGGGTACCGTGTGATGTGGGTGCAGACATGTCAACCTCCTTGAAATGTGGCCCCGGACCAAAACGATCAGGAGCAATTGCGAGCCCGTTCAGAGGCTCAAAGGGAAGGCACTAAATGAACACCAAAACAGGTGGGTCTTATCTCTACATTTGTAGGGAGTTTCCGGCAAATTGCAAGCTGGATTCCAACCATTATTGGTTTTCATCCTTTATGTTCTTTGTCTTTCATCTGATTTTATCCATATGACAAGGTCCTTTCACACTTTTGCCTGATAGGATAAATGTATGCGTTCACGGGTTTTAGTGCTAAACGGGTATAGGAATAGTAGCCAGGGTCCCGATTTTCTCAACCCTGTAGTGGGATGAGTCGAGGTGAGGGAAGCTTTTTCCTGAAGGATTCGATGCATGATCTGATGTATTCGA